>Ga0214472_10003789_pt1 | contig 15965 bp, 14 predicted proteins | sample RVTome_6_FD_207662 | JGI IMG/M metagenome (GOLD analysis project Ga0214472, IMG submission 207662) | Soil microbial communities from uranium-contaminated site in the Upper Colorado River Basin, Wyoming, United States - RVT140D175 | ecosystem: Environmental > Terrestrial > Soil > Contaminated >... | reverse complement strand
ATTCCGCTGCCTGGGTGCACGCCGTCGATGTAATAGATGACCTGGTGAAATGTATCGGTGAAGAGATTTCAGTACGCAACAAACTGGAAATGGAACCGAACATGCCAAACCTTTTGCAACGCCTCAAATACGGCATGAATGTTATACCATTACCTCCAGTTTTCAGGGAAGAATTTATCGCTGAACTGAAACGATATCACCAGGAACTGTTAGATAATGTCAAGGCAACTATGCTGGCCAAAAAACTTTCAAGCAGCGATGATGTTACCGACCCGTCTTTCAGAAACGGCGGCAATACCCCATTCATGAATGAATTATTCGTTGATAATAAGCCAGGAAGCAAAAAAGATTTTGATATCGAATGATTGCGTAACATATTAAATTCCCTGTCATTAATTAAGCGCGGTTAATCCGTATAGGGGATTAACCGTATTCTCCTGCCTGGTTCAGACTTCTCAATTTTCTAAAGTATTGCTATGCTGGCCGGGGGAAGCGGCTGCATATCCTTTTGTGTAGCCAGCTATAAAAATATAAAGGCATAAGCCATTGAATTAAGGACTTTGGAGCAATGGGGCAGACTATGGACAGGCCTGATACAGGTCTCGCGTGTGTTGTTATTATGTCGCATTATCATGGGTTGCCGGCCGATCCCCCGCAGCTACGCCACCAGTTTGGTATATCAGGCAAGGAATTTACAACCACTGAAATCCTTCAGGCAGCAAAATCACTGGGATTGAAAGCAAGGCAAATTTCCAGTGACTGGCAGCGCCTCTCTAAAACCCATTTGCCCGCCATAGCACAACATGCTGATGGCCACTTCTTTATACTGGCACAGATCAAGGATGATAAGGTACTGATACAGGATCCACTGGAAAAACGTCCCCTCGCCATTTCTTCAGAAGATTTCCAGAAAAACTGGAATGGAAAACTAATCCTGTTAACAAAAAGGGCGGGTCTTCTGAACGAATTCAGGCATTTTGATTTTTCCTGGTTTATACCTTTCATTCTCAAATACAAGAAACTTCTGGGCGAAATCCTGTTAGCTTCCTTCTTTATTCAGTTGTTCGCACTCATCACGCCATTATTTTTCCAGGTCGTTATCGACAAGGTTCTGGTTCATCGCGGACTTACCACACTGGATGTGCTCGCGGTAGGTCTGCTGGTGGTTTACATCTTCGATGTGTTGCTGAATGGTTTGCGCAATTACGTCTTTACTCACACTACCAATCGGATTGATGTTGCACTGGGCGCAGAGCTGTTCAGGCATCTGCTCAGGTTGCCGCTGAATTATTTTCAGGCCAGACGTGTAGGCGATACGGTTGCGCGGGTCCGGGAGCTCGACAGCATCCGTAATTTTATTACCGGATCGGCGGTAACTTTGATTATTGATCTGTTTTTTACGTTCGTCTTTTTTGCAGTCATGTATTTATACAGTCCGTTACTGACATATGTCGTCCTGGGTACCATTCCTTTTTATATTTTATTGGCAATAGTAATAACACCCATCCTGCGGGCAAGATTGCATGAAAAATTCAATCGCGGTGCAGAAAACCAGGCCTTTCTGGTGGAATCTGTTAACGGTATCGAAACACTCAAGGCCAGTGCGGTTGAACCGCAAAGCCAACGCCGCTGGGAGGAACAACTGGCCGCTTATGTTAAAGCCAGTTTCCGTGCCACCAATCTGGGCAATATCTCCGGCCAGACAGCATCCTTTATCAACAAGCTCACGACATTATTAATACTCTGGATTGGAGCACGGCTGGTTATTAATGGTGAATTAAGCGTAGGACAGCTTGTGGCATTCAACATGCTCGCTGGCCGCATCAGCAGTCCCATTCTTCGTCTGGTGCAACTCTGGCAGGATTTCCAGCAGGCCGGCATCTCGGTGCAACGTCTTGGCGATATATTAAATGTCAAAACTGAACCCACCTATTCTCCCGGCAGGGCTTCATTACCCAAACTCGAAGGCCGGGTCAGTTTTGAAAATGTTATTTTCCGTTACCGGCCGGATGGCCCGGAAGTTTTACGCAACATCTCATTACATGTAAATTCCGGTGAAGTCATCGGGATTGTCGGTCGTTCCGGTTCCGGCAAGAGCACGTTAACAAAACTCATACAAAGGCTTTATGTACCGGAAAGCGGACGGGTGCTGGTGGATGGTGTTGATCTTGCCATGGTAGACACCGTCTGGTTACGGCATAACCTCGGCGTGGTTTTGCAGGAGAATTTTTTATTCAATCGTTCAGTCCGTGGAAATATTGCGCTAGCTGATCCTGCCATGCCCATGGAACGGGTAATTCATGCCGCAAAACTTTCCGGTGCACATGATTTCATCCTTGAATTGCCGGAAGGTTATGACAACATCGTAGGAGAACATGGATCCAATCTATCCGGCGGACAACGCCAGCGCATTGCCATAGCCCGCGCATTGATTACCAATCCACGCATCCTGATTTTTGACGAAGCCACCAGCGCACTGGATTATGAATCCGAGGCCATCATCCATCAGAACATGCGCTACATCTGCAAGGACCGCACTGTATTCATCATTGCCCATCGTTTAAGTGCCGTCAGAAACGCCAACCGTATTCTCGTGATTGAAAAAGGTCAGATCGTGGAAAGCGGCACGCACAAGGAATTGATTGAAAAACCGGGATATTACGCCCGTTTATATTCACACCAAACCGGGCTATTTAACAGCGCAGTGAATGAAACATGAATCTGTTATTTATTATGCTGCGCAACGTACTCATCAAGCAGGTTCCGGATCATCTTTTGATATGGAACGTGATATTTTGCAGCATGCTTTTTAAAAAATGCCAGACTGGATCGGTTTAGTGCAATGGTAACTTTAACGTTGTCTTCTTTAAAAACCAGTTTATCCGGTGGAGGAAGGAAATCTTCGACAATCTCCAGCTCGCCAATCGGCTCATCTCCTGGCGGGATATCAGTATATTTAATTTTTTTCTTCATAAATTTTCTTACCTCTACGCCAGGGCCCTGCACCAATAATACGAATAATATTTTCGCGGTATGTAAATCTCACCGTCAATATGTTGTTACCACTTTTACCAATACAAAAATATCTGTCTTCTGTAATGCTGTGGGTTACATCACGGACAATAATCCTCTGCGGATCTGCGAAAACGGCCACAGCCTCGGAGAAGGTGATACCGTGTTTCAGACGATTTTGTACGTCCTTTTCGTGGTCCCATTCAAAACTTTCCTTGTTCATTCAAGCAGTTTAGTACGTATGCATATCGATAGCAATATAAAAAGCCATATAAATATACATATAATATGAATAACAGAGAAGACCTGGAGTTTTTACCCGCCGCCCTGGAAACCCAGGAAACGCCGCCATTGCCTATGAGCCGTTACATTCTCTGGGCCATCATGCTGTTTTTCCTGATTGCCATTACCTGGGCCAGTATTGGAGAAGTAGACATCGTTGGTGTGGCACAGGGCAAAATCATCCCGAGCGGCAAGGTCAAGATTATCCAGCCGCTGGAAACAGGAGTAGTGAGAAATATACTGGTCCGTGAAGGTGAGAAAGTTGAAGCGGGTCAGCCATTAATTGAACTGGATGCAACCCTGACAGGTGCTGATCATGAATCAATCAAGGATCAACAGCTTGCCCTGAAACTTGATCGTGCCAGACAGCTAACCATTCTGGATACTCTTAACAAAGATCAAATGTCTATTGATCATTTCAACGGTTTATCAGAAGCCACACCTGAACAAATCCGGTTGCAAAAAGAGCGGGCCAGAAGTTCATTAAATGAATATCTGGCCAAAATTGAAGCATTAAAGGATGAGCAACGGCAACGGCAGGCAGAGCGTAATGCAGTTTCACAACGCATTGAACAACTGGATGCCACCATTCCATTAATTACCGAGCGGGCCAAATCACTGGAAGACATGGTCAAGAAAGACATGATGCCTCGTGTGCAATGGCTGGAACTCGAACAGGAGCGAATCGAACAGGTCAAGGAACGGGATGTGCAGAAAAACAATCTGGCAAGTCTCGCTGCAGCAATTGCCAACATCAATCAACGATTGACTGCATTAAAAGCAGAATTCGAATCACAAATATTAACAGAACTTGCTGATGCGGAAAATCGCATTGCCGCCTTTGAACAGGAAAAGATCAAGGCAGAAAAACGTATTACTTTACAAAAACTGGCCGCACCGGTTTCCGGAAAAGTACACAAGCTGGCAATACACACTATCGGCGGAGTGGTCACGCCGGCACAGGAACTCATGCACATCGTACCGGATGAAGATGCCGTTGAAGTGGAAGCCTGGTTGCCAAACAAGGACATCGGCTTTGTGCAAGAAGGGCAGGCAGCAGAAGTCAAGATTGAAACATTCCCCTTCACCAAATATGGCGTGATTGATGGTGAAGTACTCAATGTCTCCAACGATGCCATACCGGATGAACATCTGGGCCTCGTTTATGCCATGCGTGTGAAAATGCACAAAACCATCATGAAAGTGGAAGAAAAAATGATCAGTCTTTCCCCCGGCATGGCGGTGACTGTGGAAGTCAACCTGGGGAAACGCAAATTGATTGAATATTTGTTGAGTCCATTACTGAGATATAAAGATGAGAGTGTTCGTGAACGGTAGCAGGGGTATTAATTAATGATATGGTATTATACATACTAATATGGTAATCTAAATTATGGAATTTGAGTGGGACCTCAGCAAGGAAGCCGAAAATCTCAAGAAGCACCAGGTTTCTTTTATAGAGTCAATAGAGACATTTTCAGATCCTTTTGGCTTTGTTTTGAGAGATGATAAACATTCGTCAGATGAAGAACGGTTTTACTGGATTGGTAAAACAGATAAAGGCCAAATACTAACTACAAGGTATACAAAACGAGGCAACAAAATCCGGATAATCGGATCAGCAGAATGGCGTGAATTCAGGAATTTATATTATGAAAAAACCAACATTGAAAGCTCTCAGGCATGATAAAACAGAGACCAGAAAAATCCGGTCAGGTATGCGCAAGTTAAAAAATGTGAAGATTACCATCAATATTGATTCGGAAAGCCTGGTCCAGCTACGCGAAATGGCTGAAAAAACCGGAGTTCCTTATCAAAGACTTTTAAATAAATTACTTAAAGAAGGTCTTGGCAAGAATAGTTCAACCGAATCACGGCTGGAAAAGCTGGAGAAGGAATTTGAGCGTCTCAAAAAGAAACTGGCCGTTTAAATTAAAGGTAGTTTCCTGCGGGTATATGTCACCCACAGGGGATGATCTGGTTGTCTCTGCGGCACGTATTAAAGGGAGAAGAGCGTTTATAAGGATGAGAGTGTGTGGGAGAGATAATTAATTATGGCCAAGAAAAAAAGAAAAAGCACAAAGAATTTAATCCCGATAAATAATGTTACAAATTTTATTCTATTTATTCGTGGTCAAAAAGTTATGCTAGATGCAGATCTGGCAAAACTTTATCAAGTAGAAACGAGAGTGCTGATTCAGGCAGTAAAACGAAATATGGAACGTTTTCCCGAAGACTTTATGTTTCAGTTAAGCAATAAAGAATTTGAAATCTTGAGATCACAAAATGTGACCTCAAGTCAATGGGGTGGCAGGCGTTATCCACCTTATGCTTTTACGGAACAAGGTGTTGCCATGCTTTCCAGCGTTTTGCGTAGTGAGCGAGCTGTTCATGTCAATATCGAAATCATGCGCACATTTGTAAAATTGAGAGAAATGCTTTCCAATCATAAAGACCTTGCCAGAAAACTGAATAATCTGGAAAAGAAATATGACGAACAGTTCAGGGTAGTGTTTGATGCAATACGTCAATTAATGAATTCCGGGGACACTAAAAAGAAAAGACCAATAGGTTTTGCACCTTGGTCCAATGATAAATAGTAAAATTGTGAAAAATATCAATTGGAGAAAACCAAATGAATCCATTCAAGATTCAAGACTTGACCCAAACTTCATCGTTTGTTGAGTCCTTTGCTGAGGTATAAAGATGAGAGTGTTCGAGAACGTTAGAGTGTAAATATTTATCTGCCGATAATTGATAATAAAACAGGAGTTTTGAAATGGCAAAAACAACACAAACAAAAAAAGAAACAAATAGAAATCAAAACACAGTTGATAAAAAAGATGTGCCTGCTCAAAAACAGGAGACAAATAATGTTTCATCTGGTGGCAGAAAAACCAATAGCAAAGGGCAAAAAATTATCAGTCATCCGAATGATGTCGCAAATCTGGTGATGTCACAGCTGAATACAGTGAAAACCCGGAAAGATGATCTGGAATCTGCAATCAAAGGCCTTGCGGATCTGACAACCCAACTTGTGCGTGCCTATGCGTCAAACGCACAAACCATTCAGCAGATGTACAAGAAAATTAAAGAACTGGAAGAAGCCAAAAAGTAGCAGGAACATAAAAGTATATTTGGAGGAGAGATGCCACGGTCACCACGCATTGATTTGGAGGGAATGCCACAGCATGTAACACAACGCGGCAACAACAGGCAACCCTGCTTTTTTAATGACGATGATTACAGGTTTTATCTGGAATGTTTGCAGGATGCTGCAGAAAAGTACGCGTGTCTGGTACATGCCTACATATTAATGACCAATCACGTACATATTCTGGCCACGCCTGAAAAGGCGATGGGTTTATCCAGAATGATGCAATCGGTAGGCCGGCGATATGTTCAATATATTAACTATTATTACAACAGGACGGGCACCCTCTGGGAAGGCCGCTACAAATCCTGCCTGATCGATGCAGATGACTATCTGTTTACCTGTTACCGTTATATTGAGTTAAACCCGGTACGGGCGGGCATGGTCACCCATCCCGCAGACTATCCATGGTCCAGTTATCAATGCAATGCCCTGGGCAAACCGGACCCGCTCATACAACCCCATGCAAACTACAAGGCGCTGGGAGATACGAAAACCTGTAGAGCGTCACGATATAAACAGATATTTCATGACTCAGCAAAAACAGATAGATATAACGAAATCGCAGAAAACATATTAAAAGAACAGGTAATGGGTACCAGTAATTTCAAGGACCAGATTGAACAGGCTTTATCACGCAGTATCCGGCCGCAAAAGCGCGGCAGGCCGGGCAAACAGATGGATAAACAGCCGAATAATTAAATCGACTCTGACCCCAATTTCTTGAAAAATAATAATTGGTAAGATGCGAGTCAGCCGGCAAGGCAAGTCTCAACAAAGGATGATAGATGGACGACAAAGTGAAAACAGGGGTCAAACAAGAGTCCGGATTTGAGGTGCATTGCACGCGCCATTTCACGTCATGGCTTGCGGAACAGCAGGTGAGCCTTGCCTTCACCACCTATCAAGCCGGAAAACTGTTTTTTCTGGGCCTGCAGGAAAACGGACAACTTTCCATCTTCGAGCGCAGCTTTACCCGCTGTATGGGTTTATATGCCACACCCGATGCGCAAACATTATATATGAGCACGCTCTATCAGATCTGGCGGTTTGAGCGGGTTACAGATGCAGGCATTACCCGCACCGGCTACGACAGTCTTTATATTCCCCAGTCCAGTTCCGTGACGGGCGATATGGACATCCACGATATGGCAATCGATGCCGAAGGCCGGTTGATCTTTGTGAATACCCTGTTCAGTTGTCTGGCCGCCATGAGCGAACGCCACAGTTTCATTCCCCTCTGGACACCACCGTTTATAACAAAACTTGCCGCAGAAGACCGTTGCCATCTCAATGGTCTGGCCATGAAAGACGGCAAACCCAAATACGTCACCAGTGTGAGCCAAAGCGATGCAAATAACGGCTGGCGTGACAAACGTATAGATGGTGGGGTAGTGATAGACGTAGACAATAACGACATCATCGCCGAAGGTCTTTCCATGCCGCATTCACCGCGGTTATATCAAGACAAGCTCTGGCTTCTCAATTCCGGCACCGGAGAATTTGGATTTGTGAATACCCACACCGGGACATTTGAACCCGCTGCTTTCTGCCCCGGTTACCTGCGTGGCATGGCCTTTATGGGGGACTATGCCGTTGTGGGCCTCTCCCAGCCGCGTGACAACAAATCGTTTACTGATTTGCCCTTGCAGGAAAGGTTAAAAACAAAAAACACAGAACCCCGTTGTGGATTGCAGATCATTGATCTGAAGAGTGGCGATGTCGTGCATGGCGTGACCATTAAAGGGGTGGTGTCTGAACTTTACGATGTCGTGGTGTTGCCGAAAGTGAAACGGCCACTGGCATTAGGCTTCAAGACCAATGAGATTCAGCAGGTAGTGAGTATAGGAGAATGAAGATGAATGTCTGTTGTGTTGTGGGTGGCAGGTGGGTACACATTAAATCGACTCTGACCCTGATTTATATTCATGCAGCCATTATTAAGGGCATTGTTTCAGAACTATATGATGTGGTGACGTTACCAAAAGTAATGACATCAATGGCGATTGGGTTTAAAACAGGTGAGATTCAGAGAGTGGTAAGTGTGAAATGAAAAGAATCGTTAAAATTGTGTTACTCGTTATTTTTATAGTTCCACTTGGGATCTATTTATTCAATAGTTATGAAAAGAAAAGATATACAGAAGAATCTGAAGCCTATTTCCAGCAAAAATGTGAAAAGGATGCAGGAGAATTTATTTACAGGACGGTTGAGAATGTGGAAGGGCTTTATCAGATGCGCCCCAGAGATCCGAGGGATTATTTTACGCGATTAAGATCAGGAGATTTGCCGGAAGATCCTTATGGGCATACGAATTATGAAGCAAGGAGAGTTGAAGCATTATTCTTGAATCCTAAACCAAAAAATGCTCCTAGATATAAATATTTTGAGTCAACAAAGGCGCCAAATACAGATAGGCGCTTTCCTACAATGCCATATCTTAATGAGCCTGTAGTAACTGGAGAAAAATATTGGCGTTATACATTATTTGGGCACGATGAAAATGGGGCAGAAATATTTACTGCGGAACAATCAACTAATCTTAAGAGTAGTTATGGGTTTACATGGAAAGAAATTAGAGATGACCGAGATAAGTTATTAGGTGTATGGGAAGGCAATCTAATCGTAATGAACTTAAATTCTAATGAAGTGCTTGGGATCAAGCGCGGGTTTTTTTATGTAAACCTATTTACAAAAGAAATTCACCTATGTCCAAGAGATAAGTCATCTACGATGACCTACGATTTTATCAGCAAAGTAATTAAACCGATTGAAGATACAAATGAAGGAGATAAATGATGGCCACTCAGGTTCGTATCTGGTATGAATATTTATTGGCGCAGCAAGCTGCGGAAAGCTATTTAGATGGCGTTGATTTTGCGAGTGAAGATCAATTATATAGAGATAGATTAGAAAATGGCAGTAATCATTTCCAGCACATAGCCAGACTGGCTGAGGAAGGCAGGCTCGGCGCCACCCAAATGACTGAGGTAATGATCGATGATTTCTTTGCCACCTGGGAAGTTATTGATCATCTACCCAATACGAACAGTGGTTTCTCGGCTACGGTGATGAGAAACAAAATAACGGGCGAATTCACACTTTCGTTTAGAAGTACGGAGTCCAAATTATCCACGGATGGGGGAGATTTTGAACGGGACAGTGCCAATGGCGCAAATGGAATGATACGAGAGTTTGGTTTAGCGTATGGTCAATTGATTGATATGGAAGAATATTATGATCATTTACAAAATGGAGAAAGTTGGAACCCGGATGCGAACAATGGTGAAGGAGCTTGGGAAGTAAATAACAGACTGGCTGAGTTTTCATCACATATTGGAACTGGTGGGCAAATAAATATTACCGGTTATTCTTTGGGTGGTCATCTTGCCCAGGTATTTACAATACTTCATTACGATGACGTATTACATACTTATACTTTTAACGGGGCCGGTTTTGGAGAGATAGATGGAGCAACGACAAGGGAAGATATATCAGCAAATATTTTTGATAAACTGAATTTAATTCAACAAATAATATCTGATCCATTATCTTATATAGGTAATGTTAGTGCACTGGAATTTACCGAAATTGGATTTACTTATATAGATGAGAATGGCAATCAATTCAGAACAGATATCGATGCGTTAAATCAGTTAATTGATACAAGAACGACTATATTAGTAGGTTATGGCTACGATGAAAATGAAATCACAAATGAGACTGAATTTCCATCAAATATATATCAAGACCCATTATTTCAATACGCGATTAGAGCACTACCTCATGATATACATGGGCCTGATAATTTTAGTAGCATCCTGGATTATTTTGATCTGGGTGCAGACTTAAGGACAGATGATCCTAAAATAACTAATTATTTTGGTGACGGCGGAGAGGATGATGCTGAAATTGTTGCTGGAGCTGGTCAAATATTTGGAGATTTTACCGGAATATTTATTGAGGACCAGCCTGATGTGTCAGATATTCCTACATCTTTCGAACTAGATGAATGGCTAAGAGCATTTGGTGATACGCATAGCATTACATTAATTGCAGATTCACTAGCTGTAATGGAATTAATGCAATCATTGGATAATTCCCTAACGCCAGAAACTTTATCCAGCATATTATCAGCAAGTTCAAATTCATCTGCCAGTTTTTCAGAAAAAAAATCTGATGGTGATTCACTGGAAAACAACCTTAATGCATTAGGAAAATTAATAATTGGTGATTCTTGGGAATCACCTAAGTTTGATAGTGGAATTTATGGTTATAAAAATCTTGAAAATAGAAATTCTTTTTATGACAGTATAAGAAATATACGTGAAGCGATATATGTAGATGCAGATGTAGCTTCCCCCGTTCTAAAGTCAGAATATCAAGGGCTGAGTATTTCTGGTATCACATCACAATCTAGCCAAGACCTCCTTACATTAAGTCGCGACCCGGACAGAGGGCTAGCATTCCGTTATGCACTGGTCAATCTTAATCCCTTTGTGATTGAAGGTCTCAGTGCGCAGGCGGATTCAGAACTTTATGCTGCACATAATGAGAACGAACGACTGGAGATATATGATCCTGCAACAAATCCTGATGGTCAATTAACAGAGCGATATCTCGAAGATCGTGCTGCGTTTCTTTCCTTGTTAATTAAATCAAATCTGGAGGATGACCCGAGTCTGGATATAGATTTCGGGAATGAAGCTCTTAACGTGAAATATAACGAAGCAGTTTTCATTGACAAGGGTCAAGGGATAGAGATTGCCAATGGCGTCTCATTATTGTCGTCTTTATTATTTGAACAAAAACAATATATTTTTGGCCGTGATGTAGAAGATGAATTTGAAACCCTGACGGGTGGCGAAAAAGATGACGCGCTGTTCGGTCAAAAGGGTAACAACATTTTAATAGGTGGCGCAGGCGCAGATTATCTGGAAGGCGGTGCCGGTAACGATGTCTTGTTTCATTTCAACCAGGCAATCGGTGATGACAATCTGCCCGATAAAACCGGACCGCATGACCAATTAGTGGGTGGTAAAGGGTTCGATATTTACTACGCCGGTTATGGCGATGTAATTATTGATAGCGACGGTCAGGGAATGGTGTTATTCAATAATAAAATCCTGACCGGTGCGGTTCATAGTAGCGGTAATGATTATCAAAATCCAGCCGGTGAATTCACTTACACCTTTGATGGAACAACGCTCACGGTCAGCACTAATTCCGGGGGCGGTCTCACGATTGAAAATTTTGTTAACGGCCACCTCGGCATCAACCTCATCAACACCAATGAAGTTTTAACCGGAACGGAACAGACTGACATTGTTACCTTTGCCATGAAAGGTGATCCTGAAGGTGTATTTCTCAATACCAGCTTAACAACCTTACAAGATGTTACGGCCGTTGATGAGTGGGTGAACACTGCTGATGAATTACGCCAGCAGATACTGGATTTACAGCAACAGATAGCAACTGCTGAAGCCAATAACGAAGATACTACAGCACTGGTCTCACAATTAATTCAGGCGCAGGCGGACTACGACAACACCTTCGGACGCTTATTGAATCAGGATGGCAGCAACCTGCCGCAGTTGATCGAATTGCAGGGCGGGAATGATGTGGTGTATCTGCATGATGCGCCGGGATTTAGTGGCATTGTGGTGGATGGTGGCGCTGACCATGATCTGTTGTCCGCCGGGGACATTAGCAATGAATATCTAACTTCAGTATTTGCAAATAACGATAATGGCGCGGGAGATATATTCGAGTTACCGGTCACGGTGACAGGTGTTGGCTATACCTTGCTCGGTGGAACAGGTAATGACGTGTTATTGGGCGGTACACGGGATGATGTCATCGAAGGCGGTGATGATGATGATGTCATTCAGGGCCGGGGCGGCGATGACCGGTTGTTTGGCGGAGAAGGAAGAGATTTTATCGCCGGCTCAGTAGGCGATGACATCATCACCGGTGATGGTGGCAATGACGTGCTGACTGGCGGTGATGGCAAAGACATTATCGATGGCGGCGAGGGCGATGATGATCTCTGGGGTGATGCAGAATTTGCTGCCTTCTCGCAAATCTGGACCCGGACAGTGACAAACGGTGTCATTACTTATCAGTTGGAGCAGGATTTCTCCGGAGTGAATCTGACAGCGGGCGCGGAAGACCGGTTGTTTGGCGGCATCGGCAATGACCTGCTGGTGGGAGGTGCGGGTGATGACGACGTGTCAAATTTATCAAAATATTATCAGGCAAGCAATATTCGCTTGTTATCACTCCATCAATAATCAGTGCATTGCATATCTGAGGATATCTAAATGACGTTACAAATATCAATTATTGGTTATCTTATTATGGTACTGTTTTATGTCATTTCTGCAGGTTTGGTGGCGTTGTTATGGTATCCATCACGCCGTTGGCAGGGATGGAAATATGTGATTCTTCCAATCGCTGTTGTCATATTGGCATTGCCATGGGCGGATGAAGTTTATATTGCTTGGCGTTTCCATGAATTGTGCAAGGATGCAGGAATCCATGTTTACCGTAAAGTAGAAGTAGAAGGATTTTATAATGATGTAATGCCTGTTGAAATGAATGGATACCAATTCATGGAGCAGAAATCAAACTGGGAGAATAATATTGTCCGTATAGAAAAGAATGAAGATGGAAAGAGGATACAAACATATGTTGATAAACCATCAGCACGTTATCACTACAAGTATTCAGCCAACAATGAAGACATGGGACTTCAACTAGAAAAATCTGAATGGGTTGTTATTGATTCGAATAATAATGAGGTCCTTGGTAGAGAAACAATTTTTAAGCGTTACCCTGGTTGGGTCGAAGGATTATGGCTTAGGTTTTTAGGTATTTATCCAACGATTTGTTACGGCCCGCTTAATGAGCGTGAAAAGTGGAAACGAGAAGGACTAATTTACGATTATGTATTGACCCCAAAAAAATAATGGGAGGGAACGAACATGCCTACAATTATAGATTTCTACGAATACGCGAAATTAGCCACAGCGGCTTATGTAGATATGACTGGATTCACGACTTTTAATGCAGCTCAATTTGTAGCTCGATCTGACACCCAAAACCGCCTTCCTTTGTCATTAGCAAACCGTATGTTCAATCCGGCTGACAATCCATTCACTGTCTGGAGCATTCCCCAAGGCGGTTATTACGGTAATGATGATTTTGGTTTTGCGGCCACCTTGTTTGAAAAAGATGGACAAAAGGTGCTGGCTATACGTGGTACAGAGCCTGATACGGATGATGGGATTGACCTGTGGCAGGCGGATCTGAGCGCCATTGGTGTGCTCGGCATGTCATTTCCCCAGGCCGTGTCCATGGTGAACTATATTCTGCGGTTAATGGCCAATGAAACTGCCAATACGGTTCCCCAATTACACATTGAAACATCATTGGAGCAATTATCACTCAACAGCGTGGCAGTGCCGGGTACGATTGAAGGTGAAAATGGTGATATTGATGTCACTGTTTATATTGATTTCAGCATTACGTTTGATGGTCAAGGATTAGGACTGATTAACCCGGGTGACGAAATCATCCTAACAGGTCATAGCTTAGGCGGGCATCTTGCTATTCTTGCAGCGCGGTTGTTTCCTGATGTCTTCTCTGACCAGGTTTATGCTTACAATGCACCTGGTTTTGATCCCGCCACCGCAAGCCACCCGTTAATACCAACCAGTACAGTGATAGACGATCTGGCTGATGCGTTGGGTCCGCATGCCTCTAACATTAATCCTGAAGCGCATCAGCTGACCGATGAACTGGTAATCCTATTCAAAGCAACTCTATTGCCTAATGCGGCGGATAATTTTGATGGTATTAATGTCATCGGTATTGAGAGCGAAGATATCGCACCAGGGGATGATTTTTCTCTTGTCTCGGGTACTTTTACAAATGGTGATATGTTTGGTCCAGATATTCAAATTACGACAGAACCCAATAGCCATGTGGTAGAGCCATTAATGGATAGTTTGGCATTACACGCTTTATTGTATTCTATCGATAACACCATAACCTTGACGGATATAAACCAGTTATATCTTTCAGCCGCAAATACGCAAGCATCCAGCGAGGAACGTCTTACAGAAGCTTTATATAAACTCTTTGTCGGTGAATCAAAAATAATGGCACTCTCAGACGCTATCGGGCCAATTGATAATTTATTCTGGGTTCGAAAGGGTGAGCTCAGTGCACGTGAAGATTTTCATGCCGCTGTAATAGAAATTCAGGATGCTATTGATGTTTTTGGATCAATGCAAATTACAAAACTCATTACGTTGAATGAAAATGGTGAATTAGTACCAATCGATACGAACACTTTAATATCCAATGCCCAAACCTCCATTGCCTACCGCTATGCTTTGCAGGAACTCAATCCTTTTGTGATAGAAGGCAGCACCACTATCGAAACTGACCAACTCTATGTGCCACATAACAACAACTTTGTGTTGGACGAAGGTAATTTCAGCGATGAATATCTGCAAGACCGTGCAGCCTTTCTGGCGTTGAAGATCGAATTAGGGTTATCCGATCAATCCAGCAAGAACAATGCGGCAGTGAACATCACCTATGAGGACAAAGCCGCAGGGTTAACTCTCAAAGTCAACAAACCTGCCGGTGCCGGACAGACTGTTCATCAACGCATCGTCTTTACCAGCAGCCGGACCGGGGAAACGGCAATCGGTCAAGGCAATAGTCAGAATGACCGGCTTTATGGTTTTTCGGGCAACGACATCCTCATTGGGGGGAGTGGCAGCGATACCCTTGAAGGCGGTGAGGGAGATGATATTCTTTATCACCACAGCAATCTCAATACGTTGGATGAGGATTTTGATACGGAAACTGGCACTGGTGCCGATACCCTCAAAGGCGGCAAGGGTAACGATATTTATTATGTGGGGGATGGGGATACGATTGAAGACAGCGATCGCAAAGTCGGCTTCATCCAGCACCGCGGGGTAACTATCAACGGCGACTACCTCAGGCAGGAAGATGGCAGCTACCGCAATGAGTCCAAGAATGTTGATCTGTTGATCAATGGCAATAACGCTACCTTTATATTGGTGAAAGACAGCCAGGTCACCTTATTTCATATTCTCAATTTTCAGGGAGAAGGCGGATTTCAGGATGGCAATTTCGGGATTCGGTTAATTGATACGAACGACAATATTCTTACCGGCACAGATCAAAACGACATCGTCAAATTCACTCTCGACGGCGATCCCGAAGGTATTTATCTTCGTTCTGACCTTGATGTCTCACCCTGGGCAGATACAAATAATCCTGAAGATCCACAACTATACCAACGCTTGCTCGAACAAAACGGCAGTTTACTTCCACGTCTGATTCAATTGCAGGGCGGGAATGATGTGGTGTATCTGCATGATGCGCCGGGATTTAGTGGCATTGTGGTGGATGGTGGCGCTGACCATGATCTGTTGTCCGCCGGGGACATTAGCAATGAATATCTAACTTC
>Ga0214472_10003787_pt1 | contig 15966 bp, 12 predicted proteins | sample RVTome_6_FD_207662 | JGI IMG/M metagenome (GOLD analysis project Ga0214472, IMG submission 207662) | Soil microbial communities from uranium-contaminated site in the Upper Colorado River Basin, Wyoming, United States - RVT140D175 | ecosystem: Environmental > Terrestrial > Soil > Contaminated >... | reverse complement strand
GCCCATCGCAAACAGGCTGGGCCTCGGACGCATCAAGTGGGAGCTCGAAGACCTTTGCCTCAAGTACCTTGAGCCGGAGGCCTACGGGAGCCTCGTATCCAGCATTTCCAAGAAGCGCGAGGACCTGGAGGAGTACATCCAGGAGCTTATCGCCATCGTGAAAGCGCACATGGAGAAGCAGGGGCTGACCGGCCGGGTGCTCGGCAGGCCCAAGCACTTCTACAGCATATACCAGAAGATGCTCCGGCAGGGCATATCCGTCGAGGACATGTACGACCTCATCGCGCTCAGGATAATCACGGACACCACCACGAACTGCTACGCAATACTCGGAATGATACACTCGCTGTGGCTGCCGGTGCCGGGCAGGTTCAAGGACTTCATCGGCGTGCCGAAGTCGAACATGTACCAGTCGCTCCACACCACGGTCATCGGGCCCAAGGGCGAGCGGGTGGAGTTCCAGATCCGCACCGAGGAGATGCACCGGGTGGCGGAAACGGGCATCGCCGCCCACTGGCAGTACAAGGAGTCCGGCAAGGTTACCGAGGACGACGAGCGGCGGTTCTCGTGGCTCCGGCAGTTGGTCGAGTACCAGCAGGAGCTTACCGACTCCCGCGAGTTCATGGACACCATCAAGGTGGACCTGTTCCCGGAGGTCGTCTACGTGTTCACCCCGGCGGGCGAGGTCAAGGAGCTTTCACAGGGCTCTACCCCCGTAGACTTCGCATACAGCGTCCATACCGGCGTCGGAGCGCAGTGCGTGGCCGCGAAGGTAAACGGCAAGATGGTGCCTCTTCGGACCGAGCTCAAAAACGGCGACGAGGTGCAGATAATCACGCAGCCGGGCCACGTGCCGTCCCGCGACTGGCTGAAGTTCGTCAAGACTTCAAAGGCGCGCACCAGGATAAAGCACTGGCTGAAGCAGGAGGAGTTCAAGCAGAGCGTGGCGATCGGCCGGGACCTCCTGGAAAAGGAGCTCCGTAAGGCGGGCTTAAGCCCGGCCAAGGCGATGAAGTCGGCCGACCTCGCGAAGTTCATGGAGGCGGCGGGCGTGAGCGGCCAGGACGACCTTTTCCACGAGGTCGGGTTCGGCAAGATATCCGCCAAACAGGTCGTCCACGCACTCCAGCCCCAGGAAGAGATAAGCAAGGAGAAAAAAGACGAGTCCATCCTGAAAAAGGTGGCCAAGAAGATAACCGGCGAGAAGGAGAAGGGCGTAAGGATAAAGGGCGTGGACGACGTGATGATACACCTGTCCAAATGCTGCAACCCCGTCCCCGGCGACCGCATCATCGGTTTCATCACGAGGGGCAGGGGGGTCACCATACACACCGCCGACTGCACCAACATATACGAGCTCGAGTCCGAGCCGGACAGGATAATAGAGGTGGACTGGGACCTTGCGGTCAAGTCAACGCATTCCGCCAAGATCACGGTCCTGACCGTAAACAAGCCGGGCCTCCTCGCGAACGTATCGACCGCGATAGCGTCCGCCGAGTCTAACATCACTCACGCCGAGATAACCACCACCGAGGAGCAGCGGGCGGTATGCAACTTCGTGGTGGAGATAACGGACACAAAACACCTCGAGAAGGTCATAAAGAAGATCAGCCAGGTGGACGGCGTGATAAACGTCAGGCGGGTCAAGACCGTATGACCGGTCATCCACGCGACGCGGTGGAAACGTACCGGCCCTGCTCGCCAACCGCATGAGGGTTGTCCCAATGCCGAGAGATACGATATACACAAAGCGCGCTCCGGCCCCGGCCGGGGCATATTCGCAGGCCGTCAGGGCGGGCGGGTTCGTGTTCGTGTCCGGACAGATACCGGTGAACCCGGAGACGGGCGAGATAGTGTTCTCCGACATAACCGCGCAGACCGAGCGTGTCCTTGCGAACATAAGGAACATACTGCAGGAGGCGGGGCTCGACCTTGACGACGTGGTCAAGACCACGGTCTACCTCGAGCTTATGGACGACCTGTCGCGCGTGAACGAGGTGTTCGCCAGGTATTTCGGGGAGAACCCCCCGGCGAGGGCAGCGGTGGAAGTGGCGAGGCTCCCCAAGGACGTCGCGATAGAGATAGAGGCGGTGGCCTACAGGGGGGCATCCGAAGGAGAGGGCAGGTAGCTCTCTATGTCCGTCATCGCGAGCGGGACGCGGGTGTTATCCGGCACGAAAGTGATTTGCTCAAACAAAAAGGGCCGCATACGCGGCCCGTTGGTATTTCAGTGTGGATAACCCTCGTTCCCGGACGGCGCCAACCTGGCCAGCTACGCCCGCGAATGGACAGGACGTCAGGACTTGACAGCCTTTGCTACAGTTACCGCCTTCGTGACCTTGCCGGAGCGGATGCACCTGGTGCAGACCAGCGCCTTCTTCTTCACCCCGCCATCCATAATGTTGATGCTCTGCAGGTTCGGCTTATAGACCCTGCTGGTCTTGTTGTTCGCGTGGCTGACGTTGTTGCCGCCCTGCTGAGTTTTTCCGCAAACCGCGCATGCCCTTGCCAAGATAACACCTCCGGTGATAAAGGATTGCATTCAAAGAATGCGTATGTTAGCATTCAAAAACGGGTTTGGCAAGAAAAAAATTCCGGAGGGTGCAGGTGGCATTAAACCAGGCTTCGGGCATTACTTATGCCGCGCTTTCCCAGCCGGTGCAGTACGCCAGGGGGGTGGGCCCTGCAAGGGCGAAGCTCCTCGCCAAACTCGGCATAAACACCGTAAAGGACGCGCTGTACTACTTCCCCGCGCGGTACGAGGACCGTTCCAGCTTCAGGAAAATAGCCCACGTAACGTTCGGCACGGCGGAGACCGTCATGGGGACGGTAATAAGCTCCGAGGTCGTATCGACCAGAAGACGCAACATAAAGATATTCGAGCTTACCATAAAGGACGCCACCGGCGTCCTGACCGGCGTATGGTTCAACCAGCCGTTCATGCGGAAAGTGTTCAAAGTGGGCGACATGGTGGTGCTGTACGGAGCCGTAAAGCCGGACACCTACCATGGACGCAGGGTTGTGATGGACAACCCGGAGTACGAGGTGATAACGGGCGAAGACGACGACACCGTCCACACCGGCAGGGTTGTCCCGGTATACAGGGCGACCGCCGGGTTAACCGCCAGGCAGGTACGCGGCGTAATGAAGGGGCTGGTGGACGACTACGCAGCCGGGCTCGCTGAATTCCTGCCGGACGGTTTCCTCGAGAAGTACCGTATACCTGCCCTGTCCGATGCGATAAGGGAGGCGCACTTCCCGGAGAAAGAGTCAGACATGGCCGTCCTGAACGGCAGGTCGAGCCGGGCGCACAAGAGGCTCATTTTTGACGAGTTCCTGATACTCGAATTGGGCCTTGCGCGGTTGAAGCGCGGGAGAGCTGAAGAGGCGCCCGGCATATCGATGAAGGGCGACGCAGGGCTCACCGGACGTTTCATGACTGCGCTCCCGTTCGGCCTGACACCCGCGCAGAAGCGAGTCATCGCGGAAATAAGGTCGGACATGCAGTCCGGGCGACCGATGAACCGGCTTGTGCAGGGCGACGTGGGCAGCGGCAAGACAGCGGTCGCCCTCGCGGCCATTGTGCAGGCGGCGGGCTCCGGGTACCAGTCCGCGTTCATGGCCCCGACCGAGATACTTGCGGAGCAGCACTACATGAACGTAAGGGGAATGCTGGGAGAGATCGGGCTTAAAGTCGCGCTCCTCACAAGCTCGCAGAGGAAAAAGCAGAAGGACGAGGCGCTCGCGGCAATAGCGGACGGCTCGGTTGACGTCGCGGTGGGTACGCACTCGCTCATTCAGGGCGGTGTGTCTTTCGCGAAACTCGGGCTCGCGGTGACGGACGAGCAGCACCGCTTCGGCGTGATGCAGAGGATGGTGCTGAAAGACAAGGGCGAAAACCCGGACGTACTCGTCATGACCGCGACGCCGATACCGAGGACGCTCGCGCTCACCGTGTACGGCGACCTTGACGTGTCGGTCATAGACTCCCTTCCGCCCGGAAGGACGCCGGTGGCGACAAAACTGTTCGACGACAAGCAGAGGGCAGAGGCGTACAGGATAATAAAGAAGGCGCTCACGGCCGGCCGGCAGGCGTACGTGGTCTACCCGCTCGTGGAGGAGTCCGAGCGCTCCGACCTGAAGGCCGCCACGGAAGGCGCCGAGTCACTTGCAAGAGACGTGTTCCCCGGTGTCAGGGTGGGCCTTCTGCACGGGAAGATGAAGTCCGTCGAGAAGGAGTCCGTTATGGGCGGGTTCAGGGAGGGCGCGATAAAGGTGCTCGTCGCGACGACCGTTATAGAGGTCGGGGTGGACGTCCCGAACGCTACCGTGATGGTGATAGAGCATGCGGAACGGTTCGGCCTGGCACAGCTCCACCAGCTTAGGGGCAGGGTGGGAAGGGGCGCGCACCAGTCGCACTGTGTCCTGGTCGCGTCGTCGTTCTCGCCGGCGTCGAGGGACAGGCTGGGGGCGATGCTGAAGTCCGCGAGCGGGTTCGACATAGCCGAGGAGGACCTCCGGCAGAGGGGGCCGGGCGAGTTCTTCGGCACCAGACAGTCGGGACTCCCGGACCTGCTGCTCGGCAACATAATCAGGGATACCAAGATTTTAGAGGCCGCCCGCAAGGAGGCATTTGGTATAATAGAGACTGACCCCGGGCTTTCCCGCACGGCCCATGCAGGGCTGAAAACGGCGCTAAGCGAGAGGTGGAAGGATAGGCTCGGGATGGTAAAGGTCGGATAGCTGGACGGTTCGCGGCGCGGGCGCGTTGTAAGTTGCCCGGTTATTTCATCCATACAGAGGCGTACGGGCTGACATGATACTTTGGGACAGGGTAAAGAAGAACTTCGATTCGGGCGTAGAGGTGATAAGGCGCGTGTCGGTCTCCATATCCGAGCGCGCAAGGATAGAGTCTGCCGTGGCCAGGCTCATGATAGACAAGGGCAGCCTCGAGACGAAACTCGACAAGGCGTCACAGGTGTTGGGCGAAAGGGTGTACACGCTCTCGGTGCTGGGCGCGGAAGAGGTCCTGAAGGACGGCGAGGTCCGGGAGTCGTTGAAGGAGGTTGCCGGCCTGAACGACCGCATTTCAGAGCTCGCCCTCAGGATAAAAAAGGTGTCGCTGGGCGAGGAGGACGACTAAAGGCATGCTCTTCCTTTACGCCGTAGCCCTTGTGTCCGGGCTTGTCATCGGGAGTTTCCTGAACGTATGCATTTACAGGGTCCCGCGCGGCATGTCGGTCTCGTTCCCGCCGTCCTCGTGCCCGTCCTGCGGTGCAAGGATAAAGCCGTACCATAACATACCTGTAATAAGCTACTTGTTCCTTCGGGGGCGGTGCCACTCGTGCGGAGAGAGGATATCTCCAAAATACCCGGCGGTTGAGCTCCTGAACGGGCTACTGTACATGGCCGCGCTCTACCGGTTCGGCCCGTCCGAGAGCGCCGTCGTAGCCATGCTGTTTTTGTCCGCCATGGTCGTGGTCACGTTCATTGACCTGGAGCACCGCATAATCCCGGACGGCATCACCCTTCCGGGGATACCCATATGCTTCGCGGCCGGTACGCTCGTGCTGGGCACGGGGTATCTGAACTCCCTTCTGGGCATCCTCGCTGGCGGGGGGTTGTTGTACGGGGTCGGCGTACTCGGCGGCATCGTGCTCGGCAAGGACGGGATGGGCGGCGGAGACATCAAGCTCATGGCTATGGTCGGCGCGCTCATTGGATGGAAGCTTGTACTCGTATCCATATTCATTGGCGCCGCGTTGGGCTCATTTGCCGGGGTCCCGCTCATCCTGCTGAAGGTGATGAAACGGGACACGATGATCCCGTTCGGCCCGTTTCTCGCAGCTGGTTCGATAATCTCCCTCTTCTTCGGAGTGGGGATGCTTTACTGGTACTGGGGGGGGGCCGTCTGGTGAGAAGGCGCGGTAGCGGTTTTGTACGGTGGCTCCGTTATCAGTACGTCAGGCTGATGCGCATAAACGACTCTCCCGAGAAGGTGGCCAGCGGGCTCGCCCTCGGGGTGGCGATAGGTGTCCTGCCGTCGTTCGGGCTTGGGGTTATCGCCGCTCTTTTTATCGCCGGGTACCTGGGGCTCAACAGGGCCGCCGCGGTCATAGGCAGCCTTGTAATGAACCCCTGGACCGCGCCTTTCTTCTGGGGCCTGAGCTTCCTTGCCGGCTCGCTGATGCTCGGGAACGACCTGGGCGAGACCTTTCGCGTGATAAAGGAGCTTAAGGTCCACGGAGACCCGTGGAGCAGCCTGCTGGCCAGGGAACTGCTGCTGCCCTACCTCGTTGGGAACATCATAGTTACGCTGTCCGTGTGCGCCATGTTCTACGCGGGCAGCCTCTACGCGATGCGGGCCTACAGGCGGGCAAAGAAGAAACGGCTCGAAAGGAGGCTCGAAAAGATGCTCAGGCACAGGGAGGGCATGTAGTTATACCGTACCCTCCGGTCAGGTACCACCAGCGCACCTTCAGTATGTCCAATAGCATCCTCGAAGAGTCCCGTACAACGTGCACCTTGGACAGCGGCGAGTTTATCCACCTGACCGGGACCTCCTTTACCACCAGCCCCTTTTTGTGTGCGAGGAAGAGAAGCTCCACGTCGAACGCGAACCGCTCGACCTTCTGCGCACGGAAAAGCCATGCGCATGTATCGCGCCTGAACAGCTTGAACCCGCACTGGGTATCCGATATCCCGCGCACGGTAAGGAGCCTGACGAGCTTGTTGAACGTCTTCCCCATCAGCATCCTGTAGAAAGGCTGCCGTTTTATTATGTCCGAGCCCCGCATCGCCCTGGAGCCGAACACGATGTCAGCGCCCGCGTCCACCTCCGGCATGAACTTACGAAGCTCCTCGATAGGTGTCGAAAGGTCCGCGTCGCTGAAAAGGACGAGCCGCCCGGCTGAGTCCAGAAAGCCGTTTCTTACCGAGTATCCCTTGCCCCTGTTAGCCCCGTTTTTCACAAGCCTCAGCCGCGGCATGGACTTCGCGGCGCCGAGCACTAACTCGCTCGTGCGGTCCCGGCTGCCGTCGTCCACTACCACTATCTCGTAGGACATCCCGGATGCGTCGAGGTAGCGGTCGATGCACGCAAGCGTAGGGCCGATCCTGTCCTCTTCGTCGTAGGCTGGTATTATGACTGATATGTCAACCATCGTCTTCCTTCCGCACGAACTGCACGCCGGGATACCTGTTTATCAATTCGGAATATTCCGGGACGTCCCTTACGAGCACGTCCGCGGTGGTGTCCGCATAGACAAGCTTCCAGCCGTCCGCCCTTGCCAAAAGCTGGCAGAGCGGGGAGTTGGCGTCGAATATAGCCCAGCCTGCCCCGTATTTGTCGAGCACGTCCATGTAGCCCGGCTTCGCGCGCGCCGTGTTCACGTACTCCTTGAGGAACTCCACGCCGTACATGTCGGAGCGGCCGTCGAAGAACACCTTGTATTCCGGGTAGCTCGTGTATATGATGTACCCACCCCAACCGTCGTTATTGAACATCTTGCCGCTTATCCGGTTTTGCTTCACGAACTCCATCGCGTCCACCGGGAATATCTTCTTGTCGTGTCTGTAGTCCATCAGCGTCCTGCCGCCCATGTTACCGCCGTTTGCGGCTGCCAATAAGCATGCGATAACCGCTATATAGACCCAAATGTGGCGGTTGAACATGTGTTCGAGCGGCGTTATGTCCGCCGATACCTTCTCGAACCTGCTCCTCAGCCTTCCGGCGATGCCCCTTCCCTCGAACGGCGCGGTCAGACGGGCAAGCACATCCCCGGTCCGCGATGCGGCCATCGGCATTACGATAATTGCGAGTAGCGGTATGTACCTCGCGGAGTAGAGCGACATGTGCACCATGAGGAGCGCGGTGACGCCCTCGATGACATCGGGCTTCTTTTTGGACAGCACGAATACCGCCGCCATGTAAAGCAGCATCGCCTCGAACAACTTGTCTGTGTGGAAGTTAGGCGACAGCCACTCCAGGATGTTGTCCATTATGTACTGCCTGCCCACCAGGTGGAACGGGAAGTACAGGATAGCGGGGCCGTACGGGTTCAAACAAGACGCGGCGAGCGTGATAGCGATGAATGTGCCCAGCCTCCTCGCCATCGTGAGAGACTCCGGCCTTCCGGAGCGGTCCACCAGGTACTGGACAAGGTTTCCCGATGCGTAGATAGTCATGAGCATTATGCCGAGTATGTAGCCCGCGTGCAGGTTTACCCAGAACACCATCATGACGGGAAGGCATTTCAGGTAGTCCTTGCCCTCCCGCTGGTATAGTTCCAGTACTACTATGAAACCGAGCGTAAGGATGAACGAGAACGCGTGCGGCCTGGCGAGCCAGTGGAGCATGGATGCGAGCGCGGCGAGCACGGTCAGTACCGCGGCCAGGAGCGGGCTGACCCTTATATGCACCATGTACCTGTACAGGAGAAGGCAGGTGACGCTTATGAGCGCGGCAGTGAACACCACCACGCCGTTCAGGCCACCCAGCCTATGCACTGCGGCGAATATCACTTCAGCAAGCCATTCGTGCGCCGTCCAGGGCGTGCCCGGCATCGTGTGCGAGAACGGGTCCGCGAACGGTATTTTGAGAGTGTCGATTATAATGTTTCCCGTGACGATGTGCCAGCCCGTGTCGCCGTCGTTCAAAAGGCCCAGCCCGCTCTTAAGTATCCAGAAGAATATGCACAAAAACACCACGTCGCCTATGGACGGGAAAAGCCACCTGGCCGGGCTGTCAGTTTTCATGCGTTACCCTCTGTGGTCCTGTAATGCCGGCCAAAGGCCGGTACGTTTCTATCAGGCCACCGTAGCGGGGCAGGTCCCTCACGAGCACCTCGGCTGTATCGTCCTTGTATACCTGCTTCCATCCGTCAGCGGCAAGCAGCCTGCAAAGAGGCGAGTCCGCCGTAAACAATACCCAGTCCACGCCGTACCTGTCCAGGATGGCGTCGTAGCCCAGTTCGGCAAGCTCTACCCTGCGGTAGTCCTTCATCACCGGCAGCCCGTACGGTTCTATCCGGCCGTCGATGAAGACCTTCTGCTCCGGGTAGCCCCTGTATATGATGTAGCCGCCCCAGCCGTATTCGTTGAACATCCTGCCGGTCAGGCCGTTGTCATGCGCAAACCCGGCTGCCGCTACCGGGAACCTGTCCGGGGCATACGAGTAGTCCATCGTTCGTGGCCCTGCTGCCCCGTCAGCCCTGCCCCCGTACAGGGTGGCAAGCACGCACGCAACAGTGAACAGCAACGCCCATGAGTGCGTCCTGGGCCGTTTTTCCATGGCGGCAACGTTGGCGGAGATATCCCTGATATGCCTGGCGATATAATCGGCTACCCTGTTTGCGGATACGTATTCCGCAAGACGGTCCGCCGCATCGCCCGTCATGCGCGCGGTTACCATGGTTACGGCCAGGGCTGCCTCAGGGATGTAACGGACCGAGCCAAGAGCCATCACTGTAAGCAGGAGCGATACGGCGCCTCCAGCCAGGTCAGGCCCTTTACGAGACATAACAAATACCGCGAGGCACAGAAGCAGCATGAACTCGAAAGCTTTCTCCACATGGAAGTCCGGCGATGCCCATTCCTTGATGTTTGCCGTCACATAGCTTATACCCGCGGCGTTAAAAGGCAGATATAATATAGCTGGCCCGTACGGGTTTACGCACGCGGCAAGGGCCGTAATGGCGGCTGTTATGCCCAGGGCTTTAATCCGGGCTTTCTGTCCGCCGTCTGCAACTTTAGAGGTCAGAAAATCGTGCAGTTCGCATGCGGTGTATATGAACACCAGCGCCAGGCCAAGCATGAACCCGGGGTGCAGGTTCACCCATAATACCATAAGTACCGGCAACAGGCCGAGGTGTTTTCGCCCTCCATGCCGGTAAAGCTCAAGTATCACTATAAATGCCAGCGTAAAAGAAAGAGAAAATATGTGAGGCCTTGCGAGCCAGTGGCCGGTAGATGCGGCCGCCGCGACGAGTGAAAGGGCCGCGGCAGCGACAGGGTTTGCGCCAGTTCTCACCATGCACCCGAACAGGGCAGTGTAAGTGAGGGCGATGACAGCGGCAGAGAATGCCACGACGCCGTTAAGCCCCGTAGCGCCGTGTATGGCCGCGAATATAACATCCGACAGCCATGAATAGACGGTCCACGATGCGCCGTATGCGGTGTGAGAGAATACGTCCGCGTCCGGGATACTCATGTTTTCAAGTATTGCATTGCCCGTCGCTATATGCCAGCCGGTGTCGCCGTCGTTCAGCAGGTCCTGGCCCATCACAAGGGTCTTCAGGAATATGCTTATGAACAGCACGTCCCCGATCGAAGGCATGAGCCAGGAGGTCAGTCCTCTTCTGTCCACGATATCCCCTCCGGCTGCCTGAACTTCATCGTGCCCGAACTGCTGTCCACTACTCCCGAGAACCAGCCGTCATCCTCCCAGAAGACGGTTTCAGGGAGAAGCATCCTGACGGCGGGGAGATAGCCCTTCCCGTGCAGCGTAACCGGCCCGGCCGTCCGGGTGACTTTTTTCGACTCGTCGTATCCGTACAGCGTGACCCGGAATGTCGCGGTCACAAACTTCCCTGGCGGAATATCATGGCTCACCCCGACCGTGTAGATGCCTGGGACGGCCTTCTCTGCTCCGGCCGACAGTCCGCCGTAACCGGCGGAATCGATGAACGAAGGGCCGGCGGGGCCGTCTGGCCCGGCAAGTGGGTGCGGCCTCCAACGCCTGACAAGGCTGATCCCATCCCTGCCGCCGTCCATGTCCACCTTTACGTTCAGGTCCATCGGGTGCAGGTTAAACGCAGTGAACCGTACGGTGTCGCTTCTGGATGTTACCCCGTCAGCGTCCGTGGCCTCGACGAAGAGCGTGTTTTCTTCGGCCTCGACGGGCGCCCTGTAGCTGAACGCCCCGCCTGTGACCGGTATGTCCATAATGCTGTTGTTCAGGTACATCCTGACGGTTTCTACGCCCTCGCCGTCGACAGATCCCTTGATGTCCAAGTTCTTCCGCTTGAATGCGTCCACGGTGGCTCCGTCCGCCGGATAGTTTATCCGGACCGAAAGCCCTGTCCCGGCCTTCCGGTAATTGACCACGACCCTGTCCCTTGCCGTACGCCCGGCGGAGTCAGCGGTCACTGCGACAAGCACGTTTTTTCCGTAGTCGAGCGACACCGGTTTTGTGAAACCGCCGTCTTTTACGAGCACCTCCATCTTGCGGTCGCCATGCCACAACATTACCGAGCGAACGCCGGCGCCGGTCGCGACACCGGTAACGTCGACAAGGCCCTGCCCCGTGCCGCCCGGCGCGGGTGCGGAAATCGAGACGACAGGAGGAGAATCCGGCTCATCAGGGTCCTCCGCCACTATTATTATCTTGGATGGTATCCTCGCCTCAGGCTCGGGTATGGCCTGGCTCCTGGGGCTGACCTGCGTAGGCCCGGCCAGCGTGTGCGATACGAGCGGCACCGGCTCGACTTGAGGCGAGACGGTGGCGTACGCTGCAAGGCCGGTATCTGCCAACAGATATGCAGCGAGCGCCTTCATCGTGTCCACAACCTGCGTATGGCCATTGGCCGAGATAGGGGCGGTCTCATTTGGCTCCGCCATAGGTATGCTGTATCGTCTCTCAGCCGAGGCCAGCACGACCGCGCGCCGGTACGGCTTTGCCTCATCCAGGGGAGTCTGGCTGGTGTCCTTGCCGTAACCTTCAGCAAAATGTTCCGGCAGGTCGTACACACCCTCGAACGGCTCCGGGATATCCAGCGGGACTGGCCTGGCATCCGGCACGTCCGCATGCTGGACTCGTTCAGGAACAGTTACGGGCTGCGCAATTTCCTCGTCACTGATGGAGGGTGAAGGTGGTCCATGTTTGATGTCCTGAACGGGCTTTTGCGCCGGTTTGTCCGTCCGCTCACGGGTGATGTCAGTGCCTTTTATTACGACGATACTGTTGTCCGATGGCTCGAAGAACTCGCGGTACATCCTGACCGCGTCCTTCTCTACGGTCATTATATGCCCGTCGTCTTGCACATCAGACACCTGCGACGCCTCTTTAACAGCGACCGGCGTTGTGGCATGCGTTTGCAGAGGACTGCTCATAGCGAGCTTCACGGGTGGGCCCGGATTAATTTTCCGCGTGGCCCGCAGGTCGGGCGCGGTCTTCCCGGGAGCTGGTCGAGGCCCGGGCGGGGCAGTTACAGGCGGCACTGTATTTTTAACGTGTGCGGGCGCCTTCCGGTTGTTCCCGGCTGCCGCCCTGCTCCTTACAGGCGCCGCACTCTTTTCCTTTCCCGCGTGCAAGGTTATAAGCGGGGCGGCTGCGGGAACGGTCCCGCCTATCTCTCCTGGCGGCTGGAAAAAAAGTGATACATATAGCACAGGCGGCGAAGGCAGCTTTGGCCGGGGCAGGCTGCTGATGAAGCTCTCGGCCGCGCCGGCCAGCCCGGCCAGCATGGCGATATGCACGACAAGCGAGAACGCGAAGAATGCGGACCAGTACCTGCCCGGATGGTACAGGTCGCCCCTCTTCAGCCTTCTTGCCGCGTGATGCATCGTCCTCATGAGGTATGTCCGCCCGTTGCACTTCTTTTGTCTCTGGATATAAGCCAGGCGAGGACCAATGCGGCTAAGGCAGTGACCAGCCACCCGGCCACCCTGTCCGGCGTATTATTGAACCGGAGCCGCACGTCGTGGTTTCCAGCCGGGACGTCTATCAGCATTGCGCCGGACTCTTCCTGGACGTCTATGTGTGTCTCGACTCCGTCTACCTCCGCAGTCCAGCCGGGGTAGTAGAACGTGCGCACCCTTATGGTTTCATTTCCGCCGGACGATACCGAGAACTGCCTGTACTGGCCGTCCCACCTCACTACCTTAAGTTTAACAGGAAAATCCTGTTTCAGGGGTGTTAACAAAGCCGAAGGCGCGGAATTTTTCTGGTCCCTCAGCCATGATAGCGAGACTTTCATGGGCAGGTACTCCTCGACCTCCATGTCCGCAGGGAGTGCAAGTACTTCGGAGTGCGTGAACCCTGCCGAGTTTTTTACAATTTCCCTGTCCAGCATTCCGGCCCAGATGACAGCGGCTGCCAATGGCAAGGCCAGGACCCATGACCGCCAGGCAGCCCAACCTTTTCCGGTCGCGTTATCTGCGCCTGCCCACGCGCCCAGTATGCAGGATACCGAAAACGTGGTTATGACCGACCACCTCGTCGGGAATATGAGCATCTTCATGCCCGGGACCGCCGTCCAGGCGGCGGCGGAGGCGTCGGTCATCAGCAAAAGCGTGATAACCGTGAGCGAAACGAAGAACAATACGATTGAACGCCCACCCGTGATATTACGGCGCAGTGACGCCGCATATGAACCCGCTCCGACAAGAGCGGTGGAAAGGACGGTGATGCCGAGGTAGCCGTAGAACGGAGGGTTGTATGGGCTCGCTGGGCCCATGACGTAGTACAGGAAGTTGTTGTAGAACCTGCCCCAGTCCTTGGCTGTTATGGTCTCCAGGTGCACGAGCCGCTGCTCCATCAAGACCGGGATAAGGAAGAAGCCGGCAACCGATATCCCGAGCGCGGCCGCGCCAAGTATTTTTAAGGACGCAGTCAGCAGCCTGCCGCGGCCAGCAGCCACCAGCCCGTAAGAGAAAAGCACGGGTGCGAACATATAGCCCGAAAGCAGGTGGGTAATGCATAGAAGCGCGTAAGACACCGCGAGTCCGGCCATGCCCCGGCCCGGTCTTTGCTCACTTACCGCTTTATCTGTAAAGTAGAGTATGAGCGGGAACCATACGAACGCGAACTTGCTCGGGAACACGCCCAGAAAATACAGGTCGAAGACCCTGAACGGAAGGAGCATGTAACATAACGCGGAGAACAGCGCTGCCCTTCCGCCCATCCGGCCGTTTATGAACAGGTACATGAAAGCGCCGGACAGGAACAGCCCAATGAGCTTTACGAACGTTACCGACAGTACTATGTCACCCGAGGCGATGTTCAGGATGGCGGTCAGGCAGACCACCAGCGGTGAGTAGAATATGAACGTGGGGCTGCCGTACCCGCCGTGCGCGCCGGGCATCCACCGGGGGTAGAGCGTACCCTGTTGTAGCATCACGGAGTACTGCCTGACCCAGTTGACGTAGTATATGACGTCCTCGCGGATGCAGGAGAACACCTCGGGGGTTGTTATCTGCCTCCACATAATAGCGAGCGAGACGAGGAGTATCGCCAGAAGGTGCAGAAGGGCGCTGCGCCCGTCGTCTGTGCGCCCACCGCCGGTCATGGCCGCCTCTGTATTTGCGAGGACAGAAAAGGCGCTATCCGGCTCACGTTCTTGAGTTCAGCAATGTCGTCATAATACACGAGCAGGTCCCCGTCGCCTAATTCGAGTATTTTCGCCCCGGTCGGAAACTCACGGTCGTATGGCTTGTTGTAGTTAATGAAGTCCACTACATGTGTGGTGCGAGGACCGAAGGTTATCGACGCGGTCTTCCCGGTATCCCTGCTTCGTCCCCACAATGTCCTTGGGCCGTCCGGGGTAGTCAGGAAGAACGTGTTGAACACCTTAAACTCCGGCAGGTAGTACATCGCATGGCGGTAGCTAAGTATAAAGCGGCCTGAGCCTATAATCTCCGTATCTGCCGGCGAGAAGTTGGACCGAACCGCCTCTATGTAGCGCGAGAGCATGGCGTCATGGGCGCGGATGGACTTAGCCGAAAGCGGGTAGGGGGCGAAGAGAAAGACTAGCGTGTTTACGGCCCCTGCGGTTACTGTTATGGCCGCCGCAGTTCGCCCGGAAGATATGCCGGGACCCATGACCGCGATGCGAGATGCCACGTGTTGGACCGCCCTTGCCGAGAGTATTACAAGCCCGCCCATGTATATCAGGCTGTGACCCGGGACCGCCGTGTGACTGAATATTATCAGGTGGAAAAGGAAAGGGGGAAGAAGCCACAGCAAAAAGAAATATATGGTCTCTCTGTCCATCTCCGGGCTTGTGCGTCCGGTTAGCGCGCTGAACGCGTAGTCCACAAGCGGGACTAATGCCAAAACCAGCCCGCTCAGGATGAAGTACGCCATATCCCGCGCGTTGAAGAGTATCCAGTGTGCATGTATGCCGCGCCAGTTGGCGTCGTTCCAGTGCGCGTCAAGGGCCGCATGGTACTTCTCGTACCCGCCAGCCGCCGCGAGCATGGGCGCAGACCACACGAACACGGTCAGCACGAAAATAAACAGACCCGCCAGCGCCCTTTTAAACCCCAGGCCCTTCATGGAATAAAGCCACATAGGGAACAGGAACACCATGGTGTTCTGCCTGATCCCACCCGCGACGGCCAGGGCAACCGAAGCAGCCCAAAATAATCCGGGTTCGCCTTTCAGCACCCTGTAGCAGAGGTACGCCACCAGGAGGCTCATGAACGCCTCCGGCATATATGACAAAGCCACTTCGCCGTGGAACCAGCAAAGCGGGGAGGTCATAACCAGTACAGAGGCGATTAAACCCGTGCTCATCCCAAATATCGCGCGCGCAAGCAGGTATAACATAACTGCGGCCAAACCGCTGAAAAGGACGCTCACAGCGACCAGCGCTGCGTTGTCGTCGTGAGTTATAAGCCTTGCCAGCCTGCCCATAACGACGTACAGGAAGTATCCGGGCGGCTGCGGCTGGTGCAACGTTACGTCGAAATGGTCCAGCGCGAGCGCGAACTGCACCGAGTCCATGTTATAGAGGAGCCTGCTTGTGAAGGGAAGGCGCGTCAGGACGCAGGCAATGAAGATTGCCGCCGGTATTGCGTACTCACGGATGTCGGATGTCCTAACTTCATGCATATCGTGATGGGTGTCCGCATCATGTCATATCTATCAGGTCGCCCACGTCGACCGGCGAGCGGTCAAGCGTGCCGGCTGGCAGCTCGATTACACCGCGCGCGGAAGTGTAGAGGCCGCTCAGCCTGTATGGC
>Ga0214472_10003786_pt1 | contig 15971 bp, 7 predicted proteins | sample RVTome_6_FD_207662 | JGI IMG/M metagenome (GOLD analysis project Ga0214472, IMG submission 207662) | Soil microbial communities from uranium-contaminated site in the Upper Colorado River Basin, Wyoming, United States - RVT140D175 | ecosystem: Environmental > Terrestrial > Soil > Contaminated >... | reverse complement strand
TATCTGATAGCGCTGAGAAACTATATTTTGGAATTGTAAAGCTAAGATTGCATGTGGTTAATGGCTCTTTTTCTAAGCTCAAAGGGATTGAGTCTAGTCAGGTGGCTTCTAAATCTATCGTTAAGGATCACGATGAAGCCATTCAGTCTCTAACTGAACTTATAGCAGCTCAACTATAAATGCTATATAATGGGTAGTGGGAGTAATATATGGCAAATGGACCAACAGATGGAATTTCTAACAAAACCAATCCAGCGGGTAGAGTTGACGATATTTCACCTGGTGCTTTATCTGAATTTGAAGCTAAAGTTAATGACATCTACACGATCACACCAAAAAACTGGTACAAATCGCTGCCATACGGTTTTAGATTCTATGATAGAAAAGGCAAGTCCACCACGTTCTTTCTGCCTATAAACCCCAACAATATCAATGTAACTACTCATTTCGCCACCAATATAGTTACTTCTTTATACGGCACCATAGAGGAGCACTCTGAGGTTAGATACCATGATTTCATAATCAGCGGTACTACAGGTATGGCACCCATATATTCAAAACCACCGCTGTTTCAGAATGCTGGTGGAATTGTTAGTACTGCTGGTAGAGAGTCATTTCCAGTATTTAGATCGGTGGCTCAAGGCTTTGCCTCTAGAACAGAAGGAGCTCTTAGACAGGCTCTTGGGGCAGTAAATGACATAGTTGACTTTAAAGGTAAAAAGAACAAGAACGGCCTTGATCTTGAGAATACAGGGTATTTTGCTTTTCACAACATGTTTAGATATTTCATGCTATACAAAAAAGATGTAGCTGGAGAAGCAGACTCTTCTGGTCGCAGAGCTAAAACAAACCAGAGATCCCGCCATCCACTTCTATTCCTCAACTACAAAGATGGCACTCAATACAATGTGGCAATAACTAGATTTGACTTAACCAATGATGCTGCAGATCCAATGTTGTACAAATACAAGATAGCAATGAGGGGTTATGAACTCACCAGTGTTGATAAGGGTGGCTTTGAACCAGTTGATATTGGTGCTGATTTAGGTCTAGGTGAGGTTGCAAGTTTATCCATATTTGCTGCCATGAAGCGACTTTCTAGAAATGCCAAAAATGCAGCTGGAGCTGCTTTAGCAGCGGGGACATCAGTAGGATCATAATGGCAGCAAATACTGACAGTATATATTTAGCAACATCAGACTTAAATCTTTGGCTAAAGACTAGAGCGGGAGATACACTTCTTATGTCCGATGTTCCAAAGATTATTACCGATAGATGGACTTATTTTAGAGACAATTGGGAATTTATACGACCAAACTATGAGACTGCAGTAAATAGATACAGCAATCCTGATCTATTGGCCACACAAATCGATAACTTTTCTGAGTTCATAATAGATCAAAGAAACGCTGGGGTAAATATAAACCCCTTTGAGAATAGAAACATTCAGTTCACCTTCTTTGCTATCTTTGATAGCACCGATCTAACAGAGATACCACTAACTAAAGATGAGAAAGTAATTATAAACTCGGAGATTCAAAGAGTAAATGCTTTTACTAAAACTGATTTTTTAGCTATTAGAAACAAGCTTGAAGAAGAACGGAACAGATCCTCTGATATCATAGGCGGATCTGATGAGGACTACAATCGTATTTACGACAGAAGCTCTGTCGTGCAGCAATTAGACAGATCTATTAACACCATTGTAGACATGCAACAGCTCATGAACAGCATAAAAGTTTGTACCTTTATAATGGCCAATATCTTTACCCTAGACACCGTTTCAGTGGATCCATTTGCACTAGCCAAATTCAACGCAAATAACCCTGATTTTGAGATGGCCGAATATAGATCGGGTAATCTTACTAAACTTAACTATGGAGAAGATCTACAGAAATTTGCTCTAAGAACTTTAGGTGACGCAGATAAGTGGATTGATGTAGCAATAGCAAATGGACTTAAAGCACCCTACATAGACGAAGTTGGTGAAAAGTTGTTTTTACTGTCTAACGGCAACAACAATCAGATAAACATAGCTGGAACTGACAGCAATGGAAACCTAAACATAGATAAGCTATACATAAATCAGGTTCTGTTTATTCAGTCTGATGCAGAGCTATTCTCCTCTCAGAGAATTATAACCAATATTACTGAGGTTCCAGTAAGTGGAGAGTTAGTTCTTCAACTAGATGGGGATGACAATCTAGATATATACAAGATCGGAGATAGCGCATACATAAGGATATTCAAGCCGAATACTATAAATAGCAATTTCTTCATCATGATTCCCAGTGAAGAGGACATACCAAATGATACTAGACAAGAGGTTCCGTGGTTTCTTCAAACCAGTGGGGAAGATGAAAAGAGGGCAAAAATAGATCTACTTATGACAGAAACTGGAGATATCCAGTTTAATTCTACTGGAGATTTAGCTCTTAGTTTTGGTGTAGAAAATGCTATTCAAGCCATCAGATTAAAATTTAGCGTAGAAGAAGGCGAACTTCCTAGACATGATGATTTTGGACTCATAAACGTGGCTGGATCAAAAACTGATGATACCGATACCATCATTAAGCTAATTACTGATTCTATAGTGGGAATGATAGAGGACGACGCTAGATATGATAGAATAGAGACATTAGATGTCAACTATGTACAATCTACCCAAGAAAGATTGGGTACCGGCAATAACGTGCTGATAAATCTAGTTTTGAGGTTAGCTGGCAGCGATAATACATTGCCACTCACCTTTACATTAAACATTGGGTAAAATATAGTAAATAGGTGTAAATATGGCTATAAGCATTAGAACATACAATGAAATTCTTGGTGATCTTGTTCGCAAGATTATAGCTGATACCCCAGTTAATGACATAAATAAAGGTTCTGTGCTACTAACTCTATTGGAAGCTGCTGCCGCCAGTGATTATGAGAATAGTACAGCTGTTCTATCTATCCTAGAACTACTCAACATTGATGCCCTTAGAAACAACGATTTAGATGCCAGAGCAGCAGACTTTGGATTAACTAGATCTCCAGCTGCAAAAGCTTCTGGTTTCGTTACTGTTTCTGATACAGCCATATCTAAAAGAAGCACAACTCTATATCCGGTAAAATCCGCACCTATTGCTGGATCTACCACTCTTTTTGTCAACGATGCCAGTGAATGGGCTTCAAGTGGCACTCTTTACATAGGTAGAGGGACTCCTAATTTTGAAGGTCCTATATCTTACAGTAGTATAGCTGATAACGGTAGCTTCTTCTCTATTTCTCTAAGTTCTGCTCTTGAAAACGACCATCTAATATCTGATTCAGTTATTGACGGTCAAGGGACAACAGACCGACTCATCCCAGCTGGAACTATTGTAAAAATTCCCTCTAACAATCAGAGTCCAGAAATTGGATACGTGTCTCTCAGAGATGCTACTATGCCTGCTGGCGAAGACAGCGTTGCAGGTGTTGAGGTTATTGCTAGATCAGCTGGTAGCTTTGCAAATGCTGGCACTAACACCATTGCTCAATTTGAATCACTTCCATTTTCTACCGCTGCAGTATCAAATCCATCTGCTTTTTCTAATGGAGCTGATATTGAAAGTGACGAGTCTCTAAAAGAAAGAATCAAATCATATCCTAGCACTCTTGCTAGAGGTACAAAAGCATCTATCTTATCAGCGGTAATTGGTTTATCTAACACCACAGAAAACAAACAAGTAGCTTCAGCCGTTATAACAGAACCTGTAGATGTAGGGGATCCTTCTATTATATATGTAGATGATGGAAGTGGTTTTCAACCGTCTTACACTGGTCAATCGGTAGATCTTATTATCAACAACGCATCAGGTAACGAGGAGTTTTTGCAGTTGGCAAATTTTCCTATACCCAGACCTCAAATAGTCAACACTGCTGATGGACCCTATCAACTTGAAGATTCTGCTGAACTGCGAGTCTTAATAGATGGACTTGAAGAGGTTGTGGTATTCAACAGCAGTGATTTTGTAAATATAAGTTCTGCCACTATAACAGAAGTGTTGATAGCTATAAATAACAAGGCCACTACTTTTAAATGTAGGCTTGATCAGAGCTCTAATAGATTGTTACTATTTCCTGTTGAACATGATATTGAAACTATCAAAATTAGCTCTAATATATCAGTTGGACAACAAAACTCCAACGATATATTCAAATTCCCCGTAAACGAACAATCTAGTATAAAACTGTACAAAAATAACACCCTGTTGAGACAAAAAGAGAAGAAAGCTCAAGTCATATCTACTATATTTTCTACTTGGAATATTACTGCAGATGGAGATATAATTTTAACTGTAGATGGAACACCTTCTCAAACAGCGTTGTTTACAACAGCTGATTTTGGTGGCACTTCTTTTGTTTCACTGTCATTGTCAGATTGGGTCACAGCTTTTAATGCTAAATTTGCAGGTATCACTGCTGAAGCTACAGCGTCTCAACAGATGCTCATTAAATCAAACAAAGATGGCACAGAGTCTTCTATTGAAATTCTTGGTGGCTCATACTTCAACAAGCTGTTTGCAAGTCAAGAGGTAGAAGCAGTTGGTCAAACAGCTGACTTCCTACTCAACAGACAAAATGGAGCTCTACAGCTTTTGGTAGATGCAGAAGCTGGAGACATAGTTTCAGCTGGATCAGCTGATACCAAAGGTGCTGTAGTATCGGTTGAAACTACGTCTGGCACATTCAATGTGTCTTCTGACTCTAGCTCTAGACCAGCTGAAACAGTATTTGTTGTAGATGCTGATGAAGTTGTTTCAAGGGCAGTAACTCTACCTATTGCTGGACAAATTACTGTTACTGATGAAGGCAGCAACGTGATGCAAATCCTGTCTGACTCCGCATCTACCTTTAAAGATGTTCAACCTTTAGACTATGTTTATATAGCCTATAGAGGAGATGCGTCTGATGGATCTGGAGATTGGTTCAGTGAAAAAGATGCCGGTCTTTATCAAATTATTGCCAAGGGCGATCACACATCAGGATCAAATACCTACATAGAGGTTAAGAATAACGATATAGCAACTTCTGCTCTATCATCTGGGGGTACATATAGCGTAGTTGACGCAAATGATATCCAAGCCTTTAAATCAGACAAATATCCTCAGATATGGAGAGGTGGCTCAGTTGGAAATCCTCCTGCTGAACCTATTCAGGGTATAGTAGATTCGCTTAACGAGAATCTTAAGAACGTTAATGCCTCTGTATATAGAACAAACTTCATAAGAGTAACTTCAACAACTGAAGATGGTGGGAGCATAGCTACTCCAGTTAGTATAGGTAATGCTAACTTAGTATTTCCAACTAAAGGAGCTCTACAAACCGGCAATGAGTCTCACGTAGCCAATAAGGTATCTGAAAAGGATTTCGTAACTAGTTTTAAAAGAACCAGTCCTTCTAATACTGATGTGTTTTTGGGGAGACACACATACAACCAAGTCAAAAGTTCTTTAACGGCCAATGCTGAAAGAAATATAGATGGTTCTGGTACTGAAGATGCAACTCTGCAATCTACTGGATTTTTTACTTCTGATAATATCAGTTACGATGATGCACTAACTGTTACAAGAGGACCCAACAGGTTCCTATATAGAACGGTTCAATCTATTGAAAACACCAATGAGATAAAGATAAGAAACAACACTCCAAGGTCCATAATGGACTACATAACTGGAGATGAGTTTTCCATGTTCAAGATGCTTGAGTTTGGAGAGCAGGATAACATTGTTGCTATCGTAGACGATGATGCTATAGCAAAAACAATCGATGTAAGACTGTTTAGAACTGGTAGGGTAAATGCTGGCTCACAGGGCACAGGGTTTGTGCCAACTAACTCTCAATTCTCTGCTGATGATGCAGACAATGAAGCTGGAATAGATTTCGGCACTCTGTCTGTTTGGGGCACTACTGCTAACAATACAAATTTCAACGACTATAGAGCCTGGTTTAGAGCTCGCAATTGGTACTCAACTGGTGGTATTGCTGGTGGTGGCGGAAAACTGTTGGTTAGAGCTGATAGATTTGGACCTACTGGTGAGAAATACAGATTCAATATTGAGTATCCGTCTTTTGCAGAGAGAGATGCTTTAGTGTCTCACGTTAATACTCCTGAATACTCAACTGTAACTTACACTTTTGGATCTAGCACTGAAAGACTAGTTGGACTGTCAGGTGGCGAAACTTTCACTGTAACAGATCTTGGAAGCGATAACTTTAGATATACTTTTTCAGCTGGTGATTTTTCTACAGTTGTTGCTGGTGATGTGATCAGTATTCTGTCAGATGCAGGGGTCTCTGCAGATAATTCAGGTCAATTTTCTATTATAAATTCAGTATCTGCTTCAAAAATTATAGATATATACAATCCTGATGGTGTCGCAACAGCACCTGGTACTGCTGAGGAGACCACCATCACAACTGTAGCTGATACTGCAGGTTCATTAGATGGAACCTACTTCATTATATATGACTCAGCCGGATCTGTTGCTTTCTGGATTGACGTGGACGACTCGGGTACAGCAGAACCTGTTCATGGTGCAGATAGATCTGTAGAAATCACAACCATAACAACAGGTATGTCCGCAGATGACGTGGCCACCCAAGTTAGAAACTTTATGGTTGCTGATGGTCAGTGGACTGCTTCAGCACCTGTAAGTGATGAAATAGTAGCTACCGATATAAATGTTGGCACTAGAATAGATGCTTTTGATGGAGCTGGTGCTGAAGCAACTGGATTTACTATTAGCACTACAGTTCAAGGAGTCGAACCTGCGGTTGAGACCGTTGTGGTTCCCACTTCTGTCAAGTTCTTTCCACTCGAAGGCACAGATACTTCAGATATAGTTACCACAGTAAATGAAAGCAATATAATCAGTTTAACAGAGCATACAGCTGGAGCCATAACTCTCGCCACAAGAGAAGAAGCAGGCATTGGTACTGATGAACTTGCATTTGGCCATGACGATGATTCCGGCAGTGGATTAAATGGATATATCAGCCTATATGATTCTGAGAACTGGGTGCTATCATTTCAAAATGCAAACCCTAATTTTACCTTAAAAAATAACTTCGCATTAACTGGAGCTGCCCCATCTATATATGCTCTAGATACTGCACCCAACCATGATTCGGCAGATAACGGTGAGTTTTTTAAGTTGATTCCAGTTACCCTAGATAACCTACAACATCACATGACCCAAAAAGCCTTGTCTCAAATGGAGATTGTCTCTGATATAGATATTGCTGTTGATTCTAGAAGGGTTCAGATTAAATCTACTGAACTAGGTTCTACAGGCTCTATTGAAATAGTTGGTGGTAGAGGTAACTCAGTAGATTTTGATATTATTGGTACAGCTAACAAAGTATCTCAAGGTGGAAGTGACTTTACAGAAATTAAAGTAAGTACATTTCCAATTTCGCTCAGCGTTGGTGACACAGTCAAACTAACTAATCCTTCTGGTACAGAGAGAGCTTCTAGACTTGGAACAAACGATACTTTTGATGTAGTTCAGATAAGCGATGATATCTTTGAATATAGGTATAACGACAAAGATACTGAGATGAGTCCATATGTAAAATGGACCATAACCGATATCTCCGCTTCCTACAGTAAGCCTGCAGGAACTGTGTGGCGTTGGACACATGATGACTCTGGTTCGTATGTGGCTACAACTAGCAGAGATGTTGGAACAGTATCTAATGCTCCCGCCATGTTTATAGCAGATGGTACTGCAGGCACCACTGGTTCTAATACCGACCTAGTCTTAGAAATCCTAGATTCTGGTACTGCCTCTACAGCTCTCAGCTTTAGATTAACAGTGGCTGATGTTCCAGCTCAGGCACACTATTGGACTTTTGAGGACGAAGCTGGGAATGACTTTGCAGTGTGGTTTGATGTTGACGGAGCAGGAACTGTTCCCACTGGGGCTACTTATACAGCTGCAACAAATAAAATTGAAGTTGATATTCTAAGTTCAGACTCACCAAACGAGATTATGTCTAAAGTTGGTGTTGCATTATTGGCTGATGTACCTCTTCAAGATGAATTCATCACTCAACAATCTCAAGGAGCGAATCTTGACGATGTTGCTGAAGGTGATGTACTTACAGCTTTTGATATGGCTCTTGCAGGGTCTGCTGGTACCAGATGGGATCATGGAAATTTACATGGTGAATATGGAGACAACTTAGTCCCTGGTTACTGTATAGTTGGTGTAGATTCAGCATCCAACCATCTAGATATAGTTAATCCTGATGGTGTTGCTATGGCTACTGCAACCCCAATTGGAGATGGTGCTATACTCATTACTCCAACCTTAATTATTAAGTGGAATTTAAGTCATTCTGCTAAAGTTGATATTAGTGCCTTATCTGTTCTTAGTGGAGCAGCCACTGTTATCACATCTGGCCCACACAAACTAAATGTTGGAGATACCTTTACACTAGAAGATAATCAAGCTACTCCTAGTACCAATACGGTAGATACTGTGTTAGATTTCAATAGTTTTACTTATGACACCGGTGTTTCCGATGGAGCTTACTCTGGTGGTACAATAATTAAATCAAGTAAAACAGTTACTACCTATAAAATAGAAAGTTTAGGCTTCAATGATCTGTTTAGACTATCTTCTGTCAATGGGGATTCACCTAATTTCGCTGACAATGGAATTGCTGTAGATGACCTAATGGTTATTCAAGGAGAGACTTTTAAGTCTAATAATGCTGGACAATTTAGAGTACTGGCTGTAGATAATAGCTCTATAGTGTTTGAGAATGCAAACGGTGAAGATGAGCTACATAACGTTAAATTTTTCAACAATCTCAGCACTCAAGTACAGTGGACAACTAACAGCAGTACTGTAACAGCATCAGCAGGAGCATTTAAGAATTTGGCTCTTGGTGACTGGGTTAAGAAGGTAGAAGATAGCGATGCTTTCTATAGGCAAGTTACAGCTTTTAATACTGGATCCGCATCTACTGCAACCTCTATAACGTTAGGCTCAGCCTATCCAGGCACAACCGCTCTTGCAGAGGGTTTGGTCTTTGCTCAAGATACTGCTGTAGAGCAGGGAGTTGACCTTAGAGATACAAGAGACATAGAGTTTTACGAAGCAGATTCTGTAAGATTGGAAGATACCATAACAATTTCTAGTTTCGTAAGCCCCACATGGTTCAATGTTAACAATGCTGGAGTTCACACTATTACGGCCTATGGAGCAAATAGTGGGGACTTTAGACCGTTCTTAAGAGTAACCAACACCACCGGAGTTGCACAGACGAATGTATTGATATCTTCTGATGAAAATGGTTTTAATATCGTAGAGGGTAGTGGTAATATTTTTAGCACCACAAAAGAAGTTAGTCATATGGCCATAGATGAGTTTGACAGCAACAAAACGCTGCTATATCTAACACCATCTGGGAGAGAAAGTAAATTTAATGAAACGGCTAAAACTACAATTTCATCTTCAGGTAAAATAGGCACCAATCTTGACATAGTTAAGGGTGTAGATGGATATCTATACTACACTGGACTAATGAGAACAATTCAAAGAACAATTGATGGTTTTGAACCTGACGAGGAGACATTTCCGGGGCGTAGAGCTGTCGGTGGCTTAATTGAAGCTCTTCCACCTCTACAACAAAAGGTTACAATTACTATCAGGGTTACCACCAATAATGGGGTAAATATAAACGACATCACTAACCAAATTAAGTCTACTATTATTACCTATATTGATTCTCTAGGTGTTGGTAAAGATGTGATTCTATCTACCATTACAGTTAGAGTTAAGTCTATTGAAGGTGTTGCTGCCGTAACATTTGTAACCCCTGAACCTGACAATGAAAGAATTTCTATAAATGACAATGAGAAAGCTTTTATTGAAGCTGGCAATATATCAATAGCATAAGGTTAACATGGCTCAGAGAAAGAACAAAGCTGACCAAATTCACGATCAACTACCCAAAGTATTTGACTCAAGAAATAATCCTAATTTTAAAGCATTAGTTGCTGCATTGGGCATAGGTGATCAAGAGGTCGCCAACACAATAGAAGAGGTTAGGAAGCAGCTGTTCGTTAAAACGGCCTCAAGACCATACATAGATAGACTTGGTGCCAATGTTAAGGTCTCAAGACCTAGATTTATTGGTATGCAGGATCCTTCCTTCAGAGAGTACATACCAGTTCTTTCATATCAACCCAAGCAAGTAAAGATTATCCTTGATAAACTACTAGACCTATTCTTCTTTAAAGAGTCCACTACTTCTTTTATTCAAAGTGTTTTAGAAGAGCCATTTGAACTAGAAGATGGTTGGTCTTTAGAGTACAAGGTGGATGAGATAAACACAGAGAGAATTGAATTCAAGGCTGAAAACTTCACAGACATCTCTAATGCCACTGGTGATGAAATTGTGGCAGCAATAAACAGGGAATCTAAACACTCCTATGCTATCGCTTATCAAGACAGCATTAGTAAGAAAGTGTTTATTCGCATCTTTACAAATACAGTTGGTTCTAAAGGGTCTATTGAGATTACCGGTGGTAGAGCAAATATTGGCCTCAGATTCTCTGGCTTTATTGCTGATGCTGGCAATGGATCTAGCACTGAGTGGAATATCACCAAGATAGGTGATAAAGTTACGTATACCTGGACAACCAATGGAGCAGATCCTGGTATTCAGTTCTTAAACATAGGCGATGTTGTTCTTACAGATCTCGCTGGAAATAAAGGTTCTTTTGTCATTGAGAGTGTATCGGTGTCTGATAGATCTTTTTCATTTAGAAACCTATTTGGTACCACAGGTACCATAGCTCAAACTACAGATAAAGATGTAAAGTTTCTTACACCTATAAAATCTGCAGTATACAAAAACGATAGAAGAGCGTTGGCTTGGGAAGTTAAACCAGGTGAAATTACAGTTGAAATGCCAGCATCTCCACCCATAGTGCAACGCAAGCTTAATGGATCTATGCATATCAATGGTGTCGTGAGCCTCATGACAAACAGAGATAGCAGCACTTCATTAACAGTGGATAATGCTTCAAAATTTAGCACATCAGGGCAGTTCTGGCTGGAAGAAGCACAGGAACTAAAAGTTCGGATACTAACTAGTACAGAAGATGAAGTTGTTACAACACCCATCAACTCTAGGATCTCATCCTGCAACCAGGTATACACTTACACAGGTATCACTGGCAATACATTAACTGGCATCAGCCCTGATTTGCCCATAGTAGCCAGCCTCAATCAACAGAGTATTTCTAGCAGTGTCAGGGCATCAAACACAGTAACTGTAACTACCGCAACAGATCACGGATATCAAGTTGGAAATGCTGTAATTATATCTGGAGCTACTGCTGGCACATCTTCTGATCTTATCAACGGCACCTTTATTATTAAAACAGTACCAACTTCTGCCTCTTTTACAATATTCAATCCTGGAACTGACGGCACCAACAGTGGCGGAGAGACGAGAGCTGAGATTCCAGGTTTAGCTAACTCTGGATCAAAGGTGATTCTCAAAACGGCTCAAACAGATACTGGTATTCTAGGTCCATATATATGGGATGCAAATGCTGGTTTTGTGCTATCATCTCTAACAGCTGACATGACATCAGAAATTCAAGCTGGCAATACCGCTAGAACTGTTGAGATAAGTACTCCAAATAACATCCCTGAAGAAAGTGGACTTATCATATTTGACTTTGGAACTAGAGAGCAAGAGGGACCGGTTAGATACTTCTTTAAAGCCAGTGATGCAGCTCTATCTATCGATCCAGCTTATGTGTTCAAACATAACCATGATATTGGTTCAGCTGTAACCGTCTTGAGACGTCGTGGAGCACATCAGATCAGCACCTCAGGGTTAGAGTATGCACCTTACGTTACAGATCCCTCTGTTGGTAGAGTGATTTTACAGGAGTTGATGGAAGAGGTGAAGTCTGTTGGTATATTCTTGAACTTTCTAGTTAGGTATCCTGAACAATTTTACGCTACCATCGATGTCTATCAATCCGGTGACGATCCAGGGTAATAATGATATATTTGGAAGACTTTATTATAAAAATTGTACCTAGGCAAAATAGCAAATACCCTAATAAAACTAAATATTTTAGATGCGACTGTTCACAGTGTGGCAAATCTAAGGGATATCAGAAAAAAAGCAGATACAAAAATAAACCGTTATGCATAAAGTGTTCAACTAATACCAAAGAACACAAACAGAATCTAATAAATAATCATTGGTCAAAGACAGGTAAGTACTCCCCTAAGATATACGTAACTGAAGAAGAGATAAGGCAAAAACGAGAAAGAGAGCTTGAGCATAATCGAAAATATTACAAAAAATATTATCAAGAAAATAAAATAAAAATACACAATAGAAGAAAAAACAGATTAAAGAATAGCATTAACCTTAAATTAGCTTGCAATCTTAGAAGTAGATTGTATTTGGCCTTAAAAAATAATTACAAAACTGGTTCAGCTATTAGAGACCTAGGTTGTTCCATAGAAGGGCTTAAAAGACACCTAGAGTCTCAGTTTACAGAAGGCATGTCTTGGGACAACTATGGCAGAAAAGGCTGGCACATAGATCACATAAAGCCACTAAGTATTTTCAATTTAGAAGATTGTGGTGAGTTCAAAAAGGCCTGTCATTATACCAACCTACAGCCATTGTGGGCTAAAGACAACCTTAAAAAGGGTAGTAAATTCCACACTACTTTGGATCCGTATCAGAGTGAAGTAGATCCAGGGTAATGATTACTCTTCTTTAGATTTTCTTTAGCCGGTAAGTACTGCAAATTCCAAGGCACATGCAGTCCACAGACATTCTTACCCTGTAGAGGGATTACGTGATCTACGTGAAAACCTTTAGGTCTGTTCTTATAGATATCGTGAAGTTCTTTCTTGTGGTCTCCAATAGTAGCTCTTTTTACCACTTCTGATCTTTTTAAATTAGCCAGATGGTATCTGTGCTTATTAATATCATAGTATTTCTTGTAGTATTCCCTCTTTTTGTCTACATTTCTAGCGTACCAGCCCTGATTTCTGTGTTTTTCAGCATCTATGTTGGCAGTTTTATATATAGTATTTTTAGCATTTTTACAGCTTTTACACACAGAGTACAAACCGTCTTTTGCACTCTTATTCCTATAGTACAGCGATAATGGTGTGTTTTTATTACACTTACTGCATGTTTTAAATTTTACCACTATCTATTCCCCTTACTAGCATTGCCACCTTTACCACTGTGACGTATTGGCCTGAGATTGCTCAAAGCCCAACACCTTTTGAATTCTTCATCTTCTGTAGAGCTGTAATTAAAGGATGATTCTGGGATTATATGGTCTATAGTCCAACCCTTGAGTCCATAGTTGTCCCAACTCATCCAATCTTCAAATTGAGCTTCTAAATGAACCTGCAGTTCTAATAAAGTATATGGAAGTATGTCAAATGTACTCTTATTGTTCTTGCTCAGATTCTGCAGCCTTAATCTAGTAGATATCAAAGATGAGACTCTATGCTTCAACTTTCCTTGTTCTGTGAATCGTCTTTTGTCTCTTGTTTGTTTAGCTTTGCATTTCTTAGAGCAGTATTTCTTGTTGTATACAGTGGTATTAAACTCAGTATTGCAAATAGGGCACTTGATGCTGCTTATTTTTGCCCTATAAAATCTACTTTTATTACTAGATTTCTTGCACTTATCACACAAATCAACCTTGTCTTTTCTGTGATAACCCATATCTATACTGCATTTATTGCAGTTAAATTTATACAGTTTTCTTCTGTTAACCTGACCTACCCTGTCTTTTCTAGGCGCTTCTTTGATAATATAGTCCGATAAACTGATCATGTGTCAATTATACACATGGTATAATTAGGTTAGTTACTATAGTATTTAAGAACTGTTAAGGAGTGCATTTTGGCCGTCTTGGGAAGAGTGTTATTCAGCGGAGCTGAACGCGTAGATTTAGCAGATCTACTAAGCATAGATTCATATACTGGTGGAGACTTCAAGTTTCTGCTTAAATCTCTAGTGGGAGATGATACCCCATACATCTTTAAGGGCTTCGATGTTATAGACCCTAATGCTGCCATTGGCGGTGCTTCTGTGTCTATAAGGGTAGCTGATTCAGTAGTTTACTATCCTAGTTCTGATGCTGGATCGTTTTTCTTTGGATTAGAGGAAGGCAATGCAAATGCGCTGCCCCTAGTACCTGAACTTAGAAAATCAGCCACCAACTACGTATACCTAACCCTTACTACATTTGAGACATCGCAAGATGCTAGGGCCTTCTGGGATCCAGACAAAGATGGTGGTCAAGGTGGAGAATTCACCCAAGGCGTTAATACCGAATCTGTTCTCAAGGTGGAAGTTGGGGTTTCAACTGCTTCGTTCCCCGAAGGGACCGTTCCAGTAGCTAAGATAGTCCTAGACGCAAACTTTATTACCTCTATTACATACACTAGGGACATGATGTTCAGACTTGGATCTGGTGGTATCAACCCTGATCCATTTGCTCAATATGCTTGGAGACAAGATCCCTCTAGTACTTATGCTAGACAAGAGCCAAGTGTAACCATGACTAGTGCTCTAGATCCTAATCCGTTTCAAGGTGGAGATAAAAACATTCAGTCACTGAAAGAGTGGATGGATGCCATAATGACTAAGTTAGCTGAACTTGGTGGTACCACATTCTGGTATGAAGATACGGGATCGTTTGGGATGATAAACCTATTCCTAGACGTCCTTGGTTCAAACATCAAATCAAAAGGTAAATGGCTACACGATGCCACTACATCTGGCAAGTTATATTGGAGTGAAGATATATCTATATCTAGCCTAAGAGACAATAGAGATGTGTTGGTAAGAGCCGGCAACAAAACCCTTGATGATCAGCAGGTCATGTACATTGAACTGACTAGAGATCAAGAGCCCAACTCTAGTGATATAAATCTAGATTGGATAAATGGATCCACAACTGTTAATGGCAGTCTAACAGCCTTTGAGAACCTATCTAAGGGTGATTGGATCAAGAAATCGGATGATCCCGATTCATACTACGTGAGAGTAGAGGAGTTTTACGCTGGACTCAATCTAGGTGGCGGAACTACAACTCCAGCACTTGCGCTATCTGTACTAGTAAGTGACTCATATGCTGGAACAACAGGCTCTCGTAAAGCCGTGTATCAAAAGGGCATATATGCTTCTGCTGATGTTAAAGTAGCTGACAGAAATGACACCGACATATCTGATATTGGTGGTAACTTCTACTGGCTAGCACATAGATCAGATGTTGTTCAAAATATATCTGATATTACAACCACAACTCTAAGTCTAGATATAGCTAATCACGATGGAATAACAGCAAGATGTACTATTAACGGCGGTGGTAATCATGGACTTGTAGATGGTCAAGCTATTACTGTAGTTGGTGGTAATTTTGCAGGCACCTATAAGGTAGAAGTTGAAAGCGTAACTGACTTCATAGTTTCAGTTTCTGGCGGTCCACATGCAGACGAAACAGCAGTATCTTCTCATTATGCTGTAGTAACTACTAGCTCCACTACATCAAATGGAACCGAGCTTAATTCAGCTAATCACACCTTAGAAGACGGCAATCAAGTTATCATAGCAGGAACTACCAATTACAATCAAGCAGCTCCTGGCATAGAAGTTAAAGTTCTATCTCCAACTACATTCAGTGTTCCAGTTGGATCTGCTTTAGCCAACGAAACTTCAGGTTCTTCGACCTTAGTTAAGATGAAGGTTAGATCTGAATCGGGAGCTTCCTTAAATATAGTTCAGGGTGAAAGCGTCAATATCGGTGAGATAGAGAGCGATGCTATAAAAGCTTTTATAGGCATGGCAGATGCAGATACCCACCCGTTTTATTCAATTAGCCCCTCCTATAATACGCTAGATGGACAAGCTAACTG
>Ga0214472_10003784_pt1 | contig 15976 bp, 15 predicted proteins | sample RVTome_6_FD_207662 | JGI IMG/M metagenome (GOLD analysis project Ga0214472, IMG submission 207662) | Soil microbial communities from uranium-contaminated site in the Upper Colorado River Basin, Wyoming, United States - RVT140D175 | ecosystem: Environmental > Terrestrial > Soil > Contaminated >... | reverse complement strand
CCAACGCGGCTTGCGGCTTATCGTCTGCTCTGCATTCTTGTCCGGTTTGCGGCGTATCGTCTTGGGTTCTGCTCCATCCTTGCGCCGCATGATGGGTCCGTCTCGCTTCTGACGTCAAGAACTTGCAGTTAGCCAAGAGAGGAAGAATGACCATGTCGGGCAACATCACACGTCGAACGTTTTTGCACATGACCGGCACCGGGATGGCCGGCGCGCTCCTCGCCGCGTGTGCCCCGGCGGCCGCGCCGAGCAGTGGGTCTACATCGGGTGCCGCCGCCAAGAGCATCGTATTCTCCAGCTATACCTGGTCCGGTTACGAGGCGGCCATGGGCGACGTCATCGCCGGCTGGAGCGCGGAGCACCCGGATGTCGCCGTGGAGCAACAGTACATCGCCGAGGATTATTGGACGAAGCTACAGACCCAAGTGGCAGGCGGGACGCCGCCGGATGTCGGCATCGCCGATTACGGCCGCATGATCGTCTATGCCAAGGATGGCGTCCTGCTCAACATTACCGACTGGGTAGACCGTGACAGCTTCCCGCTGGAGAAGATGTTCCCTGGGGCCGTCGCCCAGTATCGCTGGGTGGAAGGTGATTTCGACAGCGGCGGTGAAGGCGGCGGCATGTTTGGCTTGCCTTCGGACGCGCAGTCGCACATCATCGCCTACAACAAGAACATGTTCGACGAGGCCGGCGTGCCCTATCCCACCGACGATTGGACCTGGGACGACCTGGTTGAGATGGGCAAAGCGATCAGCAAGCCGGACGAAAACAAGTGGGGCATGCAGGTGATCAACCCCTCGATCATCACCAAGGGCAACTTCCTCTTCTCCGCCGGTGGCGCTAATCACACACCTGACCTTAGGAACAGTTTGGTAGACGCCCCTGAGTCCATCGAAGCCTGGAAGTGGAATTGGGACTTGGTCTACACCCACCAGATCGCGCCGCCGCCCGGCGCCCAGGCCCAGACCAACCCTTTCATGTCCGGGCAGGTCGCCATGGTCGTGGACGGCGTGTGGTGGATCTCCGACTTCGCCAACATCACCGACTTCGAATGGGACGTCGCGCTCTATCCTAAACACCCAAGGACGGGCAAGCGCACCACCAGCCTCGAATCCGATGGTTGGTGGGTCTTCAAGGCCACTAAGGAGACTGATCTGTCTTGGAGTCTGCTGCAATATCTCGCCAACGAGGCTGGACAGGCCCGGTTCGGCGAATTGAACTACGTGGTCCCGAGTTGCTTCCCTGAGATTGGCACAGAGTGGTACTCGCGGACACCGCCTGAGCATCGCTCGAAAGTGTTGGACAATATCGTCCAGGAATCTCACAAAGTGGATTTCACCTATTTCGAGTTCTTCACTGCCTGGGATGCGTATCGTCCGCCGATCGAGGCGGCCTTTGCGGATGGCACGGACATCGCGGCGGCGTGCATGGAGGCGGCCGCGATCCACAACGAAGAGTTGGCTACCGCCTGGGAGCGCTTCCAGGCATAGCCCACGCGCATCCATGCGGGCGTCAATAACCAGGCCCTGTTCTCGAAGAAATGCGGGGGCAGGGCCTGACCGGTAGTGGATTGAGAGTAGTGGATTGAGATCGACGACGGAGAGCGACCCGTGGCGCAGAAACCGGCTTCACTCAAAGGTCTGCGGCGACACGAAGAGCGGATGGCCTGGCTCTTCGTGTCGCCGGTGGTCCTGGGCATCCTCATCTTCCAGGTCTATCCCACGCTTTTTTCGCTCTTTGCCAGCTTCACGACCTGGAACCTGATCACCTCGCCGCGCTGGGTCGGCTTTGATAACTACGTCGACCTGGTCACGACGGATCGATTCTTCTTCAAGACGCTATGGAACACGACGCGCTATACGGCCGGCGTCGTGCTGCCTTCCATGGCGATTGCGCTCTTCTTTGCGTCGCTGCTCAACCAGAGCATACGCTTCAAGCAACTGTATCGGGGCATCTACTTCGTGCCGGTAGTCGCGCCGACGGTGGCCCTGGCGCTGCTGTGGGGCTGGCTCTATGAGCCAAACTTCGGCATCATCAACGCCGTTCTGCGGACGGTGGGCATCAAAGGGCCGGCCTGGCTCGGCACCACCCAATGGGCATTGCGCTCGGTCATCCTCATGGCGATCTGGGCCGGCGTTGGCTTTCAGATCGTCATCTTCCTGGCCGGCTTGCAAGGCATTCCCCAAGAGTACTATGAGGCGGCTGCCATCGACGGCGCTAATGCGTGGCAGAAATTCACAGGGATCACGCTGCCGCTCCTCTCACCGGTCACGTTCTTCGTGCTGGTCACCGGCATCATCGGCACCTTCCAGGATTTCGCGCTGGTCTGGGTGCTGACACAGGGAGGTCCGGCCGGCTCGACCCAGCTGATCGTGATGTATTTGTACGGGTTGGCCTTCCGCCTGCAGAAGATGGGCCTGGCTTCGGCGGTCGCCTATGCGGTCTTCCTGGTGATCGTCGGACTGACCATCCTGAACTTCGTTTTCAGCAAGAAATGGGTTTTCTACGAGGAAACGACCTAAAGGATCGCCAGCCATGATCACCGAGCAACAGGTTGAGACTAGACTGCCGACAACTGCCCGGCGCAGGATGTCGAGCCGCAGGATCTCGCACATGGTCACGCACGCGGTGTTGATCGCCATGGCAGTTCTGATGATTTTTCCGCTGGTTTGGCTGGTGTCCACTTCTTTGAAGCACCCCAGCAAACAGATGCTGTGGCCGCCTCAGCTTTTCCCGAACCCGGTCTATTTTCGGAATTATGTAGATTTGTTCGTGCTGGCGCCCATGGGAAACTATCTCTTCAACAGCTTCAAGATCTCGACCCTGTCGGTCATCGGCGTCTGCTTCTCCTCCTCATTGGCCGCCTTTGCGTTTGCGCGCATGTACTTTCGCGGCAGCAAGGTGCTCTTTGGCATTCTGTTGGCGACCATGATGCTGCCCTATGCCGTCACCATCATCCCCACCTTTGTGATTATGAAGAATCTGGGGTGGCTGAACACGCATTATCCGTTGATCGTACCGTCCTTCTTCGGCAGCGCCTACTTCGTTTTTCTGCTGCGCCAGTCGTATCGCGCAATACCCCAGGATCTATTTGACTCCGCCACCATCGACGGGGCCGGCTTCTTCCAGATTTACTGGAAGATCTTCATCCCACTGGGCATGCCGGCGTTGGTCACGGTTGCGCTGTTCGCGTTCCTCGGCGCCTGGAACGACCTCTTCGGCCCGCTGATCTATCTTAGCTCCCAAGAGAAGATGACCGTGGCGCTCGGGCTGACCTATCTGCGTGGCCGGGCGGGTACCGGCGTCGAGCGGGTCGGCGTCATCATGGCCGGTTCGATGCTGGGCGTCGTGCCCATGCTCCTCCTCTACTCCTTCGGCCAGAAGTACTTCATTCAGGGCTTGGCGCGCACCGGTCTCAAAGGCTGACCGCCACGCCATTCTCAATCGTTGCCCTATCACACGCGGAGTATCAACGCTATGCGTATCTTCGATGACCTGGAAATGGGATATTTCCGTGAAGTGCTGGATAGCCGCCAGTTGGGCTGGGCGGAAGGCGGCATGGTCACGCGCTTTGAACAGGCCTTTGCCGAAAAAGTGGGAACTAGATATGCCATCGCCCGCAACTCGGCCATGTCGGCGCTGGCGGAGGCCGTCAGCGTCAGCGGCGCCGGGACCGGCTTGGAGGTGATCTGTGACCCCATGGTGCAGTTTGGGGCCATCGCCGCCATTTACTTCAATGCCGTGCCCCGCTTCGCCGATGTCCGCCGCGATACCTACCTCATGGACCCTGCCTCGCTGCGCGCCAACATTACGCCCCTCACCCGCGCGGTGATCGTCACCAACTTCTGGGGTATGTGCGCCGAACTTGATGAGATCCGGCGCATCTGCGACGAGCACAATCTATTGATGATCGAAGACTGCGCTCATAGTATCGGCGCAACCTGGCAGGGCCAACATTCGGGGACCTACGGCGACTTCGGCTGTTTCAGCTTTCAACAGGGCAAGCACATGACCACCGGCGACGGCGGCATGATGACCACGAATCGCGAAGACCTCTATGACAAGCTCTTTGACGAGTGGGCCTTTGGCGAGTCGCCCTCCTTCATGACGCTCAACTTTCGCATGAACGAAGTGACGGGCGCGGTTGGGCTGGCCCAACTCCAGCGCGTGGACGACTACATCGCCGAATATACGGCCAACCTGCGCGAGTTCAACGCGGCCATCCAGGGGTGTGACTGGCTGCGCCCGCGCCATGTGCCTGCAGGAGCCAACCACGTCGGCTACATCTGGGCCTGCACCTGGGAAGGCGACCGCGCCGGATTAGACCTGGAGCAGTTCAAGGCCGCCGTGAAATCGGTCGGGCTGAACCTCCGCTTTGGCTTCATTGGCAAACCGGCCTATCTATTCGACTTGTTCAACGGTTCCACCGCCTACAACGTGCCCGATTGTCCCGTCCGCTGCCCGTTCTATAAGAGCGACTATCGCTATCGGGAGGGGCTGTGCCCGACCGCGGAAGACCTCATGCCGCGCCTGATCTCGTCGGGGCTGGTCGAAGTGCCGCCCGATGAGGCCAAGCGCCGGGCCGAGTTGCTGCACCAGGCCATTCACGTCATGGCGCGCGGCTAGAGCGCCGCGCATGGGAGCCACTATGCGAGCAGGTATGGTTGGGCTGGAAGCGCTCTACTGGCCGATCGCGCTGGGCAAGGGGTTGGCCGCCCATCCCGGCGTCGACTTCCGCGCCGCCGCGACCCTGGGTGTCGACGCGGCCGCCATCCGCAACGTGCTGGGAAGCACGCCGGAGGAGTACGCGGCGCGCTTCGGCCTGACGCTCTACCGCGACGCCAGAGAGATGATCCGGCAAGAAGAGTTGGACACGGTCGCTATCGTGACGCGGCACAGCGAGCACGCTAACTGGGTTGAGCAGTTGGCCCCGCTGGGGGTCAACATCTTCATCCCCAAAACATTCACCACCACGCTGGCGGATGCCGCGCGCATCGTCGTCACCCAACAACGCTACGGCGTCCGGATCGCGGTAGGGCCGAGCGCCCGCTTTCTGCCGCCGTTCATGGCCGTCAAGCAGATCGTCGCCGCGGGGCGGATCGGACGACCTTTTGCGCTGCGTCTGTGCCATCATCACGGGACCATCGACGTATTCCATACCCAAGACTGGTATCGCGACCCGGCGGAAGGCGGCCCGGAGTTGTCGCTAGGCTGGTATGGCATCGACCTCATCTTGCACCTGATGGAAGACGACGTCCGCAGCGTCTTCGCCGACTACGGCAACTTCACCAGCCGGCACAGCCCTTTTATGGATTGTGGACGGATGGTGCTGCATCTGGCGCGGGGCGGCAGCGCCGCGTTCGACATGTACTTCTGCAACCGCTTTGCCTATCCCTCCTGGCAACTAGAGTTGGTCGGGCCGCAGGGTGTTGTCAGCATTCACCGCCGTGGGGAAGGCGGGACCCACACCACCATTAGCCTGGACACGTCCGCAGGTGTCCAGACGATCACCCCACCAGAGTCAACTCCCAACTGGGAAACATTCTGGATCGACGAATTCCTCCAGGGCAGTCCGTCCAGTCTGCCGCCGATCCAGGCACAGCGCATCACGGAGATCGCCTTAGCGGCGCGCCAATCGGCGCAAACCGGCCAAGTGGTCGCTGTAACCTAGCCATTTCCGTCTCATGTCTTTCAACCGCAGTTGTGCAAGCACAGCCTAGTCAAAGAAACCCTAGCGTATGAGTCTCACCCGTCTGATTGAGCAAGCCGATTTCCGTACCCCGCAACTGGATCGCAGTTCGTTGAAGGAACAGTCGACCGAACTGCTACGCAGCTTTATTGTCAGGGGCCGTATCCCTCCGGGCACCAAGCTGGTGGAACGTGAGGTGGCCGATCTGTTGGGCGTCAGCCGTATGCCGGCCCGCGATGCGTTAATGAACTTGGAACAGGAAGGATTGGTGATCAGCCGGCCCAATGGGCGGTACGTCATCGACCCGGATCGCGAAGTCGTGCGGCAGTTATTTCAGGTGCGGATGGCGTTGGAGTGCCTGGCGGTAGAACAAGCCACGGCCAATGCGTCCCCGGAAAACTGCGCCGCGCTCCACCTTAATCTGGAACGGATGCGCGCCGCTATCCGGCGCAACGACCGCGACGCCTATGTGCAGAGCGATTTGGCAGCGCACCAACTCATCTGGGAGCAAGCGCACAACCCCTACCTGGTCAAGATGCTCAACTCCATCTTGGGGCCGATCTTTATGTTCATTTCCAGCCATACGGGCTACCAGCCGGACTGGAACGAGACCCTGCAATTGCACGAGGAACTCACCGGTCATATCTGCGCCGGCCACGTGGACAAAGCGGTCCAAAGTATCCGCGCCCAACTGGTCAACTCTCTGCGGCTCTCCCTCGCAGTGTTTGAGCATAAGCTGGCGTCTACGTCCAATTACTCCTCATCGTTTCCGTCTACCCTTCCGTCTACCCTCAATCAGGATTGACCCTGCAACGCGAAAGGAGAAAAGTATGTCAATACCTCAGTTAACGCGGCGACAGTTCGTTCGTCTATCGGCAGGCGTCGCGGCGACCACCCTCATGGCGGCGTGTGTACCGGCCGTAGCGCCGCAAGGCGCGGGTGCGCCGGCCGCGGAAGCAGTCGAACTCAGTTTCGACATGTACAACTTTGACCCCTGGCTCAAGGCGCTGGACGAAATGTTCAAGGCCTATGGCGAGGCGAACCCCGGCGTTACCGCCACCGTGCAAAGTGCGCCGGGGGAGGAGTTTTGGTCACGTCAGGAAGCCCGGTTGGCCGCCGGCAACCCGTCCGATCTGAGCATCGGCGACCCAGGCTACTTTGGTCGCTATGCCCACAAGGGCTACTATCTGGACCTGGCCTCCTATGTGGAACGCGACCAGGTGGACTTGGCCGACTGGTTTGATGTCACCGTCAACGACTGTCGTTATGACAATACTACGGGCATCGTCGGCCAGGGCGCGCTCGTCGGCATGCCCGCCACCTATGTGGGCTTGATCCTCTACTATAACAAGGACCTCTTCGACGCGGCCGGGCTGGCCTACCCCGACGACACCTGGACCCGTGACACCTTCACCGAAGCCGCGCTCGCGCTGACGAAGGACGTCGCAGGTAAGAGTTCCGGTGACGCCGACTTCAACGCCGACGATATCGTGCAGTGGGGCGTCACCCACAACCTGGGCTATGGCTTGGCTGTCCACACTTGGAACAACGGCGGCGCGCTGATCAGCGACGACCAGACCAAGTGCCTGTTGACTGAACCGGCCACGGTGGAAGTCTTTGAATGGTTCGGCAAATTGCTTCACGAGGATCATGCCAACCCGACCCCGGCCCAGCTTGAGGGCCTGCCCAATCCGCTCCAGGTGGGCAAGGTAGCCATGAGCATGGACGGCTCGTGGAACGTGGACTACTATGTCGCCAACCTGGCGTTCAACTGGGACATCGCCCCCGTGCCCAAGGGCAACAAGGGGTTGGACCGCATCACCTACGCCGGGACCAACACGCTGCACATCTTCAAGGACTCCAAACATCTGGAGGAAGCTTGGAAGCTACTCCAGTTCATGACCGGCGAAGGCGGCATGGCTTACTTCGCCAAGACCGGCACGCCCAGCCTCAAGGCAACGGCCGACTCCGACGTTTACCTGACTGGCGCACCCGAACATCGCGCCGAGGCCGTGAATATCGGCAATTACGCCCACAACTACTACCCGGGCCTCAAGAGCGATCAGTGGAAGCAGATCTATACCGCCGAGCTGGAAGCTCTCTGGTTCGGCCAGAGCGATGCGGCGGCGGTGCTGCAAACCATCTGCGAGAAGATCACCCCGATCTTGGAGACCCCGGTCAACGAACTGTAACGCGGACGCCACCGATCCGGTCGCGCGCGACCGGATCGGTATCCCCTTAAGGCTGGGAAGGAGTGGAGAGATTGAGCACGACGACATCGGCTGAAGACAAGCGGGGCGCGTGGTCACCCAGGCGGCGCATAGAACTGTCCCGGGGGACGCGCCTACTCAATAACGAACATGTGATCGGCTACCTATTCGTCGCGCCCCTGATCCTCGGGTTGCTGGTCTTTACCTATGGGCCGGTGGTCGCCGCGTTCGGTCTGAGCTTTACCAAAGGCGACTATATCAGCACGCCCAAATGGATCGGGCTGGACAACTACAGCGCGCTGCTGCGCGAAGACTTGTTCTGGAAAAGCCTCAAGAATACCCTGTATTACGTCGTGGGTGTCGTGCCGGCGGGGATGGTGCTGTCGCTGCTGCTGGCGCTGGCCATGAACCAGAAACTGCGCGGCATCGTGGTCTTTCGCACGATTTTCTTTCTGCCCACCATCACATCGTCCGTAGCGATCTCGCTCATGTGGTTGTGGATCTACAACCCGGAGTTCGGCGTGCTCAATTTCCTGCTCAAGCAATTCAGTATCAAAGGACCGGCCTGGCTGAGTTCGCCCACATGGGCCATGCCTGCGGTCATCATCATGGCGATCTGGCGCGGGCTAGGTTATAACATGCTCATCTACCTGGCCGGGCTACAGGGGATCCCCGATATCTACTATGAGGCCGCCGAGATCGACGGCGCGGGCAAGTTCGCCAAGTTCTGGCATATCACCGTGCCGTTGCTCTCGCCCACCACCTTCTTGCTGCTGATCCTGGGTATGATCGGCGCGTTCCAGGTCTTTGAATACACCTACGTGATGACCGGCGGCGGCCCCGTCTATTCCACGCTTACTCTGGTGTTGCACATCTACAACAACGCCTTCCGCAACTTCCAGATGGGCTATGCCTCGGCGTTGGCGTATGTGCTGTTCTTCATTCTGTTGGGCCTCACCATCATTCAGTTCCGGTTGCAGAACCGCTGGGTCCATTACGAGTAGGCGCGCGTCTGCCGTCGTCTCTGGAGAACGTCATGGCTATGTCAAGTGTCCAACTGTCGCCACCGCGGTCCCGTTCGGTCGGCTCCCTGCTGCTCATGGGTTTGGCCTATCTGCTGTTGGTGCTGACCGCCGTCAGCATGATTTTTCCCTTCTACTGGATGGCCGCCACCTCGCTCAAGACCGAGGCGCGCGTCTTTGCCTTTCCACCGGAATGGATCCCTAGTCCCGCCATCCTCGACAACTACATCTACATCTTCACCGAGTTGCCCTTTGGCCTCTATGTCTACAACAGCCTCAAGGTCAGCATGCTGTGGACGCTAGGCGTGGTGCTGTCGTCGTCGCTGGCCGCCTATGCCTTTGCCCGCATCCGTTTCCGCGGACGCGACGCGCTGTTCATGATTACGCTGGCCGCATTGATGATCCCAGGGCAGATCACCATGATTCCGCTCTATGTGGTCATGACCCGGATCGGCTGGGTGGACACCCAACTGCCGCTGATTGTCCCCGCCTATTTCGGCAGCGCGTTTGGCATCTTTCTGCTCCGCCAGTACTTCATGACCATCCCGCAAGAGTTGAACGACGCGGCCAAGATCGACGGCTGTAGCCATTTCGGAATTTACTGGCGCATCATGTTACCGCTCGCCAAGGCAGTGTTGGCGACGCTGGCGCTCTTGGCCTTTATGGGCAGTTGGAACGACCTGCTTGGGCCGATCATCTATCTCTATGACGGCGACCTGTTTACCTTGCCGCTGGCGCTGACCCGCTTCCGCGGCCAGTATTACACCCAGTGGGCCTATATGATGTCGGGCGCCACCGTGAGCCTGGTACCCATCCTGCTCGTCTTCCTCTTTACTCAGCAATATTTCGTGCGCGGGGTAGTCCTCTCCGGCCTCAAGGGCTAGCGCCTGCGCGCCCGTGAACATATCCAGAAGGAGCCTATCGTGGCAGAGACATTGTTTGCCTTCACCAATGACGACGCCGGGCAGCAGGAACCGGAGCTATTCGCCGAGTTGCTCGACTTCCTGGACGAGCAACAAGTACCGGCGACCTTCTTTGTCGTGCCCCACGGCGGCGACAAGCCGCTGGACAAAAAACCGGAATGGCTTGGCTTGCTGCGACGGGCGCTGGACGCGGGCCATGACCTGGAACATCACGGATTTGACCACGGCTCATGTTTCGAGTTTGGCATCCCGCCCTACTTTATGTTGGACATTCTTCCGCCCGAAACCCAAGCGGCCTACGCTCAGACGCCGGAACAGTTCACCCGGCATCATGGATATGACCTGCTAGTCGATAAGTTGCTCCAGGGTCGCGAGATCCTGAGTCGCATCTTTGGCTATACACCGCGCGGCTTTCGCGCGCCCTGTCTCGCCATGTGCGACAACAGCTATCGCGCGCTCCATGACCTGGACTTTGTGTGGAGTTCCAACGAGGTCGTTAACCCCATGGGCTGGCGCTACATTAACCGCGACTACGAACGGGGCGAACCCTGGCAGCCCACCGTCCCGCCCCATCCGTATCGCCATAATGGCGTTATCGAAGCGCCCATGCACTCGGAGTACACCTGGTATCTGGAACCGGGGGACGTGGACCGTCACTTTGCGCTGATCAAAGCCGACTTCGACCGCACGCGCGCCGAGGGCGGCGCGTTTGTCGTGCTCTCCCACTACTATGCCATGACCGGCAAGTGGGCTACCGGACAGGAGGTCTATCGCCGGCTCTTCGCCCATGCCCGTGACACCGGCGACGTGCGCTTTGTGACGTTGCGCCAACTGGTCACCGAACAAGCGGCCAACGCGGCATAGCCCGACCATAGGGACAATTACCGAAACCAACGTAGCAACAAACATAGAAAGAAGTAGGTGGACCATGCAACCCCTCAAGGTGGGTCTTGTGGGCACCGGCGGCAACCAAGTGGGCGATGCTCGCGGTCTGCACCACGCGCGCCATCTGGCCGCGCTGGACGCCGGGACCATCGTCGCCGTCTGCGATATTGTGCCGGAAGCCGCTGAGCGCGCCGCCGCGCAACTTGACGCCACGGCCTATACCGATTACGACAAGTTCCTCCGTCACGGTCTGGACCTGATCATCATCGCCACCCCCGACACGCTCCACGCGCAGATGGCCGCCCAGGCCCTGGAGGCCGGGGTCGGCGTGGTCTCGGAGGTGCCTGCGGCGACCACTGTGGAGGACGGGCGCCGGCTGGCGCAAGCGTATCGCAAAAGCGGTGGCTTCTATATGTTGCTGGAGAACTATGGCTACCGCGACGAAAACGAACTGATCCATCGCATGTTCCAGGCCGGCAAGTTTGGCGATGTCTACTTTGGCGAAGGCGAATATCTCCACGATTGTCGCGGGCTAAACCGCTTCCCCGACGGCTCGCTCACCTGGCGCGGGCAGGCTTTCTCCGGCTATGTCTACATCTGGCACAGCCTGCGCCCGCTGCTCTACATCCTGGGCGACCGCCCCACCCGCGTCACGGCCATGACCACCATGCAGCCGGGACGGCTGGAAGAACCCATCCACATCCCCGACAACGTGGTCAGCCTGATCCAGACTGCGGCGGGCCGTCTGCTCAAGATTCGCGTCGATATCGTCTCCCCGCGGCCACATCTGATGGACTACTATGCCATCCAGGGCACGCGGGGGGCTTTTGAGGGGACGCGCGGCTTTGGCGACCCGGCGCGCATCTGGCTGGAAGAACTGGAACCCGCGGACCGCCCCGGCAAGTCCGGTCCCGGCGTCCACTGGCGACCGCTGGCCGACTTCGAGGCCGAGTTTATTCCCGACCGCGTGGCCGCCCGCGCCGACGCCAAGCGCACCGGCCACGGCGGCTCAGACTACTGGACCATGAAGGCCATGGTCGACGGCTATCGCAGCGGCGCCCAGGGGGCTTCCGCCTCGCTGGTGGATGTCTACCGGGCGCTGGATTGCTCGCTGCCCGGCCCGTTGGCGCTGGAATCGGCGCGCCAAAACGGGACGCCCATCGACATCCCCGACCCGCGCACCTTCTAGGCCGGAGCCATGATGTACAACGTGCATGCCCACGCTTGGGATCCGGAACGCCACATCGCCGCGGCCACGCGCGCCGAAGCCGACCGTTCGCGCGGCCGTCCTATGGACCTGTCGGTAGACTTTGACCGCTTTATGGCGGAGGAGGCCGCTTTCTTCCACAAGACTATCGTCTTTGGCCTTAAAGCCAAGCGCACCGGCTATTGGGTTCCCGACGATTATGTGGCCGAGTTTGTGGGCCGCGCGCCGGATCAGCTGCTCGGCTTTGCCTGCTGCGACCCGACCCAGAACGGCGCGCTGGCCGAGCTGCGCCGCGGCGTTGAAGACCTGGGGCTGGTGGGCGTCAAGATGGTCCCCATGTACGCAGGCTTCGACCCGCGCGACCCCCGCTGCAATCCCATCTATGCCTACTGCCAGGAACACGGTCTGCCCATCCTTTTTCACACCGGCACGACCTTCAACCAGAACGCGCCGCTGGAATACACCCGTCCCTGGCTCTTTGACGCGGTGGGGTTTCGCCATCCGGAGTTGCGGATGGTGCTGGCGCATGTGGGCCACCCCTTCTGCGAGGAATGTTTGGTGGTCATCCGCAAACACCCGCACGTCTACGCCGACATCTCGGCGCTCTTCTACCGGCCCTGGCAGTTCTACAACCTGCTCATCGCCGCGCAGGAGTACAATGTCACCCACAAACTGCTTTTCGGGACCGACTACCCCTTCGCTAAGGCCGAGGAGTCTATCGCCGGGCTGCGGAACGCCAACCGCATCGTGGGCGACAGCGGTCTGCCCCAAGTGACCGCAGACACCATCGAGGGCATCCTGCAACGCAACGCCGTGGAGGAACTGGGGATACGCGTATGAAAGCGGTCACGCTGCAAGCGCTCAATCACGTCGTCTTGGCCGACGTGCCGCGACCGTCGCCCGCCCCCAATCAACTGCTGGTACGGATGGCCGCAGCCACCGTCTGCACGTCCGACCTGCAAGACATGGCCCACAATCCCTTTGGCGCGGCGCTGCCCTTGACCATGAGGCACGAAGGCGCGGGGACGGTGGTCGCGCTGGGCGACGCGGTGACCGGCTTTGTGCTTGGTGATCGTGTCGCCACGCATCCGGTCCACCCCTGCGGCCATTGCGACGCCTGTACCGGCGGCGCGGCCCATCTGTGTATCGAGATGGGCCACTTTGGCCTCAACATGCCGGGGACCTTTGCCGAGTATTATGTGGTGCGCCAAGACCGCGCCCGGCGTCTGCCCGACCCTGTGCCCTTCGACGTGGCCGCGCTCTTCGAGCCGCTCTGCGTCTGTCTCCAGGCGCTGGCCCAAGCGCGGCTGCGTCCCGGCGACCATCTGCTGATCCTGGGCGACGGTCCCTTTGGCCTGATCATGGCGCGACTGGCCGAGGATATGGCGTTGAGTGATGTGGTGGTCGCGGGCCATCGCGACTTTCGCTTGGCCCACGCCGGGACTGCCCGCACCGTCAACACCACGGGCCGCGCCGACCTGGCGCAGACGCTCCTGGCCGCGCACGGCGGCGTGGGCTATGACGCCATCATTCTCGCCACCGCACGCGCCCCGGTCAACGCGGTGCTCAGTTGTCTGCGACGCAAGGGGCGGCTGGTCTTTTTCTCCGCCGTGCCGGGCGATACACCGGTGGACCTGTTCTCCGTCCACGTCAAGGAGCTGGAGCTAATCGGCGCATGCAACGACGAAGATCGGCTCGACGACGCGCTGGCCTATCTGGTGGCGCACGGTGATGCGCTGGCCAATCTGGTGACGCACCATCTGCCGTTGGACGCCTATCAAGACGCGCTGGACCTGGCCGCGCACGGGCACGATCGGGCCATCAAAGTCGCCATGACGTTAGGCCATGACGCTAGGTAAACTATGAAAATCGTCGATGTAGAAGCGATGGTGTTGGACACCGGCAAGAACTACTCCGACCCCAACGAGGTCGCCGAATCTCACGGTGTGCGCTTCGTGTCGTTGATCAAGGTCACCACCGACGAGGGTCTGATCGGCTGGTCGGATATCGAGACGCAGCCGCATGTGGGCAAGGCCATCGTGGACGCGCCTTCCGGCGGGGTGGTGGGCTTCGAGTCGGTCCGCGCTGCGCTGGTGGGCGAGGACCCACTGGAGCACGAACGGCTGCGGCAAAAGATGAACCGCTATCTGGCCTACTACGGCCGCCAGGGCGCGGGCATCCAGATGATCTCCGGCGCGGATATCGCGCTGTGGGACATTGCGGGCAAGGCGCTCAACCGGCCCGTCTGCAAGCTGTTGGGCGCGTGCTACCGCGACCGCGTCAAAGCCTACGCCTCCACGACCTTCCGCCCCACCCCCGACGCCATGAAGGCCGCGGTCACCGCCTATCTGGACCACGGCTTCCGCGCCATCAAGTTTGGCTGGGGCGTCTTTGGCTATGACCTCAAGCTGGACCTGGCGCTGGTGGCCGCGGCGCGCGAAGAGGCCGGTCCCGACGTCGAGCTGATGGTGGATGCGGGTTGGTATGGCGTCACGCACGCCAACCCCTACAAGCCGCGCCCGCTCCAGGATTGGATTCGGCTGGTGCATGGGCTGGAAGAGGCCGATGTCTTTTGGCTGGAAGACTTCTTGCATCCCGACAACTTCGCCGGGTTTGCGACCGTAGCCGGCCACACGACCACGCTGCGGCTGGCCGCGGGCGAGCAGTTGGCGGGCTATGACGCGTTCGAGCGGTTGGCGGTGGAGGGCAAGGTCCACACGCTCCAGCCTGACCTTTCGCGCTGTGGCGGGCTAACCGTGGGCCGCCAGATTGCCGACTTTGCCGGACGGCGGCAGATCGACTGTGTGCCGCACGCCTGGCTGACCGACCTGCTCAAGGCCGCGTCGCTCCACCTCAACGCCTATAGCATGAATTCGCTCTATCTGGAATACAACGTGTCGACGGCCTCGCTGTTCAACACGCTCTGCGTCGAACCCATCCGTATGGTGGACGGCTATGTGCCCGTCCCCACAGGGCCAGGTCTAGGCGTCGAGGTGGATGAGAAAGTCATCGAGAAATATCGGGTCCTATGAACACTCAGTCGCACAGCATACAGCGCAGTGAACAGCCATTCGTGGATGAACAATTAGCCATCTCCGCCGCCGGTCGTCTGCACGTCGCCGCGATCTGTGACGTGCTGGATGACCTCGGCTACCGTCACCAGGCCATGCACCACCGCCTCCGCCCTCTCTTGCCCGATGTGCGCGGGTGCGGCTTTGCCGGCCGCGCCCGCACCTTGCGCTGGATGGAGACGGACTACATTGTCGAGGAAGACCCCTATGGGCTGGAACTGGACTTTATGGACAGTCTGCGCCCTGGCGATGTGGTGGTCCATTCCGCCGATCCGGGCGGAACCAACGCGCCCTGGGGTGAACTCATGACCACCATCGCCAAACGCAACGGCGCCGTTGGCTGTGTCTGCGACAGCCAGATCCGCGATGCCGTGCAGATCATCGACATGGGCTTCTCCGTCTACTACACCGGAATTCGCCCGCTCGACTCCAAAGGACGGGCGCGCGTCATGGCCTACGACGTACCCGTGCGTTGCGGCGACGTCCTAGTCCAGCCCCGCGACCTGGTCGTTGCCGATTTTGACGGCATCGTGGTCATTCCCCAAGCGGTGGTCGCCGAGGCGCTGGCGTTGGCCCAAGAGAAGATGGGCAAGGAAACCCTGGCGCGCCAGGAGTTGCTGGCGGGCAAAACCCTGCGCGAAGTTTACGACACTTACCGCGTCCTCTGACGACGACGCGGCCTGGCGGAAAGGCGGCTCCCCATGACTCACAAGGACATCGGCGTCGGCGTGATCGGGATCGGCATGGGCGCGACCCTGCTGCTGCTCAACCGCGACCCGTCTTCCCGGCTGGAAGTGCGCGCGCTGTGCGCGCCCACCGCGGAGAAGGTGCGCCGGTTGGCCGCGGCGTCCCAGATCCCGGCGTGGACCACCGACTACCGTGAGTTAATCGCCCGCGACGACATCCAGGTGATCGGTGTCTTCTCCCCCGACCACCTGCACGCCGAACATGCCGCCGCCGCCCTGC
>Ga0214472_10003783_pt1 | contig 15976 bp, 16 predicted proteins | sample RVTome_6_FD_207662 | JGI IMG/M metagenome (GOLD analysis project Ga0214472, IMG submission 207662) | Soil microbial communities from uranium-contaminated site in the Upper Colorado River Basin, Wyoming, United States - RVT140D175 | ecosystem: Environmental > Terrestrial > Soil > Contaminated >... | reverse complement strand
TGATCTGGAGATAATGTGATGACACACCTTTTCAACGCTCCAGGCCTCATGGTAGCGCCGCTGGCTGATCAATGCGTCCCAGACATCGGCGATAGCAAATATTCGGGCGGCAAGAGGAATTTCTTCGCCCTTCAGGCCCCTTGGGTATCCTGTGCCATCCCACTTTTCATGGTGGCAATAGGGGATGTCAAGAGCCGGTCGGAGGTACTCTATCGGTGATAGCAACTGGTGCGCATAGACAGGATGCCGTTCCATTTGTTTCTTTTCTTCTTCGGTCAGAGCGCCTTTCTTCATGAGAATGGTGTCACTGATTGACATTTTACCTATGTCATGCAGAAGGGCGCCTAGGCGAATATGACCAATCGCCTCTTCTTGCAGGCCAAATTTCCGGGCCAGTTTGATCGTCATCTCCGTCACCCGCACGGTGTGGCCGTTTGTTTCGGTGTCCCGCAACTCCAGAGCGCGGCCCCAGCCTTCTATGGTCGATTCATAAGCGCTGTTCAGTTCCCGGTGCATGTCCGACAGCTGCATTTCCCGGTTTCGTATATTTTTAATAGTAATTTGGGTGACATTTATGACCAGTAGAACAAACAACGCTCCTCCAAGAAAGATGGTGCTGGTGATCACATCGGTTGGGAACTGTATGTTTTGGGCAATGATGTAGAGGAAGGCAAGGTATCCTGCCAGAAAAAACAGGATAAATATCTCCATGGCCAGCCATTTGCCGCGAATTGACTTTGGAATAAACCGGTTTGTTTTTCTGGCTAGAAAAAAGGAGAGAGTCAGAAAGAATAAACCGCAGAAAACAGAAATTTTAATGTAGGTCTGAGTCAGGTCCATTTGTGAGAGTATGTTCTAAATACGAAAATATGTCGATAAATTTTGCCGGAGAAATCAAGTAAAGCGACGGCCGGAGAAGGTTTGACTTTCCGTTATGGCGCGAGGCGGTCACGCTGCCAGGAACCGTCAACTTTTCTTGTGTACAGGAACCGGTCATGGAGACGATTCAGCCGCCCCTGCCAAAACTCGATTTTGTCAGGGACGATTCTGTATCCGCCCCAATGAGGAGGTCTGGGAACTTCGTTTCCCTGATATTGTGCTTTCAAAGCCTCGACCTTTTGCTCCAGGATTTCGCGGCTTTCGATAACCTGGCTCTGCGGCGAAGCCCATGCGCCGAGCTGACTTTCGCGGTCACGGGACTGAAAATAGCGGTCTGATTCTTTAGCCGAAATTTTTGCAGCTGATCCTTCAATTCTGACTTGGCGGAAAAAACTTTCCCACCAGAAATTAAGAGATGCCCTGGGGTTATCGGCGAGCTCCCGGGCCTTTCGGCTGGTGTAATTTGTGTAGAAAACAAAACCCTGTTCATCAAAATGTTTCAATAAAACCAGACGGCTGCTGGGAACGCCTTCTTTTGAAACGGTCGATAGGGTCATTGTGTTCACTTGATCGGGCGCCTCTTTCAAACTTTGTCGAAACCATTCGGAGAAAAGAAGGATGGGGGTATTATGGGCGTTCTTTTTACTTAACCCTGTGGCGTCGTACGTTTTACCAATTGACCTTAAAAGGGTTTTGAGGATGAGTTTTTTGATGCAATTCATGAAATCCTGCCTTTATTGTACAAACCAGAGGTTGCAGATAAACACGGACGCAAGGACTCCGACGGCATCGGCGCAGAGTGCCGCCGGCAAAGCGTGGCGCGTTCGTTTAACCCCGACGCTGCCGAAGTAGACAGCCAGAACATAGAAGGTTGTCTCAGTGGAGCCTTGCATGGTCGAGACCAGAAATGAGAGAAAGCTGTCGGGGTCATTGTTGACGATCTCCGACATTATGCCGAAAGCTCCGCTGCCTGACAGAGGGCGCATCAGGGCCATGGCCAAGGCCTCTGCCGGCATGCCGATCAGTTCGGTAAGCGGCGAAAAAAGACGGATCATAATTTCCATTGCCCCACTCGCCCGAAACATGCCGATTGCGACAAAAATTGCCACCATAAAAGGGATAATGCGCACGGCGGTTTGAAACCCCTCTTTGGCGCCTTCTGCAACTGTCTCATATATTTTTACGCCCCGCAAGTATCCGAACAGTAAAAAAAAGGAAATGAGCATTGGGATGAGCCAATTGGAAACAGTATTCAAAATATCGGTAAAAAGAGGTGCTCCCGCTGAATATTGAATGGAACGGTAGAGTATTGCCCCGATAAAAGCCGCAACCAGAATCCAGATGAAAAGCTTGCCGGCCCGGCCTGGCGGGGAGAGGTCGGGCATTTCCTGCGACGGAACATCTGTTGGGTTTGCAGGGGGTGGAGGAGCAGGTTCAGTTGAGACAAACTCTTTCTTTGCCAAAAGTTTGGATGCCGCAATGGCTGCGGCGGTTGAGCAGATGGTCGCAAAAATGGCCGGCAGCAGTATGCTTGAGGGATGTGAGGCATTTGCCGCTGCCCGTACGGTAATGACGCCCAAAGGCAGAAGGGTGACGCTCGAAGTGTTAATTGCCAGAAAGAGGCACATAGCGTTGCTGGCCGTGCCCTTTTCCTCGGTCAGTTTGTCGAGCTCCTGCATAGCTTTAATGCCCATGGGGGTTGCAGCGTTGCCAAGACCAAGGGTGTTGGCCGCCATATTCATGATCATGGCGGACATGGCCGGATGTTCCGGCGGGACGTCGGGAAAGAGTTTGATCATTACGGGACGCAGGGAGCGGGCGATTATTTTCATCAGGCCGCCTGCCTCCGCCACCTTCATTATGCCGAGCCATAACGCCATCGGTCCTATAAGTCCGATTGCCAGAGTAACCGCGTTTTTTGCATACTCAAAGGATGCACTGGTTACCTCGTTCATCCGGCCGGTATATGCTGCCGTAACCGTAGCGAGCAGGACCATGGAAAGCCAGATGATATTTATTGCCGAAGTTTTTTCGCGCATATTTTGTTTCTATGCCCCGCTCCCTTTAAGCCAGACAGGCAGGTCAGGGTGAAGCTTTCGGAAACGAGGATCGGATTCGATCTTTGTACTCATTTTACGATTGGCAATAAGAATGCCGCCGGGTTTTAGCTGATCTTCAATATAATGCTCAAATTTACGTTGAGTGGCCCCGTCATGGAAAGGACGGAAATAGTAGATTATGTCAAACCGGTCATATCCCGAAAAATCCCATATATCTTCTTGGATCACCCTCTCTCTACCGAACATTTTTTGGGCGATAGCGCATGGGTACGGATCTTTTTCAAAGCCGAAGACATCGAAATCCATCTGCTCCGCAACGAGAAGGACATTGCCGATCCCGCAGCCTATGTCGAGGAATGTACAGTTTTTTGGTTCTTCCGTTGTTGAAATAAGGTGCTGGCGGGCGAGCTGAATCTGTCGGAAAACCTGCCTGGTGTCCATTGGCACAAAGGGGTATTCCAGCGTTTCATCGTTCATGCTCTCTTTCTGAGATTCCAGGGTAAAATAGCCGATAAAGCGGTTGATGATACCGAAAAAGATGTCGGTTTCTTCCTCGCAAAGGGAGGTGTGTCTGGGGGTATTCTTCTTGGACATTTTCTTACTATTTCTTATGTTCTCTTGTGCTCTCATTTGCAAGCCTGTTCCCAGGCGGCCCTCTTGATGGAATGGATTAGGCCCCAAGTATATAGAAAACGCTTGGGTAAAAGTGAAATCAGTCAATGATAGCAGTAATTCAGTTCTTAATCAAATACTCCCCCGGTTTTTGCGGACCTCGGAAAAGGGAGATGAGTATGCCGAAGCATCCGGTTAAGGCCGCCATCGTGAAGGAAGCCTGGAGAGCTGTTATAAATGACGGAGTGTGAACCGCGCTAAAATCTTTCACATCAAGTCCAGCTGTCAATTTACTGAAGCAAAAAGCAAAAACAAGGCTTGACTGACCTATGCCCAAAAGCATGCCTAAATTCCGGGCTGTGGCCAGAATAGCCGCGGATTTGCCGCTGTCTTTGCTGGATACACGGTGCAGAACGGCCGCGCTGTTGGGCGACAAAAAAAGGGCCTGACCGCTGCCAAGCAAAACGAGTGGCGCGATGATCGCGGAAATTGCTGAGTCATTGTTTATTGTTGTGAGCCAAAACAGGGCCGCAGTGGACAGCATAAGTCCTGAGGTGCACAGAATTCGAGCCGAAACAGCTTCGGCCATCCAGCCGGCAGCCGGCGCTACCACAAGCACAGCTGCGGGAACGGACATCATAACCAGGCCGATTGACGATTTCGGAAGTTCGAGAATCAAGTCGAGGTAAAAAGGCAGCAAAATCAACACCGAGAAAAGAACCATGAATGAAAGCACGGCACAGGCCACAGCAGTAGAAAAATACCTCTTCCGGAAGAGATACATCGGCAGTAATGGGGTTCGAGCCTTATATTCGAATACGGAGAAGACAAGGACCGAGAAAAGGACACCCAGACAAAGAGCGGCCAGGATTTGCCCCGACCAGGAAGGAGACGCGGCGTAGGTTATAGAGTAGGAAAGAGAGATTAATACGATTATCCAGCATAAGCCGCTTTTCCAATGGATCGTGGCTTGATGATGCAGCTCTTTTGGGGCTGGGATGATTTTCCAGGCGAAAGTTGAAAAGAGCAGACCTATGGGAACGGTAACTAAAAATATGGATCGCCATGAATAAAACTGGAGAAGGCCTCCCCCAATCGCGGGCCCGGTCATCAAACCGAGAGAAACCGCGATGCCGATCATGCCAAGACCTCGCCCCAGCTGTTCCGGAGGAAAATTATCTTTAATGATGGCCGGCCCGGTTGCCATCATCATGGCGGCTCCCAGCGCCTGGATGAATCTGGCTAGAATCAGGAGGACAAGACTTGGAGAATAGGCACAGGCCAGTGACCCGACAGCAAAGATGAACAGACCGCAGGAATATATCTTTTTCCTGCCGACTCTATCGGCGAGGCTTCCCCAGAGAAGGAGGGAGGATGTGATGGTCAAAAGGTAGATAAGGACAACCCATTGCGTCGATTTTAGGGGGCTTTGGAAGGATTTCATTATGGTAGGCAAGGCGATATTGACCATGGAGCTGTCCATGGTTGACATGAAAACCCCGGTTGCCACGATACAAAATATTGTCCATTTATGGTTCTTTAAGCCCAAGGCATATCCTGTTGCTGGAAAAAAGGTTTCAGAAAAGGTTGTAAATCTCAATGGCATAGTTATGTTTTTGACTGAATCAGTCATTACTATTATTTTAGTACCTTAGAAATATTTTTCTGCTATATTGTTTAGAAATATTTAGGTGATGGTATTGATGAAAGCGCTGCCTCTTTTATTTTCGTTCATCCGTTTAGGTGCGCCTTGAAGCTAATGTCGAAAAAATGAGGGAGATCTTGCTGGAGAAAATATTATGGGTAAAAATGTAAAGAGGGCGGCTGTAGTTGTCTTTTGTCTGGTCATGCTCGCGGCATTGGGAATAACGGAACTCTCGGCCGCCACCAAGGTTCCTGATTTCTCATTTCCTTCAATCCCCGGCAACGAGAGAATCGATATCCGGGATTTTAGAGGTAAAGTCGTCCTGGTTAATTTCTGGGCGACATGGTGCAGCCCATGTGTACAGGAGATGCCTTCTCTGCAAGAGTTGCATGAAAAATACGGACCTAAGGGATTTTCGGTGATCGGAATTTCGGTTGATCAGGGCGGGTCGAAACTTGTTGAAAAAATGACTAAGAAACTGGGTGTCACCTATCCGGTCGTTATAGGTGATACGCAGACAGGCAGGGATTTCGGAGGGATTTTCGGAGTGCCGACCTCTTTTCTGATCGACAGATCAGGAAATGTTTTAAAGAGGTATACCGGCCTTATCAGTCTCGACGTCTTCGAGGAAGATATTAAAGCGGCGTTACGCTAGTTTTCATTAGGGGGGCGGCGTGATGCCTGCCCTGTTGTGAGTGCGATGGGGCGACGCTGTTGTCAGCGTCAATCTTTTCCTATTGACATGTGCATGATAATTATATAACTAATGAATAACCATTCATGAAAAACTATTTGTACTACATAGTATGAGAATAATAATTCTGTCCGCATTTATAATCACTGCTGTCATGCATGGCTTGCCGGCCGAGAGCTTTGCCGCGACCGTGAGTTGTGAGGTTAAGGAAATCAGCGGCTCAACTTTGACACTCAATAATTGTGATGAGAGAATGCTGAAAGATTTTCAAGTCGGCAATAAAGTTAAGGTGCGGCAGCAGAAAAAAGAAAATTAAACCCATTCTTGGGTTTTGGATGGTGCGCCTTTGTTGCGATGGGCGCATTCAGGTAGCAAAAAAAAATAACAAGGAGAGTAGAGATGAGCAAAAAAATTGCAATTTTGGCTATAGCTATGGCTTTCACCGCTGCAACCATTAGTGTGGCTTATTCTTTCACGTGTGATGTCAAGGTTGTAGACGGCGGCACAGTGACTCTGGAATGTAAAGATAAATACGCACAGAAACTTGAAGTCGGCGGACAGGCAAAAGTGAGCCCTAAAAAAGAAAAAGCGGCTCTTGAGGGCTGTTAATCGCTTTATCTGATATTTTATTTCGACCAGTTGCGAGGAGCTGTTCAATCTTTGATTGAACAGCTCCTTTGTTTTTTTATGCTCCCTCTTCAACACAGAGCGATGATGGGCAGGATGTGGCTGAGAGAAAAAAAGCCTTTTTGCTTTGTGTTGCGGCGGTACCTGCCGTCATGGCGGGTGTTCTGCTTGAAGACCTTGTTACGAGTACTCTGCGGGGCTCTTCTCTGGTAGCAGGAACGCTGGTTGTTTTCGGGCTCTTGCTTTTTATGGGCTGATAAGAGGTCGGACCATCGCCGGGGCGGGCGCCTATAATTGTTTGAAAATAATGCGCCAGGGGCTCAATGGCGATCAATCTCTTTTCTTTCTGACGGGGTTTCTAGTGTCGGCAATTTCCGGATATCTTTTCATCGCATTCTTAATGAAGTATATTCAGACCAGGTCGTTTGCCGTTTTTGCTTACTACTGATCTGCTCTCGCCGCTGTTATTATAATAAATTTGTATTACAGGTGAATAAACAATGGAGACAAGCCAGCTGCCGGATAAAGCGGCAAAGGTTCTGCGTGAAATACGCAAGAAATACAAAACGGCCTTAGAGGCACTGACGATTAACGGCCATACAATTCAACTGTTGCAGGTAACCGATCTTGAACCCCTGCTTGCCGGTAAGGATCCTTTTGGAAACGTATCTGAATTTCCATTCTGGGTCAAATTATGGGAGGCTGCTATTGTCCTCTCCAATGCCGTCGCAGATCTTGCACCGAAACCAGGGGAGACTTTGCTTGAGTTGGGCGCCGGTTTGGGCGCGCCTGGACTTGTCGCTGCCGTGCGCGGCTTTAAGGTCACATTGAGTGATTATGAACCGCATATTCTTGATTTCCAAAGAGTCAGCGCGGCCGCGAATGGCTTAAAGGGAGTGGAACATAAGATTATCGATTGGACGAATCCTCCGGAACTGATACAATTTGATGTTATAATCGGGGCGGAAATTATTTTCAGAGAGGATCTGTTTCAGCCGCTCCTTCATGTCTTCAACAAGTATTTGGCTCCTGGCGGTGTCATTTATCTGGCCCATGATCAGCGCCGGAAAAGTCTCTATAAATTTATGGAGCTGGCTGGCGATGCGTACAGGATTCTGGGCAAGAAAGTTGATATTGCCTCAGATGATAAAAATCAATCAATAATCTTGAATAAACTTGAAAGAAAATAAAGAAGACTATGCCGGTATATGAATATGAACATGAGGGAAAAGGGTGTCATCTCGGCAAAGCATTTGAGTTGACGCAATCCATCTATGCGGCTAAGTTCGAACAGTGCCCGGAGTGCGGTGAAAAGGTAAAAAGACTGATCTCCCTCGTAGGGATAAGCACACCGAAAACCAATGCCGACCTCAAAAATCTCGGATTTACCAAGCTCGTCAGACGGGACAACGGCATTTATGAAAATGTCACGGCGACCGGAAGCGAGAGTAAAATATGGGATTCAAGAAAGCCGGAAACCATGCCGAACTTGAAAGGCAAGATCAGCGACTGAGACTAACCGTTCGTGAGCACATCATCTATAGAATAAGCAGTTATTATGACTGAGAAATGAATATCGACTGGAATGAACTCGGGCGGCAGGAGCGAGGGAAAAGCTCCAGGCAGGGCAAGAAGAAAGAGGATTGGGACCTGGTGACTCCTGGAGAAGAGGAGCAGTTTGCCGCTTATATGGAAGCCAGGTTGATTGAAAGGGAAGATGGATCCTGGGATTTGATAAATCAGGTAGTTCCGAAGTGGGCTGTAATCCAGTGGGATAAAGCTGAGTTGAGCAGCTCGTCTGCTCGTACGAAACTTATGCCCTTGCGGTATAAAGCTGAGTTGAGCAGCTCGTCTGCTCGTACGAAACTTATGCCCTTGCGGTATAAAGCTAAGTTGAGCAGCTTGTCTGCTCGTACGAAACTTATCCCCCCCAAGGGGGGACTGAACTGAGTGCCCTTGCGGTATAAAAAAGGGAGTAGTCGACATGCGGATAATGATCGTTGGCGCGGGTGCTGTTGGCCATCATTTGAGTGAGAGGTTTTCTGCCGAAGGGCATGAAGTGGTTCTGGTGGACACTGACCAGAAAAAATTAAGGCGGCTGGAGCGGGACTTGAATGTGATGCCCGTTTGCGGCAGCGGCGCTTCCGCCCGTATTCTTGAAGAAGCAGGAATCAAGGAAACGGACCTTTTTGTCGCGGTTACCGACAGTGACGAAGTCAACCTGATCTCTTGCATAATTTCAAAAAGTTACAATGTGTCAAAAAGGATAGCCCGAGTCCGGAACGAGGATTTTTACGGGGAGAACGCCTCTCTCAATGAAAAGGCTCTTGGAATCGATCTTTTAATCAGCCCGGATCAGGCTCTGAGTGAAGAAATCATTAGATTAAGCGCAATGCCGCACGCCTTCGAGTCCGCGGAGTTTGCGGATGGTCAGGTTGTCTTGCTCGGATACACGATCCAGGAAGGAAATACGAGCATAGGAAAGACCCTGATTGACTTGAAAGGGGGGCTCGGCGTTGTTGTGGCGATTATCAGAGAGGAAAAAACAATTATTCCTCGGGGTGAGGATCTCATAAAATCCGGGGATCGCATCTATTTTGTGGTCCGGACAAGCGATATAGCCGCCATTGAAAAGAAGATCAATTTTACCAGCCGCATACCTCAGAAGATTTTTATTATAGGGGGCGGAATCATCGGTTACCGTGTGGCCCGAATGATGGAAGCGATGAAACTGGATGTGAAAATTGTCGAAGCGGATCCGCAGCGCTGTAAATTCCTGGTGGAAAATCTGCAGCGGGCGGTGGTGCTGAACTGCGATGGGTTGAACGGCCATGATCTGCTGGATGAAGGTATTGACCAGGCGGATCTGATAGTCGCCGTAACAGAGAGTGACACGACCAATATTCTTTCAAGTCTGCTTGCCAAGCATCATGGCGCCAAAAAATGCATGACCCGCATTTCGAGACCGGATTTTATTCCCCTTTTGGGAAAGCTCGGAATTGATGTTGCCTTGAGCCCTAGGCTTGTGGCGGCCAATATGATTTTAAGCTTTGTCCGCAGCGGCGAGTCCGTCGTATCGGTGTCAACCTTAGTCGGCAGTGACGCGGAAGTCGTTGAAATCAAGGTGCCTGATCTGGAAAAATTTCAGAGAGTTCCGCTGAAAGATTTGAATTTCCCGAAGCTTGCGGTTCTCGGGGCTATTGTCCGGAAAAAGAAGAATAAAGTCATTATCCCGACCGGCACCACAAGAATCCGGCCGGATGACAACTTGGTGATATTTGCCACCAAAGGCTCTGCCCGCAGCATAGAGGATTTTTTTGCCGGTTAGAAGCGCTATTGGAGACTGCAAACGTTATTCTGTGTGGCGCAATGAATAAAGAGAGAGCAGATGCATACTGACGGGGTTCTCAACATTTTCGGCAAACTGCTGATTCTGATCTCCATCTGTTTATTGGTCCCTATCCCTTTCAGTGTCTATTATGCGGACGGGATGATCGGCTCCTTTGTACAAAGCGCCTTGGTGGGAGCCATTGCCGGAGGCATTCTTGTTTCTCTTTTTATGCCGAACGACGATCTCGGCTATCGGGACGGATTTGTCGTGGTCGTTTTGAGCTGGCTTGGTATGGCGCTACTGGGAGCTTTGCCGTACTATTTCTCAGGAGAAATGTCGGGATTTATTGACTGTCTCTTTGAGTCGATGTCCGGCTTTACCACGACAGGCTCGACCATTCTCACAGAGGTGGAAATTCTTCCAAAGTCCGTTCTTTTCTGGCGGGCCATGACCCACTGGATAGGCGGCATGGGGATTATCGTTCTGTCGCTGGCAGTGCTTCCTCTTCTTGGTATTGCCGGAATGCAGCTGTTTCAGGCGGAAATGCCCGGCCCGACGAAAGACCGTCTGGCGCCAAGGATGCAGGATACCGCGCGGATTTTATGGGGCGTATATTTTCTTTTTACCATTATCGAGGTCGTGCTTCTTATGCTTGGCGGTCTCAGCTTTTTTGACGCTGTCTGCCACTCAATGGCCACCTTGGCTACTGGCGGTTTTTCAACCCATACAGCCAGTGTCGGTCATTTCCAATCCGTCTATGTTGAAACAGTTATTATTATCTTTATGTTTTTGGCTGGTACCAACTTTGCCCTTCATCATCAAGGGTTAAACGGTAAAATATCGGCGTATTGGAAGAGTGACGAGTTTCGCTTTTATCTGTATCTGACCCTGGCCCCCATAGTCATTATCTGCCTGGTTAACTTCGCCAACGGCATTTATATGTCATGGGGGGAAAATGTTCGTACCTCCGCATTTCAGGTTGTTTCTATTCTGACAACTACCGGTTTCGGCACGGCCGATTTCGATAAGTGGCCCCCTGTCTGCCGGGTTCTCCTTGTCTCGCTTATGTTCGTGGGAGGGTGCGCCGGGTCGACAGGCGGCGGCATTAAGGTCGTGCGGCTCCTGCTCTTTTTCAAATATGCGCGGATGCAGCTGAATAGCTTGATTCATCCGAACGCCGTAAGCACGATCAAATTCGGCAAGGTAAAGGTCCCCCAGGAAATCATGGTGGCCATCCTGGGCTTTTTTGCCCTGTATGCCGCCTTTTTTCTAGGAGCCAGTCTCCTGGTCACGGCGCTGGGGGTCGATATTGTTACCGGCACAACTGCTGTTATCGCTACTTTGAACAATATCGGGCCTGGTCTTGCAGGGGTGGGGCCGGCTCAGAATTTTGCCGCGCTGCCGGGGATGGCAAAACTGGTTTTGACCTTCTGTATGTTGGCCGGCCGGTTGGAACTCTATACGGTTGCCGTCCTTCTTTCGCCGGCATTCTGGAAAATGGCCAGGAAACCTGTTATGCGCTGGCAGGTGCGTTGAACTTCTTCGGATTCCCTACATACAAAAATAGATAGAGTATTCAGATGGACATACATGGATTTGATTATGATGTGGTTGTTGTCGGCGCGGGGCATGCCGGCTGTGAAGCTGCCCTTGCCTCGGCCAGGATGGGGTGCAGGACGGCTGTTGTCATAATCAATGCCGATGGAATCGGCGCCATGTCGTGTAACCCTGCTATCGGCGGCCTTGCCAAGGGGCATCTTGTCAAGGAAATCGATGCGTTGGGCGGCGAAATGGCAAAAAACATTGATGCCACCGCCATCCAGTTTCGCCGTTTGAATACAAGCAAAGGACCTGCCGTCTGGTCTTCCAGGGCGCAGGCTGACCGGCTGCTCTATCGCCTCCGGTTGAAAAAAGTTTTGGAAAATCAGCCGGGTCTCGATATTAAGCAGTCCGTGGCCGACCGATTGATTATTGAAGACGGCGCCGTTGCCGGCGTGGTTACCTCGCTGGAAGAGGAAATTAGGGCTCGTGCCGTCATAATTGTAACCGGCACCTTTCTCAATGGCCTCATTCACATAGGGTTGAAAAGCTTTCCCGCCGGCCGTATGGGGGATGCGCCTTCCTTGAGGCTGCCTCTCCACTTAAAAGAGTTGGGGCTGTCAATGGGCAGAATGAAAACGGGCACAACGCCCCGCCTGGACGGCACCACCATCGATTATTCAGAGCTTGAACCTCAGTATAGCGACGATCCCCCCAGCTATTTTTCTTTTTCCAGCAGCGGCCCGCCGGTATTACCCCAGAAACCTTGTTATATAACCTATACAAATCAGAAAGCCCATGATGCAATCCGTGCCGGGCTCGACCGGTCCCCCATGTATACAGGGATTATTGAGGGAATAGGTGCGAGATACTGCCCGTCCATTGAGGACAAAGTGGCCCGCTTCCCGGATAAGGACAGACACCAGATATTCCTGGAGCCGGAAGGGGTCGATACTGTTGAGGTTTATCCCAACGGGGTACCGACAAGCCTGCCTCTTGACGTGCAGATGAACATGCTGAGAAATATTAAGGGTCTGGAAAATGTCAAGGTCATCAGGCCCGGCTACGCCATTGAATACGACTATGTTGATCCTTTGGAACTGCACCCCTCTCTGATGACGAAACGGATCAAAGGTCTGTTTCTGGCTGGGCAGATCAATGGCACCTCGGGCTATGAAGAGGCGGCCGCCCAGGGCATGATGGCCGGCATCAATGCCGTAAAATATGTTCGTGAAGAGGCCCCTCTCATTCTGGACAGGTCCCAGGCGTATACCGGAGTACTGATTGACGATCTGGTTACTCTCGGCACGAAGGAGCCCTACCGGTTGTTTACTTCACGGGCTGAATATCGGCTCCTGCTCAGAGAGGATAACGCCGACCTTCGTCTCCAGGAAATCGGCAGAGAGTTGGGCCTTGTCGATGAGCGGACATACACCAGGTTTCTGGCGAAAAAAGAGGCTATTGCGGCGGGGATACGTCTCCTGCATGAGACGAAAGTCAAGCCTACCCAGGAAGTTAATGACCGTCTTGCCGGGCTTGGAAGCGCTCCCATGAAACAGGCCGGTTCTCTGGCCGATATATTGAGGCGGCCGGAGATCTGCCTTGATGATCTGTTTGCCCTTGCCGAGATCAAGATGGAGTTATCCGCTGACTTTAAACAAGATGTCCAGCTTCAGGTCAAATATGAAGGGTATATCAGCCGGCAGATCGAGCAGGTCGAACGGTTCAAAAAGCTTGAGGATGTTCTTCTGCCCGATGATATTGATTATTCCGCCTTTGACGGTTTATCCAATGAAGTTGTTGAAAAATTACGCTTCATCCGCCCCCGCTCTTTAGGGCAGGCCTCCCGCATATCGGGCGTAACGCCGGCGGCTCTCTCGGTTCTCCAGGTTTATCTGAAAAAAAAGAATCTTATCTGAATGGGAAAAAAAGATAGATTTCAGAAAAAATTGCCCATTTGGGGAGTTCATGCCCTCATGCTCTTTGCTTCGGTGATCGTTTCCAGTTCTTTCACCGTTGGGGCGGCAATCACCCATAAGATGGAGCCATCCGTACTTCTTTTACTGCGCTATATTATAGCGGCTGCGGTTTTCGCCCCGGTTGTCTTTATGAGAAATCCTTTTGTTTTCCCCAGCCTGAGGGGGATTTTCGGCTACGGTCTGATAAGCTTCAGCACGGTGAGTTTCTTCTGGTGCATGTTTGAGTCGCTACGTTTCACGACCGCCATTAATACAAGCATAATCTTTGCCTTGGTTCCCGGAATATCAGGGGTGTACAGCGCAATATTTCTCAGGGAGAGGCTAGGCCGATACAGGATATTGGCTCTTTTTTGCGGGATGGCCGGAGCCGTTTGGGTTATTTTCCGGGGAGATCTGCACCGGTTATTGAATATGGAAATAAATTATGGCGATATTCTTTTTCTGGCGGGCTGTTTCCTGATGGCGGCGTACACACCTCTGGTTAAGAAGCTGCATCGAGACGAATCAATGCTGGTCATGACCTTCTGGGTTCTGACCACGGGTGTTTTTTGGCTTTTTTTGCTCTCCCTGGCCGGCTTTCGTGAGGTGCAGTGGGGGGCGGTTGAATTTCAGGTCTGGGCCTGGATCATCTATCTTGCTGTATTTTCAACCACTATAACTTTTTACCTGACCCACATGGCGACTCTGTATCTGGGACCGACCAGGGTGATGGCGTACAGCTATTTATACCCTGTTTTCGTCTTGCTTATCGACTGGTCGCTGGGTCATGGTTTGCCGTCGGCCACAATAGTGCCCGGCATTGTTATTGTCAGTCTGGCGACAATTGTCCTCCAGCGGGGAGCGGATACGGTGCAGGGATCATAGAAAAGTCATGAGAAAAAAAACCGAGGAAAACACTGCAATTGTATATTCCACCGAGCACGGCAGAATCAGTTCCGGTTGCGGCAAGCCGGAGCCATCGTGCCGTTGTGGTCAAAAAAGTGCGGTTGGGAAGGCCGATGGAATCATACGGATCAGCAGATCGACCAAAGGGAGGAGAGGGAAAGGGGTTATGGTTGTCAGCGGTGTTCCTCTCGGTCCTGACGAATTGAAAAAATTAGCCAAGGAACTGAGAGTTAAATTTGGAGTTGGAGGCTCAGTCAAAAATGGTATTATTGAATTGCAGGGGGATTTTCGGGAAAAACTTGCGGATGAACTGAAGCAGCACGGCTGGCCGGTCAATTATTGAAAATATATCATGCAAAAAAACGGACACATAAAGCTATGACAGGCAAAAAAGAGTGGACAATTGGCGACTTACTGAGAACATCAAGCGGATACTGGTGGGGATGCTCGCTGCAGGCTGGAGTAAGACTGGAAATCTTCACAGTCATAGATGGAGAAAGCCTCACCTTTTCTGAGATTGCCGAAAAAATAGAAGCTGATCAGCGCGGCACCGAATACCTGCTGAATGCACTTGCTGCCATGGGTCTTTTGCGCAAGGAAAACGGTCTCTATTCTAATTCGCCGGCCGCTTTTGAGTTTCTTTCCAGCAACTCTCCCAAATACATCGGCTACATCATCCTGCATCACCATCATGTGTTGGATGGATGGGCTCAACTTCACGATGCAGTGAAAACAGGCCATCCAGTCGAAAAACGTTCGTATGGCGAGGATGTAGAGCGGGAAAGTTTTTTAATGGGGATGTTTAACCTCGCCATGGGTATTGCTCCGCGGGTGGTATCCCAAATAGACATGAAAGGCAGGCGAAGACTTTTGGATCTGGGCGGGGGGCCGGGAACCTATGCAATTCATTTCTGTCTCGCGAATCCCGATCTGCATGCGGTTATTTTTGATCATCACACCACAAAACCCTTTGCTGAGAGGACGGTGGATAAGTTTGCGCTGACCGAGCGGATTTCATTTGCCGGCGGTGATTTCAACTCGGACGCCATATCAGGCGGGCCGTATGATGCCGCGTGGCTTTCCCATGTTCTGCACAGCAACGGCCCCGATGAATGTCAGAAAATTATTGATAAAACTGTTGCCGCAATGAGTCCGGGAGGCCTGATCATGATCCATGAGTTTATCCTTGACAACGACAAGGATGGTCCTGAATTTCCGGCTCTTTTTTCCCTCAATATGCTCATCAACAACGAGAACGGCAGGTCATATTCAGAGGACGAACTTGCCGGGATGCTGAAAAGAGCCGGGGTCGAGAAACCAATCAGGCACCCGTTCCAAGGCCCGAATGATTCGTCAATACTTTACGGAATAATCTGAGCCTCAAGCTGTTTTTCACCAACGCGAAACGACGTCGAGCGTATATGCAGGATAAAGCTGAGTTGAGCAGTTTCGCTGCTTTTATGCCCTTGTGGTGTGTATGTTCCTGCCCATTGATTGCTGCTATAAGCAAATTCTTTGGGCACAGACGATGTTTATTTTGAGGCGAGACCCCTCCTTTTCAGAACGAGAAGTCGTGATTATACTTATTCCTAAGAGAAAGGAGGGAGAAAAATGAAAAACAGCAAAATTTTCACAGCGGTTTTAATTATAGCGGCCTTATTGGTCGGTGGTTGTGTGGCAACCGGCAATTACGGCTATCTCCGGCGCAGTATTTCACTTACCGAA
>Ga0214472_10003782_pt1 | contig 15977 bp, 18 predicted proteins | sample RVTome_6_FD_207662 | JGI IMG/M metagenome (GOLD analysis project Ga0214472, IMG submission 207662) | Soil microbial communities from uranium-contaminated site in the Upper Colorado River Basin, Wyoming, United States - RVT140D175 | ecosystem: Environmental > Terrestrial > Soil > Contaminated >... | reverse complement strand
GGCGGCCGCGCCCGCCGCCGAGGCGCGCAGCGCCTCGGCGCGGGCCTCGAGACCGGCCCGCTCGCCCCGGCGCGAGCGGGCCTCTTCGCCGAGCGCGCTTGCCGGCAGCGCGGCGAGCCGCGCCGCCTCCGCGTCGGGCGCGTCCACGGGCGACGTCAGGTCGAACGTCGCGCCGAGATCCGCGCCGACGAGTTGCGCGAGGTCGACGGCGGCAATCGCCGCCGCCGCCCGCGCGTCGATGAGCTGCACGTGCTGCCGCGCGCGCTCGGCGCGCGCCGACAGCACGTCGTTGGGCGGCGACAGGCCGACGTCGACGCGCGCGCCGACGTCGGCCACCCACGTGTCGGTCCGCGCCAGCGCGCGCTCGAGCACGCCGACGGCCTCGGCCGTCGTCACGGCCTGCCAGTACGCCGCCGTCACCGCCAGCCGGACGTCCGCTTCGGCGACACGCTGGTCCGCCTCCGCCGCCCGCCGATCGGCCTCGGCCGCCGACACGGCGGCCTCCACCCGTCCACCCAGATACAACGGAATCGCCGCCTCGACCCGGGCGCGGTAGTTCGACGGAATGTCCGCGAAGATCACCGACCGGGTGCCGTCCGGCTGCCGGACGCCGAACTCGTCGATGTGGTTCGTCCGCAGGAGACCCGCGGTCGTCGTCAGGCTCGGGAGCCTGAGCGTCGCGCCGGCGTCCGCCACGAACGACGCCGCGCGCGCGCGCGCCCGGGCTTCGGCGATCGCCGGCGCGCGGGCCAGCGCGCGCTCGACGGCGTCGGCGAGCGCCAGCGGCGTCGCCGGCCGGTCCTGGGCCCGGGCGGCGCCGGACCACATCGACGCGATCAGGACGAGAGCGACCATGCCTTTCATGTGTGTTTCCCCTCGGGTTGGGCGGCCCCGGTCGAGCGCGCCTGCAGCCGTTCGATGAACACGTCTTCGAGCGTCGGGACGATGGGCCGGATGGCGAGCGCGGTGACGCCGCCGGCCGCAAGCCAGGCTTCGATGCGGCCCGGCTCGGGCACCTGCTCGACGCGCACGTGCACGCGATCGCCAAAGAGCTGCGCGCGATCGACGCCCACGCGCGCGCCGAGCAGGTGCATCGCGCGCCGCGGCGCGTCGGCGACGACCTCGAGCACGACGCCGCGCATCGCGGTCTGCAGGGCGCCCGGCTCGTCGGCGGCGACGACCCGGCCGTCGCTGAGCAGCACGATGCGGGTGCACCGCTCCGCTTCATCCAGGTACGGCGTCGCCATCACGACGGTGAGACCGGCCGACCGGAATTCCGCCAGCAGCTTCCAGAACTCCCTCCGCGCGACCGGATCGACGCCCGTCGTCGGCTCGTCGAGCACGAGGAGTCGCGGCTCGTGCACGAGCGTGCAGGCCAGGGCGAGCTTCTGCTTCATCCCGCCCGACAGCCGGTCCGCCAGGCGCGCGCGAAACGGCGTGAGGCCGGTCAGGTCGAGCAGCCGGTGGCGGCGCGCGGCGAAGTCGTGCACCCCGTGCAGCTCGGCGAAGAACTCGATGTTCTCGTCAATCGACAGGTCGCCGTAGAGGCTGAACCGCTGCGAGAGATATCCGATGGCGTCGGTCGCGACACGGTGCGTGCGGAAGGGATCGGCGCCGAACACGCGGACTTCCCCGGCGTCCGGCGCGACGAGCCCGCACATCAGCCGCAGCGCGGTCGTCTTACCGGCGCCGTCCGGGCCAATCATGCCGAACATCTGGCCGGAGACCACGTCGAGCGACACGTCGTCGAGGGCCGTCACGGCCCCGAACCGCCTGGTAACGCCCGCGAGGCTGACGACCCGCTCCCGGTCGGCCATCGACGCCTCCCCTAGCGGACCGGGAACTCGGCCTCGACCGGCATGCCGGGCTTGAGGATGCCGGCGCGGTTGTCGACCGTGATCTTGACGCGGTACACGAGGCGCGCCCGTTCCTCGGCCGTCTGCACGTTGCGCGGCGTGAACTCGGCGCGCGGGGAGATGAACGCCACGCGACCGTCGAGCCGGTCGCCGGCATCGGTCAGCACCGTCGCCGGCTGATCGAGACGGAGCGCCGGCACGAACGGCTCATCGACGTAGACGTTGGCCCACGCGCGATCGAGATCGACGAGCACGACGAGCGGCGCGCCCGGCGCCACCAGCTCGCCGGGCTCGACCAGCCGCGAGGTGACGACCCCGGCCGACGGCGCGGTGACGACGGCGTCGGCGCGATTCTGCGCCAGGCGCGCGAGCTCGGCGTCGATGCCGGCGATCCGCGCGCGTGCCGCGGACAGCTCCGGCGGTCGCGCGCCCGCGCGGAGGTTGGCCAGCATCGCCTCGACGGCCGCCACGCGTGCTGCGGCCGCATGCGCGCGTGCCGCCGCCAGCTCGCGCCGGGCCACGGCGTCGTCGCGCGGCTTCTCGGCCCCGGCGCGGGTGGCGACGAGGCGCTCGTAGCGGTCCGCCTCGGTGCGGGCGGCAGCCAGATCGGCTTCCGCGGCCAGTCGGTCCGCGGCGGCCGCCGCGACCTGAGCTTCGGCCTGGCGCAGCTCTTCGGGCCGAGCGCCGGCCTCGAGCAGACGCAGCGCAGCCACAGCCTGATCGCGCTCGGCCCTCACCCGCCGCTCGGCGAGATCCACGTCGGTGGTCTCGAGGACGACGAGCGGCTGGCCGGCCTCGACGCGGGCGCCTTCGACGGCGTGCGACTCGAGCACGCGGCCGCCGACTTTCGCGGCCAGCCGGACGTCGGTGGCCTCGACGAAGCCGCTCGACCGCGGCGGCGTCCCGGGCGCCTCGGCGCATCCGCCGGCGGCCACAGCCGCGGCGGCGAGGGTGGTCATCAGGAGGCGTGTCATCTGAGCTCCTCGGGAGGGGCGGCGCCGTGCCCGGCGGGCGCGAGCGCCGCGAGCGCGCTCTGCTGGACGTAGGCGAGCAGCGCCTCGGGCGGCGGCTCGACGTTCTGGCGGCTGGCGCGACCGAAGCGCCGGCGCACGGGCGCCGACGCCGCAAAAAACATCAAGGGGGCGACGATACCCATGTGCGTCAGGAATGGATTGGCGGCGCGAAAGCGGCCGGCGCGCCGGCCGTCGGCGAGAATGGCCGACAGCGTGGCGAGCACGCGCGCGATCTCCGCGATGATCGAGCCGTCGAGGTGCCGGCCGCCGTCGGCCATCTCGCGCAGCCAGATGGCGGGAAAGTGCGGCTGGTCCACGCCGTGGTGGGCCACGGCGGCGGCGAACCCGCGAAGCCGCACCTCGGGCGCGCCGCCGGCGGCCTGGACCGCGGTCACGGCGTCGGCCACGCCGCGGAACAGGGCGCGGAGGATCTCGCGGTAGAGGTCGGCCTTGCTGTGGAAGTGGTAGTAGAGCATGGCCTTGTTGAGGCGCGCGCGGGCGGCGATGCGGTCGACGGTGGCGCCGTCGAAGCCGCGGCGGGCGAACTCCTCGCGGGCGGCGGCCAGCAGGCGGTCGCGGGAGGGCGGCCGGGCGTGGCGGCGGCTCGGCCTCTTCCGGGTTCGCGGTTCGCCGTCCATAATTAACTAACTGGATAGTTAACACGAACGGTGCCCGGCTGTCGAGGCCGGACCCTCGGACCCTCGCCCCCTCAGAGCAGGCCCTGCAGGCGCTGATAGCCCGACCGGCTGACCGGCAGCTTCGTGCCGTCGCCGAGAATGGCGATCCGGCTGTCCTTCGCGTAGAGCTCCACCCGCGACAGCCGCTCGATGTTCAGCAGGTACGACCGGTGGATCCGCACGAACCGCCGCGGATCGAGCTGCTGCTCCAGGTCGCTCAGCGTCTGTTCCTTCAGCAGCGTCTTCCCGCCCGTCCTGAACGCCACGTAGTCGTCCTGCGCCTCCACGTAGTCGATCCGATCGGCCGGCACGACGTGCACGTGCGGGCCGTCGCGGATGACCACGCGCTCGAGCGGCACGCCGGGCGGCCGCGCCGCGGCGCGCACCGCGGCCGTCGGCGGCCTCAGCCGGCGCGCGCGCGCCCGCTCGAGCGCCTCGGCCAGCCGCTCGCGCGACGCCGGCTTCAACAGGTAGTCCACCGCGTGGACGTCGAACGCCCTGAGCGCGTACTCGTCGTACGCCGTCACGAACACCACCGGCACCTGGCCCTCGACGAGCTCCAGCACCTCGAAGCCGTCGAGCTTCGGCATCTGCACGTCGAGCAGCAGCAGGTCGGGCGACGCCTCGCCCACGACCTTGACCGCCTCGAAGCCGTTGGCGCACTCGGCCACGATCTCCACGCCGCCGAGCGCCTCGAGGTCCTGCCGCAGGGCCAGCCGCGCCGGTTCCTCGTCGTCCACGATCACGACCCGCAATCGGCCCGATCCGGTCATGGCCTGGCCTCCCCTACTGGCAGCGTCAGCGTCACGCGGTACGTATCCGACGCCGCCTCGACGGCCAGCGCGGCGTCGTTGCCGAACGCCGACGCCAGCCGACGCCGCACGATGTCAAGACCGAAGCCTGTCCCCCGCTTCGCGCCGTCCAGATCGCGCGGGTTGCTCACGACAATCACGGCGACACCGCCCGCGCGCGAGGCCCGGACGTCCACGCGGCCGCCTTCGACGAGCGTGGACACGCCGTGGCGGACCGCGTTCTCGACGAGCGGCTGCAGCAGCAGCGGCGGCACGGGGGTGTCCGCCACGTCGGGCGCCACCTCGAGCCGGGCCACGAGCCGCGGGCCGAACCGCACCTGCTCGATCCGCAGGTACTGCTCGGCCAAGGCCACTTCCCGCCCGAGCGCGATCCGCTCGGTGCGCCCCAGCACCAGGCTGTCCCGCAGAAAATCGGCGAGCATCTGGCACATCAGCCGCGCCTTCGCCGGGTCCGGCGCGATGAGCCCGGCCACCGAATTGAGCACGTTGAAGAGGAAGTGCGGGTCGATCTGGGCCCGCAGCGCCCGCAGCTCGGCTTCCCGGGCCGCAATCTGCGACTGCAGGACACGGCGGCCGGCCTCGGCCGCCTCCTCGTAGCTCTGCACCAGGTAATGCACCGTCAGCGAGAGCAGGTAGCCCAGGGCTCCGAATCCGACCAGCAGCGACACGACGGCCGCCGGCGGCGTCGATCCGAGCGTGAACCCGGCCGGCTCGAGCGCCCGGCCCCACAACCGGCCCGCGGCCGCCCAGATGGACGCGGTCACGCCCGCGGCCACGGCCGCCGACGGAATCAGCCGGGCGGCCGACGTCCGCACCAGCGGCATCGAGCGGCAGAGGTACCACGCCGAAAGCGACATCGGCGCCGCCGCCAGCGCCAGCGGCAGGCTGTACAGCACGGCCACGGTCCAGTCGATGCCCAGCCACACCCAGACGATCAGCGCGAGCCCCAGCCCGGCGAACCCCCAGGCCAGCAGGTACAGCAGCAGCCGACGGCGCTCGCCGAGAATCGGATGCATCGACCGTCAGGACTTGACCGAGATCTCGAGACCGCCCATCACGCAGAATCCGCGAACCGTGAGCCGGCTACGCGAGTCCTGCGACCCGGCGCTGCGGTCCTCGGCGCCGCCCATCAGCACGAGCACCTCGTTCGACACGGTCCAGTCGGGCGGGACCCAGATCTCGATGCCGCCCCACATCACGAACACGTCGATCACCGCGCCGCCCGGCGCCGCCGTCGCGCCGCGCAGGTCCAGCTCGACGCCGCCCATCACGGCCGTCAGATCCGCGCTCCGGAAGGCCGGGGACGTCACCCGTCGCACCTTGCCGGACCAGAAGGCGAACTCCGACACGGTGGCCTCGTTCGTCGCGGCCGCCTTCAGCCCGCCGACCGCGCGGGTCAGAATCAAAAAGCCGAGAGCGACGAGCGCCAGCGGCCACCAATCCTCGACGCGCACGTTCAGGCGGAGGGTGTGCTCGGCGAACAGGAGGCCACCCAGGCCGGTGATCAACGTGCCGGCCAGCCGGCCGGAACCGCCCCTGGCCTGCACCAGCTTCGTCACCCCCACGGCAACGATGCCGAGCGGCCAGTACACCAGCAGGCGGTCGGCGTCCCACCAGGTCAGGTTGTCTCCCGTCAGCAGCAGCCCGAACCCGACGACCAGCAGGCCGAGGAGGAACTGCGGCGTCAGCCGGAATGACGGCGGCTCCTCGAGCGCGCCTCGCTGCTCGCGCACCTCGCGACCCGGTCGAATCTCGTCGTTCATGACTGGCCTCCATTCGACCGCCGCCGTCGCGAGCCCCACGAACCGATCAGGATCGACAGGCCACCAACCACGATGAACAGCGGCCACGAGTCGTGCAGCATGAACACGCGCTGCGTGTGCAGCAGGAAGATCGCGCCCACGAGGACCAGGCCGAGGCCCGATCCGGCCGGCCGGCTCGAGTCGGCCGCAAAGAGCCGCGCGAGGCCCAGGGCAATCAGAATCAGCGGCCAGAGCCCGTGCATGTGCCAGTGGCCAGGCAGGTCGAGCCGCCCGAGGAGCAGCACGACGCCGGTGACGATGAGCACGGTGCCCGCGACCCAGCGCCGGCCGGAGTTGTCGTTCGCCACAAAGCCCTCCCTGGCCGTCGTCATGACGGGAACCCGCCGGCCAGCAGCTCGGCCACCGCCACCGGGTGCGTCAGCAGGAACCACAGCAGCACGACGGCGACCACCGTTGCGGCGCTTCCAACCGCCGCCGCCCCTGCCACCCAGCCGTTGTCGAGTCTCACGTCCTGCCCTCGCCCCTTCATGGGCAGAATACGGAGCCGGAACCAGCCAGTCCCGGGGCTTCCGGCCGGCTGCGGCCAGCGACCGGTGAACGGCGCCACCGGCCGCCGGACGGGGCCCGGACGCCGGCGAACCACTGGACCCAGGATGCCGTCCACCCAGACCTAGCAGGTACAATCACTGGAGCGAGGCACCCGATGTCGTTCTTCTCCCGAAGTCCGCAACCGGACACGTTCACGCCCGAGGCCGGCGCCTCGGATTCTCTCATCGGCCTGCGCAATCTCGAGAAGTCCTACGCGCACGGCACCAGCCGGACGTGGGTGCTGCGGAGGATTTCGATCGACATCAAGGACGGCGAGTTCGTCTCGATCATGGGGCCCTCGGGCGCAGGTAAGTCCACGCTGCTGCACATCCTCGGCATGCACGACAGCGCGTGGACCGGCGAGTACTACTTCGGCGGCCACCCGGTGCATCGACTGAGCCCGAAGGACCGGGCCCGCCTGCACAAACAACATGTCGGCTTCGTCTTCCAGAGCTATCACCTGCTGGATCACCTGACCGTGTACGAGAACCTCGACGTGCCGCTCTCCTACCGGGACGTCCGCAAGGCCGAGCGCGACAGCATGGTCTGCGACATCCTGGACCGGTTCAACATCGTCGGCAAGAAGGATCTCTATCCCAACCAGCTCTCGGGCGGTCAGCAGCAGCTCGTGGCCGTGGCCCGCGCCGTGATCGCCAACCCGAAGGTCATCCTCGCCGACGAGCCCACCGGCAACCTGCACTCCAGCCAGGGCCGGGAGATCATGGAGCTCTTCAAGCGCTTGAACGACGAGGGCGCGACGATCATCCAGGTCACTCACTCGGAGGTCAACGCCGGCTACGGGTCGCGCGTGATTCAGTTGAAGGACGGCTGGGTCGTCGAGTAACAAGGCCGCGCCGCCCGGCCGCCACCGTGATCGACTGATGGGCCGAACGCTCGCGTCGCTCGTCTCCGCCGCCGCCCTGCTTGCCGCCGCCTGCTCGCCGGTCCAGCCGGCGCGCGCCTACGCGCTCACCGGGCAGATCCTGGCGGTGCACGAGGATCGCGGCGAGATCACCATCCGCCACGGCGACATCGACGGGCTCATGCCGGCGATGACGATGAGCTTTCCCGTCGCGGATCGGGCGCTGCTCGCCGGATGGGCGCCCGGCGACATCGTGACGGGGACGCTCGAGGTGAGCGAGTCGCTCGGCAGGATTACCCAGCTCGACAAGACTGGGCACGAGACGCTGCCCGACGACTCGAATGCCGTCGGGTTCGCGGCCGGACTGCTCGAGATCGGCGACCCGCTGCCTGACGCCGCGCTCCTCGACCAGAGCGACCGGCGCCGGTCGCTCTCCGAGTGGACCGGCACGCCGACGCTCATCACGTTCATCTACACGCGGTGTCCCCTGCCCACTTTCTGTCCGCTGATGGACCGCCACTTCGCCGCGATCCAGCGCGAGGCCGCGGCCGACCCGGCGTTGACGGGCCGCGTGCGGCTCGTGTCAATTTCGTTCGACCCGGACCACGACACGCCTGAGGTGCTGGCCGCGCACGCGGCCGCGCTCGGCGCCGACCCGGCCGTCTGGACGTTCCTGACGGGCGACCGGATCACCGTGGACCGGCTCGCGGCGCGGTTCGGCGTGGGCGTCGTGCGCGGCGCCGGTGCGGCGGACGAGATCACGCACACGCTGCGCACGGTCCTCGTCGGCGCCGACGGCCGTCTCGCCCGCCTCTACGCCGGCAACGGATGGACGCCCGCCGAGGTGCTCGCCGACCTGCGCGACGCGCTGCGCCGACCGTGACGAGCCGCCCGCACACGCCGCCGTTCACGCGGGCCGAACGCCGGCTGATCGCCCGGCTTCGCACGCCGGCGGCCATTCAGCGCTTCCTCAACGGCCTGCCCTACAACACCGAGCCGCCCCCGGGCCGCGCGATGCTCCGCACCTTCCGCAGCGTCGCCCGGTCCCGCACGGCGCACTGCCTGGAAGCGGCGCTCACGGCCGCCGTCATCCTCGAGCAGCACGGCTATCCGCCCACGGTGATGAGCCTCGAGTCGATCGACGGACTGGACCACGTCGTGTTCGTCTACCGGAAGCAGGGCCGGTGGGGTGCCGTCGCCCGCTCCCGCGACCCCGGCCTGCACGGCCGGAAGCCGGTCTTCCGATCGCTCCGCGGCCTCGCGCTGAGCTACTTCGACCCGTTCGTGGACCTGACGGGCCGCCTCAAGGCGTACGGCGCCGTCGATCTGCGCGTGCTCGACCCGTACGACTGGCGCCTCGCGACCGGCAATGTCTGGAAAGTGGAGCGGCTGCTCTACGAGATCCCGCATCGGCCGATCCGCTGCGCAGCCCGGCGGGTCGATCGGCTGCGGCGAAAGTATCGCCAGTTCGTCGCCCGTCACCCCGGTCGGAAGCCGGTCTACTACGATCGGTCGGCGTGGACGACGTTGAAATGAAACGTGCATTGAAGATCTGGCGATCTGAGATTGAAGATTGATTGAAGATTTGGTGATTGAATCGATTGCCGATTGACGGTCCGACGTCGGCCGGCGTGGTGCGAAATCGTCGATCGAGCGATCTCGGAAATCGTCAATCAATCTTCAATCTCAGATCGCCAGATCTTCAATGTACCCGTCGCCTACCCTTAGTCCAAGTCGAACCCCCGAACCGGCTTCGACACCGGCTCGTCCTTCGCCTGCTTGAGCGCTTCTTCGAATCGCTTCGAGAGCGCGTCGCCGCGGGTCTTCTCGGACTCGACCGCCTGATCGAAGAGCGCGTTTCGGCGGGCTTCCTGGTCGGCCAGGATGCGATGTGCGTCGTCGAGCCTGGGCTTGTCGGGCCGTTCGGCTTCTTCGTGCCGGACGACTCGCCGGAGGCCCTGGTCGATGACGAGGGTCGATCCACAGCAGGGACAGGTCACCTCGTACTCGGTTGGCAGTCGTCCCATGGGCAGACCTCCGGACATATGATACCGGGATGAACGCCCCACGCGGGGCCGTCGACGTCAGAGTCGTCACCTACAACATCCACCGGGCCGTGGGCATGGACCGCCGGAAGCGGCCCGAGCGCATCGCCGCCGTCCTGGGCGCCATCAACCCGGACATCATCGCCCTGCAGGAGGTCATCGGCCCCGGGCCCTCGGCCGCCGGCCATGCCCAGCAGCTGGGCGCCGCCCTCGGCATGGGCTGGGTGATGGCGCCGACGCGCGAGTTCCGCGGCCACCAGTTCGGCAACGTCGTCCTGAGCCGGTTCCCGCTCCAGGACCACGCCCGGATCGACCTGTCGTGGAAGACGTGTGCGCCGCGCAACGCGCAACGCGTCGCCGTCGATCTGGGCGTCGGCACGCTGCACTTCTACAACGCGCACCTCGGAACGGCCCTCCTCGAGCGCCGCTACCAAGCGACGCGGCTCGCCGACTGGATCGACGATCGGCGCGTGCACGGGCCCAAGCTCGTGCTGGGCGATTTCAACGAGTGGGGCCGCGGCCTGGTCGCCGACGTCCTGGCCGAGAAGCTGCAGAGCCTCGACTTGTTTCCGTATCTCAGGCGGCGCCGGACCTACCCTGGGTTCCTGCCGCTGCTCCACCTGGACCACCTCTACTTCGCGGGTCATATCGAGATCCGCCGGATCGAGCTGCCCCGCACGCGGCTGGCGCTCCTCGCCTCCGACCATCTCCCGCTCGTCGCCGACGTCCGGATCGCGTTCTAGCCGTTCCGATTCCGCTTGCCATGGAGATTCCACAGTGATATCAGTATGACATCTTCCCCGTCCCAAGGAGGACGCCATGATCAGTGAGAAGGTCCAATCCACGTTGTCGGGCTGGCTGATGCTGCCGGTCCTCATTGCGGCGATCGCCGCCACCGTCTGGTACTTCGTCCAGACCGGCCTTGCGGATGCGATGACGCCCGCCTTCGCGATCGCGTCCATCGTCCTCTTCCTCGTCGAGAACGTCTGCTGGGCGGGCTTCTTCATCGTCAACCCGAACGAGGCCCGCGTGGTCCAGCTCTTCGGCCGGTACACGGGCAGCGCCCGGCGGGAGGGATTCCACTGGGCGAATCCCCTGTTGTCGAAGAAGCGGATTTCGCTGCGCATCCGGAACTTCGAGAGCTCGACGATCAAGGTCAACGACCTCGAGGGTAACCCCGTCGAGATCGCGGCCGTCGTCGTCTGGCGCGTCGTGGACTCGGCCGAAGCCACGTTCGAAGTCGACAGCTACGAGCACTACGTGAAGGTCCAGAGCGAGGCCGCGCTCCGCAATCTGGCGACGCACTACGCGTACGACACCCATGTCGCCGACGAGAAGTCGCTCCGCGGGAATACGCAGGAAATCGCGGAACAGCTGAAGGTCGAGGTCCAGGAGCGCCTGGCCAAAGCCGGCGTCGAAGTCATGGAAGCCCGCATCAACCACCTGGCCTACGCCCCCGAGATCGCCTCCGCCATGCTCCAGCGGCAGCAGGCCGGCGCAATCATCGCCGCGCGATCCCGCATTGTCGAAGGCGCGGTCGGCATGGTCGAGCACGCCCTCGAGATGCTGTCCCAGCGGTCCGTCGTCGAGCTCGACAACGAGCGGAAGGCCGCGATGGTCAGCAACCTGCTGGTGGTCCTCTGCAGCGACCGGCACACGCAGCCGGTCGTCAACACGGGCACGATTTACCAATAGGCGGGCCCGGCCGGCTGGTCCCTGAACCAGCCGGCCCTGGCGGTCATGGCTGAACGGAAACCGTTTCTGCTGCGGATCGACCGCGACGTGCTGGACGCGTTGCAGCGCTGGGCGAACGACGATCTGCGCAGCCTCAACGGTCAGATCGAATTCCTACTGCGCCGTTCGCTGGAAGAGGCCAAGCGGCCGGTCAAAGGATCGGGGCGAACCGCGAACCGGGAACCGCGAACCGGGAACCGCTAGCTCTCTTCGAAATCCGGCTGGACCTGCGGAATCGGGCGGGTGGCGGGACGAAGCGCCTCGCGGTGGTCGTAGATGGGCAGGCCGGCGGCGTGGGCAAGCGTCTGGCAGCTCGTGGCCTTGCGGCGCACCACGACCGTCACGGGGCTGCCCTCGACGCCCTGCTCGAAGCCCAACTCACATCCACACGACAAGCGCGCGCTGATCGGCTCTGTCATTTTGTTCTGTCGGTCCTGTCTCGCTCAGTTCTCGAGCAGCGCCTTCACCTGTTTCTCGAACCACTCCGTCGAATTGGTGCCCATCGACTTCAGGTGCACGGTCCCGTCGCGCTTGACGAACCAGGAGACGGGCACGACGATATGCGCGCCGTAGTGCTCCTGCAACTCATCGTGGCCAAGGCCCACGAGCACGGGGTAGTTGATCTTGTACTCCTCGGCGAATGGCTTCAGCGCCTCCGGCGGGTCATCGACCGAGATGCCGAGCACGGTGAACCCCTGGTCCTTGTAGCGCTCGACCAGCTCGACGAACGCCGGGATCTCGTGCTTGCACGGGCCGCACCAGGTCGCCCAGAAATTCACGATGAGCGGGCGTCCCCGGAAGTCTGCGAGATCGACCGCGTTGCCGTCCATGTCCTGGAGCGTGAAGTCGAGCGGTGCCATCTCGCTGTCGCCGGCCCCGGGCTGCCCGGACCACAACACCCAGGTCGGCACGAGGACGACGACGGCCGCCACGGCAATCGCGCGGACCCAGCGATTCGTCCACAACGTTCGAGTCAAGCAGGCACCAGTCCTCCACACATTACTACATCGAGACGCCCGTGCGGCCCCGGCCTGGCGGGGAGCGGGATCGACCGCTCCGCAGGGCGCTCGTGTCCTCCAGCGGCCACGACGCCGCGGGCCGGGCGGGATTCGGCGTTCGGAACCCGACGGCGCGCGGCGGCACACACTTTGCTGCCGTTCCGGCTGGCAGTCCCGCTCGGGCGATCGGCTCGCGGCGCGACGGCCGCCGCCGCGCTCCGGCCCCGGGGTCGGGCACCGGTGTAAGATCGACGATGACCTCCCCGAGGGGACTCAGACTGCTGTCGAGGTGAACTTCATGCCATCGCGCCGTTTCCGCACGTTGACCATCCTCGCTGGCGCAGTCGCCTTTCTGGCGACCGGGCTCGTGCCCGCGCCGGGCGACGCCCAGACGGCGTTCGTCCCGTATTTCGGGAAGAACCGGGTGCGTTACGACACGTTCGACTGGTCCATCTACAAGACGGACCACTTCGACATCTTTTACTACCCCGACCTCGAGCCGCACCTCGAGCGCATCGCCGCCTACGCCGAGAGCGCGTACCAGCAGATCAGCGGGGACCTCAAGCACGACCTCGCCGGGCGCGTGCCGCTGATCCTGTTCGCCACGCAGAGCGAGTTCCAGCTTCAGAACATCGCGGGCGTCGAGCTGCCGGAAGGCGTGCTGGCGTTCGCCGAGCCGGAGCGCAACCGGATGGTGCTGCCGATCGACGAGCCGCCGGACCAGCTCTACCGGCTGATCACGCACGAGCTGACGCACGTGTTTGAATTCGACATCATCCCGCGCGGCCTGATGGGATCGAACCTGCCCCTCTGGATGGACGAGGGCCTGGCGAACTTCATGGCGGGCTACTGGAACACGCTGGACCTCATGCAGGTGCGCGACGCCGCGCTCACCGACAGCATCCCGAAGATGAGCCAGTTCGAGACCGCCCCGCTCTCGGGCCGGCTGACCTACTCGCTCGGCCACGCGGCGTTCGAGTTCATCCGCGATCGCTGGGGGATGGAGGGCGTGCGCCAGTTCCTGTTCTCCCTGCGCAAGAGCGTCGTCGGCGGCAACCAGAGCGCCTATGAGGAGGCGCTGAAGGTCGAGCCCGAGGACTTCGACGACCAGTTCGACCGCTACCTCAAGGAGCGGTTCCGGCCCTTCCGCGACAAGGAGCGCCCGGCCGACTACAGCCGGAACCTCGCGCCCAGCCCCGAGCGCACGCCGTACGTGACCGTCGTCTCGGTCGAGGCGTCGCCCGCCGGCGACCTGATTGCCGCGATGGTCGGCAACCGGAAGGACTTCGAGCTCGACATCGTGATCGTCTCGGCGCGCGACGGCCAGGTCATCCGCAACATCACGCCGGGCTTCGACAAGGACCGCGGGTTCGAATACATCGCCACGGCGGGCGGCCTCCGCGGCAACCTCGTGCCCTGGTTCACGTGGGGCCCGGTCGGCGACCGGCTCGCGTACTTCGCGCGCACGGAGAAGTCGAAGACGCTCGTGGTCCAGAACGTGGTGACCGGCCGGATCGAGACCCGCGTGGACCTGGCTTCGGTCGACGCGCCGGAGTCGCCGGCGTTCGCGCCCAACGGCCGGACCATCGTGTTCTCCGCGCTGCGGGATGGCATCACCGATCTGTTCACGGTCGACATCGAGACGGGCGCCGTGACCAACCTCACGAACGATCCGGTGGCCGACTACGCGCCGACCTACTCGCCCGACGGCCGCAGCCTCGTCTACGCCGCGCGCGTCGGCGGTAACGACAAGCTCTTCCGCCTCGACCTGGCGTCCGGCCAGAAGACGCAGCTGACGTTCGGCACGCACGACGACACGAGCCCGCGCTTCTGGGACGACCACACGGTGCTCTTCACCTCCACCGCGCTCGACCCGGCCGAGCCCGTGCTGCCGGAAGTCGCGCGCAACGCGAACATCCCGAACGTCTGGACGCTGGACCTGAACACCGCGGAGCTGAAGCAGTGGACCGACGCGGCCATCGGCCTCGTCACGCCGGTCGTGCTGCGCACGCCGGACTCGTCGCGCGTCGCCTTCCTCACCTACTACAAGGGCGAGAACGGCATCCACACGAAGGAGCTCGACGAGCCGGTGACGACGGTGGCGTCGGAGGATTTCGGCGTGCCCGGACCGGTCATCCCGTTCCAGCCGCCGCTCACGCACACGCTCCTGCCCGACAACATCCACAAGAAGGGCGCGTTCGAGCGCATGAGCCTGGCCGGGCGCCCGCCGGTGGGCCTCGGCATCACCAGCGGCGGCGACATCTACGGCAACACGCAGATCACGTTCACGGACCTGCTGGGCGACAAGGAGATCAGCTTCTACGCCCAGTCGATCGCGCAGTACCGGACCACGGCGTTCACCTATCTCAACCTGGGCAAGCGGTTCCAGTACGCGATCCAGGGCTTCGCGCAGGACCAGTTCTTCTACGGCAACTTCGCCGACGTGCTCTTCGACCCGGCGCTCCAGCCCTTCATCGACCGGGACACGGCCCAGGCCGTCCAGTCCATCCGCGGCGCCACCGGGATTGGCATCTACCCGCTCAACCGATACCAGCGCGTCGAGGTCTCGGGCGGTTACGTGTACCTGAAGGAGGAATTCGCCAACGCCGGCCTGCAGCTCGTCGCCGATTCGTTCCAGCAGAGCGTGGGCCGGCCGGTATTCCGCAGCGGCCACATGCTGCCGCTGAGCGTGGCCTTCGTGCAGGAGACGACGGTGTTCCGCGACTACGGCCCGGTCGCCGGCAGCACCTTCCGCGTCGGCTACGACGTCTCGCCGGCCATCGGCGACACCTGGCTGTCGCGCCAGACGGTGGACGTCGACGCCCGCCACTACATGCGGCTCGCGACCAACGGCGTGCTGGCGTTCCGGTTCCGCGGCCTCAAGAGCTGGGGCCAGACACCGGACTTCCTCTACTTCGGAGGCAACTCCGAGATGCGCGGGTACGAGTACCTGGAGTTCCTCGGCCACAAGGCGTTCTTCGCCAACGCCGAGCTGCGCTTCCCGCTCATCGAAGCGATGCTGACGCCGGTCGGGGTCCTCGGCGGGTTGCGCGGCACGTTCTTCGTCAACATGAGCGGCGCGGGGTTCGAAGGATTCCCCTTCACGTTCTCGCGATCCGACACCGAGATCCTCACGCCAACAGCCTGCTGCGCTCAGGACGCCCTTGGCAACCTGATTCCGGTTCAGGGACCACCGGTCGTGGTTGACGGGTTTCGCCTGGTGGACGGCCGGGCTTCGTACGGCATCGGGCTCCAGAGCTTCCTCTTGGGCTTTCCAATGCATTTCGACTGGTCAGTCAGGACTCTCTTCAACAAGGACTACGAGGACGTACTGTTCTTCGGCCAGGGCGGCAGCGCCTCATTCCGCAAGGCGCGGTTTTCCTTCTGGATTGGTTACGACTTCTAAGGCCGGCGCCGCGCCCCGGCGGCCGGCGGACTCCTACACCGAGATGGTGCAGGTCGTCCTGCCGAACGATGCCAACCCTCTCGGGTTCATCCTCGGCGGGACGGTCATGCACCTCATCGACATCGCGGGCGCCATCGCCTGCCACCGCCACACCCGCAGCCTGCTCGTGACGGCCGCCGTGGACGGGCTCCAGTTCCTCAATCCGATCAAGGTGTGCGATCTC
>Ga0214472_10003781_pt1 | contig 15979 bp, 14 predicted proteins | sample RVTome_6_FD_207662 | JGI IMG/M metagenome (GOLD analysis project Ga0214472, IMG submission 207662) | Soil microbial communities from uranium-contaminated site in the Upper Colorado River Basin, Wyoming, United States - RVT140D175 | ecosystem: Environmental > Terrestrial > Soil > Contaminated >... | reverse complement strand
ACACCTGTTCGTCGCCGGCGGTGATCTTTGAATGGGCGCCGAGCAGGCTTTCGGTCAGCGTTGTGCCGGATCTCGGCATGCCGAACACAAAGATCGGCTGGCGCGTCGGCAGTCCTGTGCCTTGTTTGGCCAGAAACAGCGCCTTGGTAAACGCTTCGACCGAGTTCTTGTAGTACGGCTTAAGAACCGGCCCGCCTTCCGGCAAGCGCCGTCTATTGGCTTCGACGAAATACGGGAAAGCATCCTCGTAACGTCCGGCATCATCCAGAACCTTGCCGCAGCTGTAGCTCAGGTTGGCGATCAACACCATGTCGCTGGTGTGGTCCATGGCGCTCTTGCAACGCGCCACGAACGCATTGGCCTCCTCCGGTTTGAAACGTCGCGCCTGCGCCAACGAATAGAGGACGAGGCCGTAATAGGGATCGAGCCCGGTCGATTTCTCGTACCATTCGATGGCCAAGTCGTGACGGCCAGCCTGCGCATGCATGCGTCCAAGGTCGTGCAGCATGCTGGCGTCCGGCGGGCTCAGGCGGGCGCAGCGCTCGTAGGCGGCAAGCGCCTCCTGCGGACGGCCGGATTCCTCGAGCACGAGGCCGAGCGTGCGCCAGTTATGGGCGATGCGCGGTTCGACTTCGCACAATTTGCGGGCGTATTTGCGCGCGTCTGCCTTGAGGCGCGCCTCAAGGCAGCCGGAAACCAGGCGGCGCAGTATTTCTGGATCCTTCTTGCGTATTGCGAGGGCGTTTTTCAGATATTTCACCGCTTGTGTGGCGCTGCGATCGACCGCCACCAGGCTCGCCATCGTTAGAATCGCGTCCACGTTTTTCGGATTGCGCTTCAATTCCGCTTCGGCGCGGCTCATCAAGGCCATTCGCTGCCTTGCCGACATTTGTGCCGCCGCGATTTCCTGCATCGTGTTTGCCAGTTTCATTGCCGCGTTATCGAAAACGGTCATGTCGCATAACCGCCTGCGGCGTCAAGAATCACACGCCGACTCTGAGGCCACCGCAATGGCCGCCACCACGCTGCGGCCTATCCGGTCGGGCTCGCTTGCGGGTGATTCTTCGCCGAAGATACCGTCATGGGGACCCGGTAATGCATTGAAACACCGCAGTTTGGTTTACAAAGGCCTACGGAATCCGCCTGAAATCACGGCGCCCGCTCCGATATTGTGTCTTTTTCGCAACAGGCCGAAATCGAACTGTCCTGTGAAGCCTGTGGACAGCCGTTTCCTCATTGCACGGTAACCCGCAATCGCTATGGTCGCCGTTGAGACGAGGGCTCCGGCCAACGTCTTTGGTTCATGGGCAGGTTTTCCGATTTCACTAGTGGTCTGATGACCCGCCCGCAATAACAAGACTGATTTTGACTGGAGGTCAGGACAATGAAACTCAAGAGCCTTCTTCTGGGTTCTGCAGCCGTCCTCGTCGCCGCCTCCGGCGCCCGTGCAGCCGACGCTATCATCGTCGAGCCGGAGCCGGTGGAATATGTTCGCATTTGCGACGCATATGGCGCGGGCTGGTTCTACATTCCCGGAACCGAAACCTGCCTGAAGTTCGACGGCGACGTTCGCGTACAGTACGGCTTCCGCGAACTTCACTTCGATCCGGCGGACGAATCCTCCGAGCACGAGTTCAACTACCGTGCCCGTCTGAACGTGCGCGCCAACAACGAGACCGAATACGGCACGTTGTCGACCCGCGTTCGTTTCGTGGCGGCTGGATCCACTGACTCAATCGGCGCCGACGGTTGCGACTTTGCGGACCCCGACGCTCCGACCGCTGGGCCGCATTGCGACCTGACATCGGCCAGGGAGGGTCCTGGATCGGCCAATACCGTTGTCGACTGGGCGGTAATCAGCCTCGCCGGCTTCCGTCTCGGCTTCGCCGACAGCTATTGGGCGACCGCCGGTTCCTATGGCTACTACCAGGCCCGTTTCGACGGTCCGTATAACTTCCGCAATGGCCTGTTCTTCGACTACACCTGGGCCGGCAACGGATGGACCGCGACGATCGGTTTGGAAGACGGCAACACGTCGGGTGAAGCCGGTGCGCCGGACGGCTATGCCGGCATCACCTATTCGGGCTCGGGCTGGTATCTGGCCGGTATCTACTACCACGACTCGTCGGCTGACGGCGGCGCGTGGAAGTTCCGGGCGGACTACGACTTCGGCACGAACGGCTTTGCAGTCGGCGGCTGGTACATGTCCGACGACGGCGACACCGACTACGTGAAGGGTCATGCTTTTGGCGTCACCGCCAAGATGAACCTGGCCGACAACATGGTCCTGTTCGCCGGCTACGGCCAGTATGACGACCAGTACTTCTGCCCGGCATTGACCGCGAACGCCAACCATTGCGTACCGGAAAACGGGAACTTGGACGCCGAGAACGGTTTCGACACCTACACGGTCGGCATTGGCTGGAACATCGTTCCCGGCCTGCTGATCCAGCCGGAATGGACCTCGACCTGGTTCGAACAGGGCAGCACCAACAACAATTTTGGTCGCTTCTCGCTGCGCGTCGTTCGCTCGTTCTGATCGGATAAACGCAGAAGCAAATCGAAAGGCCCGGGGCAACCCGGGCCTTTTTGCTTTTGCTGGGCCGAGTTTGTCGTGTGGAACAACAAATCCGATTGCAGGCATAGCCACGCGTGAGTTTTCATGATCGGATGATTGCATTATGTTTCGGGCCGGTTCGCTGCCGTAGCCGATCGCAACCAGTATCGCATAGGGGAACCTGACCATGTGCAACTGGCCGAAATGGATCTTGCCGGGCATAGTCACGGTGCTGGTATTGGCGGCTCTTGCTGCTTTTTCCCGCATGGAGGCCGTGGAGGCCGATCTGAAGGACCGGGCGACCGGCGCCCTTTCCGCCCGCTTTGCATGGGCAAGCGTCGATGCCGACGGGCGCGACCTGTCATTGTCGGGCCAGGCGCCCGACGAAACCGAGATCGCCGCGGCCATCGAAACGGCAGAAAGTATTGGCGGCGTACGCGCCGTCACCAGCGCCGCGACGCTTCCGCCGGTCGCGAGCCCCTGGCTGCTGGAAGCCGAGCGTTCCGGCGCAAAAACCGTTCTCACCGGCCATTACGCAAGCGAGGCCTCGCGCGAGTTGACGCGCTCGGCCGCAGAGGCCGCCGTACCTGGGGATCAGATCGAGGACCGGCGCACGCAGGCTCGCGGCGCGCCTGACGATTCGGACATCCTGGCCGCATTCGTCCTGGCGCAACTGGCCGGTCTTTCCGACGGAAAAATTTCGATTTCCGATCGGTCGGTGACGGTTTCGGGCCAGGCGCGATCCGTCGACGCCCATGAGAGTCTCGTCGGGGCGCTGTCGGGCAAGCTTCCGGCGGAGGGAACGCTCGCCGCGCTGACGGTGGCGCCGGCGGTCATCGAAACGTATGAGTTCAGGGCGCGCAAGGAAGCAGGCGGCATCTTGCTGGAAGGCTATATGCCCGACGATGCGACCCGCCAGGCGGTCCTCGCCGCGGCGAAAGCCGCCGATCCCGCAATTGCGGTCGAGGACGCAACCCGAATCGCCGCCGGCGTACCGGACGGAATCGACTGGTCGGCGGCAAGCGAATTCCTCGTTGCCCGGCTTGCGGCGCTATCATCCGGCACTGCGTCGATCATCGGATCGGACTTTTCGATCGAGGGCAGGGCCAAGGACACGCTGGCCTTCGAGGCGGTCGGGCAGGTGTTGACGGGCGATCTTCCGGCCGGGCTTGTTCTGGCGAACGTCGCGATCGGCCAGCCGGTGATCTCGCCATGGACATGGTCACTCGACAGCGCCGCGAATCGGCTGACGCTCGGCGGATACGCGCCGGATCAGGCGGCGGCGCAACGCAATGTCGCCGAAGCGCGTACGCGTTTTGGTTCGGGCACGGAAGTCGTCGACCAACAGAAGCTCGGCGCCGGCGCTCCCGAGGACATCGGCCGCGCATATGCCTTGGCGTTGCAGGCCGCAAGCCGGCTCGAAAGCCCTGCCATCCGGCTTTCTCAGCAATCGATCGAGATTGCGGGCCAGGCGTTGACCGGGGTCGCGGCCAACGAAATCCGGGCAGCCTTCGCCCATTCACTTCCGGCCGGCTGGAATGCCACGGTCGAAATTTCGGTGCGACCGGCCGCGCCGTTCGTCGATGCCAATGGCTGCCAGGCCGGCATCTCGGCGCTCATGCAGGGTAACGCGGTTCGGTTTGGCTCCGGGTCGGCTGAGATCGAAGACAATTCGTTCGGCCTTCTCGACCGGCTCGTATTCGCCATCCGGCGCTGCCCGGAATTGCGCGTCGAGATCGGCGGGCATACCGATTCGGATGGCGACGAAGAGGCGAACTTGCGCTTGAGCGAAACCCGCGCGGCCGCGGTGCGCGACTATCTGGTGCGCGCCGGAATCCTGTACAGCCGGCTGCTCGCCAAAGGCTTCGGCGAAAGCCGGCCACTCGCCGACAACGCCACCCCGGAAGGCAAGGCGGCAAACCGCCGTATCGAATTCATCGTCGTTCAATGAGGCAATGCAAATGTGGTACCTCGCAACGCAATTGGTTTGGCTGCTGCTCGTCGCCTTCGCAATCGGCGTCGTCACCGGCTGGATGACATCGGGCCGGCCGGCCAAGGAGTAGCGCCATGATCATGTTCGTCCTGCAGTCGGCGCTGCTGATCGCCATCGCATTTCTGCTCGGCGGCGTCGTTGGCTGTCTGTTGCGACAATGGGTTGGCGAGCCGGTCCAGGTTGCGGGCACGCCAAAGCTTCCGCCGAAGCCGGCGCAGCCGGAGGGCGGATCGGGTCTGTCCGCCGCCGTCGTCGCCGAAAGGCAGCCGCAAGCCGAACCGCTGCCGGATCCCGCAAAGCTCGCCGAAGCGCCGAAGCTAAAGCGAAAGGCCGGACCAAAGGCAAAGTCGCCGGCGGCGGCAGAGGACGATCTCAAGAAAATCCGCGGCATCGGCAAGCAGAACGAGAAGCGCCTGAACGACGCCGGCATCCGGACCTATGCCCAAATCGCGAGCTGGACCGCCGCCGAACAGGCCGAATGGGGCGAGATACTCGCATTTCCGGGTCGCATCGAGCGCGAGGACTGGGTCGGCCAAGCGAAAGCGCTGGCTGGCGGTGGCGCAGCCTAAGGACGCAAACGTATGACGTAAGGCGACGGCCTCTAATGCCGGCGATCGGCCTTGGCCAGGAACGCCGAAACCCGTTCCGCCAAGCCATCTGTCGCAAAATCCGGCGCGTGGCCCTGGCCATTGACCGTCACCGGATCGAGATCGGGATGCATCTGCGCCATTTCCTGAAGCGTCTTGCCGTCCAGCAGATCGCTGTTTTCGCCGCGAATCGCCATCACCGGCACGGCCAGCAGGCCGCGGAATTGCGGCCACATCTCCGGCAGCGTGTGATCAAGCCGGATATTCGCGAAAGCCCGCAGCAGGTTTCGGTCATAGCGCCGGTGGATGCGCCCGTCGCGCTCTTCGTAGATCGCATGGGCCTGGCGTTCCCAATCCGCTTCGCCGAACGAAGGGAACTGGTTTTCGCCGCTCTCGCGCAGGAAGCGGATCGCGCTCGACCAGTTTGCGAATTCCTGGCTCGCGGTGAGATAGGACCGGATCCGCAATAAACCCTTGGCGCCGATCCTGGGACCGATGTCATTGAGCACGACGGCGCGGATTACGGAAGGCCGCATCGCCGAAAGGATCATCGCGATCAACCCGCCGCGCGACGTGGCGATGAACGACGCATGGCCGACGCCGGCCGCAATCAGTCCGGCGATCGCGTCTTCGGCCTCGGTCAGGGGATTGTAGTTGCGCGGGTCGGGGTCGTAGTCCGACATTCCGCGGCCGCGATAATCGAGTGCCAGCACCGCGCGCGGCGCTTGTTCGTCATTGGCAAGATGCAGCGCAAGTTCGTGGAAATCGACAGAGTTGCGGGTCAATCCGGCCAGGCAGACGACGACGGAATTCTCGCGGTGCCGCCAGCCATATTGCCGTCCGGCCAGCCGGAGGCCGTCCGGCGCGGAATACTCGAACTTGGTCCAGCCGGTTGTCTCGTCCTGATGCATGAAATCGTCAAGCGCCAAAATTGCGCCGCCGTTCTATTCTGGGAGACCACCTGTGACAAGCAAGGTCAGCGACGGCCAAATCGCAGGTCGCGGTCGATGTCGAATCGACTGACACCGATGCGCGCCTTGTAGACCTGGTAGTTTTCCATCACGCGCTGGACGTAGTTGCGCGTCTCGGTGAACGGGATGCGTTCGACCCAATCGACCACCTCGGCAATCGGCTTGCCCCGCGGGTCGCCATACGCCTCGATCCACTGCCGAACGCGCCCCGGGCCGGCATTGTAGCCGGCAAAGGTCAGGATGTAGGAATTGCCGAAATTGTCGAGTTGCTGCGAAAGATACGCCGAGCCAAGCTTCGCATTGTAGGCGGCGTCGGTTGTCAGGCGCTTGCGATCGTATTTGACGCCTTGCAGCTTGGCCATCGCTTTTGCGGTTCCGGGCAGTAGCTGCAAAAGGCCGCGGGCATTTGCCGGCGAGACCGCCGCGATATTGAAGGCGCTTTCCTGGCGTGCGATCGCATAGGCTAGCGCGCGGCCGGCATTGCCGATATCGGCGTTCACCGGAATGGCGCCGAGCGGCCAGGACACCGCGTCCACTTCCAGACCGCGATTATGCGCGCTCTTGCCGACCTGAAGCGCCAATGTCCGGTCGCCGCGCTGCTCGGCGCGCGCCGCCAGTAGCGCCAGTTCTTCCGCGGAGTTCAGGCGCTCGGCAAGCTCGCGATAGATGATGTCGGCGCGCCAATGCTGCCCCGAGCTTTCGAGCAGCATGATCGCGCGAACCAGCTCGCGTGACGCGAACCTTGTTCGATCGGCAGGCGTTGGTTTGGGCTCCTGGATCGCCAGCTTGCGCTTTCCCAGCTGATGGACCGCCAACTGGCCGTAATAGGTCGTGTGGTAACGCGCGGCCGCGGCAAGGTGCTTGGCGCCGGCGATCGGGCCGAGCGCCTGCGCCTTCCAATAATGCCCGCGCGCCTGACTGATCGGCGTCGATGAAATCATGAGCAGCCGGTCGAAATGGCGCGCGGCAAGCCCCGGATTGTTGAGGAAGCGCAGTGCATACCAGCCGGCATGGAATTCCGCCTCGGCCGCGACGGTTGGCGTTTCTGCCGAATGCGCCGCCGCCAGACGATAGGCTGCGTGCGCGTCGCCGGCGTCGACCAGTGTGCGCGACACCAGGCGGCGCTCGACCCACCACTCGTCCGGATCGACCAGGGATTCGACATCCTTCGGCGCCTTTTCGATATATTGGGCCGCGAGTTTCGGATCGTCGGAGCGGCGAGCCAGCTTGGCACGGGCGAACAGGTAGCCGGAAGTTGCCTTCTGGCTGGCGGGCAACGCATCCAGCAGTGCGCCGGCTTTCTTCTCGTTGCGCAAGACCGCGGCCCAGGCTTTCGCCAGTTCTTCCAATCCGGCCCGCGGCGCCATGCGCAATCCGTCCTTCGCGCGCTCGCGATAGAACAGCATCATCGTGCGGACGCGATGGTCATCTCGTGTCAACGCATCGCCGACCTGCGAAAGGATCCTTTTTTCGGTCGAGGCAAGCAACCGGTCTTTGCGCCAGAAGTCGCGGATTGCCGCATTTGCGGCCTTGCGGTTGCCAAGCGCGAGATGCGCTCGGGCGAGCGCGATGCCGCCGCTCACGCTTTCCGGCTTGCGCCCGGCAAAAGCCGCGATGATTTGCTGCGGGGAGGCCGGCTCCGTGGAAAGCGCAGCCTCGGCATTGATGCGCATGGTGCGCTGCGAAGGCCACTCGCCCAGTTCGCTGGCGGCCTTTGCGATTTCAGTCGACGGAATGCCGCTCAGGCCTGATAGCGCGATTGCCCAGGACAGCACCTTTTGTTCGAGACTGCCCGCCGGCAAGCTTTCGCGAATGCCGCGCGCCGTGGCGGCATCCTTGTTGGAAAGCGCTTCCATTCCTTTGGTGAAGGTGCCGTCGATCGCGGCGACTTGCGCCAATTCCGCAACAGCAACCGCGCCGTTCACTTGCGCACCGTTCACTTGCACAACGGGCTTGCGCGCCAGCGGCGGCACCGATCCCACCGCCGAGTTGTCCAACGGGGCTTTGTCTTCTTCGAAGGCCATCAGACGGGACGGCCGGCGCGTCGGCACCGGCACCGCGCTTGCGCCCAGCAATTGCGCGATAGGATCGAACTCACGCGCACCGGCAAGCGTGGTTTGCCCGCCAATAGCCAGCGTGCATCCAATCAGCAAGGAAATAGAGTGCAGGGCGCACCCGCCGCGTCCAGTCATATTCAGTTTTCCCACCCGCTCGGATTATGGCCATTTCCGCAGGCTAATTCCACGCCGGCGGACTCTATATGTTCGGGACAGACCATGAAACTAGTGTCCTGATTCTGAAGTTCGCGTTTTTTAGCGACCTCCGGGCGAATTTCAGAATCGAAAGGACACTAGCAACTATATGATTCTAGTGCGGTTTTGATTTCAAAGTTCGCTCAAGAGCCTACCGCAAAGAATGAAACGAACTTCAAAACCACCACACTAGTGTAAACAAAACCTTGCCCCACAACGCTGCATCGTCGCTTGCAGCAAAACTGCGGCACGAGTATGGTCGTCTCCGGTCGGCGCGGGTTTTCCTAAACTGCTGAATTAATTGGATTTTACCGGTAGAAGTGTGGAGATTTGGCAATGGCGGCCAAAGAAAAATTCCGCGGGTCGATACCTGCACTGGTCACGCCGTTCACCGATTCGGGCACATTCGATGAAAAGGCGTTCCGCGACTTCGTCGAGTGGCAGATCGACGAAGGCAGCAACGGTCTGGTTCCGGTGGGGACAACCGGCGAATCGCCGACGCTTACCCATGACGAGCACAAGCGCGTTGTGGAGGTGACGATCGAGGTCGCTCGCGGTCGCGTGCCGGTGATCGCCGGCGCCGGATCGAACAATACCGCCGAGGCGATCGATCTTGCCAGGCACGCCGAGAAAGCCGGCGCCGACGCCGTGCTGGTGGTGACGCCCTACTACAACAAGCCGAGCCAGCGCGGCATGAAGGCGCATTTCGGAGCGATCGCCGAGGCGATTTCGATTCCGATTTTCATCTACAATATTCCGCCGCGCTCGATCATCGACATGATGCCCGACACCATGAGCGAATTGCACCGCCACCACAAGAACATCGTCGGGGTGAAGGACGCCACCGCCAATATGGGTCGCACGACCGAACAGCGCCGGGCCTGCGGCGAGGATTTCGTCCAGCTTTCCGGCGAAGACATCACCGCGCTCGGCTTCAACGCGCATGGCGGCAACGGCTGTATTTCGGTTACCGCGAATGTCGCGCCGCGGCTCTGCGCCGATTTCCAGAAAGCCTGCCTCGATGGGCGCTTCGACCAGGCGCTGGGCCTGCAGGACAAGCTGGCGCCGCTGCACAAGGCCCTGTTCCTGGAGCCGAGCCCGGCCGGGATCAAATATGCGCTTTCGGTGCTTGGCCGCATCGAGCAGACTGTGCGCTCGCCGATCGTGCCGCTGGAGGAAAACTCCAAATCGACAATCCGCGACGCGATGATCCACGCCGGTCTCATCAACTAGCTGTTCGCGCAGACCCGCAAGATGGCGTCAAAGGCCAGGAAAAAGGAATCGATGAACGGTCGCCTGATCGCGGACAACCGCAAGGCGCGCTTTTCCTACGACTTCATCGACACGTTGGAAGCCGGCATCCAGTTGACCGGCACCGAAGTCAAGGCATTGCGCGGCGGCAAGGCCAACATCGCCGAAAGCTACGCGGCGCCGGAGCAGGGCGAGATCTGGCTGATCAATTCCTACATTCCGGAATACCTGGAAGCCAACCGCTTCAATCACAATCCGCGCCGCCGGCGCAAACTCCTGCTGCGCCGCAAGGAGATGGCGCGATTGATGCAGGCGGTCGCCCGCGATGGCATGACCATCGTGCCGAACCGGCTCTATTTCAACGATCGTGGCCTGGCGAAATTGCAGATCGCGCTGGCCAAGGGCCGCAAGGCGCATGACAAGCGCGACGTCGCCAAGGAACGCGACTGGAAACGCGAGCAGGGCCGCCTGATGCGCGACAAGGGGTAGGCGGCGTCTGCCCCCTTCCTCCGTCACCCCAGCGCAGGCTGGGGTCCAGCTTTCAACGCTGTTGTTGTCGAGGCGGCTGCAATGTGCCGATCATGTCGATATCGTCGTGCAGATCCAACCAGTCTGGATTTCTCGCCTCGATCGCCTTGATCTTCCACGCGCGTTTCCATGCCTTGATGTTTTTCTCGCGACGGATGGCTTCTTCCATCGTGGCTTGGTGTTCATACCAGACAAGGCGACTAACGCTGTATCTAGCGGTGAAGCCGCCGAGTCCCTTGGCCTTGTGCTCGCCCACCCGAACATAAAGCCGACTAGTCACGCCAACGTAGATGGTGCCACGATAGCGGTTGGCGAGTATGTAGACGGCTGGATATTTTTCCTCAATCATCAGCCCGGTTCTTACGCGCAAGGCAGGCCGGGCCGCAATTGCGCCATTTCGCAAAGCTGGACCCCAGCCTTCGCTGGGGTGACGGAGGAGTTGGTTTGCGTCATTGCCGTCATGCCAGCGCCTTCGACGCCGCCTTGCGCCGGCGCTCAGGATGAAGAGGCATCCAGCTTGATGTTCGTTTGCGCCGACGCGCGAAGCTGAACCCCATGATGCACAGGGCTGACAAAGGAAGGAGGTACTGCCGGGTTGGAACAGCGGCGAGGGTTACAATGACCTAACTCGCATTCGCGATAACCCGCGAGTGCACCGTCGGATGGTTGCCCATGTCGATATGGCCGGTGTCGATCCGGATCGTGTTGGCGCCGCTGACATTCGCCATCGTGCAGAGCGGTCCGCGCTTGGCGCAGATGAAATTGTCGGCGCTTTGCACGTTCGAAGACAGTGCGCCGCCCTTGCTTTCGACGATCGCGATGTAGCGGATCGGGATGCCGTCCTTGGCAACGTCGCGCGCTACCTGCAGCACGACATCGGCGCCCGCGGAAATGCCCGCGAGCGTGAAACTTTCCCCGGATCCGGACGCATAGCGCTTGCGGATATCGTTGGCGATCGACTTGCGGATCGATCCGGCCTCAATGCCGGTCACCATAAGGAACAGCGACGCATTCGGGATTTTCTGTTTCAGGTTCTTGAAGCCGTAGCCGATCGCGGTTGCGCTGAGGATACCGTTGACGAGGTAGGTTTTGGCCGCGGCCGGGCCGGCGGAGGCGCAGGCAAGGATCGCGGCAATCGCAACGGCTGTCGTCTTTGGCGCTCGCAGGGCGCCCCGGGAGAGTGCGGAAATCATCTCATGCTCCGTAAGGTCTCGGGGTTCGGATTCTACTCTTCGCGCATCGTTTTGCGTCTGGATGCCACAGGCCGGACCGCGTCTCAATGCCGATCGCCGAGATATTCGCGGACGTCGGCGAATATCCGTTCGAACATGGCCGCTGTAAGGCGTCCGGTATTCGTGTTGTAGCGCGAGCAGTGATAGCTGGCGAAGATCCGCTTGTCCGCGATTTCGTGTTGGCCGCCATGGCTGAACGGCGCCGCCGCCGGCCTGGCGCCGAGCGCCCGCAGCGTCGATTCGTGCGCGATGCGGCCGAGTGTCACGATCGCACGCAGGTGCCGGAACCGCTGAAGCGTCGCCGAAAGAAACGCGCGGCAATTGGCGATTTCCGCGGGCAGGGGCTTGTTCTGCGGCGGCACGCAGCGCACCGCGTTGGTGATCGCGCATTCGCGCAGCGCCAGTCCGTCGTTCGGATCGGCGCGATAGATGCCGCTCGAAAAGCCGTAATTGCCCAGCGTGCGGTAGAGCAGGTCGCCTGCAAAATCGCCGGTGAAAGGCCGCCCGGTCCGGTTTGCGCCGCGCAATCCCGGCGCAAGGCCGACGATGAGGAGCCGCACATCCGAATCCGGTTCGGGCGAAAAACTCGCAACCGGGGCATTGTGCCATTGGGGCTCGGCCAGACGCTGCCGGGTGCGGAAATCCGCCAGCCGCGGGCAAATCGCGCAATCGCGATCCGGCTCGCACGCCATCGCAAGTCCGGCGGGCAAGGCCGCCTACTCGAATTCTTCCTCGAACTCGTCGTCCGGCCTGACCGGGCGATGCGTCGGGCGCTCCGGCCGCTCGGCGCGTTCCGGGCGCTCGCTCGGATCGCGGCCGATTTCCTTGCGCAGGCTCGCCAGATCGATGAACTGATCGGCTTGGCGGCGCAGGTCGTCGGCGATCATCGGCGGCTGGGTCGCCACGGTCGAAACCACGCTGACCTTGCGACCGCGCCGTTGCAACGCCTCGACCAGCGAGCGGAAGTCGCCGTCACCCGAAAACAGGACCATGTGATCGACGGTGGCCGAGAGTTCCATCGCGTCGATCGCCAGTTCGATGTCCATATTGCCTTTGATCTTGCGGCGGCCGGCCGAATCCGTGAACTCCTTGACCGGCTTGGTCACGACCCGGTAGCCGTTGTAGTCCAGCCAATCGATCAGCGGGCGGATCGAGGAGTATTCCTGGTCTTCGATCATGGCCGTGTAGTAATACGCCCGGAGCAGATACGCCCGCTCCTGGAAATATTTTAGAAGTTTCTTGTAGTCGATATCGAATCCCAGGGTCTTGGAAGTTGCATATAAATTTGCGCCATCAATGAACAGCGCGACTTTCTCGCGTTGATCCAACATACCTGCTCCTGTAGACTTCAGCTAATCTGAAATGATTACCAGCTCGGAAATCACATGATTGAAACGTCGTCACACTACGTGCGAACACGGAACCATCGTATTGGCGTCAATTGGCAAGAATATGGCTCGTCGCGCCGTCTGCTCGTCAATAGCTTTGCGCGAACGCCGATTCAATGACCGGTCGCGGATTTTCTGTGCAGGCCGGCGGCCGCTGTTTTGCAATGCGGCAATTTCCCTTGAATTCGCCAGGGGAAAACGATACTAGGGCGACCAATTTCCGGAAATTGCCGTTGGACTGGAGCCTGCCATGGCGCGCGTCACCGTCGAAGACTGCATTGAGAAGGTCGAAAACCGTTTCGAACTGGTACTGTTGGCGAGCCACCGGGCGCGCCAATTGTCGTCCGGCGGCGAAATCACGGTTCCGCGCGATCGCGACAAGAACCCGGTCGTGGCGCTCCGCGAGATCGCTGAATCGACGCTTTCTCCGGAGGATTTGAAGGAAGACCTGATCCACTCGTTGCAGAAGCAGGTCGAGGTCGACGAATCCGAGAACGCGGCCGAAGAACATCCGGCGATCGCCGATTCCCGCCGCACCGTGGTGACCGAATCCGAAGACCGCCGCGAGCCGGAGGTTGCTTTCGACCGCATGTCGGAAGAAGAACTGCTCGCCGGCATCGAAGGCCTGGTTCCGCCGGAAAAGACCGAGGAATTCTGATCCGGCCCGATCGGCCGTATCTCTTTGCCCATCCCGGTGCGCTGTTTTGGCGCCGCGACGCGGAGCGACTTTCTTTCTGCGCCCGCAGGGCGCATAGGATAAGGTACCGGCAGGAAGCGGTTGGTACCTGGCGATGATGCGCCAATACGAACTCGTCGAGCGCGTCATACAATACAAGCCCGACGCCGACGAAGCATTGCTGAACAAGGCTTACGTCTACGCCATGCAGAAACATGGCGAGCAGAAGCGTGCCGACGGCAAACCCTATATCACCCATCCGCTGGAGGTCGCCGCGATCCTGACCGATCTTCGCCTCGACGAAGAGACGATCGCGGCCGCATTGTTGCACGACACCATCGAGGACACCGATGCGACCCGCAAGGAAATCGACGGCCTCTTCGGCGAGCGGATCGGCTTCCTCGTCGAGGGGCTGACCAAGCTCAAGCGCCTCGATCTCGTTTCCAAGAAAGCCGAACAGGCCGAGAATCTGCGTCGCCTGCTGCTGGCGATTTCGGACGATGTGCGCGTGCTGTTGGTCAAGCTCGCCGACCGCCTCCACAACATGCGCACCCTCCAGCATGTGCCGGCGGACAAGCGCCAACGCATCGCCACCGAGACGATGGAGATTTACGCTCCGCTTGCGGGCCGCATCGGCATGCATTCGATGCGCGAGGAACTGGAGGAGTTGGCGTTCCGCCAGCTCAATCCCGAGGCCTATGAGATGATCACGACCAAGCTCGCCGGCTTGTCGGAGATCCACGGCAAAATGGTCACGCAGATTTCCAAGGCCCTGCACGACAAGCTGAGCCGTGAGGGCATAAGGGCCAAGGTCACCAGCCGTCGCAAGCGCGCTTTTTCGATCTTTCGCAAGATGGAAAGCCGGTCGGTGAGCCTGGAGCAGCTGTCCGACATCTTCGGATTCCGCATCATCGTCGACACGGTCGAGGATTGCTACCGCGCGCTCGGAATCGTCCACACCACCTGGAAGATGGTTCCGTCCCGCTTCAAGGATTTTGTTTCGACGCCGAGGCAGAACGACTATCGGTCGATTCACACCACCGTCATCGGGCCGTCTCGCCAGCGCGTCGAACTGCAAATTCGTACGCAGCAGATGCACGACGTCGCCGAATACGGCGTTGCCGCGCACACGCTTTACAAGGATGGCGTTCCTTCCGTCGATGCCGCCAACGGCAACGCGGAAGGCAATGCCTTCACCACCCTCCGCAAGACCATCGCCCAGCTCGCCGAGGGCGTGAACCCCGAGGAATTTCTCGAGCACACCAAGCTCGAGCTGTTTCTCGACCAGGTCTTCTGCTTCACGCCGAAAGGCAGGATCATCGCATTGCCGCGCGGCGCCACGCCGATCGATTTTGCCTATGCGGTTCATACCGACGTCGGCAATTCCTGCGTCGGCTGCAAGATCAACGGTCAGATCATGCCGTTGATGACGAAACTGGAAAACGGCGACGAGGTGGAAATCGTTCGTTCGAAAGCGCAGACCCCTCCTGCCGCCTGGGAATCTGTCGTCGTTACCGGCAAGGCGCGCGCGGCAATCCGCCGGGCCACTCGCGAGGCGATCCGGCGCCAGTATGCCGGCCTCGGCACCCGCATCCTCGAGCGCGCCTTTTCGCGGGCCGGCAAGAGTTACACCCCGGAACTCCTTGCTTCGGCGCTGCCGCGCCTGGCGCGCGAAAATGTTGACGATGCGCTCGCCGATGTGGGGCGCGGCGAACTCCCGTCGGTCGATGTCCTGCGCGCGGCGTTCCCCGACTACAAGGAAGAGCGGGCAACCGGCGCTGCCGCCAAGCCGGATGACGGCTGGTTTGGCATGAAGGCGGCATCCGGCATGCTGTTCCGTATCCCCGGCCTGCGCAACCGGGCAAAGCGAAAGGAACTGGAAAAGGCCGCAATCCCCATCCGCGGCGCGGGCGGCGATCTTCCGGTGCGGTTCTCGCCGAACGGCGGCGCGGTTCCCGGCGATCGCATCGTCGGTATCATGACGCCCGGCGTGGGTATCACCATCTATCCGATCCAGTCGCCGGAACTGTCCCAATTCGATGACGCCCCGGAGCGCTGGCTCGACGTGCGCTGGGATATCGACGAGAACAATTCGGAGCGTTTTCCCGCCCGCATCAGGGTCGTCGCGATCAACGAACCCGGCACGCTGGCGACGATCGCCGAAGTCATCGCCGGCAACGAGGCCAATGTCCAGAATCTTGTCATGAATCGTTCCGGCCACGATTTCATGAACATGCTGTTCGATCTCGAGGTTTGGGATGTCAACCACCTCAACCGGATCATGCGCCAACTGGCCGGAAAGTCGGTTGTCAATTCGGCCGAGCGCGTGCTCGGAAATCCCTGACGCCCCGAAACGCGCCGGAATGGCCGAAATGTCGGTCGCTTGGCCGCTTTGAAATTGACATTTGACACGGCGCTTGCTGCAAGCGGGATTCAAATGTCAAAGTCGCTTCACTGGTTGGCAATCAGGCCACAAACGCGCCGCCTTTCTTAGGCAATCGGCTGCCGTCTGGACGGGTTATTTCCGGCAATGCTGTTCAAGCG
>Ga0214472_10003779_pt1 | contig 15983 bp, 16 predicted proteins | sample RVTome_6_FD_207662 | JGI IMG/M metagenome (GOLD analysis project Ga0214472, IMG submission 207662) | Soil microbial communities from uranium-contaminated site in the Upper Colorado River Basin, Wyoming, United States - RVT140D175 | ecosystem: Environmental > Terrestrial > Soil > Contaminated >... | reverse complement strand
CACTCCTTCTCCGCGGAGTTCATGGAGATCTGGCTGCCCGACGGCGGGACCTGGGTGCCGATCCAGCGCTACCCCACCAGGGACGACTGGCAGGCCACGGACATCGCCATCGAATATCCGTACCTGGCCATTTCGTGGGACGACAACCGCATCCTGGTGTGGGACTTCGTCGGCGACTGCCAGGGTCTCGAACCGACGATCGTCGGCACCCCCGGTGACGACCGCCTCGTGGGCACACGGGGACCCGATGTCATCGCCGGGAGCCTCGGGGACGACGTGATCATCGGCCGTGGCGGGGACGACGTGCTGTGTGGCGGTCTGGGCAATGACGCCCTGTTCCCAGGCGCGGGCGACGACACCGTGGACGGAGGGAGCGGCGCCGACGAGGTGTCGTACAAGAAGACCGCGGGGCCGATCGACATCGACCTCAAGACGGGGACGGCGACCGGTGAAGGGAACGACACCATTGTGGCCGTGGAGGGTGTCATCGGGAGCAAGTCGGGTGACACCATTCGGGGAACCAACTCACGCAACGTGCTACGAGGCAAGGGAGGCGACGACACGATCTACCCGGGGAAGGGCAACGATCTCGTCGTGTGTGGAGCCGGCGACGACGTCGTGTCGTGGGAGAACCTCGCAAAGGGTCTGACGATCCGTCTGGGAGGTGGCGGCATTCGCGGATGCGGGACCGCCGTCGGGACCGAGGGAGACGACACGATCATCGGGAGCCGCAGAAGTGAGACCCTCCAGGGTGGGCCGGGTGATGACCTCATCCAGCCGGGCGGCGGCAACGACACCGTGGACGGCGGCCCGGGAACCGACATGATCTCCTACGAGAACTTCAACGGCGCCGTCCTGATCGACATGCGTGAACCGAAGACCCGGGCGCGCGGCGTTGACACCTTCGAGAACATCGAGAACGCACGGGGAACCTCCCAACACGACACGATCATCGGCGACGTCCGGGCGAATCGCCTCGAAGGCCTGGGGGGAAACGACATCCTGATCGGGATGGGCGGCGACGACGAGCTCATCGCCGGTCCCGGCCACGACCTCATGTGGGGCGGCCCCGGCGACGACTACATGCGGGGTGACGAGTGGGACGCCGTCACCTACGAGGCCTCCAAGACCCCGGTGGAGGTGAGGGGACGGTTCGCGACGGGTGAGGGCGAGGACGAGCTGGCCGGCATCGACATCGTCATCGGCTCCGAATTCGACGACCGGATCATCAACAAGGACACGTCGATCGGGCTCGGCGGGGACGACTACATCCAGATGGGGTCCCGCGGCGAGGCGCAGGGTGGGGCCGGCAACGACACCATTGTGGGCACCAACACCGATCGGGTGTACGAGACCGTCTTCTACGACGACGCGCCACAGCGCGTGATCGTCGATCTCGGATCCGGCAGCGCCGTCGGCCACGGCACCGACACCCTGTCCCGGATCGAAGCGGTCGTCGGGTCACCGTACGACGACCGGATCACGGGCGACGGTCGTGGCAACTGGTTCTGGGGCCTGGAGGGGAACGACGTCCTGTCGGGCCTCGGCGGGAACGACGACCTCGACGGGTACCTCGGGTACGACACGCTCATCGCGGGACCCGGTTTCGACGACTGCATCGACGGCGAGTCGCTGTCGGGCTGTGAGCGAACCTGGTACCGGGCCGCCGAGAAGCAGCCCCGCCTGCCGCGGGTCGTGCGCATGTACCTGGGGGTCGTCGCCCGCTACGGGTGAACGGCCGTCGACCGACCTCGAGCATCACCCGCCGAGCAGGGCGGCCGGTGTGAACTCGGCGCGGCTGCTCGCCCGGACCGGGACATTCCCGAACGGCCCGAGATCGATGGTGCGTTCCACCTCGACCCGTACGGTGCGGGGCGCCCACGACCGGTCGATCGGGCAGACGCACTCCACGAGGCGCGCCCGGTTGGCCGTGGCGAATCGCGCCGCCTCATCGGTCGGGCTGCCGGTGGCGCCGAACGGCCGGAACGTTACCGGGGCGGCAGCGAGGGCTGCGGCGTCGGCGGCTGCAGCCGCCTCGGAGCGGGCCACCACCAGGCTGCCAACGATCCCCACGCCGGCCATGAGCAGCAGCCCGAGGGCGGCGACCCCCAGCAGGAGCACCCCGGCCGACCCCTGCTCGCTCACCTCTCGACCCGCATCGTGGACCGCCCGATCAGGGTGACGTCGAACCCACCGAAGAGCGGGGCGGCGATGGTGTGCCTGAGCCGCACCGTCACCTCGGCTCGTCCGCCGATGCGGTGCTCGCGGCTCACCGCCACCCGCGCCCGGTCCGTGTTCAGGAACCCGTGGACCACGCCGACGGCAGCTTCGCTGTCGGGGTTGGTGGCAGCCTCCCGCACACCCTCGCGCGCCGCCTGACTCACCTCCAGCTGGGCGCGCGCCACCACCGCCACCTCGACCACTCCGAGCATCACCACCAGGACGATCGGCAGCACCAACGCGAACTCCACGACCGCCGAACCCCGGTCGCTCACGACCCGGCCACGGCCCGCACCCGGCGCAGCACCGAGTCGAAGAACCGGCCGAGCAGGTCGGTGTCGGAGGCCCAGGCGATGAGGGCGAGGGCGATGATCGAGGCGGCCACGATCACCAGGGCGTACTCGGCCGTGGCCTGGCCGGATTCGTCACGAGGCATAGAGGCTCCTTTCAGGGGGCGAGCCGCGACAGCGACTCGACGAGGGCGGGGCCGACCACGAGCACGGCGAAGCCGGGGAGGACGAGCAGTGCCAGCGGCAGCAGCATCCGCACCGGGAGACGGCGCAGGTCGGCGAGGTGGCGGGCGTGCGCCTCGGCGCGCCGACCGGCGGCGAACGAGGTGACGGCCGATTCGATCGGCGCCCCGCTGGCGGCAGCGGACGCGACGGTGGCGTAGAGGCCGCGAGCCATGCCGTCGGCGGCGGACAGGGCGACGGCGGCTCCGCTGCGATCGATCTCCGCCAGCACCCCGGCGACCTCCTCGCAGAGCGCAGGCGCCACCCGCTGCGATGCCGCCTCGAGGGCGGGACGGACCGCCAGGCCCGACCGCAGACCCAGCGCCGTGAGGTCGGCGAGAAGGGCGACGTCGGTCTCGGCGTCGGCACGGGTGCGGCGGGCGTCCCGGATGGCTGTCGCGCGGCGCCACGCCACGACGCCGGCCAGCGGCACCACGGCGAGCAGCAGCGACACCGGCGCCAGACCCGCCGCCAGCGCCACCGGCACCCGGAGGCGGAAGCCGTCGAGCGCCAGCCAGGCGGTGAGCCCGGCGAGAGCGGCGAGCGTCATACCGCCACCCGCAGGGTGCGGCGCATCATCGCCCACATCGCCGCTACGCCGAGCGCCTGGAGGGCGAGACCCACCGCGACGACGGCGAGCACGGCGGGGTCGCTCGCACCGCCGAGCCGCCCGGTGAGCAGCATCCCGACGACCACCACGACCGGCAGCCCGGCCACCACCCAGGCCGAGGCGCGGGCGGCGGCCGTCCCGGTGCGCGCCTCGCGCTGCAGCCGCACCCGGTCGGCGGCGAGCACGGCCACCGCCCGGAAGACCTCCACACTCGATCCTCCATTGAGGGCGGCAAAGTGGACGGCGGCAGCCGCCATGCGGCCCACGGAGGGCAGGGCGTCCTCGACGGCGGCGGCGAGCTCGGCGGCGGGCCGCCCGGCGGCGGCGGTCCGCGCCAGCCGCCCCAGATCCAGCGCCGAGCCCGCCGATGCCGACACCAGGGCGCTCCGCAGCGACGCCCCTCCCGACAGCTCGGCGGCGACGCTCCGTAGAAAAGCCGCCTCGTCATCTCCGGCGGGACAATCGCCATTGCGCCGGCGCAGCCCCACGGCGACGAGCGCCACCACGGCCGGGACCATCAGCCCGGGGGCGAAGGCTACGACGACCGCACCCATCACCACCGGCGCCGGGGCCCCGGCGGCCAGGACGAGGGCAGACAGGACCCACGCCACGGTCATGGCTCGACCGCCGTGATCGACGCGACCCGGCGCCGACCCCCATCCCGCACCATGTGGACGACCAGATGCACCGCCGACCTCAGCTGACGGCGCACCACGTCGGCGGGCACGCGCCGCTCCCCCATGAGCGCCATCGCCTCCAGCCGCCACAGGGCCTCCTCGGGCCCATCGGCGTGGACCGTCCCCATCGAGCCGGCGTGGCCGGTGCTCATCGCCTGGATCAGGTCGAGCGCCTCGGGGCCTCGCACCTCTCCCACGACGAGACGGTCGGGGCGGAGCCGCAGGGCGTGGGCGACGAGCGCCTGCACCGTGATCTCCCCCGCCCCCTCGGCGTTGGGGGCCCGCGCCTCCAACCGGACGACGTGGCCCGACAGCCGCAGTTCGGCGGCATCCTCGACGGTCACCACCCGCTCGGCCGGCGGGATCAGCTTGGAGAGCGCGTTCAGCAGCGTGGTCTTGCCCGACCCGGTGGCCCCGCTCACCACCAGGCTCTCCCGATCCACCACCGCCTGCTCCAGACGCTCCCGGTCCGGCGGTTGGAGCGACCCGGCGGCGACGAAGGCGTCGAGGTCGGGAACGGCCGCCGTGAAGCGCCGGATGGCGAGGACGGGGCCGTCCACCGCCGCCGGGGGGATGAGGGCGTGGAGCCGGGAGCCGTCGGGGAGGCGGGCGGCCACGGCCGGAGAGGCGCGATCGATGCCGAGGCCGAGCGGGGCGAGCACCCGCTCCACGGCGGCGACGATCGCATCGGGACCGCTGAAGACGACGGCGCTGCGCTCCATCCGGCCCCCGCGCTCGACCCAGACGTCGCCCGGCCCGTTGACCAGCACGTCGCTCACGGTGGGATCGGCGAGCAGCGGCTCGAGTGGCCCCAGGCCGGACACCTCGGCGATCGCTCCGGAGGCAGCCGCCGGATCCAGCGGCGCCTCCTCGGCGGCCAGGCGGCGGGCGGCTGCGACCAACCCGGGGCCTGTCAGCGGGGCGTCTCCGGCGATGAGCCGATCGACGATGCGGCCTACCGCTCCCATCGCTGCTCCCACACCCGGCGCCAGGCGCTCACCCACGGGTCGCGACCGGGCGGGCGGCGGCCCCCGGCGAGCGCCGCCACTGTCGTCCGACGCGGCACCGGCAGGCGGATCCCGGGACCGGGCATACGGCTCCACGCCGGGGTGGCCTGATACACCGCCCGGCCGTCCGGCGCCGGGAAGAGACCGCCGGGCACCAGGAGGTGCACCGGGACGATCGGCATCGTGCCCAGCGGCGGTTCGGGGCGGGGTGGGAGGCGCAGCACGCAGTCGGGCCAGGCATCGGCGAGCGCCCGCACCACGCCGGCCGCCTCAGAGGCCGCCACTCCCCCGTTGCGGAGCACGGCCACGCCCGGCCCCGGGGTGAGGTCGTCCCGCCGCGCTCCGTCCTCCACCAGGTCGGCCAGGGCTCGGTCACCCGGCCAGCGCGGCCCGTGCTCGTCGAGATCGACAACCAGGCACGAGGGCCGCGCCAGCGCCAGTCCGAGTGGTGCGAGCGCCCCCAACAGGCCGTCCTCCGGCGCCCAGACGGCGAGGGTCGGCATGGAGGACCTTCGATGGCGGGCTCAGGAGGGAACGTACGACACCGATGAGACGGTCACAAGGGTGCCGTCGAGCCGCCGCCTCGCAGTGCTCTCAGGGCGGTGGTGGCTAGGGTCCACATCCGCCGGAACGCGGCACCGTTCAGGAGGAACAACGGCGACCCCGGGGGGCGGCAGCGGGGTAGCACGGGTGGCGAATCCGGGCGACCTCGGTCGCAAACCAAGACACCAGTGGGAGGAGACGACAATGCGTCTCAGTATGGCCTTGGACACCAGAGCGACCCCGGATCAGGTGGTCGCCGCCTTCACCGACTTCACCGATCGGCGCCTGGAGATCTGGACGGACCTCGATCCCAACAAGTACGAAGTGCGCGAGCTGGGCGAGAGGTGGGCGGTGGTGAAAGAAGGTAGCGCCCGTCCTTCGGTGTGGGCGGTCGAGCGCTACGACTGGTCGCAGCCGGGAACGGTCCAGTGGACAGCGGAGGAGAGCAACTTCTGCCAGCCGGGTGACGGGGTCGAGTTGACCATCACCAGGAATGCGAACGGCGGTGCTCATGTCGAGGGCGAGTGGCACCGCACGGGCAAGGGGATCAAGGGAACCATCATCGTAGCGATGGCCCGGATGGTCCTTCCAAGGGCGACACCAAAGGCGTGGACCGAAGTGTTGGATCGTTACGCGGAGGCCGAAGCGAACTCCGAGTGAGGCGCAAGGGACACGAGTAGGGCTCGATCGGCAGTCGAGTCCGGAAGTCACCCGATGGCTTCCGCCCCGACCACCCAGACTGCTCTCGAGCCATTCGTCAACCCCGGCCCATCGGGCGATGCACTCCCGGCGAATGCTGGTCGCTCCCGGTATCTCTCGGGAGAGGGCGTTCAGGACGGCGATCGGGTCCATACCGGGACGACACACTGCAGCCGTAGCAAGGCCCCCGATGCTCAGCACGGGCCGCCCCGTACAATCGCCCCCATGGCCCAGGCCGCCTTCTTCGACCTCGACAAAACGGTGATCGCCAAGTCGTCGACGCTGGCGTTCACCGGGAAGCTGTACAAGGCCGGGATGCTCGGCCGCAAGGCGCTGCTGCGCGCCGGGCTCGGCCAGTTGATGTTCGTGATCTTCGGCGCCGACCACGACCAGCTGGCCAAGGCGCGCGACGCCATGCTCCAACTGACCAAGGGCTGGGACAAGGCCGAGATCGAGGAACTGGTGCGCGAGACGCTCGAGGAGGTGGTCGCCCCGCTGGTGTACGCCGAGGCGCTCTTCCTCATCGACGAGCACCTGCGCGAGGGGCGGCGGGTGTACATCGTGTCGGCCAGCCCCGAGGAGATCGTGCGGCCGCTGTCGGAGTACATCGGGATCACCGACGTCATCGCCAGCAAGGCCCGTATCGACGAGCACGGCAAGTACACCGGAGAGGTGGAGCTGTACGTCTACGGGCCGGACAAGGCCCAGGCGGTGGAGAAGATCGCCGCCGAGGAGGGCATCTCGCTCGCCGACTCCTACGCCTACTCGGACAGCGCCACCGACCTGCCGCTGCTCGAACTGGTCGGCAACCCCCACGTCGTGAACCCCGACAAGGAACTGCGCGAGGTGGCCGAGGAGCGCGGCTGGCCCATCCTCGACTTCCGCCGCCAAGTGAGCCTCGCCGACCGGGTGATGCGCCCGGTGCCCCTCATCTCGGGGGCGACCGTGGCGGGGATCGCCGGGGCGCTGATCGTGTGGGCGCTGTTGCGGTCGCGGAAGAAGGCGTGACGCAGCGGAAGCCACAGCCCAGCCGACAGCTACAGCTACAGCCACAGCAGACGGCCCGACGACTGTCTGGCTGTAGCGGTGGCGGTGGCGGTCGGCTCTGCTCCGGAACATCGACGGCACGCGAACCGTTTCACTCTCAGACCAAGGGAGACCACAGATGTTCGGCCGAAAGACCACGATGATCGACCCCGCCGATGCCCTCGAGGGTCGCAACGACGCCATCCCCACCGCCGAGACCCACTTCGTGAAGGGCACGCCGCTGCATCCGCCATTCCCCGACGGCATGGAGACCGCCGTGTTCGGGCTCGGGTGCTTCTGGGGGGAGGAGAAGCGCTACTGGGAGACCCCGGGCGTCTACACCACCGCCGCCGGGTACGCCGGGGGCTACACCCCCAACCCCACCTACGAGGAGGTGTGCACCGGCCAGACCGGCCACACCGAGGTGGTGCTCGTCGTGTTCGACCCGACGAAGGTCACCTACGAGGAGCTGCTCAAGGAGTTCTGGGAGGGCCACGACCCCACCCAGGGGATGCGGCAGGGCAACGACGTCGGCACGCAGTACCGCTCGGCGATCTACACGACCTCCGACGAGCAGCTGGACGGCGCCAAGCGGAGCCGGGACACCTTCCAGAAGGTGATGAGCGACGCCGGGTACGGCCAGATCACCACCGAGATCGAGCCGCTCGGCGACTTCTACTACGCCGAGGGGTACCACCAGCAGTACCTGGCCAAGAACCCCAACGGCTACTGCCCCGACCACTCCTGCGGGCTGACATACCCGAAGGGCTGAGGACCGAGCCCGGGACAGCGACCGGGCCCCCGTTAGGTTGACGTCATGTCCGACCTCACCACCCGGGCCTTCGAACGGGCCAAGGAGACCATCGGCCACAACCTGACCGAGCACGGCTTCACGGCGGCGTCGATGAAGCACAACCGGCTCGGCGCCCATGACGGCAACTACGCCTCGGTGTGGGCGCGCGACTCGGTGATCACGGGGCTGTGGACCCTGGGCCTCGACGACGCCGCGGTCGCCGACACCTTCCGCCGCTCCCTGGTGACGCTGGCCCGGCACCAGACCCCGTCGGGGCAGATCCCCTCCAACGTGCGGATCGTCGACGACCAGCCCGACTACTCCGGCATCGGGGGCATCGCCTCGATCGACTCGGTCCTGTGGTTCGTGATCGGGGTGGCCCGATACGTCGCACACACCGGGGACCGCCAGTTCGCCGAGATGATGCGGGAGCGCGTCGACATGGCGATGCAGTGGCTCGCCGCCCACGACGCCAACAACGACGGGCTCATCGAGATCCCCGAGTCGTCGGACTGGATGGACCTGTTCCCCCGCTCCTACAACGTGCTCTACGACGAGATCCTGTGGTGGCAGGCGCAGACCGACGCGTCGCATCTGCTCGATGCGCTGGGCGCCGACGGGAAGGGCTGGGCCGACAACGCCCTCCGCTGCCATCGGGCGATCCTCGATCAGTTCTGGCCGACCGGCGAGCAGTTGATGGAGATCGCCGGGCAGAGCAGCGGCCGGTTCAGGGTCGGCGAGGCCTGGTACCTGCTCAGCCAGATCACGCCCTTCGACTACGGATGGCGGTGTGACGTGTACGCCAACCTGCTCGCCGGCCTCGGCGGGCTGCTCGACGATCGCCAGAACGAGCGACTCTTCACCTTCCTGTGGGGGGTGGGAATCAACTCGCCGTTCCCGGTGAAGTCGCTCTACCCCGAGATCCAGTCGGGCGCCGAGGACTGGAAGGACTACTTCTTGGTGAACTTCCTCAACCTGCCCGGCCACTATCACAACGGGGGGATCTGGCCTCTGATCGGGGGCCTGTGGGTGCGGTACCTGATGTCGGTCGGGCGCGAGGAGATGGCGCGCACCGAGTTGGAGTCGCTAGCCGAGGCGTGCCGGCAGGGCATCCACGGCGAATGGGAGTTCAACGAGTGGCTCCACGGAACCACAGGCCGCCCCATGGGGAAGGCGCATCAGGCGTGGAGCGCAGCCTCATACATCGCGGCGCACCTCGCAGTGGACAACGGAGCTTCCCCGGACGTGTTCGCGTCGCTGGAGGGGATGCGACTGGGGTGAGGGGCTCCCGGTTTCTCCCCGGAGGGGGGAGGGGGGCGTCAGGTCCGACGAGACTCGTTGATCCTGTCCTGTGGTGCGGGTGCGCCCCCTCCGGCCCTTCGGGCCACCTCCCCCTCCGGGGGAGGAAACCAGCCCTGCAGCTCACGCGTCCGGGAACGTCCTCTGGCTCTCCTCGAAGACGTCGAGTGTCCTGCGAGCGATCCGCCTCCACCCGAACCGGCGGCGGGCGAAGCGGGCGCCGTCCACCGCCAGGCGCTCCCGCAGCCGCTCGTAGCGCAGCGGCATGCTGAGCATCACGGCTAACTCGCGGGGGCGCTTCGGGTCGGCGTAGAGCGCCTGGGCGCCGAAGTCGAACATCTCCTCGAGCCCGCCGTGGACCGTCGCCACCACCGGGGTCCCGCACGCCATGGCCTCCACCGCCGTCATCCCGAACGGCTCGTACCGAGACGGCAGGGCGAACACCGGGGCGGCCCGGTAATGATCGGCCATCTCGTGATCCTCCACGTACCCGAGCCACGTGACGTGCTCGGCCACGCCCAGCTGCCGGGCGAGCGCCTGCCACTTCTCGACCCGCCGCTCGTCCTCGTCGCTGTTGGCGCCCACCGCCAGTTGCAGCCGGGCGTCGGGCACCTGTTCCCGCAACTCGGGTAGTGCTTCGATCAGCAGGTCGTATCCCTTGTTGGCGGCGGCCCGGCCCACCGTGTACACGTCGTGCTCGGCGAACCCGAGCCGGTCTCGCAACGCCCGCTGCTCACTGCCCGTGACCGGGGTGTAGCGGCCCTCGTCGATGCCGGGTGGGATGGTGGCAAGGTGCCGCTCGGGCACCTCGTAGTGCTCGGTGAGGATCTCCACCTGCTGCGGCGTGGTGGCGATCACGCGATCCGACCGCCGGTAGACCAGGAACTCCTTGCGGATCCGCTCCTTGAACCGGTAGTCCGACTCGATCCGTTGCGGGTCGCCCCTCATCCCCTGCTGCTTCCACCACCCCAGCGAGTGAGGGGTGTGGACGTGGGCGACACCCAGCTCCTCGGCGATGCGCTGGCCGGCCCACCCGGCGTCCCAATAGTGCGAGTTGATCACCTCGTAGGTGATCTCATGCTCCTCGACCTCGGCCAGGAACCGGGTGACGAACCCGTCGAGGTGGTCGTGCATGTCCTCCTTGCGGATGAACTCGTCACCACCGAAGGGGATGCGCCACACCCGGAGGTGGGGGCCCATGTCGTCGAAGGGGGGCTGGTCCTCGAAGCGGCGGGTGACGACGTCCACCGTGTGGCCCATCTCGGCGAACTTGCGCGCCAGTTCCAGCACGAACACCACCTGGCCGCCGGTGTCGGGCAGTCCCAGTTCCGGCTCCGCCGCCACGTAGCCGTGGGTGGAGAGCATGAGGATGCGGGGGCGAGGATCCCGTCTCATGCCACGGCTCCCAGGTGCCGCAGGCCCTCCAGCACGCCGCGGGCGCGGTGGGCAGAGGTCGGGCTGATCCCCAGCGAGGCGGCGCGGGCGAGCAGATCGCGCGAGGCGTTGCCCACCACGATGCCGTGGCCGAACGAGAGCATGTCGAGGTCGTTGAGCGAGTCGCCGGCGGTGGCGACCCGGTCTGGCGTCGCGGACAGGCGGAAGGCGACGAATTCGGCGGCAGCGCGCTTGCCGGCGCCGCGGGGGATCACGTCGAAGTCGGACTCGCCCGACTCGATGATGCGGCACGGGAGCGAGGTGGACTCGATGGCGGTACGGGCGCGCTCCAGACCCGACGGCGGTACGGCGAACGAGACCTTGAACTCGGCCTGGAACTCGTCGTGGTGGGGCTCGAAGCCCTCGGCAGCGAGAGCGCGATGGGCGAGGGAGCGGTCCCAGGAGCCGAACCGGACCGGCCACGACTCGACGTAGGTGCCGTCGAGCACGATCTCGGTGCCCATCGCGCCGATGATGCCGAGCGGATCGAGCCAGGCCGGGATGTCGGGCTCGACCGAGTCGATGGGGCGACTGCTGTTCACCACGATCCACACCCCGGCCGCCTGGCACGACGCCCACAGGGAACGGAGCGCGACGTCGTCACCGAGCAGCGTCTCGTCTGCGTCGGCGATCAGAAGCCATGGGTCCGGGAAGGTGTCGCCGATCACTGCGGGCGTAGCGGGTGCCCTGCTCCGACCATACCCACGCGAGTGTGGGGGACAAACGGGGAAGACGGCAGATGACAGATGGCAGACGGCAGACGGCAGAGGGCAGGCACGGAGGTGGGCCCGCCCGAAGGGCGGGGTCGGAGGGGGTGGGTTCCCAACACCGGGAGCGACCGACACGTCATCGCTCCCGGTCGCGCCCGGCACCTCCCCCGTACCCACGGGGGAGGGCTCAGAGACGCCCTACCGCTCCTCCCGCGAATACGGGTTCCCCAGTGCCGCCGGGGCGCCCAGAAACCGCGCACGCCTCCCGCTCGTGATGAGGATCAGCACAACGATGGTGAGCAGGAAGGGGAGCATCGCCAGGATCTGCGACGGCACCTCCACCTCGTAGGCCTGGAGGGTGAAGTTGAGCCGGGTCACGCCGCCGAACAGGTAGGCGGCGAACATGGCACGCCACGGGCGCCACGAGGCGAAGATGACCAGGCCGATGGCGATCCAGCCCGCCCCGGCGGTGATGTCGTCCTGCCACGACGGCACGAGGGCCAGCGAGAAGTAGGCGCCGCCCAGCCCGGCCAGCGCTCCCCCGATCATCGTGTGGATGTAGCGGATGCGGGTGACCTTCACCCCGGCGGCGTCGGCGGCGGCCGGATCCTCCCCGGTGGCCCGCAGCTCCAGGCCGGGGCGGGTCCGGAACAGGTACCACGACGACACCGCCACCACCACCCACGACAGGTACACGAGCGGGTCGTGCCCGAAGACGAGCGGCCCGATCACGGGGATGTCGGCGAGCCCGCCGTCGAGGATGGGCTCGAACGACGAGCGCGGGGGCTGCCCCACCAGGGGCGGGCTCCCGGTGCGGCCGATGAAGGTGGACAGGCCCCTCCCGAAGATGGCGAGGGCCAGCCCGGCGACGATCTGGTTGACCCGCAGCGAGATGGCGGGCACGGCGTGGACCAGCGACACGAGCGCCCCGCTCACGACGGCGGCGATGAGGCCGAGCGTCAGGTTGCCGGTCTCGAGCGTCGCCCAGAACCCCGACACCGCCCCCACCAGCATCATCCCCTCCACGCCGAGGTTCAGGATCCCGGCCCGCTCGGTGAGGATCTCGCCCACGGCGGCGAACACCAACGGGGTGCCAGATGCGATGGCGGCCACGAGGGTGAGCAGGAGCACCGAGTCGTTCATGCCGGCACCTCCTCGACGGTCTGCGGCTTGCGCTCGACGATGATCCGGTGGCGGAGCAGGAAGGTGCCGGAGATCGCCAGACTCAGGATGAGGCCCTGCAGCATGAGCACGGTGGACGACGGCACCCGGATGGTCTGCAGCGCCGGGCCCGCCTTGTTGAGCGCCCCCAGCAGCACCGCCACCGGGATGACGCCGAGCGGGCTGAGCCTGGCCAGGGCGGCCACGATGATCCCCGTGAACCCGAGGTTGAGCGCCAGCGACCGCGGCTCCAGCGCACCGACCGGCCCGGCCACCAGTGCCGCACCGGCCAGACCGGCCGCGGCTCCCGACAGCAGGAACACCGCGAGCACCTTTCGGGTCACCCCGATGCCGGCGTATCGGGCGGTGCCGGGCGAGTCGCCGGTCACGCGGATCTCGTACCCCCACCGGGTGCTGCGGATCACCCACCAGAACGCCAGGGCGATGAGCACGGCGATCACCAGGCCGAGATCCACCCGCCGCCAGATCTCGGGCAGGGAGGCGTTGTCGGGCAGCGGCCGTCCCTGCGGGAAGTTGGTGGCGGCCGGGTCGCGCCACGGGCTGAACGACCCGAACACCAGGTAGTTCATCAACTGCAGGGCGACGAAGTTGAGCATGAGGGTGGTGATGATCTCGTTGGTGCCGAGCGTCACCCGCGGCACGGCGGCGACGCCGGCGAACAGCGCACCGCCCAGCGCCCCGGCGCCGAGCACCAGGGTGAGGGCGATGGCGGGCGGAGCACCGCCGAAGGCGATCCCGGCCCCGGCGGCGAAGATCGCCCCCATGTAGAGCTGACCCTCCCCGCCGATGTTCCACACCAGCAGCTTGAAGGCGATGGCGGCCGCCACGCCGGTGAAGACGAGAGGCGTCGACGCCACCAGCGTCTCGCTGATGCCCCGGGCGGAGCCGAACGACACGTCGAGCATCCGCACGTACACCTCGCCGGGGTGCTGGTCGGTCAGGAACAGGAACACCCCGCCGAGGAACAGCGCCAGCAGCACCGACCCGAGGGGGACGAGCACGGCCAGGAGCGGGGAGACCGTGCCGCGGGGCTCCACCCGCACGTTCCAGCGGTTCATCGCCGCACCCCCGCCATCATGAGGCCGATCTCGTCGGGGTCGGCGCCCTCCCCCGGCACCTCGCCCACGATCTCGCCGGCGTGGATCACCAGGATGCGGTCCGACAGCGCCAGCAGCTCCTCCAGGTCCTCGGAGATGAGGAGGACGCCCGCCCCGGACTCGCGCTGGGCGAGCAGATGCGACCGCACCGCCGTGGTCGCCCCCACGTCGAGGCCGCGGGTCGGAGCGGCGGCGATGAGCGCCCTGGGGCGGTGCTCGATCTCGCGGGCCAGCAGCGCCTTCTGCAGGTTGCCGCCCGACAGCAGCCGCACCGGGAGGCGGCCCCGAACCCCGCGCACGTCGAAGCGCTCCACGAGGTCGTCGGCGTGGCGCTCCATCTCGTCGTGGTCGAGCACCGGGCCGCGCGCCATCGGGGGCGAGCGGTACCCGCGCAGCGCCAGGTTGTCCACGATGCCGAGACCGGGGGCGAGACCCATGCCGAGGCGGTCCTCGGGCACGAAGCCGAGCCCGGCGGCGATACGGCGCCGCGGCGACAGCCGGGTGGCGTCGATCCCGCCGATCTCGACGCGGCCCGCCACGATGCGCCGCACCCCGGCGATCGCCTCGGCCAGCTCGCGCTGCCCGTTCCCCGACACGCCGGCGACGCCGACGATCTCGCCCTCACGGACCGAGAAGGACACCCCCGACACCGCCTCCAGGTCCCGGTCGCCCCTCACCCCCACCCCCTCCACGGCGAGCACCACCTCGCCGGTCGTCAGCGCTCCGGCCCGCTCGGGGAAGGAGAACTCCCGGCCCACCATCATCCGCGCCAGGCCCGCCGGGTCGGCCTCCCCCACCGGCAGGCTCCCGGCGTTGCGGCCGTCGCGCAGCACCGTGATGCGGTCTGAGATCTCCATGACCTCGTCGAGCTTGTGCGACACGAACACCACCGCCCTCCCCTCGCCGGTCATCACCCGCACCGTGGCGAACAGGGCGTCGGCCTCCTGAGGGGTGAGGACGGCGGTGGGCTCGTCGAGGATGAGTATGCGGACGTCGCGGTGCAGCAGCTTGAGGATCTCCACCCGCTGCTGCTCCCCCACCGAGAGCTGCCAGATGCGGGCGTCGGGGTCCACCGGCAGCCCGTATCGCTCCGCCAGATCGACGGTGAGCGCCCGGGCCCGCCGTCGGGAGAGGCGGAAGGGGGTCCCGGGATGGCCGAGGACGATGTTCTCGGCCACGGTGAGGTTGCTGACCAGCTTGAAGTGCTGATACACCATGCCGATCCCGGCGGCGAGCGAGTCGGCCGGGGAGCGGAAGTGCATCTCCTCGCCGTCGAGGAGGACCAGCCCGGCGTCGGGGCGGTAGAGCCCGGCCACGATCGAGCACAGCGTCGACTTGCCGGCGCCGTTCTCTCCCAGCAGGGCGTGGACCTCGCCCCAGGCGAGGTCGAAGTCGACGCCGGCGTTGGCGTGGGCGCCGTAGAACGCCTTGTCGATGCCCCGCAGCGTCAGAGCGGCCGCCCCCGAGGGGGAGCGGCCGCTCTGCGCGTCGTGTCGTCCGTCAGCCAGTGGGGCTTCCGATCACGCCCTCCACCAGGTAGTCGGTGGACAGCAGCTCCTCGAGCGTCGCCACCGAGCCCTCGGGCACGACCACGTTGCCGTCCTGGTCGACGATCTGGCCGGCGAAGATGTGGAACGAGCCATCGATGATCTGCGCCTTCACGGCTTCGATCTCCTCCTGGACGCCCTCGGGGACGCTCGACCCGAAGGGGGCCAGGTCCACCATGCCGCCGGCCATGTCGCCGTAGTAGGCCTCGGCCTCCCAGGTGCCGTCAGCCACTTCCATGGCGCGCTGCAGGTAGAAGGGTCCCCAGTTCCACACCGGCGCCGTCAGCCAGGCGTCGGGAGCGAACTGCTCCATGTCGGAGTTGTAGCCCACCCACTTGGCGCCGGCCGCGTCGGCGGCCTGGCCGGGCGCCGGCGAGTCCTGGTGCATGGCGATCACGTCGGCGCCCTGGTCGAGCACGGCCTCGGCGGCCTGCCGCTCCAGGTCGGGGCCGAACCAGGTGCTCGTCCAGATGACCTGCACCTGGGCGTCGGGGTTCACCGAGCGCACGCCGAGGGTGAACGCGTTGATGCCGCGCAGCACCTCGGGGATCGGGAACGCAGCGACGTACCCGATCAGATTGCTCTCGGTGGCGTACCCGGCGGCGATGCCGGTCAGGTAGCGGGCCT
>Ga0214472_10003778_pt1 | contig 15984 bp, 12 predicted proteins | sample RVTome_6_FD_207662 | JGI IMG/M metagenome (GOLD analysis project Ga0214472, IMG submission 207662) | Soil microbial communities from uranium-contaminated site in the Upper Colorado River Basin, Wyoming, United States - RVT140D175 | ecosystem: Environmental > Terrestrial > Soil > Contaminated >... | reverse complement strand
ACCTGGTTCTCGAAGGCGTCGGCCACCCGTCCGAGCATGTCCTCCAGGGTGCCGCTTCGCTCCCCCACGGCTACCATCTGGGCGAGCATGGGAGGAAAGACACCGGCCCGGGCCAGAGGGACGCTGAGCCCTTCGCCCTCGCGCACGGCCAGGGACGTCTCTTCGAGGCACTGGCTGAGCTGTTTGTTCGATATCAGGGTGCGGGTGATTTCAAGCGCCGTGAGCAGCGGGACTCCGCTGCGCAGCAACGTGGAGAGGGTGCGGGCGATGCGCGCCGTGCTGACCTGCAGTCCCAGCATGCCCAGAAGGGGGATGCGAAGCCGCAGGCGATCGAAGAGCATCCTGCCCGCCGGAGTGCGGGTATAGCGAGCGCAGCCAAAGGCCAGCAGCGCCGCTAGAATCAGCATCAGCCACCAGTAGCGGCTCATGAATCCGCTCAGGCCGATGAGCAGCCGGGTGGGCAGGGGCAGGGTCTGGCCCATGTCCTCCAGCATGCGGGTGACGCGGGGAACCACGAAGGTGACGAGGAAAAAAAGGACCCCGGTCCCCACCAGGGCCATGAGCACGGGATAGGCCAGGGCCGCCCGGATGCGGTTCTTCAGCCGCGTTTCCTCTTCGAGAAAGTCGGCCAGCCGGGCCATGACCTGCTCCAGGGTGCCGCTGCTCTCCCCGGCCCGCACCATGTTGACGTACAGGGGAGGGAAGATGCGGTCGAAGCGGCGCAGCGCTTCGTGAAGCGCCTCCCCCTGGATGATTTGTTCGCGCACCTGGGCCAGAGCCGGTTTAAGCCGCTGGTCCTCCACCTGTTCGCCCAGGGTCAGCAGGGCCTCGTCCAGGGCGATGCCGGCTCCCAGAAGTATCGCCAGCTGCCGGGTTGCGATTCCCAGGGCGGCTACCGGGACCTTGCCCCCGAATCCGGCGAAGGTGAAAGCCGGCCTTCTCTTGGCCGCCTCGGCCGTTTCGATGAGCTCGGTGGCAAAAATCTGCTGCCCCTTGAGCTTGGAGAGCGCGGCCCTGCGGCCCGGGGCCTCCACGGTTCCCGAGATGTTGCGCCCCTTGCTGTTGATGCCCTGGTAGCTGAACAGCGGCACTAGCTGTCCTCCTGCGTGACCCGCATGACCTCTTCCAGGGTGGTCTCTCCGGCCAGGGCTTTGGCGATGCCCGAATCGCGAAGCAGCTCCATGCCGCGCATGAGCGCCGCGGCCTTGATGGTTGCCGAGTCCTTGTTGGCCAGCAGCAGCTGACGGACCTCGTCATCCACCACGAGCAGTTCGTAGATGCCGGTTCGCCCGCTGTAGCCCGTTTCCATGCAATGGTTGCAGCCGCGGCCGCGGTAGAAGACGGCGCCATGGCCTGCGAGATCGGAGAAGCCCATCTCCCGCAGCAGCCCATCCTCGATGGGCTGCTCCTCGCGGCAATGGGAGCAGACGCGGCGCACCAGGCGCTGGGCCAGGATGCCCACGATGGAGGAGGCGGCCAGAAAGGGCTCGATGCCCATCTCCACCAGACGGGTCAGGGCGCCTGCCGAGTCGTTGGTGTGCAGGGTGGAGAAGACCATGTGGCCGGTGAGGGCCGACTGGATGGCGATCTCCGCCGTCTCCCGGTCCCGGATCTCGCCCACCATGATGATGTCCGGGTCCTGACGCAGGATGGAGCGCAGGCCCGCCGCGAAGGTGAGGTTGATCTTGGCGTTGACCTGGATCTGACCCACCCCGGCGAGCTGGTATTCGATGGGATCCTCGACGGTGATGATGTTCTTCTCGGCGCTGTTGAGGCGGCTCAGGGCGGCGTAGAGGGTGGTGGTCTTGCCGCTTCCCGTGGGGCCGGTGACCAGGAAGATGCCGTGGCTCTTGCGGATCATCTGGCAGACGCTCGTAAGCAGACGGCTCTGAATTCCCAGATCTTCCAGGCTCAGCACGCTGGAGCTGCGGTCGAGAAGACGCAGCACCACCCGCTCTCCGAAGGCCACGGGCAGGGTGGAGACCCGCACGTCCAGATCCTTGCCCCCGATGCGCACCCGGAACCGGCCATCCTGGGGCAGGCGCTTCTCGGCGATGTTGAGTCCCGCCATGATCTTGATGCGGGAGCAGATGCTGGCGTGAGCCTTCAGGGGGGGGCGAACGACCTCGTAGAGGATGCCGTCGATGCGGAAGCGCACCACCAGGCGATCGTCGAAGGGTTCGATGTGGATGTCGCTGGCCCGCTCCTTGAGGGCCTGGGTGACCAGGCTGTTGACGAAGCGGATGATGGGTGCCTCGTCGCTGGTGTCGAGCAGGTCCTCGGGCTCCAGGCCCTCGGCAAGCCCCTCCTCGTCTGCGGTGCCCATGGTTTCCACCATCTCGTCGGCATCACCGGCATGTTTCTCGTAAGCCCGGTGGGTGGCCTTGAGAATTTCCTCCGGGGTGGCAAGGACGCGTTCGACGTAAGCGCCGCACAGGGCGGAGACGTCCTGCACGGGCCGCAGGTCCAGGGGGTCGGAGACGGCGATGCGCACGCGCTGTTCGCCCTGGCTCAGGGGCAGGATGCCGTAGCTTCGGGAGAATCCCATGGGGATGAGCTTCAGCAGTTCGGGATCGGATTCCAGCGTTCCCAAAGAGGGCAGGAATTCCAGCCCCTGCTGCCGGGCCAGAGCCTGGGAGAGGGCCTGCTGGCCGATGGCCGCCTGGGCCAGGAGGATCTGCCCCAGGCGCTTGTGGTGGGCAGAGGACTCCTGGTGCTCCAGCGCCGCATGGAGAGCCTCGGCGCTGAGCTCGAATTCCTCCCGGAGGATCTCCCCGAGTTTGCGAAAAGCCGACATCTTATGGAAGCTCCCGCTCCGCGGGCATCTCGGTGGCCGGGGAAAGCTCCTTGAGCGGTTCCAGAGCGCCGTGGACCTCTCCGAATTCGGATCGGGCTTCCTCCATCACCCGGCGGCTGCGGGTGGTGACCAGGGCAAGATCCCTGGGATCCTTGATGATGGTGGGGGTGATGAACACCAGCAGATTCGTCTTGCGCTCCGAGTCGCTCCTGGAGCGGAAGAGCCAGCCCAGAAGGGGAAGATCGCCCAGCAAGGGCACCTTGCTGACCCGGTTCTGGCGGTTGGTGCTGATGAGTCCGCCAAGCACCACCGTCTTGCCGTTTTCCGCCAGCGCCGTGTTGCGCAGCAGCCGCTTGGTCAGGGTCGGCCCCACCTCATCCACGTTGCCCACGGCGTTGGGGGCGACTTCGGTGATCTCCTGGTAGACGTCCAGCCGCACCAGGCCGCCCTCGGTGATCTGGGGAGTGATGCGAAGGGTCAGGGCCACGTCCTGGCGCTCCACGATGACGTCGCGGGTACCCCCGTCGGTGGTGGATCGGCCGGTGACGATGGGCACGTTGGAGCCGACGATGATCTCGGCCTCTTCGTTGTCGGTGGTGAGGATGCGAGGCGCCGAGACCACGTTGACATCGGTGTTGGCCTGGGAGAGATCGATGAGGGCCGAGAGGGCGGGCACGGTGATGGTCTGGCCGTCCGGGCCCTTGGTGGTGATGGGGTTGAAGAGCCCGCCCAGCACGATGCCCTGGATGGTGCGGGTGAGCAGCGAGGGCGTCTGGGTGTCGCCGGCCGGGGCCAGATCTCCCAGGCTCACGTTGCCGGTGTTGAGGTTGCTGGTGCCGAAGGTGATGCCGTCCCCGCCGGCGGCAGCGCCTCCCTGCAGCGAGACGCCCAGGCTCTTGGTGGCCTCCAGGGAGAGCTCCAGCACCAGGGCCTCCACGAAGACCTGTTTGCGCACGATGTCCAGCTGCTGGATGATGCCCTTGAGGAGATCGAAGTCCTCGGGCGTGGCGTTGATGATCAGGGAGTTGGTGGATTTGTCGGCCGTGATGCTCACCGGCGTGGCAAGCGGCGCCTCCTGTCCCTGCTGCGCCGGCTGCTTGGCCCCCCGTCTGGCCTGCTGGGCCTGCTGCTGGACCTTGGCGCCGGTGACGATTTCGTTGAGGGTCTTGGCCAGGGTCTCGGCGTCGGCGTTTTCGAGATAGTAGACACTGATGTTGGAGCGGGTGTTGGGCTGGCGCTGGTCGAGTCGGACGATGAGATCCCGAACGGCCTGGATGCGCTCTTGGGCCGTGGCCACGATGAGCACGTTGGTCCGGGGGTAGGGGATGACCAGCTGGGTATCTCCCGGGGCTGCCGCAGCTGCGGGCCTGCGGGCACGGCGTACGGGCGAGGCCTGACCTTCCAGGGAGAGCAGATACTGGCGGATGACCGTAGCCAACTCCTCCGCCGGTGCGTACTGAAGGTTGAAGACCTCGATGAGATCATCCGGCGGGCGGATGTCCAGCTCCCGGATGATGCGATAGAGGCGCGCGATGTTGGCGGCGCTGTCGGTGATGATCAGGCTGTTGGTCGGCTCATAGGCGGCCACATAGCCCGTCTTGGGAATCAGGGGCTTGAGGATGGTGGTGGCCACCACGTTGGCATCCAGGTGATCCAGGGGGATGATCTGGGTCACATACTGCTCGCCCAGGCGGCTCTGGGGCTCGGTGATGGTGGGCAGGCCCAGCTCCTTGGCATCCCGGGTGGCGGCCACCTTGAAGACCTTCCCCGTGGGAACCACGGTGAAGCCCTTCATGTTCAGGACGGTGAGAAACACCCGGTACGCCTCATCCAGGGAGATGCGCTCCGGGGTGACGATGGTGACCTTCCCCTTGAGATCGTCGTCGTAGACGAAGTTGCGCCCGGTCAGCTCGCTGATGGTCTCGATGAAGTCGCGAAGTTCCACGTCCTTGAAATCGAGGGCGACACCCTCCTTGGCCGCAGGGGGGGCCGTCTCGGCGGCCTGCAGGCAGTCGCCGGCTGCAAGAGACAACGCCAGCGCGAGAAAAACGACAAAAGAGCGAAAACGCAATGCGGTGTCCTCCTTAATCCACTTCATATTCTAAGGTCATGTTCTGGCCTGCACGCTCAAGAGAGAGGCTGATCTGTTTGGCCTCACGCAATTGCTGGAAGATTTGAAGAGCCTTCTCCGGGCTGTCGAGGTTCAGGCCGTTGACACCCACGATGGCATCGCCACGTTTGATTCCCAGCGCCGACAAAAAGGAGTTGGGTCGGATCATGGCCACGGTAAAGCCGTTGGTCTGGCCGTCGACCACCCGGGGCACCAGCCGGGCCTGCTTGAGCAGCTCACCCAGGTTGCTGCGGGCCCGATCCGCCTCGGAGCTGGCGATTCTCCAGCTGTTCTCGCCGGTGGATGTAATATTCGGCCAGCTGTAGAGATTGCCGGTGGTGCCGGAAGTGGCGGGGGGGGCCGCATCTGGCGTCTTGGGTGCCGCGGCGGTGGCCGGCTTGCCCGACTCGGGCAGATGAAGCATGAATCTCGTTCCGTCGGCGGCCTGGAGAGTGACGGCTCGTCGCTCGATTTCAATGAGGGTGCCGGCTCCGGGGATCTCCTGCCCGATGCGGTAGCTTTTGCTCTCCTGACCCACGCGGATAAGGGCGCGGGAGACTTCGGGGCCGGCAATGGTTCCCAGCAGGCTCAGGTCGGAACGGGACACTTGAGGGAGCCCCTGGTCCTGGGGGTCTTCCGAGGTCGCTGCGGACGCCGGGCGCAGGGGGCGGCCCGAGCGGGTGGACTCGGAATTGAAGAGGTTTCTGGCCTGGATGATCTCGTAATCCTCGAGACGGGGTTTTGCGGCCGCCGCCGTGTCGGCTGGGCCGCTTGCGCTTGGAGAGACGCCGGCGTCTCCCACCAGGGTGCTGAGCAGGGTGCCGCTCAGAGTTCCCAGGGAGGTCCCCAGCAGGCAGAGCGGCGCAAGAACCAGTACCCATTTGTATTTCAGAAGAAGCGGTTGGAAAAAAGACAATGTCTGCCCCGCGAGAAAAGTAGCGTTTCATGGTGCAAGGGAATCGAGGCAAGAACTTGCCTCTTTGAAAGCCACCAATGATACATAGGCCGTTCACCGATGTCCAGAAAGAGGGGGCGGGGCGGGGGAAAAAAGAATGCCCCGCAGCACAAGTCGTGCTGCGGGGCGGGATGAGAAGCCGAAAAAAGGATTGTTACCAGCCCAGGGAAATCTGGGCGACGTGGCGGCGATCGGCCTTTCCGCCTGCGAAGCTGCTCAGCTCTTCGGCGTAGTTGGCGTATTCGATTTTGAGCAGCTTGAAGTCGGCGCCGACGCCGAAGGTGCCGTACCCTTGGGAGAGTCCGGCCCGCAGGGAGAGGATTCTGGAAAACCGGGCCTCGACCCCGAAATGCAGGCGCTTGTAGGTATCCCCCTCGGTATCCAGCTCTTCCGTGATGTCCAGGTAATCGGCCGCACCCGTTACACGGACGATGCCGAAGTCATGGGTCAGGGATGCGCCGAGGTTGATTTGCTGGGGCAGCTCTCCGGCATCTCCCAGATCGATGTCTGAGACGTTGAGTACGCTGAGGCCCAAGGTCGGTTTGAAGGGGGCATCGAATGTGTACATGGCGCCCAGATCGATGCCGAATCCCGAGCCGTCCAGCTTGTCGTCTTCGACCCGGTCCTCGAAGTTCGGGTCGGTGATATCGGCTGCATCGTAGATTTCGACATACTTTGCGGCGGTGACGTATTTCGCCCCTAACCCCAGGCGCAGGGTTCCGCCCAGGGCCGGTATGGGAGCGAACTGGAACTTGTCGAAACCGTGCCCGTAGCCCACATGACCCGAGCCCGTGGCCGTAGCGTCGATAGCCATCTCGGGGAAGGCGGGGTTGCGGGCTTCCAGGCTCGCCTTGACCTGGGCCAGGGCGCCGATGGCGAAGTTGGGCATGACGACGTGGGGGAAGAGCGCGACCCGAACGTGCATGGTTTCTCCCAGGTTGTTGCGAAGCAGTTGGGTGACTTGGGCTGCCGAGTCGAAGTCGGTATCCTCGGTTTCCTTGAAAAAGTCGTAATTCTGTTCGCTGGATTCCACCAGGGGGTTCACCAGTCCCATGCCCCAGTTCTCAACCCGGCTGAGTCCGGCGGGGTTGTAGAAAAGGGCGTTCTCGTCGTCGGCGACGGCCGTGAAGGCGCCTCCCATGCCCAGGGGGCGGACACCCTTGAAGAAGTGGGGCAATTCAGCCGCCTGCGCAGTGGTTGCTCCGGCGAGCAGCAGTATCGATACCAGGGTTTTTTTCATGATGCCTCCTGAAAATTGAATGGAAAGTCAGTCGAACTAATTGTTGTCCTTCAGGTAAATTGCGAGATCCTCGGAACTGAGGGATCCGTCGCCGAAGCCGAGCTCCTGGAGGAATTCATCCATGTCCTCCCCGAGATCGTTGTTTTCCTCGTCGGAGCTGAATTCGCTGAGCAGAACGTCCTTGGTGGAGTTGACCAGGGAGAGCGCGCCCTGCAGAAGCGCCCCCTTGGAGGCGGGAGCCGTGTCGCCGGGGGCGGCCGAGGCGGAAGCTGTATCGAAGTTTTCTGCGATGAGGGCCTCGATCTCGGAGTCGCTCAGCGCGTTTGTGCCGTGCCCTCCATCGATGGTGTCGATATTTCGGCCTCCGAGAATTTCGGAAATCAGCAGATTGGCCTGCAGGGTGGAATAGAGGCCCGCCTGGAATTCCATGCCTTCAAGAGCTACGCCTCCCGGGGCGAGGAGGTTGACCGCCTGGTTGAGCAGGGAGAGTTTGTTCGCAAGCTCCGGTACGTTGCCGCTTTCGTCGTAGCCGTAGAGATCGCCGATGGTTTCCAGCGCATCGTCGTCATCCGAAGATCCGCTCTCGTCCTCCTCGGAAAGCCGATTGACCAGGTCCAGCACGTCAAATCCCGTATTGCCCACATAGGCGCTGGCGAGATACTTGGCCAATTCGGGGTTGGAGGGGTTTTTTGCGTAAGCCGCCTCGAAGGTTGTGATTGCCTGGGTGTAATTTCCGGAATTCAGCGCGTCGAGCCCCTGTTCGACCTTGGCCGACTCCGTGGAGTCATCCGACAAGCTGCTGAAAACATTCGAGTCTCCGCATCCGGAGAGAAAAAGGCAGGATACGGCGGTGATGCAGAGGAGTTGTTTTCGGTTCATGTGTTGCTCCTTTCAGGAAGCAGGGACGATTAGTGGAGGCTTATGGGGAGAAAGAGGTTGCTGAAAAATCAGCACTTTTATCTGCAAACGACACGCCAGATTCCGACTATTCTCCAGGTCCTGCGGGTGTAGACTTTGAGCGGAGGTGACGAATAATACCGGAGGAGAAAGAAGATGAAAAAGTATTTTTGCCTGCTGCTGCCTATATTGCTCGTTTGTATTTTGAGTCTTTTCGCCTGCTCATCGACCCCCAAGGGGACGGCGGTCCTGTCGCAGACGAGCCCGGGCGTGGCGGTCTTCGACCTCAAGGCGGGGAATTATTATTTCGAGCCCGAGGTTCTGGAGGTCCCCGCCGGGAAGGACTTTGAACTCCGAGTCCATCTTGAGTCGACCCTGGTTCCCCACCGCTTCGTTCTGGTGGAAGAAGATGGGGGTATCCTTGCGGAAACCTCCTTGTCGGATCTGACGCGCATTCCCCTGCGGATCGAGAAGCCCGGAACCTACCGGTTTTTCTGCGATGTCTCGCTGCCTCTGGTCGCCTCCCACCGGGAGCGCGGCATGGAGGGGAAAATGATCGTGCAACCCTGAAAAAGCGATGCATGACATTTTTGGGCTCGGTTGCGTCCCGATATGCCGCGATCCGTCGGAGCTCATCCCACCTCGTTGTATTCCCGTTCCCTGAACCGCACGCCCAGCTGGTGCGCCAGGGCCTTGCAGGCCTCGATGTCCACGCCGGGATAGGTCACGGCGCTGGCGGTCACCAATGGGATCTGGGCGGGCGCGCGCCTCAAAAAATCCTTCACCGCCTCGAAACCTTCTTCGGCAAATCGCGACCGGCAGAGCTTCTGGTAGGTTTGCGCGTCGGGGGCGTTGAGGGAGACGGAAATCTCATCCACCAACCCCGAGAGTTCGGGCAGGATGTCGCGGCCGTGAAGCAGGCTTGCCTGACCGTCGGTGTTGACGCGGACCTTTTTCCCCTTCGACTTGAGCCAAGCCGCCAGCTCCTTCACCAGATCCAGCCGGATGAGCGGCTCGCCGAAGCCGCAGAAGACGATCTCCTCGAAGGGGGCCGGATCCCCGATGGCCGAGAGCACCTCCTGAAAACCCGGTTCGTGGTCCAGCTTGAGTTCGTGCCCCTTGACGACGAAATCCTTGAATTTCGTGCAGAAAATGCAGGCGTTGGTGCAGCGGTTGGTGATGTTCAGGTAGAGGGAGTTGCGGATGGGGTAGGCGATGCGGCTGGCCTGGTCGCCCTGCCCCATGCCGAAGAGCCGGTGGGCGTTGTAGCTGGTGACCCGGGCCACATCCTCGTAGCTCAGGCCCTTGAGCCGGGCGAGGGTCTCGGCGGTATGGCGCACGAAGGCAGGTTCGTTGCGCTTGCCCCGGTGGGGCTGGGGCGCGAGATAGGGGCAGTCGGTCTCCACCAGCATGTGGTCCACGGCGATGGCGCGGGCCAGCTCCCGGAGTTCCTCGTTTTTCGGATAGGTCAGGGTTCCCGGCAGGGAGATGTAGAAACCCATCTCGATGCAGGCTCTGGCCATGGGGATATCGCCGGAAAAGCAGTGGATCACCCCCCCGACCCTGGAGGCCTGCTCTTCTTTCAGCACCGCAAGGATGTCCTCGTGGGCGTCGCGGTCATGGACGATGATGGGCAGGTTGAGCTCGATGGCCAGGGCGATCTGGCGGCGGAAGGCGCGCAGCTGATCCTCTCTGGGGCTGCGGTTGCGGAAGTAGTCGAGGCCGATTTCTCCGATGGCCACGACCCGCTCGGCGGTGGCCAGGGTGCGAAGCTCGGAGAGCGCCTCATCATCCAGGCAGCTTGCATCGTGGGGGTGAACGCCCACCGAGGCGAAGAGAAATTCGTGTCTGGCCGCGAGCTCCGTGCTTCTTCTCGAGCTCTCCAGATCGCAGCCGACGCAGAGCATCTGCCGGACTCCTGCTGCCTCGGCGCGCTCAAGCACCAGATCAAAGTCTGCGGCGAAGCGTTCATCGTCCAGGTGGGCGTGGGTATCGATCAGCAAGGGTGAGAGTTCCATCGCATGCTCCATGAAAAAGAGGGGAACGCATTAAAATGATGCGTTCCCCTTTTCGTCGTTAATTTCGGGTTTGAGCCCGCCGGAGGTGATTCATTCCTCGATGCGGGGAAAAAGAGGGGCCGCCTTGTCGACGCAGGTGCCCGGCTTCATCAGGCCCCAGCGGTCGCCTCCGGCAAGCGAGGAGATGGCTTCCTCGCAACGAAGGGTCTGGAGGATCTTCTCCGCCGTGCCGGGCATGAAAGGGCCGACCAGCAGGGCGATGACGCGGACCGCCTCGATGAGGTTGTACATGACGGCGCCCAGGCGGGGCCTGTCGGCCGGATCCTTGGCCAGGGCCCAGGGCGCGGTGTCGTCGATGTATTTGTTCGCGGCTCCCACCAGCGACCAGATGGTCTGCAGGGCCTTGTTGAAGGCCAGCTCAACCATCTGCTCGTCCATTTCCCGCACCGCCTTGGGGAAGCGGGCGACGAAGGCTTCGTCGACCCCTTCCGGGGCGGCCGCTTCGGGCAGAAGGCCATCGAAATACTTGCTCAGCATGGCCGTGGAGCGGCTGAGCAGGTTGCCCAGATCGTTGGCCAGATCCGAGTTGATGCGGTGCACCAGGGCGCTGTGAGAGAAGTCTCCGTCCAGGCCGAAGGGGACTTCCCGCAGCAGGAAGTAGCGGATGGCGTCGATGCCGTAGCGGTCGATGAGCATGTTGGGCTCCACCACGTTCTGGAGGCTCTTGCTCATCTTCTTGCCTTCGACGGTCCACCAGCCGTGGGCGAAGACCTTCTTGGGCAGGGGCAGGCCCGCGGCCATGAGGAAGGTTGGCCAGTAGACGCAGTGGAAGCGGGTGATGTCCTTGCCGATGACGTGCACGTCGGCGGGCCAGAAGGCTTTGAAATCGCCGTCTTCGTCCTTGGGGTAGCCCAGGGCCGTGATGTAGTTGGTCAGGGCGTCGAACCAGACGTAGATGACGTGGCGCTCGTCCCCGGGCACGGGGATGCCCCAGGAGAAGGAGGTGCGGGAGATGGAGAGATCCCGCAGGCCTTCCCTGACGAAGTTGAGGATCTCGTTGCGCCGGGATCTGGGCTGGATGAAGTCGGGATTGGCCTCGATGTGCTCGATGAGGGCCTGCTGGTAGGCGCTCATGCGGAAGAAGTAGGAGGCCTCCTTGATTTTCTCCGTGGGCCGGCCGCAGTCGGGGCAGCAGCCGTCGAGGAGCTGGGTCTCCGTCCAGAAGGTCTCGCAGGGGGTGCAGTACCAGTCTTCGTATTCGCCCAGATAGATGTCCCCGCGGTCCTGCACCCGGCGGAAGAAGTCCTGTACGCCGTTTTTGTGGCGCTCCTGGGTGGTGCGGATGAAGTCGGTGTAGGAGATGTCCAGCTTGTCCCAGAGCGCCTGGAAGCGCTTGACCACCCGATCGGCCAGCTCCAGCGGCGTCTCCCCGTTGGCCAAAGCCGCCTTCTCCACCTTCTGGCCGTGCTCGTCCGTGCCGGTGAGGAAGAAGACCTCGAAGCCCCGGGCGCGCTTGTACCTGGCCAGCACGTCGCAGGCCAGGGTGGTATAGGCGTGGCCGATGTGGGGCACGTCATTGACGTAAAAAATGGGGGTGGTGATGTAGAAACGCTTGCTCATGACTCAGTCCTCGGTTTTCGGCGCCGGGGTCTTCGACGACGCGTTTTGGTGGTGTCCTTGTCCGCCTCCGGCGCCGCGGGTACGGACTGGGGCTGGGGAGATTTCGGGGGCCGGGGCTCGGGGCTCGGCGGGCGGGCGCCCGACTCCTCGACCTTGGCCTCCGCGGGTTTTTTGCGGTCCCGCCCAAGGCGGGGGCGCAGGGGGCGCTGACGGCGCTCTTTTTTCTCATCCCTGGCGGCCTCGGGGGCGGTCTCGGCGGCGGCTGCGTCCTTCTGCTCGGCAGGTTCGGCCTTGGGCGCTGCCTGTCCGAGATCCGAGAGGGCGACCTTGACGTATTCCCCGCTTCCCGTTCTCAGGGTGAGCCGCTGGGCCAGCACGTCCTGGGAGACGACCTCCGCCGTGCCGCCGCCGTGCTCGACCTTGCAGCCGCACTTGGGAAGCTTCTTGCGCATGGAGCAGTAGGTCTTGAATTCGTAGCCCAGGCAGCACAGCAGGCGCCCGCACTGGCCGGAGATTTTGTTGGGATTCAGGGCAAGCCCCTGTTCTTTGGCCATCTTGACCGAGACGGGTTCGAACTTGCGCAGGAAACTGCAGCAGCAGAGCTCGCGGCCGCACACGCCCAGTCCCCCCACCATCTTGGCCTCGTCCCGCACCCCGATCTGGCGCATCTCGATGCGGGTGTGGAACTGCTGGGCCAGGTCCTTCACCAGATCCCGGAAGTCCACGCGCCCGTCGGCGGTGAAGTAGAAGATGATCTTGGAGCCGTCGTAGAGGTATTCGGCCTGAACCAGTTTCATCTCCATGTTGCGCTCACGGATGCGCTGCCGGCAGAAACGGTGGGCCTCCATCTCGCGGGTCTTGTTGGTCAGCGCCGTGCCGATATCGGCTTCGGTGGCCTTGCGCACGACCCTTTTCATCTCTTCTGCGACTTCGGCGGCCGCAATCAGCCGGGGCGGATTTACCACGGTGCCCAGGGCCTTGCCCCGCTCCGTCTCCACGATGACCTGATCGCCCTTGGAGAGATCGAGGCCGTCGGCCAGAAAATCGTAGAGCTTGCCGGCGGAGCGGAACTTGATCGCCACAAGCTGCAATATCGGTTTGTTTTCTTCTGTCGTCATATTCTCAAGGCTGCCGGATGCATGCACAGACGCATCAGCAGCACCTCCATGGTGAGCTGTTTGTTGACGTTGCGGCCCAGGTGCATCCGGGCCTGGGCCAGGAAGTCCAGTTTGCGGAGCAATGAATCGATGGTTTCTTTTTGAGCCATTCTTCTGATTTTGTCCAGGACATCGATGTTCACCAGTTCTTCCGCGGGCCGACCGTGCAGGTAGAGGAGCTGGTCGCGGTAAAAGGCTTGCAGAACCTCGATGGTCTCATCGAGGTGTTCGCTGTCCTTGACGATTTTCTCGGCAAGTTCAAACAGGGGCAGAACGCTGCCCTCGGAGAGGGCCGAGACGGCCTTGAGAAGCTCCTTGCGGCCGTCGAGATAGAATTCCCGATCCTTGCCGAAGGCTTTCTTGAAGCTGCCGTCGGAGAGTGCCGCCAGCAGGTGGGCCTGGGTCTCTTCCAGTTCCAGCCGCTCGGTGAGCAGCCGTTGAAGATCTCTGAGGGCGATGGGGGGGAAGCGCAGGCGCTGGCAGCGGGAGCGGATGGTTTCCAGGACCGCCTCGGGCCTTGAGGTCAGGAGCAGAAAGAGGATATCCCCCCGGGGCTCCTCCAGCGTCTTGAGCAGGGCGTTGCCCGCATTGGGGTGAAGCTGGTCGGCGCAGTCGATGAGGATGATTCGCCGGGGCGCCTCCAGCGGCTTGTAGGCCGCCTCTCGCTGAAGGGAGCGTATCTGTTCGATCTTGATGAAGTTGCCGTCGGGTTCGACCACATGGATGTCGGGATGATTTCCATGGTCAATCTTGCGGCAGGCGATGCAGCCGCTGCACCCTGATTTCTGTTCGCAGAAAACCAGGCGTGCCAGCGCCAGGGCCATCAGCTTTTTGCCGACGCCTTCGGGGCCCTCGAAGAGATAAGCATGGGCCAGTCTCCCGGTGTGAACGGCCCGGAGCAGAACCTCCTTCTGCTTGTCGTGTCCCAGGATCTGATCAAAGGCCATTCTGGGTACTCAGAAAGTTCCGAACTTCCTCCGCAACGCTTCGGGCGACCTGTTCCCTGGGTCTTGCGGCGTCGATGATTCTGAACCGGGAGGGTTCCTGCTTCGCCAGTCGGCGATATCCCGACTGGACCTTGCGGTGGAATTCAAGTCGCTCCCGCTCGAAGCGGTCTTCCTTGGGGCCGCTTTGGACGGCGATGCGGGTAAGGGCCCGCTCGATACCCGTCTCGACGGGCAGATCCAGCAGCAACGTCAGCTGGGGTTGCAGGCCCTGGGTAGCCATATCATTGAGCGAAGCGATGAGATCGAGGCAGAGTCCGCGGCCGAACCCCTGGTACGCGATGGTTGCATCGGTGAAGCGGTCGCAGAGGACCGTTTTACCCTGCTTCAGCGCAGGGACGATGATCTCGGCCACATGCTGGGCGCGGGCCGCGGCATAGAGCAGGAGTTCCGCCCTCGGCGTCATGGCGCTGTTGCCGCTGTCGAGCAGGATGCTTCGGATGGCGTCGGCGATGGAGCAGCCACCGGGCTCCCGGGTCAGGACGACCTGGTGGCCGAGTTCAGACAGGCAGCGACCGAGCTCTTCGATCTGGGTCGTCTTGCCGGAGCCTTCCGTCCCCTCGAATGTGATGAAAAAAGACATGCGTTGGCTGTTTCTCCGTGCGAAAATCTGATCATTATAGGGAGCCGGGAGCCGATAAATCAAGGATAAAGCCGGCATGGGAAGTCCGAGAGCGGGCCTGGAAATGCCAGAAAATGCTGTACTTTAGAGGGGCGGTTTTGTTAAAAATCAAAGGTTGTCCTGTTTTTTCAGGGCAGGCGGGTATGGATTTGAATGAATATGGAGCCCACGTTGTCTTTTGAAGAGCTGCAAAACAGGCTGGGATACCGTTTTGTCGACCCGGAGTTGCTGCTTGAGGCCCTGACCCACAAGTCCTACCGCAACGAACATCCGGTGCAAACCCCTTTCGACAACGAGCGATTGGAGTTTCTGGGGGACGCGGTTCTGGATCTGGCGGTCAGCCGGTATCTCTACCGGAGCTTTCCCGAGCTGACCGAAGGCGAGTTGACCCGCATCCGCGCCGAGGTCGTCCATGAGGCTGGGATCGCCGAGCTGGGGCAAAAGCTGAACATCGGCTCATATCTTCGCCTGGGCCGCGGCGAGGAGCGCACGGGGGGGCGGACCAAGCCCAGTCTGCTGGCGGATGCCACCGAGGCGCTTCTGGGGGCGCTTTTCTGTGATGCCGGGTATGAGCGGTGCGAACCCCTGCTGATCGAGCTCTTCCAGCCGGCCATCGAGCGGTCGGCCCTCAGAAAACAGGCGCTGGACAGCAAGTCGGTGCTGCAGGAATTTTCCCAGGCCAGATTCGGCCGGCCGCCGCGGTATGTCCTCGTCGGCGCCGAGGGCCCCGATCATGCGCGCTGCTTCCGGGCGCAGGTTTTTGTGGGGGACGCGCTGGCCGGGGAAGGCGAGGGCCGCACCAAGAAAGCGGCTCAGCAGCAGGCCGCACAGGCCGCCCTGGATCGGCTGGGCACCGATGGCGAGCGCTGAAAAATGAATTTTTTTTATTTCTCGCCCTGTCGGGGCGCCGGGAAGTCTTTCTTATTTCGTAGAGGTTTTTAGGTATGCGGACTGAACAAACGGATGAATCCCGCGAATTTCGCAGCGGCTTTGTGGCCCTCATCGGGCGGCCCAACATGGGCAAATCGACCCTGCTCAACCGGATCCTGGGGCAGAAGGTCGCCATCACCTCCCACAAACCTCAGACAACCAGAAACAGGATTCTGGGGATTCATCATCTGCCCGATGCGCAGATTCTCTTTCTGGACACTCCCGGCATCCACAAAGCCAAGGGGGGGCTCAACAGCTACATGGTCGAGCAGGCGGTTTCCTGCTGCACCGGGGTCGATCTGGTGGTGTTGCTGGTGGAGGCTGCCGAGCTGGCGGACCCGGGCCGTGAGAGCCACATCCTGAAGATTCTCGCCCAGAGCCGGACGCCGGTGATTCTGGCCATCAACAAGTCCGACCTCGTGCCCAGGGAACAGCTGCTGCCCCAGATCGAGCGTTATTCGAGGGTGTTCGATTTCAGCGAAATCATCCCCTTGAGTGCATTGAGCGGCCAGGGGGTCGATCGTTTCGTGCAGCTGGTTCATTCCTATCTTCCCCAGGGGCCGGCCTATTACCCGGAGGATATGGTGACGGACCAGCCCGAGCGCTTCATCGTGGCCGAAATGATTCGGGAGCA
>Ga0214472_10003777_pt1 | contig 15984 bp, 18 predicted proteins | sample RVTome_6_FD_207662 | JGI IMG/M metagenome (GOLD analysis project Ga0214472, IMG submission 207662) | Soil microbial communities from uranium-contaminated site in the Upper Colorado River Basin, Wyoming, United States - RVT140D175 | ecosystem: Environmental > Terrestrial > Soil > Contaminated >... | reverse complement strand
GGGCGCGGCCAAAGCCGCGCCGGACACTTCGTTGCCTCGCTTACGCCGAGGCCACATCTCCTTCGGGTGCTCCCCGAAGGACCGGCACCTTGGGATGTCCTCCCAGGTTGCCGGACCCGCTCCCGCGGGCCGCTCCGGATGTCTGCCGGAGTATGCCCCCGGCCGCGGCCCCATTGCAAGCGGGCGGCTGCGTCATAGACGCCCGCGGGACGGAGGGCCGCTAGCGCGCGCCGGGCTTCAAGAACGACGAGGCCCATTGCCCGCGCACCGCGAGGTTCCAGGCCAGGCGCGAGAGCAGGCCCGCCTCGTAGACGGCGGCGGGCAGGAACTGGACGAAAGCGAGGAAGTCCTCGCCGCTCTTGCACCACGCGCCGAGGAGGTGGGAGTTCGTCCACTCGCGGAACTCCGCCAGGTTCAGGTAGGCGGCCTCCTCCGCCGCGCTCTTGCCCCGGACATGCGGCAAGGTCAGCCGCAGGAGAAGACCGGAGCCCAGGCGCGGGTGCTGCGTGTCGGCGGAGGCCTGCAGCACCGCGTGGGTCTCGGGCTCGGCCGCTCCCCCCGGCCCCGGCAGGCTCAGCTTCGCGGTGAACCCGAGGCCGTCCTGCTTCGCCTCCGTCCACGGCCGCGGCTCCATCTGGACCGTGGCCTCGAAGTCGGCCTCGGTGAACGGCGAGGGGTCGCTGCCCATCCGGCCGTAGACGTTGCCCAGGACGTCGAGGACGTCGTCGGGATCGCGCCGCCGCCCGCTCGAGGGATGCGCGGTCTCGGCCGGCTCCGCCTCGAAGTGCGCGGCCAGCTCCTCCACCTGGGCGTGCGCCTCCGCCGCCTGCAGGACCACCGCCGCGTCGAGGAGGGGGAGCAGCCACGAGACGTTGCGGGCGTGGGCGTAGGCGGCGGCGTGGAGGACGATCTCCGCGCTCTCGCGCTCCCACACCAGCGCGCTCAGGGTGGCGAAGCGGTTGAGCGCGGACAGCCGCTCCACCGTCTGCTCGACGTCCGGCACCTTGCGTAGCAGGTCCGTGGACGCGTGGATGCGCACCACCTCGATGTCGTTGCTCGTGCGCGGGGGCTCCGCCCACACGTGCTGGGCCAGGTGATGGGCCCACCAGGTGAAGTTGCGGTGGGCCCCCAGGCTCCACTCCGCGGGCACCTCGAGGGCGTCGTGGATCTTGCGTATGACGAGGAGGCCGAGGTCGGGCGTCTCCGCGGTGGCCGGCACGTCGGGCGAGGAGGGCATCTGCTTCCACGATACCTCACGGGAGGGCGGCGCGGGGCTCGGCAGGGATCTTGCTTTTCGGGAGTTGAGGGCTGGCGTCCGCCCTCCCCGCCGCGGCGAGCGGCGAAAGGAGGACCCCCATGACCCGCCGAAGGGCCGCCGCGTCCGTGGCCGTGGTCGTGCTGTCGGCCGCGGGGTGGGTGGCCACCTGCAACCGCTCCAGCAGCCCGTCGGCACCCCTGCCGCCGCGGCGACCACCCCCCCGAGTCCCCGCCGCCGATGGGAGCCGGCAAGCCCCCCTGCACCCTTCCTCCCGGCAAGGGAAGCGGCCAGGACTGCCCGCGCCAGACCTCGTCCTACCTGCCGCTCGTCGAGCGCTCCCTCGACCGGCTCGTGGAGCGGCGGCCGGAGATCTTCGACCTCCATTCCTTCAGCGGATGTGGCACCTGCTACCGCGTCAAGAACGTCGCCGCCTACGTCAAGGAGATGGTGGCCGAGGCCGAGTCCGAGGGGGCGTGCGCGATCTGGGACGGCGAGGAGCTGGCGGTCAAGAAGACCAACGACTTCAGCGACCAGTACGACATCTTGACCTTCGAGAGCTTCATCCGCCGGGACCACAGCTCGTACCGGGCGACCTGTTGGCCCGCCTGGTTCTGAGCCTCCGGCTCCTCGAGGCCAGGTCATCTTTCCACTCGTATTGTTCGACGTTGACGTGAGCCCGCAACGGGCGTAACGTCCGGTCGACAAACGCGATCGCATATCGACAGGTCAGGTCTGCTGGATCAGGGGGTGGATTATGCGCATCGGTTCCCTGCCTCGGATCGCCGCGTTCGTGTCGGCCATCACCCTGCCCGCGAGCGGGCTGGCCGACGAAGGTACGGAGTCGTACGTCCCCAAGAAGGCGTACGCGCGGCCAGCGGGTCGCCCGACGGGCAAGGTCCCTTCCTCGCCCGTGAGCCCTGCCGCGCGAGCTGCCCAGGGGACCAACATCGTCCTCAACGGCGGCTTCGAGTCCAACGGAGGGGCCGGCACCAACATTTTCAACGACTGGACCGTGGAAAACCTCTTCGGGGGGGTCGGTGATTGGCTGGTCCAGACCGGGACCACGTCACCGCTGAACGGATTCCCTGTCGATGCTCCTCCCGAGGGGACCTTCGCGGCGATGACCGATCAAGGGGGGCCGGGATCACACGTCCTTCACCAGGTACTGGCGGTCCCCGCCGCGCCCGCGGTGATCCTGACCTGCCAGGTCTTCGTCAGCAACCAGGCCGGAGTCTACTTCACTCCGGCGACCCTCGATTTCAACGGGGAGCCGAACCAGCAGGCGAGGATCGACATCATGAACCCCGCCGCGCCCATCGACGACGTCGGCGCCGGCGTGCTACTCAACGTGTTCATCACCAATCCCGGCGACCCCATCCTGATCCCGTACACCACGGTCACGGCGAACCTCACCCCTTTCGCCGGCACGAGCGTGCGGTTGCGCGTAGCCGAGGTCGACAATCAGCTCTTCATGAACGTCGGTGTCGACAACTGCTCGACCGCGGACGTTCCCGTCGAGCTGATGGGTCTGTCGGTCGAGTAGCGTCGCGGCGCGGTTCGCCAGGCTCGGCCCGTGACCGCGCGCGCGTGATCCGGGTGAGCATCGCCGCCGCCGGAAGCCGCTGCGCATGCGTGGCCGCGCTGCTGGCCCTGGGCTGCCGCGCGCCCGCGCCCCCCGCGCCGCCCGCGGAGACGGTCGACCTCCTGTCGCGGTTCGCAGACGTCGACTGCCGCTCGGACACGTTGGACCTCCCCTTCCTGCTCTCGCGCACCCTGCTCAAGCACCGCGGCTTCGAGGAGGCGCGCGACCCGGTGAAGAGGACGGTCCGGCTGTGGCTGGCCGGGGCCGAGGGGCGCCTCGAGCTGCCCGTGGCGACCACCGGGCCCAAGACCCTCCGGTTCACCGCGCGCTGCAAGGTGAGCCACCGTCCCCAGCTCCCGGTGGCGGTCTCGGTCAACGGCCACGTCCTCGCCACCCTCGCCGTGACGCCGGCGGAGACGGAGTATCGGGTCGACATCCCGGAGGCCGTCCAGGTCTCCGGCCGGAACGAGCTGCGGTTCGAGGCGCGGCCGAGGGCGGAGCGTCCGCGGCGGCCGCTGATGCTGACGGGGCTCGAGGTGCACCCCGCAGGCGCCGCGGGCGCCCCGCCGCATCTCTCCGGCGACGGCCTCCGGCTCCCGCCCGGGGCGTCGGTCGCGTATCCGGTGGACGTGAGCCGAGCGGACGTGGAGCTGGACATCGGGCTGCGGGCGGATCCCGCGCGCGGCGGGCGCGTCCGCGTCGACTTGACGGCCGGGAGAGCGGAGCGGACGGTCGCGACGCTCGACGCCGGCACGGGTCCGAAGAAGACGCGGGTGCCGCTGCCCCCGGGGCCGTTGGCCCGCCTCCGGCTCTCGAGCTCCGAAGGGGCCTGGATCTCCACCCTCCGGCTACGCGTGCCGATCCCGCCGACACCCGTCCCGGTGGCCCGCCCTCCGCGGCGGGATCCTGGCGACGCCAGGCTGAACCTCGTGCTGTTCGTGGCCGACGCCGTGCGCGCGGACTTCCTCTCCGCCTACGGCTATCCGCTCCCCACCTCGCCGCGCTTCGACGCCTTCGCCCGCGCGGGCTGGCTGTTCGAGGACGCGACCGCGCAGTCCTCCTGGACGCGGCCCGCCGTGGCCTCGCTCCTGACCGGCCTGGGGGTGGACGCCCACGGGGTCTTCGGCCCCCGGAACACGATCGTGCCCGCGATGACGACGCTGCCCGAAGCCCTCCAGGCCGCGGGCTACGCCACGGGGGCGTTCGTGGCCAACGACGTCGTGAGCCCCACGCTCGGCTACGCCCAGGGGTTCGACGCCTGGAGCGCCTTCCCGCGCCGTCCCTCCGCCGAGGTGGTGCGTGCGGCCGTGGCCTGGATCCGCGAGCGCCGCGGGCCGTTCTTCGCCTACGTCCACACGCTGGGGGCCCACCGCCCTTACAGTCCCTCGCGGGAGCGGTGGCGGCACTTCCTGCCCGCGCGGCTGCCGCGCGTTCGCGACGTGAACGCGCTGGTGCTACGGTCGAGGCTCGCCCCCGAAGAGCTGGCGCTGGTGCGCTCGGCCTACGCCGCCGAGGTGCACGAGAGCGACGCCGCCTTCGGCGGGCTGCTCGACGGCCTGGAGGCCCAGGGCCTGCGCGAACGGACGGCGATGGCGTTCACCGCCGACCACGGCGAGGCCTTCGACGAGCACGGGGACCGCGGGCACGGGGTGCGCCTCTACCAGGAGACGGCCCACGTCCCGCTCGCCCTGCATGTCCCTGGCGCGGCGGGCGGGGCGAGGATCTCCGTCCCCGTGCAGCACGCCGACCTGGCCCCGACCTTCCTCGCGCTGGCCGGCCTGCCCGCGCCGCCCGACCTCATCGGGCTGGACCTGGCCGGGCTGGCCCTGCGGCCGCCGAGTTCCGCCGAGGCCCCGCGGATCCTGGTCAGCCGCGTGACCTATGCGGGGGCGGACAAGGTGGCCGTCCGCTGGGGCGCCATCAAGCTCATCGCGAACGAGGAGGCGGACGTGCCGCCGTCCGGGCGCTTCGAGCTCTACGACCTCTCGCGGGACCCCGGCGAGACCGAGGACCTCAGCGACCGGCGGCCGGAGACGGTCGAGTACCTCTGGATGGAGTCGAGGGCCCTGCGCGCCGCGGAAGAGGCCTTCCGCGCGCGCGCGGGGGCGGGGCGCGCGGTCGAGCTGTCCCGCGAGGACAAGGAGGCGCTGCGCGCCCTGGGCTACGTCGAGTGAGCGGCGGCCGGCCGTCTCGCATTTCTTTCCGGCCGCATCCCGCATGATTTGCCGCGTGCCCAGCTGGCGCGCAGCGGTTGCGCCCCGCCGCGGCGACGGGCCCGCGCCGCGTCGACGTTAACCCCCTGGCCGGATAGCGCTAAGCGCCGGTCCCGGACGCGCCGCCCCGAGGGGCATGGGGCTTGCTCTTCCTCGGCCGAGCACCCCCTGACCGTACATGCGGGAACGTGACCGTTCTCGCATGTCGGACTCGCGTCCAGAGGTGGAGCGCATCCAGCGATGGAGCGACTCCCATAGAGGATGAGGCGACCATGAAGAACGAGACCTTGTCGTCCCGGACGCGGACTGTCGCGCTCGCGGTGGGGATGCTCGCGGCCGTCGCGGCCGGCGCCGCCGCCGCCGACCTGAACCCCGAGTGGCTGGCACGCCTGCCCGTGGGCGCCTCGCTCACGGCGGGCCTGCAGGGCATGGTCGTGGACGCCGCCGGCGTCTCCTACGTCACCGGCATCTCCGGCTCCTCGTCCAACACGGACATCACGACGGCGGCGTACGCGCCGGATGGAACGCTGCTCTGGTCCCGGGTCTGGGACGGCCCCTTTAGCTGGCACGACCAGTCGCGGGGAATCGCGCTGGGTCCCGGCGGCCTCGTCTACGTCACCGGCAACACTCCCGGACCCGGATCCTACGCCCGGGTCGTGGTCCTCGCGTACGACGGCGCGACCGGGACCCTGGTGAAGAGCTTCGAGTACACCAGCGGCCCGGGCATTTCCGAGCACGGGCAGTCGGTGGCCGTCGACGCGGCGGGAGGGATCTACGTCGCGGGAGGCACCGTCGGCGACGGCGGAGACGCCCTCGTCCTGGCGTTCGAGGCCAACGGCCAGCTGCGGTGGCAAAGGACCTGGGACGGCCCGGCGGGAGGTCCCTACACCCAGGACAGCGCCCTCGAGGTGCTGATCGACCCCAGCGGCGATCCGGTGGTGTTGATCCACGGCGTGATGGCGTCGTTGCACCCGGACTACGTGGTGATCAAGTACGCCGCGGCGACCGGGCTCACGAAGTGGCAGGCGACCTGGGGCGTCAGCGGGGGGGACTACCCGCGCGACATGGAGATCGACGCCCAGGGCGACGTCTACGTCACGGGCATCGGGATCGACTTCCAGGACAAGTTCAGCACGATCAAGCTGGACGGCAGCGACGGCAGCCTGCTCTGGCAGGCCTACGACTGGACGGGATACCACAACGGGGTCGCCGGGCTCGCGCTCGACGGGCAGGGCGGCGTGTACGTCACGGGCAGCGTGGACCCCGACGGCGACGAATCGAACCTCAACGACAACATCTACACCGTGAAGCGGGACGCCCAGGGCGGGGCCCTGCTGTGGACGCACCTGTACGGCGCCAATTGCCTCGGCTGCTACGACTTCTCGGGCGACGTGATCGTGGACGCCGCGGGACACGCGTTCGTCGCGGGCGTGACGAACTCACCGCCCTACGGCATGGACGCCATCCTGCTCGTCCTCGACGCCGCCACCGGCCTCGAGACCGACCGCGGCATCATCACGGGCGGGGCGATCGAGAGCGCCTGGTCCAGGGAGCTGCGCTTCGACGCCGCGTTCAACCTCCTGGTGGGCGGCGAGATCTCGAACGTCAACACCGGTCAGGTGGACATCAGCGTGGCGAAGTACGCGTCGCTCGGCGGAGGCGGCATACCGTGCGCCGACGCCGCGTGGTTCACGGCGGTGTGCGTCAGCCGGCCCGGCACGGACAACCGGCTCAACATCCGCCTGCGCCTGACCGACGCCGGTCACAGCGGGGACCAGGTGACGGTCACGGTGGACGGGACGCCGCATGTCTCGACCATCAACGGGGCCGGGGCCAGCATCGTGGTGAAGGGCGTTGCGCCGGGCGTCCACGCCGTCGAGCTGACGGAGCCGGCCGGCTGCTTCCCGGCCGCCGAGCCCATCTGCCCGGCGAGCGGACCGCCGCTCGGCGTGCGCTGACGGCCCCGGGCCGCGCAGGGGGCTCGCCCAGGGAGCGGTGTACGATGTCTCGTGGGCGAGACGCTCGCGGCCCTCCGCCGCACCCTGGAGATGGTGCCGTCGCCCCTGCCCGACCGGCCGGGGCTGCTCGTCCGCGACCCGTTCCGCTACTCCGAGATCGTCCTCATCATTCCTCCCGCGGTCGTCCCTTGCCTCGCCTTCTTCAACGGGCGGTACGAGGAGGCCCAGGTCCGCGAGGCGCTCACGGGCCTCACCGCGGACGCGCGGATCGGCGAGTTCCTGGGGCACCTGCGCTCGACCCTGAGCGGCGCGGGTTTCCTGGAGGACGACGTCTTCGAGCGCATGCGCGACGAGCGCCACCGCGACTTCGCGGGCGCGGGCCGCCGCGCCGCCGTCCACGCCGGCTCCGCCTACCCGGCGGCGGCGGAGCCGCTGCGCGAGGCCATGGCGCAGTACATGGACGGCGCGCCCGCGGCGCCGGGCGGGCCGGCCGGCGGGCGCCTGATGGGCATCGCCGCCCCGCACGTCAGCCCCGAGGGCGGTTGGCAGTCCTACCGCGCCGCCTACGCGGCGCTGTCGCCCGCCGACGAAAGCCGCACGTTCGTGATCCTGGGCACCTCCCACTACGGCGAGCCGGAGCGGTTCGGCCTCACCCGCAAGCCCTTCCTCACGCCCTTCGGCGAGACCGCAGTCGACACGGACCTCGTGGACGAGCTCGTCCGCGGGGCGGGGCCCGGCGCGGTCGTCGAGGACTACTGCCACTCCGTGGAGCACTCCATCGAGTTCCAGGTCGTGTTCCTCCAGCACCTGTTCGGGAGCCGCATCCGCATCGTGCCCATCCTGTGCGGGCCCTTCGCGCGGAGCACGCTCGGTGCGGGCCGGCCGGAGGACGACCCTGGCGTGGGGCGCTTCCTGGGGGCCCTGGGGGATCTGGCCGCGCGCGAGGGCGGCCGGCTGCTCTGGGTCCTGGGCGTGGACATGGCGCACGTGGGCCGGCGGTACGGCGACGGCCGGAGCGCCCGCGTGGGCGACGAGGCCATGGCCCGGGTCGAGGCCCGCGACCGCGGCCGGATCGAGAGCCTCGCCGCGGGAAGGGCGGCGGACTTCTGGGCCCTCGTCCAGGAGAAGCGCGACGACCTCCGTTGGTGCGGGGCCTCTCCTCTCTATACGTTCCTCCACGCGGTCCGCCCGCCCGGCGGCGAGCTGCTCCGCTACGAGCAGTGGAACATCGACGAGCACAGCGTGGTCAGCTTCGCGGGCATGGCCTTCCGCGAGCAACCGGGCGGGTCTTGAGGTATCCTGGGCGGTCCGGGCTCTGACGGCCCGAGGAGGAGAGAGACCACGCTCATGCCGACCGTCGCCAACCTCGGGCCCCTGGCCCTCGCCCTTTCGCTCGTCGTCGCCGTTCACCCCGCCCCGGCCTCGTCCGCGGAGAAACCCGCCCCCAAGACGGGTGCCGCCCAGGCCGTCGCGATCGTGGGGGGGGAGCCCATCACCGCCGCCGAGTTCGAGGAGCTCGCGGGACCCCGGCTCTTCGCGGTGCGCACCCAGGAGTACAACCAGAAGAGGGGCCTCCTGGAGGAGGCCATCGACACCCGCCTGCTGGAGAAGGAGGGCAAGGCGCGGGGCATCAGCGCCGACGAGCTCGTGCGGACCGAGGTGGACGCCAAGGTCCCCGCGGTGACGGAGGCGGAGCAGAAGGAGTACTACGAGAAGAACAAGCCCCGCTTCGGGAGCACGCCCGAGGCCGACGCCTTGAAGCAGATCGAGGGGGGCCTCCGGCAGCAGCGGGTCCGCGAGCGCCGCGCCGCCTACACGAAGGAGCTGCGCGACAAGGCGGGGGTCCGGATCCTGCTCGACCCGCCGCGCGTGGACGTGACCAGCTCGGGGGACGACCCGACCAAGGGGCCGGCCGCCGCCCCCATCACGATCGTGGAGTTCTCCGACTTCCAGTGCCCGTACTGCTCCCGCGTGAACCCGACGCTGAAGCAGGTCGAGGAGCGCTACGGGGAGAAGGTGCGCGTGGTCTTCCGCGACTTCCCCCTCATCCAGATCCACAAGGACGCGGCCAAGGCCGCGGAGGCCGGGCAGTGCGCCCACGAGCAGGGGAAGTTCTGGGAGATGCACGACCGGCTCTTCGCCAACCAGGCGAAGCTCCAGGTCGAGGCCCTGAAGCAGAGCGCCAGCGAGGTCGGCCTGGACGCGGCGGCCTTCAACCAGTGCCTCGACTCCGGGAAGTACACCGCGGAGTGGCAGAAGGACATGGAGGAGGGCGGACGCTACGGCGTGACGGGGACGCCGGCGTTCTTCATCAACGGCCGGCTGTTGTCGGGCGCCCAGCCCCTCGAGGCCTTCACCACCGTCATCGACGAGGAGCTGGCCCGGGCCGAGCCGGTGGCCGCGGCCCAGGGCGGCAAGAAGTAGCGCAGCGGGCCGTGACCGTCTAGCGCGCCGCGGGCGCCATCCAGAGCGATCGGGCGAGCAGCTCACGGTGGTGGAGGCCCGCGGCGCGGTCCAGCGAGGCCAGCGCCTCGGGCAGCGCGGCGGGGAAGCGCCACTCGTCCGCGCGGCCTCCCTCCGCGACGAAGGCGGCCGCCCACTCGCGCCACCAGGGCGCGATCCGCGTCGCGATCGGCTCCACGACGAGGATCCGCGCCGCCGCCCGGCCGGCCTCGAGCAGCCGGGCGAGCAGCCTCTCGCGCGGCGCCGGCTCGAGCTCGTTCACGGTGAAGGCCGCCACCACCCCGCCGCCCCGCCCCGGCAGCTCCGCGCGGTCCAGGTCGCCCGCGTGCGCGCGCCCGTGCAGGCCCAGCGCCTTCAGCGTCCAGCGGGCCTCGGCGGCGGCCCACCCGCTGCGGTCCACGCCCTCGTAGAAGGGCCGGGGGCGCGCCTCCAGCGCCCACGCCGCGCCCGCCGCCCCCGTGCCGCATCCCAGGTCCGCGATCCGGGCCGGCGCCGGATCCGCGGCGCCGAGCGCGCGCACCACCTCGCGCACGACGAGGAAGTGCAACGGTCCGAGGTACAACGCGAAGGCCGCGCGCTTGCCCGCCCCGTCGAGCGCCGCCCCCGCGGCGATGCGGCCGCGCCGCTCCACGTAGAGCGAGGAGAGCGCCTGCAGCCCGCGGCGGATCTCCGCGAAGGTCAGGTCGGCGTGGTGGCGGGCCTCGAGCGCGGCCAGCCAGCGGGGGAACGGATCGCCGCTCGTGGTCATGCGCAACGAGAAGGATAGCGGGAATGGTTCGCGCCGAGTTAAAATCGCCTAGGCGAATATAGATGGACCTCCATCCGCCCCGACGAGCACAGCCCGGCCCGTCGCAGGAGGGTGCCATGGACACGGTGATCTTCGCTTGCATCCACAACGCCGGCCGCTCGCAAATGGCGGCCGCGTTCTTCAACCGCACGGCAGACACGTCGAAGGCCCGCGGCATCTCGGCGGGCACACGTCCCGCTTCGACCGTTCATCCCGAGGTCCTCGCTTCCATGCGCGAGGTCGGGATCGATCTCTCCTCGGCCAGGCCGCAGCTCCTCACCACCGAGCTGGCCGCAGGTGCCCGCCACCTCGTGACGATGGGATGCGCGGAAGAGTGCCCCTACCTGCCGGGCCTGCAGGTGCAGGACTGGCCGCTGGAGGATCCGAAGGGCAAGCCTCAGGAGCGTGTGCGCGAGATCAGGGACGAGATTCGTGACCGCGTGAAGACGTTCGTCGAGGCGCAAGGTTGGGCCCGCGGCGCGAGCGGGGGAGCGACGGAGCCGACACCGTGAGCGTCGAGAAGCGCGCGTGAACGTCAACCTGCTGTTCCGCGCCTTCTCCGACCGCACCCGGCTGCGGATCCTCCATCTGCTCAGGGGAGGGGAGGTGTGCGTGGGGGACCTCGCCAAGGCCCTCCGCGTCCCCCAGCCCACCGCGTCCCGCCACCTCGCGTACCTGCGTCGCGCCGGGCTCGTGCTCACCCGCAGGGAGCGCCTGTGGACCTTCTACTCTCTCGCTCCCGCCAGGGGTGACTTTCACGAGAGCCTCCTCGACTGCCTGGGGAGCTGCTTCCGCGAGATCCCCGAGCTCGAAGCCGATGCCAGGCGGTACGCACGGATCCAGAAGGCCGGCGGCTGCTGTCCCTGAGCGGCCCCTTTTTTCGTCAACTGTATTCGGGTGAGCGAATGAAGAAGGTCAAGCCCGATCAGGCTCGCGAGCGCCCTTGGGGGATCGTGCGCCTCGTGCTGGGGTTCCTTCAGGTCTTCGGGGCCTCTCTGGGCGCCGGCCTGCTCTTCCACGTCGGCGTCACGCGCCTCACCCTGCTCGTCATCGTGCTCACCGGCCTCTGCACGACCGCCAGCGTGCTGCTCTTCGGTGGGCGTCCAGCGCAGTCCACCAGCGCGCCGCGACGGCACAGGTAGGCGATGGCCCGAACCTCGACATCCTGGAGAAACGCCCTGTGCTCGGCCGTGGGAGCAGCGCTCGCGGCCGGGTTCCTCGCTTGCCGGCAGGCGCCGCGTAGGGACGCTGTGGATGCGACGTTGGTGCAGGACGTCAATGCGCTGGTCGCGCGGTCCACGCCCGAAGGAGGGACCGCACGCGACTTCGTGCCCCTTGCGCGTGATGCCGGCGGCGTCCACAGCTCCTGGGAGATCGAGACCGACCTGACGTGGCCGACCTACTGCGGGTGGCTGGTCACCCGCATCCCGCCGGAATACAAGCGGAGCGGCTCCTGCGACTCGACGGTAACGTTCTCGCGGACCACTCCGGCAGACGCGTTCGCGCTTCGGGTCGACAGATTGACGACGGTGCCTCGCCTTCGCGTCCGGCTCGACTATCGCGGCTATCCCTTCTGAGGTCGTTGTGCCGCACCTCACGGGCCCGACGCCCCCGCCGCAACGCGTGCGCGTCCGAACGAGCAGGAGCGCACGTCCTGCGCTCCTCCAGGGCGCAGGCGCCGCAATCGCCGCCTCAAGAGCCCTGGCGTCTTCCTTGCAAGGCTCGTCATTTCGGAGACCGACGAAATGAGCGGCCGGCGCGGGTCGGAATCGGGGCTGAGGCAGGCCACGCGAGTGTTCAAGGCGGCGGCCCATCCGGCTCGCCTGAGGGTCCTCGGCATGCTCCGCGCGGGCGAGCTGTGCGTCTGCCAGATCACGGCCGTCCTCGATGTGGCCGTTTCCACCGTGTCGGCCCATCTCGCGGAGCTGAAGCGCGCCGGTCTCGTGGTCGAGCGGAGGGACGGGCGCTGGGTCAGCTACGGCCTCGCCAAGGGTACGGCGCCGCCGGCGCTTCTCGGCCAGGTGTGGGCCCTCATCGCTGGCGATCCGCAAGTCGGGGCGGATGCCCGCCTGGTGCGTGGCCTGCGCCGGGTGCCCGTCGAGGACCTGTGCCGCGTCGACCTGGATCTCACCCGATTGGGGTTGAGGCGCCAGGCGCCGCGGTCTCCCGGAAGGAGCTCCTGATGCAGACAGCCGTGAGCGTGATCGAGATCCTGGGCCCCGGGTGCGCCCGCTGCCACGAGACGCACCGCGTGGTCAGCCATGTCGTGGATGAGGCCCGGCTCGGCTGTGAGGTCCAGAAGGTCGAATCGCTGGAGCGCATGGTCGACCTCGGTGTCTTGAGGACCCCGGCCGTCGCCATCGACGGCAAGGTGGTCCTGTCCGGGCGGATCCCGAAGGTGGAGGAGGTCCGCCGGCTCCTCGGCCTGGCCTGATCCGGCAGCGCTCGATCGAAGAGACGAGCATGGCAACCACACCCGAGGTCGTGGCCGCTCGAGCCGAGGGCAACCCATGGCCGAGTGTCGCCCTGGGGACGCTCGCGTGGGGCGGCCTGTACGCCGGTATCCATCCGCTCTCGCAGTGGATCGCCCATCGCCTCCTCGGCCTCCCTCGAGGGTCCCATCTCGGCGAGGCCGTCGCGTTCTTCTTCTACGACGTACCGAAGATCCTGCTCTTGCTGGCGGGGATGATCTTCGTCATCACCATCGTCCGCTCGTTCTTCAGCGCCGAGCGGACCCGGCGCCTGCTGAGCGGGAAGCGCGCCGGTATCGGCAACGTCCTGGCCGCGGCCCTGGGCATCGTCACTCCCTTCTGCTCGTGCAGCGCGGTGCCGCTCTTCATCGGCTTCGTCGAGTCCGGGATCCCGCTCGGCGTCACCTTCTCCTTCCTGATCGCGGCGCCGGTCATCAACGAAGTGGCGCTCATCCTGCTCTTCGGCATGTTCGGGTGGAAGGTGGCGGCGCTCTACGTCGCGTCGGGGATGGCCATCGCCATCACCGTCGGCCTCGTCATCGGCCGCCTGCGCCTCGAGCGTCACGTCGAGGATTTCGTGTGGCGGATGAAGTTCCAGGGCGGGGACGACGAGTCCGCCGAGCTGTCGTGGGACGACCGCTTCGCGCAGGCCCGGGACGCGGTCGGGGAGATCCTGCGCAAGGTCTGGGTCTACGTGCTGATCGGGATCGCGGTCGGGGCCATCATCCACGGATACGTTCCCACCGACGCGCTGGCGGGGTACATGGGCAAGGACGCCCCGTGGTGGTCGGTGCCGGTCGTCGTGCTTGCCGCGGTGCCGCTGTATTCGAACGCGGCCGGGATGGCGCCGGTGCTCCAGGCCCTCGTCGGGAAGGGCGCGGCCCTGGGGACGGCGCTGGCATTCATGATGGCGGTCGTGGGCCTGAGCCTGCCCGAGACGATCCTGCTCCGCCGCGTGCTGAAGCCGCGGCTCCTGGCGGTGTTCATCGGCGCCGTCACCATCGCGATCATCGTGACGGGTTACGTGTTCAACGTCGTCCTGTGAAGACGGAGAAGAGGATGTCGGTGTTCGAGCGCTACCTGAGCCTGTGGGTGGCGGCCTGCATGGCGCTGGGCATCCTGCTGGGGAGGCTCTTCCCCACGTTCGTCGACTGGCTGCGCTCCATGGAGCTGGGCGAAGGCAGCCAGATCAACATCCCGATCGCGGTACTGATCTGGCTCATGATCTACCCCATGATGCTGAGGATCGACTTCGCGTCGATCCGAGGCGTCGGCCGCCGGCCCAAGGGCCTCTTCATCACGGTCTTCGTGAACTGGCTGGTGAAGCCGTTCTCCATGGCCCTGCTGGGATGGCTGTTCTTCACGAAGGTCTTCGCCCGCTGGATCCCGCCCGCGCTGGGCGCCGAGTACCTGGCCGGTGTGATCATCCTGGCCGCGGCCCCGTGCACGGCAATGGTGTTCGTCTGGTCGCACCTCTCCGACGGCGACCCCGCGTACACCCTGGTCCAGGTCTCGGTGAACGACCTGATCATGCTGTTCGCCTTCGCGCCCATCGTGAAGCTCCTGGTGTCGGGCGCCGCGGGCCTGGAGGTCCCCTTCTCCGTCCTGCTCTATTCCGTGCTCGTGTTCGTCGTGGTGCCGCTCGCCCTGGGCTCGATGAGCCGCGCGTGGCTGCTGCACAACAAGGGGAGAGCCTGGTTCGAGGACCGACTTCTGCCGGCATTCCAGCCGGTGACCATCGTGGCGCTCCTCGTGACGCTGGTCGCGATCTTCGCCTTCCAGGCCGAGAACATCACGTCGCGCGCCCTCCACGTCGCCCTGATCGCGGTGCCCATCCTGCTCCAGGTCTACTTCAACTCCGGCCTCACCTACGGGCTGATGCGGTTCTTCAAGGTCCCGTATCAAGTGGCCGCTCCGGGCGCGCTCATCGGCGCGTCGAACTTCTTCGAGCTGGCCGTAGCCACGGCGATCGCGCTCTACGGCCCGGGCTCGGGCGCGGCCCTGGCCACGGTGGTCGGGGTCCTCGTGGAGGTGCCGGTCATGCTCTCCGTGTGTCGCGGGTGCGTGTCGACGCGTCACTGGTTCGAAGAGCGCGTACCGGCGACACGGATCGGACCAGCTTGATGGCGGATGCCGCCGCGTCACTGGTGGGTGGTGGGCGCGGTAGGATTCGAACCTACGACTTCCACCGTGTGAAGTCCACTCACGCAGCGGCCTTCACGTCGGGGCAATCAGCGTGTGCAGTCCGCAGGCTCCGATAGCAGGGCCTCGATCCGGGCTTCCAGCCCGCGGCCGGATGGCTGGCCCGAGTGCAGCTCTCCAACCTGACGGGTACGGATGCGGCCGCAGCGGTCGACCAGGTAGAACGCCGGCCAGTACTCGTTGTGCAGCGCTTTCCAGTAGGCGAGATCATTGTCGACGAGATGGGGGAAGTCGAGCCCGGTGGCAGGCATCCTCATGGACGGGTGATCGCCGGGGCGAGGCGAGTTCATGTGCGTCACGTGCCTGAGTCGCGACCAGGCGTCCTCTTGGCGGCCGCGCGGCGTGCGAGCGCCTGCAGCGCCCGGTCCTGTCGCTGGACCTCCCTGGCCTGTCCCCGAACGCGTGGATCGCGGATGAGAGTCGCGAGTCGCTCGCCCATCTCCTTGCCGTGTGATACCGCGAGGGCCAGGGCATGCTCCATCCAGTCCGGGTGCAGGTTGGTCAGGATTGCGACGTCGTAAAGGTCGTGAGAAGACCCGGCCCTGAGCTTCAGGCGAAGGAGGGTATCGGGATCGACTACGCGGAGCCGTTGACCGCGCACGACAAGATCCATGAAGCGCTCTGGCTCGAGCGGGACCACGGGGGGCAACACGTCGAAGGGCACCGCGTCGGCGGGCCTCGAGCCGACCGTGATCACCCCCTTCAAGCAGTGGAAGTCGCCCCCGACCACGTCCCCCTTGGAGAGCCGCGCCGTCACTCCATTCTCCGACAGGAGCCTTCGGGCCTCGGTGAGTGGCATGGTGACGATGACGTCGATGTCCCGCGTTCCGCGTACGAACCCGTGCGCGTTCACCGCCATGCCGCCGGCAATGGCGCAGCGCTCCTCACCGAGGATCCGGAGCAACCGCGCCGCGGCCTTCACGAGCTTCCCGGCGGCCATCCGAACCGGCTACCGAGGCGCAGCGGCGAGCGCCGCACCGAACTCCGAAAGCTCTTCCGCCTCGAGAAGGCGCTCCGCCATGCGCTCTCGATCCTTCTCGCTGGCGGGAA
>Ga0214472_10003776_pt1 | contig 15986 bp, 17 predicted proteins | sample RVTome_6_FD_207662 | JGI IMG/M metagenome (GOLD analysis project Ga0214472, IMG submission 207662) | Soil microbial communities from uranium-contaminated site in the Upper Colorado River Basin, Wyoming, United States - RVT140D175 | ecosystem: Environmental > Terrestrial > Soil > Contaminated >... | reverse complement strand
CGGTAAACGGTTACTTTTTCCCCGCCCCTCCCCGCCAAACCGTAATTGAACACCCGACCTGCGAGGGTCGCCAGCCTACAGCCTACAGCCTACAGCCTATAGCCTATAGCCTATTATAGCCCTCCCACCGGCCGTTCACCATCCCCTCGCCCTTTCCAGTCTTTGCCGCAGTCTCCGCACCAGAGCCGGGTCCGGCGCGAACGGCAGGGCTGGCGGCCGGGGGGGCGGCAGGCGATGGCTGGCGGCGAAGGGGGTGGCCGCCAGGTTGCGGTTGTAGGCCTCCACCATCAAGATCTCCAGGCTGACCACATCCTGAATGTTATAGGCCAAAAGCGTTTCCAGGGCACGCCGGTTGCCGGTGGCCCGGTACTCGTGCCACAGCAGCACGGCGAAATAGCCGTCCACCCCTTCCAGGTCGCCGCGGTCCAGGCCGAGTTGTTTTTCGCACCCCTTCAGCCCACCCTTGAGGCCGAGGCCGGCCAGGAGATAGCGCAGATCGATGTGGGCCTGGGGGACCCGGATGCCGAAAGATCGTTCGATAAAGGGGATATCGAAACACTTGCCGTTGTAAGTGACCAGCACCGTGTAGTTTTCCAGTGCCGCGACAAAATCGTCCAGGTTGACGCCATGCACGTAATGGCGGATGGTGCTGCCGTCGTAGAGGGCAATGGTGGTGATATGGTCGCGGTAATCGCCCAGGCCGGTGGTTTCGATGTCAAGATAGGCGGTGGCGGCGCGGAAGTGGGGAAAGATTCGCCAGATCTGCTTGGCCGGCAGAGAGTCGGCGAAGTAGGCGGCCTTGCCGGCCCGCAGGTGATGCCGGGCCGTCGCCACCCGGTTGGCGATCAGGGGTCTGGCCGTCGGCGGCAGCAGGCGGGGTTCCGCGGCCTCCAGGTCGTCCCAGGTCAGGATACCGGAGCGCCAGAGCCGTTCTTCGGTGCGCGGTCCGATGGTCTGGATGTGGCAGAAGGTATGGCTCAACATGACGAACGGTTACTCGGCATGGCGGCTCAACCCCCGCCCCGGGTCAGAATGAGCTGGCGGACCGGCTCCAGCAGAAAAAACCGGCCGATCAGAAACAGCACCATGGACAAGGCCGCGGCCAGGGGCACGGTGATCAGCCAGGAACTGAAGATTTTGCCCACCACCCGCCGGTCGATACCCGCCAAGCCGCGGGCCAGGCCGATGCCTAAAATGGCCCCTATCAGGGTATGGGTGGTCGATACCGGCAGGGAGAGCCGGCTGCAGAGCAGCACGGTGGCGGTGGCGGCGATATCGGCCGCCACCCCGCGGGACGGGGTGATTTCGGTGATCTTGGTGCCCACCGTGTGCATCACCTTGTACCCGTAGGTCGCCAGCCCGAGAACGATGCCGGTGCCGCCCAGGATCAGGATCCACACCGGTACGCCCACCTGCATCCCCACGTTGCCGGTGCGGAGAATATGGACCACGGTGGCCAGCGGGCCCACGGCATTGGCCACGTCGTTGGAACCGTGGGCAAAGGCCACGGCGCAGGAACTGGTGACCACCAGGGGGGCGAAGGCCTGCTCCACCAGCTCCAGTTGTTGGGCCATGGGCAGCTTGTGCTTGCCGGCCAGCCGGCGGCGCAGCCGGGCCCGTACGGCCAGGGCCGCGACCAGCCCGATGGCCACGGCCAGGGTAACGGTGTGAAAGCCGGTCAGCCAGTCCGCTCCCTTGATGACATGGGTGAGCCCTTTATAGATGGTGGCCAGGGTGACGACCAGGGCGAGCAGAAAGACGATGAAGGGCAGGTATTTGATCGCGGCCCGGACCGGCCGGTCCTGGCCCAGGATGGTGCGGGTGATGAATTTGAACAGCAGATAGGAGAGAATGCCGCCGGCCACCGGCGAAATGAACCAGCTCGCCACGATGTGCCCCATTTTGCCCCAGTTCACCGCGGCAAAACCGGCCGCCAGGATACCGAAACCGGCCACCGCGCCGACAATGGAGTGGGTGGTGGAGACCGGCATGCCGGTCCAACTGGCCAGATGGAGCCAGAGAGCCGCGGCCAGGAGGGCCGAGGTCATGCCCAGCACCAGGATGGCGGCGGCCTCGCCCTCCAGCAGGCCGGGCATGGCGGCCAGCATGGAAGGGTCCACGATCCCACTGCGCACCGTTTCGGTAACGTGGCTTCCCACCAGCACGGCGCCCGCGAATTCGCAGATGCCGGCGGCGATGACCGCCTGGCGGATGGTGATCGCCTTGGAGCCCACCGCGTCGGCCATGGAGTTGGCCACGTCGTTGGCGCCGATGTTCCAGGCCATGTAAAGGCCCAGGCCGGCGGTCAGGGCGAGAATAATCCAATCCATGCGGATTTCCGGGGAAAGATTGCGGAAAACTACTTGAGAATCATGGCCCGGAGCATGTCGCCGGCATTTTCCGCCTCGTTGGCGATGCTGCCGAGACAGATGATCATCTTTTCGTAAAAGATGATGGTCAGCGGGTCGAGTTCCTTTTCCAGGCTATAGACATCCATGCTGAGGCTGCGGGCCATGCGGTCCGCCTTCCACTCCTCCTCCCCCAGCCCCTTCAGCCATTGCAGGACCACCTTGGCCTCGGCGCCGGAAAAAGAGACCTCGGCCAGGTTCTGCAGTTCCACCGCCGCGGTCAGCAGGGTGCCGGTCACCTGAAAGATCTGGTCCGCGAAGGCGAAAAATTTGTCCATCAACCGGGGGTGAATCTTGGTCTTGCGGATCATCAGGATCACGGCGAAGTCCTCGGCCCCGTCGGCGATCCGGTCCTGACAGTCGAGGAAGCGGTCCAGGTCCATGCGGTCCACCGGCAGAAAATAGCGCCGCGGCAACTGCTCCCGGATGGCGTGTTTGATCTTGTCGGCTTCGTATTCGAGTTTGGATACCTGGTCGTGCAGACGGTGGATTTCCAGATGGTCCTCGTTGACCAGCGCCTCCATGAGAGGCTTGACCATCTCCACGCACTCATGGACCTTTTTGGTGTGTTCGACCAGGGGCCCGAAGGGGGATTTACCGAACAGATCCTGAATGATACCCATTATTGCACCTGTACGCGTTGACGGTTGCCGGCAGAGGGCCGTCCGCCGGATTGAAGCGCCTTTCTTCGCGGCAGGGTAGTTCATGGGGCGGAGAGTGTCAAGCCGTGAATAGCGCTTTCTCCTTGACAAGCAGCCGGAAGGTATGTAATTCGAACAGAAAGAAACGGCTTCTCGTTCATGGAACCCGGGGTGGGAGAAACGTATGGAAAACGGTCTGGAAGTTACCTTGACCGGGGAAAATATCGCGCCGGACCGGCAGACTCCGATATCCGACGGATTGCTCGAGGAGGTGCTGGCGGCGGCGATGAATTCGCCCTCCACCGAAGACTCGCAACCCTGGCAGTTCGTGCTGGTGACCGACGTCGATCTGCTGAGCGAGATGGCGGCCATCATTCCCCATGCGGCCATGGTCAAGCAGGCCCTGGCCGCCATCGTGGTCTGCGGCGATCCCGGTCTTGAGAAACTGGCCGAAAGCTGGTTCCTCGATTGTGCCGGGGCCGTGCAAAACCTCCTGCTGGCGGCCCACACCAAGGGGGTGGGGGCGGTCTGGTCGGCCATCTATCCCGACGGCGGGCGCATGGCCGCCTTTCGCCGGCTTCTCAACCTGCCCGACTCGATCATGCCCCACGCCCTGGTGCCCCTGGGCTATCCCACCGAAAACCTCGTCTCCGGCCGGCCGCGGTTCGAGGCGGGAAAGGTGCATTACAACGGCTGGTGAACAGCCTTAATCATCTTCTGCCAAGGGAGGCGCGCCATGCCTGAAAGCGTGTACAAAATCGTCGAGTATGTGGGGACCAGCAAAAATTCTTGGGAAGAGGCGGCCCGCAACGCGGTGGAAACGGCCAGCAAGACCCTGAGCGACCTGCGGGTGGCGGAAGTCACCAAGCTGGACATGAAAATCGAGGGCGGGCGGGTGGCCGCCTTCCGGGCCAGGGTAATTCTCTCGTACCGCTATCATCTGGATTGATCGATCATTCACCGCATGAAATACGGGAGTCGCATGCGGGAAGCCGCGGCCAAGGGCTTCACCCTGATCGAGGTGTTGATCGTTTCGGCCATCATCAGCATCCTCCTGGCCCTGGCGGCCCCGGCCTATATCAGGTATATCCAGCAGGCCAGGGTGGTTGCCCTGGTGCTGCCGGACCTGCATGTGCTCGAAACCGAAGTGATGCTGTACTATCTGATCAACCTGAAGATGCCGGACCCCGCCGCCCTGGCGGTGATCGCCGCCGAAGTCGAGCCCTCCCATTTCACGGTCGGCCTGGACGGGGGGGGATTGCGTTGCACCATCCAGGCCCCGACCTTTGCCTCCAAACTCCATACCCTGCATGGCGAATCGCTGCTGGCCGTTCCGGATACGCGCAGCGATCGGATCGCCACCTGGTCCCTGCAAGGGGGCCTGGCCGAGCGGCTCGGCATAAAATATTGACCTGAAGATTCGAGCGAGATGCCAATGTCGAACCGAAAAAATAGCGGCCGCCATCCCGGCCGGGCGACCTTGGTCCGGCTGTTCGTCCTGGCCGCGGGACTGGCGGCCATGGCGACGCTGCCGGCTCCGGCCGGGGCGGAATGCGTCTACGGGGATTGCCGGGACGGCTACGGTCTGTTCAGGTATCCGGACGGCGGGGAGTATCAGGGGACCTTTCAGGGCGGTTTGAAACAGGGCCAGGGCGAGGAGACCTATGCGGACGGTTCCCGCTATGCCGGCCGGTTCGAGGCGGACAAGGAAAACGGCCAGGGCATCCTGACCAGGCCGGACGGGCTGACCTACAACGGTGAATGGCGGGACGGCGGTTATCACGGCCGGGGCATCCTCTTCTTCGCGGACGGCTCCCGCTACGAGGGGGAGTTCCGGGACAACGGCATCAACGGCCAGGGGACCATGTTCTTCCGCGATGGCGAGAGATATACCGGCGAGTGGCAGGATGGCAAGCAACACGGCCGCGGAACCATGTACTTCCCGGACGGCACCTCCTACAGCGGCGAATTCAAGGAGGGCGAAGCGGTGGACGGCCCGGCGGGCGACTGATTCACCCGTTCACTACCGCAGATCCTCCCGGATTTTGTCGATGGTGAGTCGCTCCACGAACCGGGCGGTGCGCTCCCGCTTGTTGGCCCGGTCCCGGTAATAGAGCATGAAGCGGTCGGCCAGGGCCACCACCTCCTCGCGCTCCAGGTCCGCGGCCAGGAGGTCGCCGATGCGGGGCCGGCCGGCGCTGTTGCCGCCCACCACCACGGTCCACCCCTTGTTCCTGCCGATGACGCCGATATCGCGCACCCAGCTCTCGCCGCAACAAAAGGGGCAGCCCGAAATACCCATCTTCAGCTTGGCGGGCAGTTCCTTGCCCACATAGAGTTTCTCCAGTTCCATCCCCAGACCCAGGGAATCCCGCAGACCGAACTTGCACACCGCGTTGCCCGGACAGGCCTGCACATAATGGACGCAGAGTTCGATGGCCGGCCCCACCTCCATGCCGAGATCGTGCCAGATCCGGTCCACGTCCGCGGCCTCGATACCCACCAGGGCGAGACGCTGGCCCGAGGTGATCTTGGTGACCGGCACCCCGTATTGGCGCACCACGGCGGCCATCTTTTCCAGGGTCTCCGGGGTGACGATTCCCACCGGCGTGCGCGGCACAATGGCCCAGGTCTTCTTATCGCGCTGCAGAATGGCTCCGCGTGGCGTATTCTCCATGATGTCGCTCCTCGAAATAATTGTTGGTTCCGGCCGCACCGGTTCACAGGGCGCGCAGATGTTCCGGTTTCAATCGGACGGCGCCGTGCAGGGCCTGATCGATGAGATGCAGCAGCCTCTCCCGGTCCCGGGGCAGCCGCCCTTCCAGGGGCAGGTAATTGGAGGCATGGTTGGCATGAAACTGCACCCGGGGAAGATCGATGGCATGCAGCAGGGTGCGCAATTCCAGCAGCAACCCCCGGTGGTCCGGCATCCGGAACCGGCCGGCCATGGCCTCTTGATAAAGTTCCGTGTTGTCCAGCAGCATCAGGGTGAGGGCCGCGATCTGCCGGGGCGCCATGGCGGTGAGCACCCGGCCGGTGGCCTCGGCATGGGGTTGGGACAATTCCCGGCCGCCGATACCGAGCAGCACGGTGACCGACAGAAACAGCCCCGCCTCCCCGGCCCGCCGGCCGGCCGCGATCATGGTGGCCGCGTCCGCTCCCTTGCGCACCCTTTGGAGGAGCGGATCATGGCCGCTTTCCAGCCCCATGTAGAGCCGGTCCAATCCCAATTCCTTCAGTTCCCCGAGTTGGATCGCTGATTTGCCCAGGATCGACCGGGCGTTGGCATACAGCCCCAGCCGCTTGATCCACGGCAAGGCGCTTCCGATCCGGGCCAGCAGGGACTTCAGTCGCTCCTGCTCCAGACCGAGGACGTCGCCGTCGGCCAGGAAAACCCTGGTCATCCGGGTGCAGTAGCGGGCCGCCCAAGCGAGATCAACACCGATTTCCCGGTCGCTCTTCAGCCGATACCGCACCTCCCGGTAGGCGCCGCAAAAGGTGCAGCGGTTGTGGGGACAGCCCACCGCCACCTGCAGGATGATGCTGTCCGCCTCGCTGGGCGGCCGGATGACATTGCCTTCGTAGTGCATAAAGAACCCTTGGGGAGCCGTTACTCCGATGTCGCTCAGCCCTGCGCGGCTGAAGCCGCTCCCACCTCCCACGGTAACGAGGGACGACGGGCGACCGCTTCGCCATGACGAGGGACGATAATCCGCCTCGACTCTTGGCCGGTGGTTATTTTCGTCTCTCGTCCTTCGTCTCTCGTCCCTCGCTTCGTTGTCACCCCGGGGGCCAGGTAAAGGAGCGGCCGCCCAGGACATGCAGGTGCAGGTGAAAGACATCCTGGCCGGCGCCCCGGCCGTTGTTGACCACCAGGCGGAAGGCCTCACCGATGCCCTGGGCCCTGGCCACCTCGCCGGCCACCAGCATGAGATGGCCCAGCAGCATTTGGTCCTCCGGCCCGGCGTCGGCCAGTTTGGGGATGGGTTTCTTGGGGATGATCAGGAGGTGCTGGGGGGCCTGGGGGTTGATGTCCCTGAAGGCCAGGCATTGCTCGTCTTCAAAAACGACATCCGCCGGAATCCGCCGCTCGATGATCTTGCTGAAGATGGTCTCGGACATAACTCCTCCCTCGGGTGTTGGTAACTAATGGTGATCGGTAATCAGTGATCGGTTACCGGTCACGTCCCTGTTTCATCATGGCCGCATCGATTAAGGGCGAACACGCAGGTGCGCCCCCACGGCCCACCGGTCACCGGTCACCGATTACCGATTACCGGTCACTGATTACGTTCCTGTTTCATCATGGCCGCATCGGTTGCACCGACCAAGGGCGAACACGCAGGTTCGCCCCTACCGCCCACGGATCACCGGTCATCGATCACCGATCACCGCCCACCGGTCACCGGGCCGTCCCCGCGTACAATTCCGCCATGGCGGCGATTTCGGCGGCGATCTCCCGGCGCAGGGTCTCGGGCTCCACCACCTCCACATCGGCGCCGAACTGCATGATCTTCATCTTCACCTCCCGGAAATCGACCACCGGCAGGGCTAGCCTGAGCGAGCCGTCGGCCAGATCCTCCATGACCTGCTCCGGGTGCCAAAGCTGTTCCCGCACCCAGCGGGCCCGGGAAACGTTGAAGCGCAGGACCACCCGGACCGGCTCGCCCCCCTGAAAGATGCCGAAGGCCCCGGTCAGTCGATTTTGCCATTCCCCCCGCGGTCTGACGTTGAAGGTCTCCTGGCCGGCTTCGATCTTGTCCATCCGCGCCAGGTAGAATTTGCGCCAGTCCTCCCGGGTTCGGCACCAGCCGATGAGCACCCAGCTTCCCATGTAGTGGTTCAGGTGATGGGGTTCCACCCGCCGCTCCATGGGCTGGTCGCAACGCGGCGACAGATAGGTGAAATGGAGCAGCCGCTGCCGCAACAGGGCATCGGTGACCTGGCGAAAGGTCTCGGCCGGGGTCGGCGTATAGCCGTGCCAGGTGGCGGAAAACAATTCCCGCATCCGCGTCTCGGTGAGGCCGAATGGGGAGGTGGCCCGGAAGAGCTTGTTCTCGAAGCGCTCGATGGACTCGCTGATCAGGCCGCCGGCCGTCTGGGAAAGCAGGGTGCGGGCCAGCAGCAGGGCGAGGATCTCTTCCTGGCTCACCTCCAGGTGGGGGAGGTGGAAAGCGTCATCCGCATAATAATAGCCGCCGTGGCCGGCGTCATATTCCAGGGGGGCGCCGAGTTGATGGCGCATGAGGCCGATGTTGCGGTGGGCGGTGCGCACCGACAGGCCGAAGGCATCGGCCAGATCGGTGGCATCGGGATAACGGCGGCTCCGCACCTGCTTGTCGAACCAGAGAAAGCGTTCCAGAATGAGATAATCGTTCATGGTGTCGTCCGTCGGAAGATCCGATCGAGATGGATGGTTACGCCGCTCATCTGTAACTTCTCAATAACTGGTGGAAGAGGCATGGGGGTTGCTCGTTTTCCAAATCGAAATCGAAATCGAAATCGAAATCGTCATTACTGCCCGATCCCGATCCCGATTTCGATTTCGATGGCCCCAACCCGCATTTATCGAGAAGTTACGCTCATCTTCGCTAACACGTCGAGATTGCCAGAAAAAATTTCTTCCTCTTGGGTAACCTCGCTTGCTTGGCGTCCGGGCGAGAGTTGCGGTTTTGCAATCATTTGCCCGAGTCGAGCAGCAGGGTGACCGGGCCGCTGTTGATCAGGGCCACCTCCATCATGGCCTGAAATTCGCCGCTCGCCACCGGGATATGGTGGCGCCGCACCTTGGCGATGAAGGATTCGTAGAGCTTTTTCGCCTGCTCGGGTGGCGCGGCCGCGCCGTACGATGGCCGCCGCCCCTTGCGGCAGTCGCCGAACAGGGTGAACTGCGACACCACCAGCATTTCGCCTCCCACCTCCAGCAGGGAGCGGTTCATCAGCCCCCGGTCGTCCGGAAATATCCGCAGGTGGCAGATCTTGTCGGCCAGCAGGTCGCCGTCTTTTTCCTCGTCGTCCCGATGCACCCCCAGCAGGACCACCAGGCCGGGGCCGATCTCGGAAATCAACCGCTCCTCGACCCGTACCGAGGCCGATCGCACCAGTTGCACCACCGCGCGCATGACGGCACCATTGGGGAAAATGTTCTCGTGAGTTCATCGATTCTCGCCCTTCATATGTACCCTTGCGGTCCCGTTCTGACAAGCCTTACGGTTGCTGAAAATCCGGGTGACGGATGAAAAATAAGGTTTTTACGAAAGCAGCGATTATTGGTATGTTGCGGATTCCGCCATCCGGAGAAATTGTTTAACGTTCTGGAATGGCCTGCGGGGTTGGGAGCGCGATTGTTTGGCAACTCCGCCTCGAATCTTGGACCGGACGAGCGATGGGAAACGTTGAGCATACCAAGCTGTACGATCTGATCGATGTCGCTCGACCGGAAAAGGTCCAGGCGGAAATCCGCCATGTCGCCGGACTGATCGCCGCGGATTTCGACTTCGCGCTGCTCGATCGGCTATTTGCCGATGTGGTGCGATTGTACGGCGGCGAGTTTCCCGGTTACCGCTCCAGCAACACCCAGTACCACGACCTGGAACATACCCATGCCGTGGCCCTGGCTCTGGTGCGGCTGGCCCACGGCTACGGGGTGGAGGAAAAGGCGATTTCGGGCCGGGATCTGCTCATCGGCATCTGCGGCGCCCTGTTCCACGACACCGGCCTGATTCAGGAAGAAAAGGACCGGCATGGTTCCGGCGCCAAGTACACCATCGGCCACGAGGACCGCAGCATCGCCTTCATGAAAAAATATTTCCTGCCCCGGCACATGCCCGCCGAGGCCATCGAGGATTGCGCCCGGTTGATTCGTTGCACCATCCTGCGCCAGGCGGTGAGCGAACTGGACCTGCGCTCGCCGGAAATCGCCCTCATGGGCAAGATGGTCGGCTCGGCCGACCTGCTGGCCCAGATGGCCGACCGCCATTATCTGGAGAAACTGCCCCTGCTGTTCAAGGAATTCGAGGAAGGCGGCATGGCCGGCTATGAATCGGAACTGGATCTCCTGAAAAGGACCGACGAATTCTATCTGGAGGTGGCCAGGCCGCGCCTGATCCGGGAACTGGGCGATGTGGCGAGGTATGCCCGGGCCCATTTCAGGGTGCGCTGGGGGATCGACCGCGATCTCTACGCCGAATCCATCGCCCGCAATATCGATTACGTCAAATCCCTGCGCCAGAGCTGTCTGGACCGGGCCGAGTGTTTCCGGCAGGGGGCGCGCCGCACCCGCGACGCGTGAATCCTTACTATTTTTCCAGGTTGCCCAGCAGAAACTGCACAATGGCCACGGCCGCCAGGCAGGCGGTTTCGGCCCGCAGGATCCGCCGGCCCAGGGTCACCGGCGAAAAGCCCGCCTCCCGGGCCAGGTCGATCTCTCCGGCCGCGAATCCTCCTTCCGGCCCCACCAGAATGAGCACCGATCCGGCACCGCCGGCTCCCCGGACCTTTTCCGCCAGCGCTGCCGCACCTTCGTTTTCCCAGCAGATCAATTTCAGATCAAAGGATTTCGCCTCGGCCAGCAGGAGGTCGAAAGGCACGGGCTCCGCGCAGGGGGGCACGGCCGGCCGGCCGCACTGTTTGCAGGCCTCGCGGACGATGCGTTCCCAGCGCTGCCGCCGGCCGGGAGAGGTTTTTTCGACCACGCAGTGACGGGAGACAAAGGGGTGGAGCCCGGCCACTCCCAATTCCGTGGCCTTCTGCATGACCAGGTCCATTTTCGAACCTTTGAGCAGACCAAGGCCGAGATGCAGGGGCCAGGACTCCCCCTCCTCCTCCCGGCCCGAAGTGGCGATAATGACCGCCTCAACCCGGTCGTCGGCCACCCGTTGCAGCCGGGCGGTATGGCGGGCGCCGCTGTTGTCCAGCAGGCAGACCTGGTCCCCGGGCCGCAACCGCAGCACCCTGGCGAGATGACGGGCCTCGGCACCGGTGATCAGCACCGTGTCGTCCCGGATGTCCTCCGGAGAGATGAAAAAACGTCGCATGCGGAAAGGTTCGAGGTCAAAGGTCAAAGGTTCAAGGTTCAAGGAAAAACCACTGCTCGCGGCTCGACTGACGGTTTATTAAGGGCCCTTGTTTTTATTCGACGTTCGATGCTTGCCAGGGCGTAGCCTGCTTCCGGCGAAGTGGGTTCATCTTTTTTCATTCATCATTTTTCCGTAACAGCAAACCCACCCACGGTTCGCTCCTCTCCGTTTTCAGTAAGGTCAGCCCCAGGACCCCATAGCCCCGGACAATCGATTCCTCCTGAAGGCCGGCCAGGATACCCGACAGGATCAGCCATCCTCCCGGGGCCAGCAGTCCGGCAATGGCCGGGGCCAGGCCGCGCAGGACGTCGTGGGTGATGTTGGCCAGCACCAGGTCGAAAGGGCCCCGCAGGGTGGCGATGTCGTCGTCGCCCACCGCGACCGCCTTTTCCAGCCGGTTGTTCAGGATGTTTTGCCGCGCCGTGGCCACGGCATCCGGGTCGTTGTCCACGGCCAGAATGTCGCCGGCCCCGAAGCGGGCCGCGGCCATGGCCAGGATACCGGTGCCGGTGCCGATGTCGAGCACCGTTGCCGGCGGGGTCCCGGCCCCGGTCAGTTCGTCCAGCAGTCGCAGGGCCATGGCGGTGCTGGCGTGGTGGCCGGTGCCGAAGGCGAGGCCGGGGTCCAGTTCGATGACCAGCTCGCCTTCCATGACTTGGCGAGCTTCCCAACTCGGCTTGATCACCAGACGCGGGGTGATGTGGAAGGTGGTGAAATACCGTTTCCAGTTGCTGCCCCAGTCTTCTTCCTCCAGCCACTGCACGTGCAGTTCCGGCCGCGGCAGGCCGACGAAATGGCGGTGCAGTTCGTTGACCGCGGCCCGCAGCCGTTCGACCAGGTGCAACTCCGTCGCGTCCAGGTAGCCGGTCACCGCATCCAGGGGGGGATCGGCCTCGGTCACCACCTCCACCTGGACTCCGCAGCCGGAGAGGTGGGCGACCAGGGCCGCGGTGGCCTCGGTCATGGCCGGGGCCACCGCCACCTCCACCTGGCGCCATTTCCGGGGCGGCCGGTGGGCAAAACAATCAGTACTCATAATATCCTCGCGGTTATATTTTCCCCGACTCTTTTCGAGTCGGCCGGGGGCCGATGACCTCGGCCATGCTCCACTGCCGCTCCCCCTCCCCGTCGTGGTCCCGGTCCGGGCAGGGCTCCAGACCGCAGCAGGGGCAGTAGGTATCCTCGCAGGGATCGACGTGGACCATGACATCGCCCTCCTCGCCGATTTCGGCCAGCAGGGTGTCGGAAATTTCCTGTTCCACCTGGTGCACCCGGTCCAGGGTCCAGTGGCGGGGCAGGGAGATGTGCAGATCTATATGATGGTAGCGGCCCGACCGGATGCCCCGGAGTTTGTGGGGATGCAGCCAACCCGGCTGCTTCAGGCGGTTCAAGGCCTCGACCACCCGGCCGAGGAACTCCGGGTCCGCCTCGTTCATCAGGTTCCGGACCGCGCGCCGCACCAGCCTGATTCCCGGCACCAGGATGTTCACCGCCACCAGGCAGGCGGTCAGGGGATCGAGCCAGGTCAGGCCGGTGAGCCGGACCAGGGTCAGGCCGACGACCACGCCGCCGCTGGTGTAGAAATCGGTGAGCAGATGGTGGCCGTCGGCGGCCAGGGCCTCGGATTTGTATTTTTTCCCCGAACGGAGGAGATAGAGCCCCACCAGGCAGTTGCCCCCTCCGGAGCCCAGCAAGAGCAGGATGCCGTACCCCAGGTTGCGGGGTGGCGCGGGGGCGAAGAACCCGGGCACCGCCTCCACCAGGATCATGAAGGCGGCCAGGATGATGAGCCCTCCCTCCAGTCCGGAGGAGAAGGCCTCGATCTTGCCGTGACCGTAGGGATGGTCCGCATCGACCGGCGTGGTGCTGATGACGATGGAAACCATGAGAAAGGCGCCGGTCACCACGTTGATGATCGATTCGATGGCATCGGAGAGGATGGCCTTGGAATCGGTGAGGAAATAGGCGGAAAATTTGACCAGCAACAGCAGCAGGGAGAAAAAAAAGGCGATGCGGGCCGCCTTGCGGAGGGGGGCGTGGCGATTCATGGCCCCATTCTAGGAGAGTTGGACCGGGATTTCAAGGACCACGGACCGGGCGAAGCGGCCGTTAATCGAAATTGACACATTTTTCCTGTGGGGTATAATCGCTTGGCTAACCGCTTAGCGCCGTCCAGCCCCGCTGGGGGGCGGTTTTGATGGAAATGAATTCGAGCCAAGGGTAAGGAGCCTGACCCATGAAGAGGTCGCTGAAGTGGAAAATCGTATTTTTGCTGGTCCTGGTCGCCTTTTCCGGCATAACCCTGCTGCCCTCGTTTTATAAGGGCGCCCCGGAGTGGTGGAAAAAATATCTGGCGCCCGAAGGATTGCGTCTCGGTCTCGACTTGCAGGGCGGCATGCATCTCGTCCTGCGGGTGGATCTGGACAAGGCGATCGAAAACACCCTCGATCTGGCGGCGGCGGATCTGAAAAACGCCCTGGCGGAAAAGGGGATCACCGCGGTGCGGACCAAGACCGGCGATCCGCGCCGGATCCTTTTCACCCTGCCGAACACCGGGGCCCTGGCCACGGTCCGGGAGGTGGGCGAAGGCGAATTCCCCAATCTGGACATCCAGGTCCAGGCCGAGGAAGGCTCCTTTCCCCGCATCCTGCTGAGCCTCAAGGCCGAGGAGATCGATTTCATCAACAAGAACGCGGTGGCCCAGTCCCTGGAGATCATCCGCAACCGCATCGACGAATTCGGCGTGGCCGAACCGGTGATCATCCGCCAGGGCAAGGACGAGATCGTGGTGCAGTTGCCCGGGGTCAAGGATCCCGAAAGGGCCATGAGCCTGATCGGCCAGACCGCCCAGCTCGAATTCAAGATGGTGGCGGACGAGGCCGGGCTGAACCTGCAGCAGTTGATCGACCAGGCGGCGGGCGGGGGCCAGTGGTCCCCCGCGGCCGGCTACAGCAAGGAAAACCGGCAAAGGCTGAACCTGGCCCTGCGCAACCAGTTGCCGCCGGATACCCAGATCTATTTCGAGAAACAGATTCAACCCGATACCAAACGGGAGTACATGACGCCGCTCTTGGTCCGCGATCAGGTGATGATGACCGGCGACATGGTGAAGAGCGCCCAGGTGCGGATCGGCGGCCAGTTCAACGAGCCCTACGTCAGTCTGGATCTGACCAGCCACGGCGGCCGGGTCTTCGGCCAGATCACCGAAACAAACGTCAACAAACGCTTTGCCATCATCCTGGACGACGTGGTGCGCTCGGCCCCGGTGATCCGCGAGAAGATCCTGGGCGGCCGGGCCCAGATTTCCGGCAGTTTCACCTATGAGGAGGCCTCCGACCTGGCCATCGTCCTCAGGGTCGGCGCCCTGCCGGCCCCGGTCTCCATCATCCAGAACCTCACCGTGGGCGCCTCCCTGGGCCAGGATTCCATCGATCGCGGCCTGATGTCGGGGTTGCTCGGCGCCTTTTTGGTGATGGTCTTCATGATCGTCTATTACCGCCGCTCCGGCCTCATCGCCGACGGCGCCCTGCTGCTCAACATCCTCTTTCTCTTCGCCGGGTTGGCGGCCCTGTCCGCCACCCTCACCCTGCCGGGTATCGCGGGTATCATTCTCGCCATCGGCATGGCGGTGGATTCCAACGTCCTGATCTTCGAGCGCATGCGGGAGGAGTTCGCCCTGGGCAAGTCGGTGAAATCCGGGATCGAGGGGGGGTACGCCAAGGCCCTGAGCACCGTGGTCGACTCCCAGGTCACCACCCTGATCACCGCCCTGGCCCTTTTTCTCTTCGGTACCGGCCCCATCAAGGGTTTTGCCGTTACCCTGTCGCTGGGCGTGTCGATCAACCTCTTCACCACCCTGTTCGGCACCCGGCTGGTCTATGACGTCATGCATGCCAAACGGTGGCTGAAGCCCCTGACCTTCGTGCAGTTCATCAAGGCCACCCAGATCGACTTCATGAAAGTGAAAAAAGGCGCCGCCATACTCTCCGGCCTCCTGGTTTTGTGCGGTCTGGTGGCCTTTGCGCAGATCGGTCGGGGCCAGGCCAACCTGGGGGTCGATTTCGCCGGCGGCACCCTGATCCAGTATCAGGCCGATGAATCCTTCAACCTCAACGAGGTGCGCCAGATCCTGGCCGCCTCCGGCCGGGGCGACATGGACCTGCAAGAGGTGACCGACGAACACCGCCTCATCGTCAAGCTGAAGAAGTCCGAGGCCGTGGTGGGTGATCTGGCCGACGAAGTCACCACTCTGCTGAACCGGGAACTGCCGGAGAAAAACTTCGTCATGGAAAGCCAGTCGGCCATCGGCTCCTCGGTGAGCGAGGTCCTGCGCAACAAGGCCCTGCTGGCCATCGTCATCTCCCTGGCCGGGGTCATCCTCTACCTGGCCATCCGTTTCGACCTCACCTTCGGGCTGGCCGCGGCGGTCACCACCTTCCATGACGTCATCGCCGTCCTGGGCATCTGCTGGCTGCTGAACATCGAGGTCAACCTGCTGCTGGTCACCGCCTTGCTCACCCTGGCCGGTTACTCCCTGAACGACACGGTGGTGGTCTTCGACCGGATCCGGGAAAACCTGCATAAGAAGGGCCAGGGGCTGCTGGCCGACACCCCCTTCGACGCCCTCATCAATCTCAGCATCAACGAGATGCTGAGCCGGACGGTCATCGCCTCGCTGACCACCATCCTGGCCCTGCTCGCCCTCTTTTTCTTCGGCGGCTCGGTGATCCACGACTTCTCCTTCGCCCTGATCGTGGGCATCGTGGTCGGCACCTACTCCTCGATTTTCGTGGCCAGCCCCCTGCTCGATCTGTGGCGCAAGCAAGCGTAATCCTCCTCCGGCTCCGGTTGTCGTCCGC
>Ga0214472_10003775_pt1 | contig 15988 bp, 20 predicted proteins | sample RVTome_6_FD_207662 | JGI IMG/M metagenome (GOLD analysis project Ga0214472, IMG submission 207662) | Soil microbial communities from uranium-contaminated site in the Upper Colorado River Basin, Wyoming, United States - RVT140D175 | ecosystem: Environmental > Terrestrial > Soil > Contaminated >... | reverse complement strand
ACGGCGTCAGCGAAGGGGGCCGCGCATGGCTAGCCAGGTCTATCCCAAGTTTTTCGATGCGGCGGCCGAGGGAGACATCGACCTGCTGGTCGATACGATCAAGGCGGTGCTGGTGGATACCGCCGAGTATGTTTTCTCGAATGCTCATGATTTCCTGGACGACGTGCCGGCGGGCGCGCGGGTGGCGACCGGCACGCTGGCGAGCATCACCAGCGCCTTTACCGGGGACGTGTGGACCTTCGACGCAGTCAATCTGACCCTCACCAGCGTGACCGGCGATCCCTCGGAGGCGGTGATCTTCTATAAGGATTCCGGCGTCGAAGGCACGTCGGCGCTGATCAGCTACAACGAACTGGCTTCGCCGGTCACGCCCAACGGCGGCAACATCGAGCTTCAGTTCGACGCCAGCGGCATCGTGACGGTCGATACGACCCCGGCCTAGCCATGCCTGACGCGGGAGAGACGATCCTCAAGGACCCGGATGCCACGCTGGATTATGGCATGGATTGGTCCGACTGGCTGGCGGCGGCTGAGGTCATCGACGAGAGCGCCTGGTCAGTGCAGGCGGACAGCGGCCTGGTGGCGAGCGCGCCGAGCCACGACGACAGCGCCACCCTGGTCTGGCTGGCGGGCGGCAGCGCAGGAAACATTCCCTGGCGGGTGACCAACCGGATCACGACCGATCTGGGCCGGACAGAGGACCGCAGCTTCTTCGTGCGGGTGACGGAGCGATAGAGGGTGGCTGCCGCAGCAATCCAACCGCGAGCGGTGCCTCGCAACCGCATCCGGGGCGCGGAACGGGTGCTGGGTGGGGCTCAGAAGCAGTTCCGGGACGACGTGAAGCGCCTGTTCGCGGACGCTGCCGGGCGGATCGGCGGGGTGCTGATCCGCTCTGCCGGGACAGATGGGGTAATCCCGCGCAGCCGGCGGGCCGAGGTGCAGCGCGAGGCCGGGGAGATCATCAGCCGTTTGTTCGTGGGACGGGATGGTCGCAGCGCCTTTGGTTCAGACGGGGTGACGCCGCTGTCGCCCTATGCGCTGGCAATCAACCTGGCGCTGGCGCAGGTACAGGCGGGGGCGGTCGAGATGCACGGGCGCTGGCTGAGGCGGCGCGCGCCGGCGGATGTGCTGCGGTGGCTGCAATCGGGCCGTCCGCGGCAGCCTATCGTGGCCGAGCAGACCCGGAACGAAGACCTGCGGGCGGCGTATCGTGATCTGCTGGTGGACACGGGCCACCTGGGCTATGACCCGGCGCATACGTTTGTGGGTTCGGATGGCTATACCCTGAGCGACCGCATCTGGCGGACGGGGACGCAGACACGGGCAAAGATCGACCAGCTCATCAGCGACGGGATCACCAGCGGCGCGGCTGGAACAATTTCTGACGCCGGGACGGGCGGCGCTGCGGACTAATCGCCCGTATGGCCGGGATGCCAGTTTTGACGCGATGCGACTGGGCCGGACGGAGATCACGGCGGCCTTCGGACGGGCGAGCCTGGCGGCAGCCAGGGCGAACCCCTACGTGACGATGATGTGGTGGAAGCTGTCGCCGTCGCACCCGAAGATCGACATCTGCGACGCGCTGGAGGATGGCAGCCCGTATGCGCTGGACAGAGTGCCGGATTATCCTGCGCATGCGCAGTGTCTTTGTGCATTTTTGGCACTGGTCGATGAGACGCCGGACAAGGTCAGCCGGGAATTGCAGGTGCTGATGCTGGAACCCCGAGAGAACCTGCGGCCGTACCTGAACCCGGCCCAGATCGAGGACTTTACCCGTTACCTGATCGGCGATGTGCTCAATCAGCTTTTCCGGCAGCGGGCGCAGATGGACATATTGCAGCTGGCACGCATCGTCGTGCCGTTTTAGCGAGGTGAGCATGGGAAACACATTACTGGCACAGCGCAGCCCGGCCCTGACGCGGCGGGCGACCATCGCGGATGGCGAGACGGACAGCAGTGTGATCGACAAGCGCGGCTACCCGCTGGCGGGGATGCGCTTCGTGCTGTCGGACGCGGCCAGCCTGACGTTCAGCGTGTGCGACACGGAAGACGGGACCTTCGACGTGGTGGAGGATCGCAACGGGAGCGCGGTGACACGCGGCTCGTTCAGCGCGGCGCGTCATGCCCTGAGCGCCGAGGATATGGCGTTCCTGGCACCGTTCAACTTCGTCAAAATCATCGCCAGCGCGGCCCAGAGCACCGGCGCGGCCGGCGCGACGTTCGATGTAGATCTGATGGCCTAGGGGGTCGAGATGAGCAGAATAATTCTGCGGGAATTCAAGACGCATACGATGCGCGGGGATTTTCCCGACGTGCCGCTGTACGCGCACGTGGACAAGGACCTCCTGTACAAGGGCGACGACGATCCGCTGCACATCGTGCTGGAGATCAGCCGGATCGGGGAGATGAGCCAGAGCGGGATGCTGCACGACGCAGCCCTGGTCACCGAACTGGAGAAGCAGCTTCCGGGCCTGGGCGGGATGCGCGGGCATCTCAAACAGGATGAGCGCGATACGGCCTTCCCGCTGGAAGACATCGACTGGGTGGGGCATCAGCGGGTGGGCGATTCACTGTGGGCCAAGGGGTATATCCCGCCAGGGCAGACACGGGATTATGTGCGGCGGGTGAAGGCGCGCAACGGGAAGCTCGCGACCTCGATCTACGGTCCGGCGGATGCGCGGAAATGGATCGAGAAAGGCAAGACCTGGACGCCGGTGGGGTTCAGGCTGGAACAGGTGGATTTAGCGCCCGCGCGGCGGGCTTCGCTGGATCTGGGTGGAGCGTTCACCCTCACACAAATGAATGATGAGGAGGATGGTATGGGCGAGGGAACAGGCGATCAGGAACTGATCGCGGAATTGAGGACGGACCGCACCACGCTGAATTTGCTGGTGTCGGAACTGAAGCTGGACGGTGACAAGCTGGCGGCAGCCAAACTGCTGGTGAGCGAGATGGCCGACCTGCGCAAGCACAAGACCACGCTGGATGAGATCATCAGCGAGATGGGTTTGGATGCCGAAAAGCCGGTGGCTGCGGCCAAGACCATCGTGGCCGAACTGACGGGTCACCGACGCGCGGCGCTGGTGGCAGAGGTGGACGTGGTGATCGCGGAACTGACCAAAGAGAACGAGTTGATCCGGCCGTTCATCCGCGAGTACGTGATCGGGAAGGATGTCCAGGGCCGGGAGAGCGCGGCTCACGCCACGAAGGATGAGGCGAAGGCACGCCTCGAGGCGCTGCTGGCGAGCGATCACATCAAGGCGCTGGCGCAGACGCTGGTGAGCGAGCAGCGCGGGCCGAATGCGTTCATCCGCCGTCGCGAGACCGGGGATGATGGTGGGAAGCCGGACACGTCGCCGGAGGCGGTGCAGCGCGACCGGGCCTGGGCCGGGTGGTAGAACCAGGGCAAAAGATGGCAAGGGGGTCGGCGTAAGAACGCCGACTGAAGGCAGCGAAGCTGCCCCCAGCCAAACGTCCCGCAAAGCGGGATTTCACAAAGAGGCAAAGAGAAGGGGATGAGACGATGGGAGCAGTAGCGTATACCTCAGCTCTGATCCGGCCGCTCCAGGGGGCAGTCCTGCGGGATTACCACGCGGGCGGGGCCGGCGAGGTGGGGAATGTGGTGTACGTCGCCGACGATGGCGACGTGGAAGTGACGGATGCCGATGCAGCCGCTACCGCGCACGGGCGCGGGATCGTGACGGCCATGAACAAGGAAGGCGAGACGACCTTCGCGGCAGGCGACCGGGTGACGGTGTGCGTTTTCGGGCCAGTGGCGGGGTTCAGCGGTCTGACGCCCGGCGCGCGGGTGTTTGTGGATACGGATGCCGGCAAGCTGGACGAAACTGCGCCGAGCGTGGTCATGCCGATGGGCTATGCCGAGAGCGCCGGGGTGGTGTTCGTCCTGCCGAGCATGTCGGGTCCGACGAGCTAGTTCGCATTGAGCGAGGAACGAGGGAACAACGATGGCTGAGGTTCTGGGACCGATGACGGTGATCCAGCGCGCGCTGCCGACCGGGGTCGACGGCGTGAAGATGGCGCAGTGGCGCATGAAGTCCGGGATCACCTTTCAGGAGTTCGTCAACCGCACAGGGAACGCGATTGGCGGGCTAAATCAGGAGATGATGGATCAGTGGGATTTCCTGTTCTCACTGACCGACATGGACGTGTTCGAATACGAGGACGGCGGGTCGGTGACCGAACTGCCGGACATCACCGATGAGAGTGACCCGGACATTTTTCACGGGACGACCATCGGGCACATGATCGAGCTGCGGGTGTACGGCACGGCGCTGGGCGGCACGCGGCGTTACTTTCGTGACAGCCGGGAGGCGCAGATTCTGTCGACTTTGCGCGGGTTCCTGCGGCGGGCACGCTGGCGCTTCGAGAAGCGCTTGCTCAGCCGTTTGTTTCTGAGCACCGAGACACAGATCGGCAGTGTGGGCTACAACGTACCGTTCGTGCATGGCACGGGCGGGAACGTGGACTTCGCGCCGCCGGCCTTTGAAGGGGAGGCGTTCACCACCAGTCACGATCATTTCGTCTTCAACAACACCGGCTATGCCGAACTGCTGGAGGCGATGGTCGAGACCCTGCACGAGCACGGCCACCAGCCGCCCTTCGATGCCATCGTGAGCGATGCCGACGTGGACGCTTACCGGGTGCTGGCGGGGTTCATCAAGCCGGTGTCGGCGGACATCATCGTGATCGACCGCGCGGCAGCGACGACCGGGAATGAGTTCTTCTCGCGTGGGCAGCCCATGTACGGGCCAGGAGGCGTATTCGGGGGCTTCGAAAGCGGGCGTGGACGCATCAACCTGCGCTCGAACAAGCGGGTCCCGACGGATTATGCCGCGTTGTTCAAAAGCTACGGCCGCAACGACGACCGCAACCCGCTCAAAGTCAGGGTGCATCCTGACGAGGGCTTCGGCGCGTGGATCGAAGCGGTGGGCAGCGACCGGGACGATTACCCCATCCGCAAGCTGAATGCCGAGATGGAATTCGGCGTGGGCGTGGGTGACCGCACCAACGGCGTGGTCGGCCGGCAGAATTCGGCCTGGACGGACCCGACCATCACGTAGAAAGTGCTGAGTGCTGAGTGCTGAGTGCTGAGATCGGTTTGTACTGCACCAACGGCGGCAGCCCGACGACGGGGTATGGCAGGATGGAACGGGGTTTGCTGCGCGGTCTGCGGCAAGCCGGATGGACTGTGCTGCCATTTTCGTTTCCGTATCGGGATGATCTGCCGCTGGAGCGGGCCATCCTGATCGGCAGGCCGCTGTGGGCTGAGGAGTACCCGACCGCGCGGCGGTTGTGGTGCTGTACCATGTCGGAGAGCAGCCGGGTCTCGCCGGAGTGGGTCGAGGCGCTGAACAGGCATTACGCCGGAGTGATGGTGCCCTGTCCGGGCCTGGTGGATGTGTACCGGGACAGCGGGGTGAGGGTGCCGGTGCACTGCGTGCCGCTGGGGGTGGACTTCAGCGAGATTGCCTATGTCGAGCGCGATCCGCAACCAGAGGTGTTTACGTGGCTGACTTGCAGCTACGGCGATATGCGCAAGGGGGCGCACCTGGCGATGTTCGCCTTCAACCGATTGTTTGGTGGCGATGTTCGCCACCGGCTGATCGTCAAGTGTCGGGACGAGCCGCGCTGGCTGGATGGATTGCAGGACGAGCAGATTACTGTCATCCAGGGGGAAATCAGCGAAGCCGACTGGCAGGCGCTGCTGGCGAAGGCGCACGTGTTTCTGTTTCCATCCTATGGCGAGGGCTTCGGCCTGCCCCCCAGGGAGGCGGCGCTGAGCGGGCTTCCGGTGATTTCCAGCGAGTGGCTGGGATTGTGGGACGCGGCCGAGTGGGGCTGGCCGGTGCCGATGGGCCGGATGCTGCCGGCGCAGTTCGATTTCTGGGAGGCCAATGCCCAGGGATCGCAGTGGGCCGAGCCGGATACGTTCATCCTGGATGATCAGATGCGGCGGGTGATCGAGAATTACCCGGCGGCGCTGAAGATGGCACGGCGCGGGCGCGATTACCTGCTGGAAAACTTCACGTGGGCGCAGGCCGCGCGGCGGATTGGGAAGATCGTGCAGCAGGAATACGAAACAGAGATGGTATGAATATCCACATTACGGTCATCGCTTATGGTCTGGCGGATGATTTATTGACATTGGTCGCTCAGGCCAACGGTGCGGGCATCACCTGGCACCTGTTTTTGCACAGCCAATTCCCGGCCGTGGTGGCAGCCTGCTATGACCTGGCGCAGCGCGAGCGCGTGGTCCTGTACGATTACGGCGACAATCGCGGCGTGGCACGGTCGTGGAATGAGGGCCTGATCGCCTCGTATGCCGGCGGCGCGGATATTGCCATGATCGCCAATGACGATGTGATTGCCAGTTACGGCGACGTGTGCGCCATCGCCGAAAGCGCGCTGGAAGAGCGTGACCGGGAAACCGGCAGTCCGTTCTACATGGTCAGCGGCCAGGGCTATGACGCGCGCCAGCGCCAGTACGGTGACATGCTGATGGCGATGGCAGCAATCACTCGCTTCGGGTTCGAGCAGTTAGGCTGCTTCGACGAGAATTTCTGGCCGCTGTATTACGAGGATCGGGATTATTACGCCCGCGCTGATCGGGCGGGACTGGCGCGGCTGCATCTGGCGGATACGAATATCTGGCACGCCGGCAGCAAAACGTTGTACAGCGTACCCGGCCAGATGGGCTGGCATCACGAGCAGTTCCTGCGCAATCAGGCTTATTACGTGCGCAAATGGGGTGGCACACCGGAACAAGAATGTTTCTCTCGGCCGTTCAACGACCCGGCGCTGACGCTGCGCATTAACCCGGCAGACCGGAATACACCCTATCCGAATTATGACCGAAAGGACCGCCATGCATTACAACACGGTACTTAACAGGGACAATTTCGAGGGCTGCACCCGGCGCAAGCAGTGGGAAGTCCAGATGGCGCTGGCGACGCTCAAAAACTTCAAGGCGGCGCAGAAAAACAAGGTGGTGCTGGGCGTGGGGGCCGGGTACGAACCGACCATTTATCACCTGACAACGAAGTGCCAGGTGGTGGCGACCGACCTGTACGGCCTGGGGGGAACCTGGGAGGCCTTCGCGCCGGCGGACATGCTGACGGATGCCTGGAAGTATGCGCCAGTGGGGGTGGAAGTCGATCCTGAGCGGTTGATTGTGCAGCAGGCCGACATGCGCTATCTGCCGTTCGACGACATGAGCTTCAACGGGGTGTTTTCCAGCGGAAGCATCGAACACGTGGGCAGCTTCGACGACGTGGCGCTGGCGGCCGCCGAGATCGGGCGGGTGCTGAAGGTGGGCGGGATCGCCACGATCAGCACCGAATTCAAAATCTGGGGCAGCGGCTTCGGCTGGCCGGGGGTGCTGCTGTTCGATGAGGACAAGCTGCGGGAGTACATCATTGAGCCGAGCGGATTGACGCCGGTGGATGATCCGTATCTGATCGTGCACGAGGACACGATCCGCCAGCCGGCCCCGATCAGCCTGGAAGCGATGGTGCGGGGCTTGCAGCCAGAGGAAGAACTGGCGGTGCGCAGCGAGACGCACAGCTTCATCTTTACCAGTGTGCACCTGGCGCTGCGGAAGGGCAAAGGCTGATGGCGCTGACGGCGCAGCAGATCGCCGATCTGCGGGATGACCTGGGGGTGCTGGAGGCGGACTTCGACGACGGACGGTTGGAGCGCAACTGGGAACGGGTGAGCGGCGCGCCCAACGACACCATTCGCTACAACGCGACGCTGGGCCTGTGCGCGCGGCAGAGCAAGGCGAAGTACGTCAGGCTGCACGACTACAAGGCCGGCGCGGTCAGTGAAACACTGTCTCAGGTGCTGAAGGCGATTGACGACCTGTACCAGCTCTACGAGGCCGATCTGGACGCGGCGCTGGGGCGAAAGGTCGAGGTGGTGCGCACGGTGCTGAAGGCCACGCCGCATCAGACGCGGACAGAGCCGAGGAGCTGATGACGGACTTTTCGAACTGGGACATCACACAGGAACGGGGCGAGGGGGTCGGGTTCCTGCTGGAGCACCGCGGGGTGAGTGTGACGCTGCGGCGCGGGTCATCCAATCTGGCGGCCCAGACGGTGCTGATCGTGCCGACCAACAGCCCGCGTGAGCGCGGAGCGGCTGAGCAGGGACAGAGCGCCGCTCAGGAATATATCGTCATCGGCGAGAGCGATCTGAACATCCAGCGCGGGGACACATTCAGCTATCTACCAGTGAATGCCGGGCAGCGCAATTTCGAGGTGAACAGCGTGGATCGGACGCTGCCGGGACAGGTGCAGGCGCGGGCGGTGGTGGTGAGCTGATGGCAAAAACGAGCATCGAGTGGTCGGGCGATGACGGTGTGATCGCCGCGATGTCGGCCTACGAGCAGAAGGTGTACACCGCTATTCGCATGGTGGCGAATTACTGGGCACCGGTGATCGAAACCTGGATGAAGGAGAACAGACCATGGGTTGATAGGACTGGGGCAGCGCGTGCTGGACTCCAGGGACTGGTGGTTGAACTATCACGGGATGTGGTCGCCATCGAGGCCAAGCATGGTGTGACCTACGGGGTCTGGCTTGAGCTTATGTGGGGTGGGAAATACAGTGTGATCGCCCCGGCGTTGGAATCGCATTACGATCACGTCATGCGAATGCTGCGGGAGGTATTTGAATAAAGGGAATTGAGGTATAATCAGAACAGATGAGCCAGCGGTGCGGTAAACACCCTGGCCCGTGAGCCAACGCTAACAAGGAGCGATGACTGTGGATGATTGTACCCCGCTGAAGCGCTGTAGTAAATGTAAGCGCGAATTCCCTGCCACAAGCGAGTATTTCACAAAGCAATCAGGCACTATTGATGGTCTTGGATGGTGGTGCCGGGCCTGCAAAAGTGAATATGATCGTCAATATGGCAGGCGTAATCGACAGCGCATCTACGCTCGACAGCGCAGATGGGCTGAGAGCCTGGAACATGTCCCTCCGGCTGATGGTCTTAAAATGTGTTCGCAGTGCGGTAAAAACAAACCGCTCCACGAATTTCATAAATACCAGCAGTCCAAAGATGGTTACAGAAACATTTGCAAGCAATGTCGAGCAGAGAGAGAGGGGTTTAAGTATAAACCCGGAGCGCCAGAGGGATTTAAGCGGTGTTCGTCCTGCGGCAATATTCTGCCTGCAACAGAAACTTTCTTTGGCATTCGCAATAAAGTACAGGATAAATTAGAGGGACGATGCCGTGATTGTGTAAGAAAGAGCTACAGGCGATGGAGAGAGGCGAACCCGGAAAAGGTTCATCTCGCAAAGATCAAGTTCAAGGATAGTGGCAAGGAGAAAGTCGGCGCGCAGCGCTGGCGTGAGAAAAATGGCAAGCAATACTACGCACAAAACCGTGAACGTTTTATTGCTAACCACGCACGCAGGATGGCCCGGAAAAGAGCGCTGCCGGATACGCTAACTGCTGAACAGTGGAAGCGATGCCTTGATTATTTGGGTCATCAATGTGCAGTCTGCGGTCGTATGCCGGGGTTATGGCATACGCTGGCGATGGATCACTGGATACCACTGAGTTCCCCAGATTGCCCTGGTACGATTGCAACAAACATCGTCCCTCTCTGTCATGGTGATGGGGGATGTAATGAGATGAAGGCCGCACGCCTGCCAGAGGAGTGGTTGATCGAAAAGTTCGGAAAGCGAAAGGGGCGGCAGATTTTGAAGCGGATCGAGCAGTATTTCGAGTGGGTGAAGGAACAGGGGGGCGCTTAGGCGCTCTTTTTTATGGCGACACTGACGGCGGCGATCAAAGCGGCACTGACAGGGACGGCGGCCTGGACGAGCCTGGTGACGGGCGGCACGCTGCTGACGGATGATCTGGGGAAGAATGGGCTTCAGCCCGATGACCTGTCGTATGACAATGACGGGGTGATGAAGCTGACGGCGATGATCACCTGGTCGAGCGGCGGGGCGGCGGAAGTGGTGCACAGCACGCAGCGGCGATTTTTCTATATACGGCTGTTCGCGGACCCCACCAACGGATGGGCCAACCTGCGGGCGGCACAGCGTTTGCTGCGACTGCCGGTGTACGAGAGCGGGGTGCTGCATCGACGGCAGGTGCAGACCGACACGGAGGGGCACGCGCTGATCCACTGGGTCAGCCCGGGGCCGGAGTTCTACGACGAACCGCTGGGCGGGGCGGCGGCCAGTTTCGAACGATTTTATGCTGAGTATCGACAGCGGTAGGGCTAAAAGCTCAACGCAAAGAAGCAAAGAGGCAAAGGAGCAAAGAAAATGGCGGGTCAGTTCAGTTACGCAGACGTAGTCTATACGCTGGCGGACATTTATATGTCGGCGTACAACTTCAACGCGAACACCTACAGCGACACGATTGGTCAGATCGCCGCGCCGCAAACGGTGACGGCCGACCCGGAGCACGACACGGACACGCTGGCCGGAAAGGGGCGCAACCAGCGGCGGCTGAGCGTCCTGAAAGGCATCGTGACGACCTTTAAGCTGGGCGGTCTGGACATCGCCGCAAAAATCATCATGACGGGCGGCACACAGAATGATTCACTCACCACGCCCAACCGCCAGCGGCAGTTCGGCGTGGCGGCCGGCGGAGCGGGTCTGCCCTACTTCGGCGCGATCTGCACCGGGCCCACCGACGACGGCGGCCTGTGGACGGCGGGGTTTCAGTGCCTGAAGCTGGACAAAGTGCCGGGCTTCACGCTGGACGGCGAGACCAATAAATTCAGCATGAGCGAGGTGGGGGGCTACGCGCTGCCTATCGACATCGACGACGTGCCGTATGCGATGCGCGAGCGGGCCTACGAGACGGCCGGCGATTTTGTCGCGCCGACGGATGGCGCGGGGTTCCTGGCGTACTTCGGCGACATCGCGTAAGACCAAAGATTTAACGCAAAGACGCTAAGGGGCAAAGAGGCAAAGGAACAAAGGAATGACGGAGAATGGACAGCGCAGCGCGGCTGCGTTCAGGCGCAGCGTCGAGACGGTGACGCTGCCGAGCGGCAAGGAAGTCGACCTGGTGCGGCCGGACGTGAGCGCGCTGATCATGGCGAACGTGGACAGCGGCGACGTGCCCAAGCCGCTGGTCGACCAGATGCTGATGAGCATCAGCAACCAGCGCCCGGTGGCAGCGCAGATCGACCTGGAAGCTGCACATCTGCCGGGGATGTACCGCTTCATGCGGATCATCGCCCGCGCGGCGCTGGTGTGGCCGCGGGTGGTGGATGACGAGATCGCACCGGATTATGAAGCAGGCGAAATCCACCTGGGCGACCTGGATACGTCGGACCTGACATTCATCACCAACTGGGTGTGGGGGCGCGCCGGCACGGCTGCGGGTCGATTTCCTGAGCCAGCGGGCAAGGGTGTGGATGCTGCACCAGATGTGCAAGCAATACCGGCAGCGGCCAAGCCGCGAACTCGATCTCGAAAATGATCCCTGGATCGCGGCGCAGTTCGACGAGGCGGTGTGGACGCTGGGATCGTGGATCGAGGCCGAACTGGACGCCGTGACGCTGACCGACAGTGAGGCCAAAGACAAACGGCGTCAAGAAATCCTGCGGGAGAAGCGGCGCAAGAAACTGGAACGGCTGCTGCATCCTGACAAGCGCACGCTGGTCACGGTGGCCGGGTTGGCGGCGCGGGGAGTGCAAGTGGTGAGGGCAAAAGATGAAAAATGAGGTAAAATAATCCAGAACAGATGTGCCGCTGCGACGTGTGACCGTCCAGCGGCGCGAGCAACCATAAAGAGGATGGTTCCTATGAGCAATTCTACCCGACCGGAACGCACGAAGCAATCCACCCGACGGAAAACCCCAGCGGATTACCATGCCTTAGCCGCCGAACGCGGCCTTGCGTGGTTGGGGCCGGAGGTGCGATCTACGAAAGAAAAGACGGGATGGCGCTGCCGTTGTGGGCGCGAATGGCAGACAACCTATACGACCGTTAAGCAGGGCAGCACATGCACATGCCCAACCTGCGCTCATCAGAAGGTAAGCGATCTTGTTAGGAAAACCCCAGCGGATTACCATGCCTTAGCCGCCGAACGCAGCCTTGTGTGGTTGGGGCCGGAGGTGCGAAATGGGGTCGAAAAGACAGGATGGCGCTGCCGCTGTGGGTGCGAATGGCAGACAACCTATACGACCGTTAAGCAGGGCAGCACAGGCACATGCCCAACCTGCGCTAATCAGAGAAGAAACGATCTTCATAGGAACCCCCCAGAGGATTATCATGCTCTGGCTGCTGAACGCGGTCTTGTGTGGTTGGGGCCGGAGGTGCGATCTACGAGAGAAAAGACGGGGTGGCGCTGCCGTTATGGGCACGAATGGCAGACAGCCTATTATGTCATTCAGCGGGGCCGCACATGTCCAACCTGCGCTCATCAGAGAAGTCACGATCCTCTTAGGAAAACCCCAGAGGATTATCATGCTCTGGCTGCTGAACGCGGCTTTGTGTGGTTAGGGCCGGAGGTGCGATCTGCGACAGAAAAGACGGGGTGGCAATGTTCGGAAATCCATCAATGGGAAGCTGTTTATCGCAATATCGCACAGGGCACAGGCTGTCCTGATTGTGCCGATATGGTCAATGGGGTCAGGGTATCCAGTCCACAGCGCGCCTTATGTGAAATGATCGATGGGGAACTTAATCGACCTGAAGGCGATTATTATATCGACGTGGCGGTGCTTGTGGATGGAGTGCCTGTTGCTATCGAGTATGATGGCTGGTTCTGGCATATGGACAAGCAGCCTGAAGATGCGGCGCGAACGGCTGAGTTAATCCGCAGGGGATGGAAAGTGCTGCGGGTGAAAAGCGGAGCACTGCTGCCAGAAGAACGCGACGTGGCGCTGGCCGTCGAACGACTGCTGAAGGGCGACGATTACACCGAAATTGTGCTGGATGACTGGCGTGAATAGCGCCGGTCACGCGAATGTTAATCAGAAGGCCCTGCGGGGCCTTTTTGATTGTAAGGATGCGAAATGGTTTTAGGGCCCGGCGTGGATCTGGGAACCGCTAGTGGGAAAATTGTCATTGATGGGTCCGGCGTATCATCCGGCATCCAGGCCGCCAGGGGAATATTTGAGGGCGGGCTGGCTGCGATGGGCCGCGACATGGAGAGGTTCGGCAAGGACGTCTCCGACATGGGCCTGGCGATGACAAAACTTTTCGCCCCCCTGACAGCCGGCTTTGCGTTCGGAATCCAGGCTTCCTCAAAATTTTCTAGCTCCTTATCTGAGATCTCAGCACGCACGGGCACTGTCGGGGCTGATTTACAAAAGATCGGTGATTTAGCCATTGATCTAGGCGCGAAGACAATCTACTCGGCAGACCAGGTTTCTGAAGCTTTCCTGCAAATCCTGACATCGGGCAGCACGGCGGCAGAAGCCACAGCCATGCTGCCGGCCGTCCTGGACGCCGCCGCGGCGAGCGGGGCCGATCTTGGCCGGACCGCGGACGTCCTGACTGACATCATGGCGTCGTTTAACCTGCAAGCCGACAGCACGCAGAGCGTAGTCGACAGCCTAGCGCGGGCCTCGGCCAGTTCGTCGGCGACCATGACCGACCTGGGGGCCGGGTTTGCCAATGTGGGCGGTGTGGCCCGCCAGTTCGGTTTAGATGTAGATCAGACCGCCGCGATCCTGGCGATCTTCAGTGAGAACGGCATTAAATCCGCGGAAGCGGGCGGACAGCTTAAAAGCATGCTGCTCAATATGACCCGACCGACCGAAGACGTGCAGGGGCTGTGGCGCGAGCTGGGGATCAGCATGTTCGATGCTCGGGGTGGGATTCGCGATCTTGGCGACGTGATGGCCGATCTCAGGGTGGCGCTGAACGCCAGCGGGATGACAGCGGAAGCGCAGATCGACATTTTGAAAACGCTGGGGGGCAGCTACGGCTTCCTGGGCCTGTCGGCCCTGACGGCCGGGCAGAGCATTGAAAGCATGCAGGCCCGCATGGCGGATCAATCCAGCGCCGCCGAGATCGCCGCGGCCAAGATGGACACCTTCGAAATTTCGGTGCAGAGCCTGATCGGTTCGGTTGAGGCGCTTGCAATTACTACGCTCACGCCCTTCATGGACGACGTGCTCAAACCCATGATCCAGCAGCTTATCGAAGTGGTGAACGGGATCACAGAATGGGCCGGGGAAAACCAGGATCTGGTGAATGCGCTGATCCCGGTGCTGGGCGTGCTGGCGATCCTGGGGCCGGTGATCTTCGTGCTGGGCCAGTTCATCCAGTCGACCGGGGCGCTGATGACAGCCTGGGCCGGGATCAGCGCGGCGACGGGGATCACGCTGAGCGGGCTGCTTTTACCGATTGGGCTGCTGATAGGCGGGGTGATCCTGATCCATAAGGCCTGGAGCGAGAACTGGCTGGGCATCCAGGACGTGGTGGCGCAGGCAGTCGATGACATCCGGGCGAAGGTGCAGCCGCTGCTCGACCTGGTAAATGCCGTGGCCGGGGCGTTTGGGGCCGGACAGGGATCGACGTTTGTCGCCCTGCCCGCCGATGATAATCTGAAGCTGCTGGACACGAAGATCAAAAACTTCGAGACGTCCAGAACCAACCTTCAGGCTGAGATTGACCGGCTGCTGAGTGAGGGCTACCTGCCGGAGGGCAGCGGCATCCAGACCCGGCAGAAACGCCTGGCCGAACTCGATCAGGAAATCGAGAAGATGAAGCTGCTGCGGCTGGAGGGCACGCGCTTCACGACAGGTCCCACCGAACTGGCCGCCAGCGTGCAGCGTCTTTCCGACGTGCCGCTGTTCGAGCGTCTGTTTGGGAACTTCGACGCCGATCAGGTCAGCCGGCTGACCGGCGACATTCTGGCGATCCGGGACGCCTTCAACACCTTCAAGACTGATCCGATCCGGGGGGTGCAGGAAGCCTTCAGCGCTGTCGGTAAAACGGCGGTCACGCTGACCGGCCTCGATCTGAGCGGGATTAAAACCAACCTGGAAGGCGCGATCAACAGCGTCGGCAAGCTGGACCTGAGCGCGCTGAAGGGTACGGTCGAAACCGGCCTGACGACGGCTCTCACCGACATCAAGGGCGGTGAACTCGACCTGAGCGGGGTCACCACCTGGGCGACGGATAATGCCAACGCCATCCTGGACGCGGTGGTGGGTGTAGTGGGCCTCGTGCTGGGCGGGCCGATTGGCGCGACCATTGGCGCGGCCAAGCTGATTTCAGCGGCTATCGAAACAGATTTCCTCGGTTTCGGAACGTTCATCGAGGAAAGCGGCATCGGGGACGCGGTTCAGGCCGGGGTCGATACGCTGCGGGGAATTATCGAAGGGGCGTTTGCCAACCTGTTCGGCGGAGGCGCGGGCGGCGAGACGCCGGTGGTGGCACTGACCGGCGAGAACAATCTTCAGCGGCAGGCAGGCGGCCCATTACTCGATGTAATCACCGAAATCGGTAATGGAATTCGCCTGGCAATGGATGCCATCGGGCCGGAAGTCCGTGAGAGCCTCGATCAGATTGGCAGCGGTTTGCGGGGTTTTATCGACAGCCTGGCCGGAGCGGACACCAGCGGTTTGGAGAATATCGCGGCCACCATCCTGAGCGTGGCGAGCCGTCTGGCCGGGGCGGCCGGGTTCGTGCTGCTGATCGGCGCGGACATCCTGACAGACATCTTCGAAAACGTCATGCCCAAGATCGGCGGAGGGATCGCGGCGCTGGTCACGATTATCTCCGGCATCGGCAAGGGCGATCCAGGCATGATCCTCCAGGGTATCGGCGATGGCCTGCGCAACCTGATTGGCGCGATCCTGGGGGCCATCACGGGGTTTGCGGATCCGCTGATTGGGGCCATTAACGACCTGACGGGCGGCAATCTGCCGAAGCTGAGCACGCTGCTCGACGTGGCGCGGGATGCCCTGATGCGCATCCGTTTGTGGGCCGACAATAACATTCAACCCATCCTGGACGTGCTCCAGACGTTT
>Ga0214472_10003774_pt1 | contig 15990 bp, 11 predicted proteins | sample RVTome_6_FD_207662 | JGI IMG/M metagenome (GOLD analysis project Ga0214472, IMG submission 207662) | Soil microbial communities from uranium-contaminated site in the Upper Colorado River Basin, Wyoming, United States - RVT140D175 | ecosystem: Environmental > Terrestrial > Soil > Contaminated >... | reverse complement strand
CAGCTCACATCGGCATCACCGAACGGACGGTGCTGCGGATCATTGCCGACCTGGAGTCCGAGGGATATCTGCAAAAGCGCCGAGAGGGACGGGTTAATTTATACGAGGTCGATCATGAACTGCCCCTGCGCCATTCTCAGCTACAGGACATAGCGGTGGGCCAACTGCTCAATATTCTTACCGCTATAACCAAGGTAGACGGGCCTTCAGCCAGGTCAGCCAGCCCGGAGCGCCCCGCAGTAACCCCGCCCGGTCAATAGCATCGACCGGGTCAGATTGTCCAGCAACGCCGTCCAACCCAAAAGCCTTCAGGATAAAGGCGTATTCCAGAGCTACTGCCTTCAGGCGGCCAAACCTTCCGGAAGCTCCACCATGGCCAGCCTCAAAGTCGATCCTGAGCAGCAGGAGGTTCTGGTCGGTCTTCAAATCGCGCAGACGGGCGGCCCATTTAGCTGGTTCCCAGTAGGTGGTCCTGGTATCGTTCAGGCCGCCAGTAATCAACATGTGGGGATAATCCTGGGCCTGGACGTTATCGTAGGGTGAATACGACTTGATGTATTCGTAGTATTCCTGATGGTTCGGGTTGCCCCACTCGCTATATTCCAGGCTGATCATCGGCAGCGTATGGTCCAGCATGGTGTTCAGAACGTCAACAAAAGGCACCCGGGCTACGATGGCCTTGAACAGTTCCGGCCGCCAATTGGCCGCCACCCCCATTACCAGCCCGCCGGCGCTGCCGCCCTCGGCAACGATGTTGCCGGCAGACGTATAGCCTCCGCGAATCAGGTGCTCGGCGCAATCAATGAAGTCGGTGAAGGTGTTCTTCTTCTGTAAAAGCTTGCCGTTGGCGTACCAGTCCCACCCCAACTCCATCCCGCCGCGCAGGTGAGCGATGGCGAAAACGAACCCCCGGTCGAGGAGGGCCAGCCGGTGGGAGTTGAAGTCGGCTTCCATCGCCCCGCCGTAGGAACCGTAACCGGACAGGTAGAGGGGCGACGCGCCATCAAGGGCCTGATCCTTCCGGTGCAGGACCGTAACCGGGATCCGGCTGCCATCCTGCCCGGGTGCCCAGAGCCGCCTGGTCACGTAGTTCTTGGAGTCAAATCCGCTCAAGACCTCGGTCTGGTGCAGAAGCCTTCGTTCCCGGGTGTTCATATCGTAGTCAAATACGGTGGGCGGAGTGGTCATGGAAGAATAGATAAACCGCAGCACATTGGTGTCCCATTCCCGCCCCGGTTGCAACCGAACGAAGTAGTCCTCTTCCTCAAAGCCGATGGTGTGGGCGTGGCCGCCGGTCAGGTCGATGACCTGTATCTGGGGCAGCCCGTCCTCCCGGTAGGAGATTGCCAGGTGGTCGCGGAAGGCCAGCATCCCGCGCAGCGGCCGCCCCGGTTGATGCGCCACGATGTCCCGCCAGTTCTCCGGTCCCGGCGAGGCCACCGGCGCCGCCGAGATCTGGAAGTCGTTGGCACCGTTCCCATTGTGAAGGATCAAGAACCGGTCGCCGTGGTCCGCCACATCGTACTCCAACCCATCCCGACGCGGTGCAATCAGGATCGGTTCACCCAACGGGTGGTCGGCGGCGAGATACCACCATTCCGACTTGTTGTTACCCCGGGCCACCAGATATATGAAGCGGCCGCTGGCCGACCTGATGGCCCGGAGATTGAACCCCGGGTCGGATTCGTGGCGTACTACCGGGTCAGCGGCGGGGTCGTCGCCCAGCTGATGCCGCAGAATTGCGGCCGGCCGGTGGCTCTCGTCCAGGATGTTGTAAAGGAAGGTCTGGCTATTGTTGGCCCATTCCAGCGCGTAGTAGGTGTTGGGAATGGTCTCCGGAAGTTCTTCACCGGTGACCAGATTAACGATGTGGATGGTATAGGTCTCTGACCCGTCGGTGTTGACCGAGTACGCCAGCCACTGGTGGTCTGGGCTGTTCTTGAATACTCCGATGCGCAAAAAAGTCCGGCCAGCGGCAAGCAGATTGGCGTCCAGCAGGATTTCCTCCGGGGCGTCCAGGCTCAAATAGCGGCGGCCGTAGACCGGATATTCGGAACCTGCTTCAAACCTGGTGTAATAATAGTAGTCGCCGTCCTTTTCCGGAACGCTGGAATCGTCCTCCTTCATCCGGCTGCGCATTTCAGTCAGCAGGGCCTCCTGCAAACCTTCAGTGGACTTCATAGTCGCTTCGGTGAATGCGTTTTCCGACCGCAGGTATTCCAGCGTATCGGTATCCTCCCGGTCCCGCAGCCAGAACCAGGGGTCAACCCGCACGTCTCCGTGCTGGGCTAGTTCCCGGTACTTCTTGGGAGCTCTGGGCGGCTGGAGGTTCATATGTGATTCCCGGTTGCGGCGCACCGCGGAGTTGGGTCCAACAATTCTCTGACCTGGGCCTGCGCCGGCGGTCAAGATGGGTGCCGAAAATATCCTGCCAGACATTATCCACCGCCCCGGGGCAAAGCGCCAGATGCCGTATCTCCCAGATGCCGTATCTCAGGGAGGCGGGTCAATTAGACTTTCCATAAAACGTGAAGCTGGGGACTGTCTGCTTCAGCTGACAGGGGAAAGCTACAATGTTTCTTTAACATGGTTCCCGAGTGTGCTAGGCTTCGATCGCACCTTAACCCTCGAATAGATTGCTGGTTGTCGAGCCGAGTCCTGCTCGACGTAAAATCTTGCTGGCAATGAGGTGCCGCCCGCCGAATGCTTTGAGCTTATGCTCTTCGGCACCTGGGTGAAAAACCTCACGGCTCGGACGGAGCCTTCAGGAGCTAACGTAGATGGTTGCATCATGCGTTTCCTGAGAAGCCGCCGGGTTTACCCGACGGAGTCGTCACATCAACTTGCCAGCTCAGCTATCCAGCTCAATGGTGTTAACCATTGTCAGGGGGTGAAGGTGCGATAGTAGGGGCAGCCGGAAAAGTCAGCCCGCAGCGCCCGGCCATCGACCATTGTGTGGATGCGCAGGGTCTCCGGGGAGCGGCTGTCCTGGCCGATTCGGAAGCATTCCCCGGCGAGCGGAATTAGCGGCTCGACCAACCCCCAGGGCAGGACCAGGAATAAAGCGCCCTTCCGGATCACCACCCGAAAATTGGAAAGCTCGGGATTGCGCGTCCGGTAGTGTCCAGTGTAGGCTTCCCATTCCGCGGGATATTCAAAGTGCCGGGGGCCAGAATAGCTCTGGTTGGTGTACCACCGGACGCCGTGAAAGGCTTCCACCACCTTTCCTCCTACTCGCTGGAACTCCAGCAAGAAAAGCGCGAAATCCGGGTGGGCGACATAGAAGGCGTCGGCGTTGCGCCGCTCCAGCGCAATCCCCTGGCCAGCATGGTGCAACCGCAACTGGCCGTTCTCAACAGTCAGGTGGAGCACTTCATCCCCGCAGTGGAAACTTCCGGTATAGTCTGCCGCATTTGGGATGGAGGCCGGGTCATTTGGCGAAGGCAGCCGCGGAAGGTCCCGTCCCTGGTGGGCGTCCCGCAGGGCCGTCATGGCATTGATGGTCGTCGCTTCCACCGTATCGGACTCCTCCATTTTGTTTACCAGGGATACCACGCCCAGGCCAGCTTCCAGATCTACTATGATGAAGTTGTTGTATCCGGTAGTGGCTCCCCCGTGACCGACGTAGGTGTGACCATCGATGGGATACAACGCCAGGGCATAGGAATAGTGGTCGTTGCCCGTTCCCATCTCCGGTTCTATCAGCAGTTTGAAGCTCTCCTCAGACAGAATGGCTCCCCGGGGCCCCTTGCCCCGGTTCAACAGCATCCGCAGGTAGATGGCGGCATCTCCCACGGTGGATAGCTGGCAGCCGTCGGCGGTGGCGTACTCGGACCAGAGGGCCGGAGCCAGGTCATATGTGGGGTGCTGCGGCCGGTCATCGTAGAAACCTCGATAACCGACGGTCGATATTTTGCGGGTGTCAAATGTAACCGCCGAGTAGCTGTGGGACATCCCCAGGGGGTCAAGGACACGAGACTGTATAATCTGGGGATAGGTCTGCCCGGTAAGTCGCTCCAACAGGAATCCCAGGACCTTATAGCCAACGCTGGAGTAATGCCAGCGTACACCGGGCGGGGCGCTGGTCTCACTCTGCCGCAAGGCCCAGCAATCGTACAACCCGTAGGGAGCTTGCTCGGTGCCGCGGATGATACCCGCCGAGTGGCGCATCAGGTGATGCGGAGTTATGGGTGGGAATTGGGACCTGACTTCAAACCAGGGCAGGTACCGGGACACGGGCGCATGCAGGTCCAGGATGCCCGCCTCGCGCAACTGCAGCAAGGCGATGCAGGTAAAGGACTTTCCAATGGACCCGGTCTCAAACAACGACTCCGGGGTAATTGGGACTCTGGCCGGTACATCGGCAAAGCCGTAGGTGGCGACCCAGCGCAGCTTCTCCCGGTCGGTGACTGCGATGGCCCAGCCGGGCAGGTTCGCCTGTCTCATCCGCAGCTTGACCAGTTGATCGATATAACCAAACGCCTGATCCAGGCTGGGCAAGGAAAGCTCCTTTAAGGAATGCTCCTTTTCGGTGGTCACGGTTTGCATTCTTGAAGGCAGGTCTTCGTTATCGGCGGGAAGCACCTCAGGGCGTAAACGCGCGGTAATAGGGGCAGCCGCAATAATCAGCCAGCTGCGCCCGGTCGGTAACCGCAATCGTCAAGCCCGGGGCGTTGAACTCTTTAGCCCACTGCTGGATGTAGCGGTCAATTGGTTGAAGACTTACCTGAAGGTCCAATATGGGACGCTCCTGTCGAGGTCAAACCGAATATCTTCCAGGGAACTACTCGGGCAACGCCGGCTGATGGGTTGCACCCGTCCCGAAGGGGGTCAAAACCTGTTTGATCCAGGGCACCAGGTCTTCCAGGACCACCTGGCCGACCTCGTGCCTCATCGGGTACTCGTTATAGGTCGGGGAATACTCCTGGGATTCCAGGAATGCCCGTGCCGTTTGAGCGTCTCGAAGCGGAATGTACTGGTCGTTGATGCCGTGGGCAATAAAGATGGGCTGGGTGCGCTGGACGGGTAAGCGTTCTCGGAGAGCACTGGCTTCGGGCAGGTAGCCGCTGAGGGACGCCACGCCGGCGAAGGTATCGGGCCGGGGCAGGCCGCAGCGTAACGACAGACTGCCGCCCTGGGAGAATCCCATAAGCAGGATCCGCTGGGGCTTTACCTGGTATCGCTCGGTCACTTCCGCGAAGAATGGTTCCAGCCGCTCCGCCGCTGCTGCCTCTTCCTCTTCCACCTCCGCTGGCGACGAACCCGGGCTGCTCCAGCCGTAGGCGATCTTACCCGACCGCACCGGAAAGGAAATCGGTGCGTTGGGACAGGCGTAGATGTAGCCTGCGCGGCTGATGCTCGGGGCCAACCGGGCAATCTCCTGCATGCTGGAGGCGTAGCCGTGGATCATAACCACCATGGGGTAGTCCCCATCGGGTTGGTAATTGTCAGGTTCGATGGCCGTGTGGGAAAGACCATTCCCCGGGAACTCCCGCGCCTTCATAAAACGTGTAGCTGGAGACTGTCGCCCTCAGGCGGCAGAGGAAAGCTACAATCCTCCTTTTACCAGGTTGCAAAATGTATTAGTGTATCCTGCGTGCCAAGACACTCCCTACCCATTTTATCAAATCGCGCCGTAAGACCCCTGCTTTCACGTTCAAGCTTTCAAGCATGGGAATATAAGGCGCACCCCGGTTTGTGCTATAATCCGTGGGCTCTGGGACTACCGAGCCTGGGCTTGGACTGGCCCGAGAAGCCCCTGGCTTCAGCCATGGGGAGTAGTCACCACCGGGGACCGGACTGGAACTCAGCGACCAGTTCAATGTTGTAAATGTATAACCCTGGGAATGGAATATCTGCAACAACTCCTCAAAGATTTCCCACTGGTTTTCTTGCCCTTGCTGGTGGCAATGGACCCCCTGGGGATTCTACCCTTTCTGGTCCCCTTTCTAAGCTCGCTCCAGCCCGGTCGACGGTTACGGGTAATTAACATTGCCGCCGTTACTGGCCTGGCCATCGGGCTGCTCTTTCTGGGACTGGGCCGGGCGATATTCGTGGTTCTGGGGATAACCGTCGCTGATTTTGTGATTGCCGGCGGCCTGGTACTCCTGATTATTTCTTTAAAGGAGTTGGTATCAGCATCCACTGGTGAAGCCCGGCCTTCCCCCAACGAACTGGTGGCCGTGGTTCCCATAGGCACACCCCTGCTAGTGGGTCCAGCGACGATATCCCTGCTCATAGTCTTGAGCGGTCTTTTTAGTGTGTGGTTGGTAGTGGTCGCCTTTCTGGCCAACGTGCTTTTAGCCTGGCTGGTCTTTTCTCAGTCCAGTCACATCTCCCGTTTCCTGGGACAGGGCGGTCTGCAGGCGTTTTCAAAGGTGGCTTACTTGCTGCTAGCCGCCATCGCCGTCCAGTTGATACGCGGTGGGCTCACGGAAATCCTGCAGGATATGCAATAGGACAACGCCAGAGCATGGTCGCTTTCCATGCGATACCATCGATACCATACTGCACCACCAGATACCATACCGCACCACCATCCTTTTTCACATGGAATTTACGCCAGGTCCTCATCCGTACCAACTACCCCGGTCACGGTTACCTGTTCAATCTTGACCCCCTGCATATCAGTCACTTCCAAAACAAACTGCTTGTGTTGGAACTGGTCGCCCTCCTTCGGAATCACACCAAGGCGAGTCAAAATAAACCCGGCAAGGGTTTCGTAGTCGCCGTCCGGTATGCCCAAACCCAGTAGCTTATTGGCTGCGTCAATGTCCATTCCCCCGTCCACCTGATACATACCCGAACCCATCGCCTGGATTTCATCTCCATCCGGCTCTCCCAGGGGACCCACGATCTCCTCCACCATTTCCTTCAGGGTAACCAGACCGGCGGTCCCACCATACTCGTCGGCCAAAATTGCCAATTGGTGCCCAGTTACTTGCAATTGGCGGAGGTGCTCCCCCAACAGCCTGGTTTCGGGAAGAATGTAGGGAGGCTGGGCCAACCGGGTAACGTCATCACCAGGTTGGATACCGCCATAGGCGAACTCGTGGACCAGGTCCTTCAACGAAAGAATGCCAATTATGTGATCCAGGTTGCCTTCGTAAACCGGGTAATGAGCATGGGGCTGCCGGCGATAAAGCTGATAGAACTCATCCAGAGTGGCGCCTTTCCTGAGGCCCACGATCTCGGTTCTGGGCGTCATCACCTCCTTGAGCTGACGGTCCTCCACGCGGAAGACGTTGCCCAGCATCTCGGCCTGGGACGGTTCCACCGTTCCGGTCGTTCTACCCTCATGCACCAGAGCAATAATGTCTTCTTGAGAAACCAGATGGGCCCCGGGCAAACCGAGCAGTCTGGTAACGCCTCGAACCACTCTCTCCAGGGTCCAGATTGCCGGCAGCAGCACCAGTTCCACTACCCGAAGCGGTGTTGACATCAAAGTCGCCAACCCAATCGAGTGGCGGGTGGCGATGGTCTTGGGTATGGCCTCCGAAAAGACCAATAACAGGACCGTAACCACCACGGTCGACGCTATGACGGCGGCGTTCGAACTGAGGAACGATAGCGCCAGGCTTGTACCCACTGCCGCCACGCCAGTATTCGCCAGATTATTCCCGGTGAGTACGGTAGATAGCAGCTTTTCTGGATTACTGGCGAATCGCTCTACCTTCCTGGCTTGCTTTGGATTACTCAGCGTCAAAGCGGCCAGCTTGCCCCGCTGCATTGAAAGGAACGCTGCTTCAGTTGCGGAGAAAAGCGCCGAAGCGAGCATCGCAATCAACAATATGATTAGTTTAACAATGTCGCTGGCTTCCATTTCAGACCCGCTCCAATTTGCCAGCATCCGCAGACGATGCTGGTCTAATTTAACCTGAGGGAGATTGCCCCGAAATCTTGATTACCAATCGATCTGCTCAATCATTCCTCGAGCCCTTACTTGCTCCGAAAGGGCAATTCGGACCGCCGCCGCCGCCTCCGGCCCGATGGATTCGGCAGCTGCCCGGATCCCCTCCGAGGCATGGGCTACCGCTTCTGACTCTGATATCCCCAGTTCCTGGGCCGCTTCCCGGGCCCCGGCGATAACCTCGGTCGAGGTCAAAGTTACGTCGGCGCCCACTTCACCGGCACCCTGAACTGTGCCGAATCCGATTTCTCGCATTACGTGGTAGGGATTGAGGGCGTGCTTGTTGAGGGCGCGGACCGTTCCCAGCACGGCTCCTTTGGCCACCTTTTCCACATCTTCGGATACGTCGTCCAGGGCGTGGATCGCGCCCCGGGCGGCGTGGCGGGCGATCTCGACCAACTGCCGTTCCCCCAGCCCACCTAGCTCGCCCACCTGACTGGCAGTATAGGCGACTACCTTGGCTACCTGGTCCGCGATATCGCCCACTGCCGATCTGCCCCGGCTAATCGCCGACACCGCACTCTTGGTTGACGCGGCGATCTGGTAGGCCGTAACGCTGACTGCCACGTCCATACCGGGAACTCGGCGCAAGTAGCTGTAGGGTACCGATATAAATCCCAGGGCGGGCACCGAGGACATGCTGCGGAAGCTCTCCCTGGCTTCCCCCAGCAGCACATCCAGGACCACCTGCCGGTCGACCTCGCCTTCCTCCCGAATAGCCGCCAGGAGATTCAAGGACAGGACGCCCAGGGCAAAGGCCGCCGCAAACAGGAAATCGAAACCGCTGAGATTTATCGGCGCGAAGGTGATGGTGCGGCTGGGGTCGATCCATCCCAGCGTGAAAGTCAACTGCCGGACGCTGAAGAAATCGGCCAGGAATCCGCCGATCAAGGGACTGATCCCAGAACCCAGGTTAATCGCCAGCGAAGCTCCGGTCAAATACGTGGTCCCCTGGTCCCGAGGTGCCAATTTCATTCGGAGGGTCATGTCGGTAAGGTTGATTCCGGCCGTAGCCACCCCGGCGAAAATGTGGAGGATGGCCAGCAAGGGCCAGGTCAGAAAATGGGGGTCTGGCGCTGCGGTGAAGGTCCATCCCAAAAACACCAGCAGGAAAAGTGAAGCCGACAGGGATAGGACCACTTTGCTGCCGAATTTATCGGCAATGGGCCCCCAGACCCGCACGAACAAGATTCTGGAAACCTGGCTGAGGACTCCCAGACCGATCACGGCGGAAAGGGGTACGCCCAGTTCGGTCAGCATATACACCGCGAAAAAGGGAATCGCCATGTTGGCCGCTACGTTCCAGATAAACAGGAAGTTGATCAGCCTTCGAAAGTTGCGGTCTCGAAAGGGCGCGGACATGGACTGGCGGAAAGAGGGCTGCTGGCCTTCCATCGCCTGCATTTGCGGTTCCGGAATCAGGGCCATCAGGGTTACCGCGGTCCAACCCAGAATCACCGTCCCCATCAGGTAGGCGATGGCATAACCGAAGACCAGGTTTTCTTCGGGAACCTGGTTGCGCCACAGGTCGATATAAAACGCCGCGCCCAGGCCCACCACTGCCGTGGCCAGAGTAGCCGCTGCTTGCCTGCTGGAGAAGAAGCTCCCCAATACTTCCTGGGGTACCAGGTCTCTAAGCCAGCTGATCCAGGTGTTGTTAAAGAAGGCGTTGGCGATGCCTCGGATACCAATCAACACCAGCAGAATTGAAACCGCGGTACTGCTGGGTATGCCAATAAAAATTGGGATCAGGGCGATGGGAATCCAGGAGGACTGGGCAAAAAAGTACGCGGGTACCGCGACGGCCTTTCGCAGCCGCAGCCGCTCCACCAGCAGCATGGCCGGTATCTGGATGGGTTGCATGAAAAATGGGAGGGCGGTCAGAATGCCAATCTGGAGGTTAGTCGCACCCAACACCAGGGCAAAGGCCGCCAGAAACCCCCCGGTGGTGATGCCTTCCAGTCCGCCGGCAGCGGCGACCTGCCAGATACCTACCCGCATCCCCCGGGCGGTTTCCCGCTCCGACATGCTTGCCCTTGGGGTAAAAGCCGATATCAAGTTCATACCTTTATTGGCGCTTCGCCAATTTTCAACATCGGCAATTACCCCGTTGATGCCTTTTCTGGCGAAAAAGTAAGTATGGTCCAAGTATGGTCCAAGTATGGTCCAAGTATGGTCATCGAAGCGTTGCCAGGTCTGATAGACCCTGCTGAGTCAGGACCAGGCCTGATCGATTCTTCGCGGAGTATTGTGACGGTCCAGGGCTCAGGGTGCCTCGGCCAGGGCCGCCATTACCCTGGAAGCCGCATCCGGCCCGATAGCGTTTGCCGCCTCCCGGGCCCCTTGAACCGCCTGCGCTCCTGCTTCCTGTTCCGAAATGCCCCCCAAGACCCCGGCTTCTTTTGCGGCTGCCACTGCACTGGTTGCCGCTTCAACAATATCGGATATATCGGCGCCCGATTCATTGGCTCCCTGGACCGCGCCATGGGCCGCACCCCGGATCACGTCTCGGATGTCAACCGAGGTCATGCTCATTCCCGCGATTACTCCGATGACCGTCCCCTTCGCCAACTCCCCCACATTTTCGGCAACTTCGTCGATGGCATTCATCGCCCCTTTGGCAGTGTAGAGGGCCAGGTCGGCTCCCGCCTGTCCCAATTCATCAGCCTGACTTACCAGGCCCAACACGGCACTCCTGACCCGTTGGGCAACGCTCTCCGCGCCATCCCGGCCCCGACCGACGGCGGCCACCGCGGTCCTGATGGTGGACGCCACCTGATAAGCCGTAACGCCCAGGGCAACGTCCAGGCCCGGCACGCGCCTGAGGTAGGCGTAAGGGTAATCCACCAGTAGCCCCATCCCCGGAATTGAACCCAGGGCCCGAGTCATCCCCCGGCTTGGCGCCAGGAGTTCATCCATGACCACTTCTCGGCCGACTTCACCCTCTTCTCGAATGGTGGTCAAGGTATTCAGAGTTATCAGCCCAATGACAAAGGCGATTCCAAACAGAAAATCGAATCCGGTCAGGTCCAGGGCGGGAAATTCAATCATACGGTCGGGAGCGATCCACTGGAAATTAACCCGGAAGGACCTGGTACTGAAGAAATCGGCGAACAGCCCGCCGACCAGAGGTCCCAGCCCAGCGCCCAGGTTGGTGGCCAGCGAGGCTACCGCCATGTAGGAAGTGGCCTGTCCCTGGGGGGCTAGCTTCAGTCCAATGGTGCCTATCGTCAGGTTGGCTCCCGCAGCGGCGACACCGGCAAAAATTTGAAGAACTATCACCAGAGGCACGGTGAGAAAGTACCGGTCCGGCTGGGTAGTGAACACCCAGCCGAGAATCACCAACAAATACAGCGAGACTGAGGTGGATAAGACCACCTTGCTGCCGAAGCGGTCGGCGAAGGGACCCCACACCCGTACGAAAAGAACATTGGTGATTTGGGCCAAAATATTCAGGGCGATAACCCCAGAGAGGGGAAACCCCAGTACTTGCAGCATGTAGATGGTGAAAAATGGGATCGCCAAATTTGCCGCGAATCCCCAGAATAACAGGAAGTTCACCAATTGCCGAAAATTACGGTCTCGGAAGGGAATGGCGAGGGACTGGGCCAGGGAGGGCTGGGGCCCGGCTATCGGGGTCATCAAGGGTTCTGGTTGTAGTGACATAAACAGTGGGCTGGCCAGCCCCAGGAAGATGGCTCCGGCTAGCAGGACAAACGAGTAGCCGAAAACCTGACTTTCGGGGGAAGCTTGCCCCTGCCAGAAGTCAACAAAAAATGCTCCCGCCAGGCCGAAGATGATGGAGACGATTGTCGCCAGCGCCAGACGGCGGGAAAAGTAGCTGCCCAGAATATTCTGGGGCACCAGGTCGCGGGCCCAGCTGTTCCAGGCGGTGCCGGTTATCGCCGCCATCACCCCTCGTACGGCCAGGAAGAGCAATAGCAGCTCTACCGCCAACTGGTTCGGGGTATCGACCAGGAAAGGCACCAGGGCCATTGGTATCCACATTAGCTGCGCCGGTACCCAACTTAGCAGGGCGATGGCCTTTCGCCGCCGGTACTTTTCCACCAGGAAGATGGCGGGAATCTGAAGCGGCTGAGTAATAAAAGGTATGGCGGCGAGGATGCCGATCTGGAAGTTGTTCGCTCCCAGCACCAGGGCGAAGGCTGCCAGGATGCCGCTGCTGGTGACGCTGAACATGGCCGCCGAGGCGGCGCCTTCCCAGGTCATCATCTTTAGGCCGTAGGCAACGTCTTGATCTGACAGAGTGGGTAGGGGTCTAAAGATTGTTTTGAGATTCATAGGGAGCCAAGGTTAACTCTAATCGATCGCATTGTGAAGAACCCTCACCGCATGAAAGCGCGGTAGTAAGGGCAACCGGAATAGCCGGCCCGCAGGGCGCGGCCTTCAACCACTGCCTGGAAACGCCGGGTTTCCGGGGAGCGATTATCTGCACCTACTTGGAACCAACCTTCGCCTACTGGTCGGGCGGTTCAACCCCTCCCCAGGGAAGGATCAGTGTCAATACACCTTGGCTGGCAGGTTGAAGCCGGTGCGGGGATCGCTTTTTCGGCTGGGCAGACCCGGGTGCCTCCGGGGGCTCTGGTGAGTTTACGGAGGCAATATACTCTAACTAACCGCACTATCACGTCCCAATAATGACCAGCTTGTTCCACAAATTACATTTTGTCAATCTAGACGCGGGTGGGTCGGGTTATCAATATTTGTTGAGCCATTGTCCTGAGGCCCGCTGGTTACCGGCCAGGGTTGCATGACATGCGGTATAATCCAGGCATGCCGCCTTTGCTGGAAGCCAGGGGACTTTCCAAACGATATGGATCAACCATCGCGCTGGATTCGGTTGATTTCCAGGTATCGGAAGGCATAACTGGCTTGCTGGGCCCCAACGGTGCCGGAAAAAGCACCGTTATCAAGCTGTTTCTGGGTCTGATCCGGCCCAGCGCCGGTTCCGCCGAGGTGATGGGCGCCCGGCCCTACGCCTCGGTGGAGGTACGGGAGCGCCTGGGTTACATGCCCGAGCACGATTGCATGCCCGACTCGATCAGCTCCGCCGAGTTCCTGTCCCACATGGCCCAGGTCAGCGGGCTGCCGCCGGTGGAAGCCCGAATTCGCGCCGCCGACACCCTGAGGCACGTGGGACTGGCCGAAGAGAGATACCGTCCCATTGGGGAGTACTCCACCGGTATGAAGCAGCGGGTCAAGCTGGCCCAGGCCATCGTCCACGACCCCTGGTTGGTTCTGCTGGACGAGCCCACCGCCGGGTTAGACCCCCTGGGCCGGGTGGAAATGCTGGACCTGATCCGCCGCATCGGCCGTGAATTCGGTATAAGCATTGTTCTATCCTCCCACCTGATGGGGGACATTGAGCGGACTTGCGACCGGATCATCGTCCTGGAGCAGGGCCAAGTTGCCGAGCTGGGTGAGGTGTCCGGGTTCACCCGGGAAACTCGTTCCATCATGATTGAGGTGGACGATCACCGGGAAGAGTTGTTAACCGCCCTGGTAGGTCGAGGCCTGAAAGCCGCTCTGGAAGGCGTGAGCATCGTCGTTGAGCAAGAGAATGAGGAGGACTACGATACTATTCGCGACGCCATGGTGGAATCCAACGCCCGCTTACGCCGCCTGGTGCCGCAGCGGCATCGTTTGAGTGACATATTTCGAGGCGTAAGGCCATGACCGAGGCGCGAGGTGAAATTTACGACATTGGGTACCAGCGTTACACTGGGCCCAGGGAGGGGCGGAATCGAGCCCGCCGGGCGCTCTGGGCCAATGGCGTTCGTACCGCCCTGGGGTTGGGGAGAGGTTGGTTTTCCAAAGTGCTGCCGGTTCTGCTTTTTGTCGCCCTCCTCATCCCCGCGCTGGTTTTCGTCGTCATCGCCGCAGTAATCTCAACTTTCGGCCTGGGCGAACGCGGCATTGTGGGTCAGGGAGACTACTACCGGTTCATTCTGGTGCCGCTGGTCCTCCTGTCCGCAGTTATCGCTCCCGAATTGCTCTGCTCCGATCGCCGCAACGGTGTGATAAACCTCTATCTGGTGCGGCCGCTGACGCCCACCGACTACCTGTTAGGGAGGTGGCTGGCCTTTCTGTCCATTGTCCTGCTGTTTGTTTACCTGCCCCAGTTGGTGCTGTTTATTGGCTTTATCGCGGTGGCGGCCGACCCTCTGGCCTACCTTGGGGACCACTGGTTGGACGCCCCCCGGTTCCTCATGGCAGGTCTGGCGATTGCCCTGTTCGCCGCCACCCTCCCGATGGCCGCCGCCGCCTTCACCAGCCGGCGGGCCTACGCCGCAATCTTTGTCATCGCCCTGTTGTTCATCACCGGCGCGGTTGGTGGCGTCCTATCCGATACTATCGGCGGCGAGGCCGCCGGTTGGCTATTCCTGATCAACATCGGCTTTGTTCCGATACACATAAACAACATAATATTTGGTGATATGTCCAGCTCCGGACCCGCTGGAGACCTGCCCAGGAGCGCCATTTTGGGCTGGTACCTGGTACTGACCGCGGGCCCTGGCCTGATCCTGTGGCGGCGCTACCACAGGATGGGGATATGACGGCGATGGCGCCGGTCCCCGGTTCAAGCTCAACCGCCGGAGGCGCCGGGGAACCCACCATCGTCGCCCTTGGTCTTTCCAAGTGGTTTGGCAGTGTCGTGGCGGTCAACGATGTCTCGCTGCAAGTCTATCCCGGAATAACCGGCTTGCTGGGCCCCAACGGCGCCGGGAAAACAACCTTGCTGCACCTGATCACCGGTCGGGCGAGGCCATCCGACGGAAAAGTTTCGGTTTTGGGCCAGCCGGTGCGGGACAATCCCGGCCTTTATCGTCGGGTTGGGGTTATGTCGGAGCACGAGGCCGTGTACGACTTCTACACCGGCCGCCAGTTCGTGGAATTGGCCGCGGCGCTCCACCAGGTGGCGGATCCGGCTTCTGCCGTAGACCGGGCCGTGGCGGCGGTTGGTCTCAACTACGCCCAGCACCGGTCCCTGGGCACCTATTCGCGAGGCATGAAGCAACGCATGCGACTGGCGGTGTCCCTGGTCCATGACCCGGAGGTACTGATCCTGGATGAGCCCCTCAACGGGACCGACCCTCGGCAGCGCATCGAATTTCAGGACCAGCTCCGACGCCTGGCCGCCGGGGGGAGGACCATCCTCGTCTCGTCCCACATACTGGAGGAAATTGAGGTGCTGGCCGACAGCATCCTGCTAATGATCAGCGGCCGGCTGGCCGCCGCGGGAGATTTCCGGGCTATCCGCGCCAGGCTGGATCAGCGACCATACACCGTGCGCGTTGTTTGCTCCGCCCCCCGCTCCCTGGCCGTGGCGTTGGTGGAGATGGAAGTGGTCGAATCGGTGTACTTCGAGGCCGATGGATCCCTGGTTATTCTCAGCCGCAACGTGTCCGTCGTCCAGCTGGCTCTGCCCCGCCTGGCCAATCAGCGAGGAATCCGGTTGCTGCGGGTAGAGCCTCTGGACGATTCTCTGGAGAGTGTATTCAGCTACCTGGTGGCGGGGTAGTTGGGCCCCCTGTTCCGGTTTTCCTTGCGCCAGATCGCCGGGCCCAGGCGGCTGGCTTTGATTGTCGGTCTTTGCGTTTTGCCCGTGGGCCTGGCGGCCTCCCTGGTGGTCTTCGCCTCGCCGGGCTTTGGTTACAGCCGGGGCTTTGTCAACGGCCTGGTTGATGGAGTAGTGATCGCGGTAGTCCTACCTCTGGTCACTATGGCCCTGGCCACCACGGCCTTTGGCAATGAACTGGAGGACCGCACCCTGGGGTACCTGGCACTCACGCCGGTCCCCCGGTGGTGGATCGTGCTGTCCAAGTTCGCCGCGGGCTTTCTGGTGGCAGGCCCTCTGCTGGTCGTCAGCGGCGCGGTCTCAACTCTGATCGGCCTCCATGGAGACCTGCGGGCTGCGACGGCCGTGGGAGTGTCGCTGCTGCTGGGAACGCTGGCTTACACGGCGATCTTTATCTGGGCCGGGTTGATTGCCCCGCGCGCACTGTCCTTCGCGCTGGTCTACGTGTTCCTGTGGGAAGGAGTCCTGAGCACTTTCCTGG
>Ga0214472_10003773_pt1 | contig 15996 bp, 21 predicted proteins | sample RVTome_6_FD_207662 | JGI IMG/M metagenome (GOLD analysis project Ga0214472, IMG submission 207662) | Soil microbial communities from uranium-contaminated site in the Upper Colorado River Basin, Wyoming, United States - RVT140D175 | ecosystem: Environmental > Terrestrial > Soil > Contaminated >... | reverse complement strand
GGCTCGATCATGGAGGAAGCCGTGTCGGCGAAGGTCGACGAGACCCTGGCTGAAGCTCGTGAGTTGGAGCCCACATTCGGCGACGACCCGATACCGGTCACCGACCATGAGGAGCACCTCGTTGGAGGTTTGTCGTTGCCTGCGGCCTGAATCCGGCCAGAATCACCCGGCGTGACACTCAAGACCTTTGTTTGGGGAGCATTTTGGAGCCTGGTCGGCCTGGCCCTGGTGTTCCATGTCGCTGGAGGCTGGTACTTCTCGAGCGAGCTGATCGCCGACGGATTCGAGATCGAGGCCGATGAACTGGTCCCAATCAGCGGTGACTACGAGCTCGAACAGGTCTCCTATCCCACACCTCTGGGTGCGATGGCCGCTTGGTACCTCCCCGCAAACGGCACCACCTGGGTCATCCACATTCACGGCAAGGGAGCGACACCGGCGGAAGCGGAGCCGATGTTCGCCCCGCTTCAGGATGCCGGCTATCCCCAGCTGGCCATCACCTATCGCAACGACGACGGCCAGCCCAAGGACCCCAGTGGCTATTACCAGTACGGGGCGACGGAATGGGAGGACGTGGCGGGGGCGGTCGACTACGCGGTGGAGAACGGCGCCGAGCGAATCGTGCTCAACGGCTACTCGACAGGTGGCGCCCATGCACTGTCCTTCATGTACCGCCAATCCCTCGACACGGTGAGCGGAGTCATGCTGGACTCGCCGAATCTCGACTTGGGCGAGACCATCGACTTCGCCGCGTCGCAGCGGGAGTTGCCGTTGCTGCCCTTCAACGTCCCACCCACGCTGAGCGCGGTCGCCCAGTTCTTCACGTCGCTCCGGATCGACGTCAACTGGAAGTCTCTGGACTACGTCGAAAGGTCCGCTGTGTCGCTGCGTCAGCCGGTTTTGATCCATCATGGGACTGAAGATCTGACGGTTCCAGTGACGGAGAGCATCGAGCTCGCTGAGGCCCAGCCCGATCTCGTGCGGTTGATCCAGGTCGAGGGGGCCGATCATGTTGGCTCCTTCGACGCCGACCCGGACAAGTACCTCGCGGAAGTGCTCGGGTTCCTCCAAGAAGTCGGTTGACCCAAGCCTTCGCGACGTAGGGTCTCCTCGACCGTGGGATCTCAGGCGCCAACCGACACCATGATCCGTCTCGACAACGTGACGAAGACGTTTCCTGGCGGCTCTCGACCCGCGGTGGCGAGTCTCTCGCTCGACGTTGGCCGGGGTGAGCTCGTGACTCTGGTCGGGCCCTCCGGATGTGGCAAGACCACGACCCTGAAGATGATCAACCGAATCATCGAGCCGACCGCCGGTCGAATCTTCATCGATGCCAAGGATGCCCTGGCGGTTCCGGCGCACGAGCTGCGCCGGTCGATCGGATACGTGATCCAACAGATCGGGCTCTTTCCTCATCGGACAATTGCCCAGAACATCGCCACCGTTCCCCTGCTTCTGGGTTGGGATCGAGCTCGCATCGAAGCGAGGGTGACGGAATTGGTGGAAGTCGTAGGGCTCGAGGGGACCATGCTCACGAGGTATCCGTCCGAGTTGTCGGGCGGGCAGCAGCAACGGGTGGGTGTGGCCCGGGCATTGGCAGCCGATCCTCCGGTCTTGCTAATGGACGAGCCCTTTGGCGCGGTCGACCCCATCGTTCGCAAGCACCTCCAACAGGAGTTCCTCCAGCTTCAGGAGCGTCTCGGCAAGACCGTCGTCTTCGTCACCCACGACATCGACGAAGCCGTGTTCATGGGGGCCCGGATCGCCATCCTCAACGTCGGGGGCGTCCTAGAGCAATACGACACCCCGGAGACGATCCTTGCCAGCCCGGCCAACGCCTTCGTCGAGGACTTCCTGGGGGGCGAGCGTGGGCTGAAGCGTCTGGCGCTGCGCCCGGTCAGTCAGGTGGGGCTGGAGCGGGGCCCGGTGGTAGACGTCGCGGTGACCGGGGACGAGGCGCGCCGGATCATGGACGAGCACTCAGTCGACTGGCTTGGGCTTCTCGATGGAGATCGGTTGTTGGGATGGGTTGACGGTTCGATGCTCGATGGGGGCGATCTGAGGCTTCTCCAGCCCAGGCCTTTCCTGGTGTCGCTCGACAGCCAGTCCTCGTTGCGCGAGGCGCTGGACGCGGTTGTCACCAGCCATGCCCGGGTGGCGGTGGTGGTCGATGATGGGGTGTACAAGGGAATGCTCGACCTCGAGGCAATCGCCGAGGAGATCACGGAATGATCCTCGCCCAGGAGACACCGCCTCTCTTCGACTGGGATTGGGTAGCTCGCAATTGGGACCAGATCATCGACCGCACCTGGGAACACGTCACGTTGACCGTGGTATCGGTCGCCATCGGGATGGTCCTCTCGCTCGGCCTCTCCATCATCGCACTGCGATGGAGACGGGCGTATGCACCCATCACCTGGGTCACCGGGCTGCTCTACACCATCCCCTCGCTGGCGCTGTTCGCCCTGCTCGTCCCGATCGTCGGCCTGAACGCAACCAATGCGGTGATCGCTCTCACCTCATACACGCTGCTCATCCTCATCCGCAACACCGTGGCAGGGATCGATGGTGTTCCCGCCTCGGTTGTCGAGGCGGCTGACGGGATGGGTTACACCCGCCGGGCGAGATTTTGGAAGATGGAGGTACCGCTGGCCCTGCCCGCGATCGTGGCTGGGGTTCGAATTGCGACCGTGACCACCGTCGGCCTGGTCACCGTGACCGCAGTTCTTGGGCTCGGCGGTTACGGCTTCTTCATCCTGCGCGGGCTCAACACCTTCTTCTGGACCCAGATCATCGTGGGTGTCTCCCTCTCGGTTGCGCTGGCTACGGTCTTCGATCTCAGCTTCGTGTGGGCGCAACGATGGCTGACCCCATGGGCGCGAGGTGTGGGCTGATGGCCTGGGACTCGATTCAGGAGTTCCTCAACGACCCGGCCACGTGGTCCGGCCCGGGCTCGATCTGGAATCGTCTAGGCGAGCATTTATGGGTGTCGGTGGCGGCGGTGGTCCTCGCTGCGGTGCTCGTGCTCCCCCTTGCTCTTTGGCTCGGGCACATCCGGAAAGGCTCCGATATCGCGACTGCCGTGGTGAACATCGGCCGCGCCGTGCCCTCATTCGGGATCCTCGCCATCTCGTTTCTGATCCTGGTCCAGATGGGCGCCGGTGTCGGGGAGCCTTGGGCCGTCCTCGTGGCGCTGGTTGCACTCGCAGCCCCGCCCATGTTCACCAACACCGTCGCCGGGATTCAGAGTGTCGAGCCGGCGACGATCGAGGCGGCTCGGGGCATGGGTCTCACCGAGACTCAGGTATTGAAAGGTGTGGAGATTCCGCTCGCCATGCCGCTGGTCCTAGAGGGAGTGAGGATCGGTCTGGTTCAGGTCATTGCCACGGCCACACTGGGCGCCCTGGTGGCCTGGGGTGGCCTCGGGCGGTTCATCGTCGATGGGTTCGCTCAACAGGATGTCGGTCAGCTGGTGGTCGGTGCCGTCCTGGTGGGGTTGCTCGCAATCGTCGCCGAGTTGGCCATGTCCCAGCTGGGCAGGGCCGTTGCCCCGAAAGGCGTGACAAATCCTCGATGAGGGGAATGGTGTCGGTGATACCGTGGTTATCGACCGTGTCGCCCCGTTGTTGCCCGGCAACGACTGGGGCGCATGTGTTTGGAAACCAATAGAAGGAGAGACCCATGCGGAAATCATTCCGCACCAACGCCGTTGGGGCGGTCCTGGCACTGGCCCTTGTGGCGGTTGCATGTGGATCGGGTGACGGCGCTGTGGCGGGCGACCCGATAAAGGTCGCCTCGTTCGGATTCAACGAGTCCGTGATCGTGGCCGAGATCTACGCGCAGGGCTTGGAAGCCAACGGCTACGAAGTCGAGCGCAAGCTCAACCTCGGCAACCGCGAAGTGGTGAAGCCGGCCCTCGAATCGGGCGAGATCGATCTCGTGCCCGAGTACATCGGCTCGCTTGCGGGATTTCTCGAATCCGAGCAGTCGGCGGATTCCCAGACAACCTGGGAGAACGCAAAGGCGGCATTCGAGGAGAGCGGTGTGACGCTGCTCCAGTACAGCCCGGCTCAAGACAAGAACGCCTACGTGGTCACCGCCGAAACGGCTTCCGAGTTTGGCTTGTCCACGGTGTCTGACCTACAGCCGGTAGCGGGCGACCTGATATTCGGTGGACCGCCCGAATGCCCCGATCGCGACCTTTGCCTCAAGGGCCTGATCGAGGTTTATGGCCTCGAGTTCGCCGAGTTCAAGTCCCTCGATGCGGCGGGCCCGATCACGATCGCGGCCCTCGAAGGCGGGGAGATCGACGTCGCCTTGTTGTTCAGCACTCAGGGGATCATCGCCGAGAAAGGCTGGGTGTCACTCGAGGATGACCAAGGGCTGAACCCTGCCGAGAACCTGGTTCCGGCGATCAGGACCGAAGTCGTCGACGCCTATGGCGATGCCCTCGTGGCCCTGCTCGAGTCGTTCTCCGAGGCCTTGACCACCGAGGATCTGACCGAGTTGAACAAGAGAGCAGACCTCGACCAGGAGGATCCGGCCCTCCTCGCCGAGGAATGGCTGATCGAATTCGGGTTCATCGAGGAGTGATCCCACGCTGAAGTCGGATCTTCTTCTCGTTCTGGCGCGGAGATAGGGGCCCGAAGGTCCGTATCTCCGCGCAGAACGAATTCTGTCACTGCCCACTCGTACCTTCGCGGACCAGGAGGTCGAGTAATGATCATCGATTGCCAGCAATGCGCGATGCGGGACACCAGTGCTTGCGACGACTGCGTCGTGACCTTTCTCCTCGATGGGGGCCCGCTCGAGCTCGATGAGTCGGAGAGCGAGGCATTGAGCAACCTGGCCGGCGAAGGCCTGGTCCCACAGCTCCGGCTGGTGCCGGTGGAAAGGAAGATCGGCTGACCCCATAGCAACCGGGACCGTTACCCTCAGCCGGGCATGGTGAAGGTGTATGCGATCGCCCTGGGGGTCGGGATCGTCGGTCTCCTGGTGGTGATTCTCGGGGGCTCTCTCGCCGAGAATCTGGGCCGGGGGAGCGCTGATCCAGGGAAGAAGCTCGGCAAACCGGGACGGGCCGTGATCGGCGGGCTGGTCGGGTTCGGCATGGCCGGGATGTCAGCCGAGTTCTCGCCGCTCAGCCTGGAATGGTCCAGCTCGTTCCTGCTCGCCCTCATCGGCGCCGCCGCGGGTGCGATCTGGGGCTTCTACGGCGCAGGGGTGACCGAGTCTTGATCCTTGCCATCTCAGACGTCCATTTTGCTATCGACGCCCTGCGCCGGGTGGTCGGGATGGGGGAGCCGGTCGTGATCCTGGGGGACCTGGTCAACCTGACCGACTACCGGACCGGCGAGGGGGCCGTCGCCGACGTCCTCGGGCTGGAATTCGCCCGTGCTTCAGCCGCCGCACGGGCCGCCGGTGACTATCAGGGGATGAGAGACCTGTGGTCGGGGAGGGCCGCGGGGAGATTCGAGGAAGTGCGAGCGGAGATCGGTGAGGCGATCAACGCCCAATACCGTGAAGTCGCGATCGCCCTCCAAGGGGGGAGCGGTTTCGTCATCCACGGGAATGTGGATCGACCAGGGAGCCTCCGGGCCAGCCTGCCAGATGGGTTCGAGTATGTCCACGGGCAGGTAGTCGAAATCGAGGGGATGCGCTTCGGGTTCGCCGGTGGGGGGGTGCCCACCCCGCTCCAGGCGGAGGGAGAGATCTCTGACGACGAGATGCGGCTCTTGCTCGAGCAGATGGGGCCCGTCGACGTTCTCTGCACCCATGTCCCGGCCGCAGTCCGCTCGTTGCGCACGGATGTCATCACCGGGAGGGCGGAACGGGGGTCCGGGCCGATACTCGACTACCTGCTCCGGGAAAAGCCCCGTCTCCATCTCTTCGGCGACGTGCATCAACCCCAAGCGACGACCTGGCGTCTCGGATCGACCCGTTGCCGCAACGTCGGCTACTTCCGAGCGACCGGGCGACCGCTTCGCATCGACACCGCCGCGATCGAATAGCTCGGTATCTCGCTAGTCTCGTCTGCCGGACGAGGACTTGTGAGCGATGGCCGAGGGAACCTTTCAAACTCTTGAAATCGACGCCCCACCCGAGGTGCTCTACGACGCCGCGGCCGACATCGCCTCCTACCCGGAATGGGCAACGGGGGTGAAAGAGGTTGAGGTCCTCGAGAGTGGGCCGGACGGCCGTGTCGATCGGGCCCGTTTCGTGATCGAAGTCTTCGTCAAGGAGATCGAGTACGTGCTCCGTTACGAGCATGACCGGCCGAATCGGCTGAGTTGGGTGGCGGAGGAGAGCGACGATCTGGAGATGCTCGAGGGCTCGTACACCTTCACCCCCAATAACGGAGCCACCGAGGTCCTCTACGGGTTGAAGGTCGGGCTGAAGTTCACGATGCCGGGGTTTCTCATGCGCCAGGCCGAGAAACAGATCGTGACGACTGCCCTCAGGGGTCTCCGCAAGAGAGTCACCGGCTCGGGCTGAGACCTTGCGGATAGTCCTCGTCACCGGCAAAGGAGGGGTGGGCAAGACCACTGTGGCCGCCTCCACCGCGCTGGCCTCGGCTGACGGCGGATATCGCACCCTCATCACCTCCACCGACCCAGCACATTCTCTGTCCGACGCTCTCATGGTCGGTCTCGGCAGCGATCCATCGAAAGTCGTTCCCGGCCTCGACGGTCAACAGATCGACACCCAACGACAACTCGACAAGTACTGGGGCTCCATCCGCCGCCAACTCATGGACGTGCTGGATTGGGGAGGCGCCGGCGGAATCGAGGCGGAAGAGTTCCTGGTCTTCCCCGGGATGGACGAGCTGTTCGCCCTGCTCGAGGTCAATCGTCACGCCCGATCCGGTCTCTACGACGTGATCGTCGTTGACTGCGCCCCGACTGCCGAGACCCTCAGGCTTCTCTCCCTGCCCGAGGTTCTCAGCTGGTATTTCGAGAAGGTCTTGCCGACAGAGCGGCGACTAATGCGCGCAGCACGCCCGATTCTCAGCCGGCTGACGGACCTCCCCCTCCCGGCGGACGAGGTGTTCACCGCGGCGCAATCGGTGTTCGAATCGATCGACGACGTCAAGACTCTGATGTCCTCACCCGAGGTGACCTCGGCGCGGCTGGTGGTCAACCCCGAGAAGATGGTGATCGACGAAGCGCGGCGCACCTACAGTTATCTGGGCCTGTTCGGCTACGGCGTCGACGGTGTGGTGGTCAACCGGGTCCTTCCCGATATCGTCGCCGACCCCTACTTCGAGCGCTGGCGGGCAATCCAGAAGGGTCATCTGGACACCATCGATGACGCCTTCCCCGAGATTCCGCGGCTCTGGCTCCGGCTGTTCGACGACGAGATGGTGGGAGTCGACCGGCTCCGCTTCATGGCCACGGAGTTGTACGGAGACCAGGATCCGATCAAGGACTTCGTGGCGAGCACTCCGTTCCGGATCGTCGACGCCAACGGCGGGGTCTCGATGGAGGTCGATATCCCGTTTGTCGACAAGTCCGAGCTCGACGTCTTCCGCACCGGACACGAGATCTACATCCAGGTCGGGCCCTACCGCAGGTCGTTCATCCTTCCCGATGCGCTGCACCGGCGCGAGGTGACCCGGGCTCGTCTCGAGGGGGGAACCCTGACCGTCTCTTTCTCCGATCCGGACGCCAGGTCATGAAGGAGCAATCCGAGGCCGTGCAGGCCCTGGGACGTGCCGGGCGAAGGGTGGTCTATCACCTGCTCCAGGCTGCCGTGGAAGGGCTCAAGGCTGTTGAGGCTGTGATCGAGGAAGTGGGCAGTATCGGCGAGAATGAGGACAACAAGGACGACACGGCTAGAACCAGGATTGAGATCGAATGACAGAAGAGAACAACAGCATCCGACCCGATGAAGTGCTCACCCCGTACGGGAGTGGAGTACAGGTGCGTCAGCTTGCCAAGGACGCCGTGTTGCTGGTGCCCAATTTCGTCAAGCTGGTCGCCCGTCTCCTCACCGATCCCCGGGTCCCGCGTCGCTCGAAGATCGCACTCGGAATGGCCGCCGCCTATGTCGCCAGCCCGATCGACCTTCTGCCTGAATTCATACCCGTTTTCGGCTGGCTCGACGATCTCCTCATCCTGACATATGTCCTCGACCGGGTGATCCAGCGAGCCGGCCCGGAGTTGGTCGAGGAGCATTGGGACGGGCCAGGCGATCTGCTCGGGCTGATTCGTGACGTGTTGGGCCTGGCCAGCAACGTGATACCGAGACGGCTCAGAGTCGTTATCGACCGTCTCCAGGGCTGAGCCGGCCGAGTCGATCTACCCTTCGCCTATGGCCTTCGACGACGGCATCGCCGATTTCAGATCCGACACTGTCACCCGGCCCACAGACGAGATGCTGGCGGCGATGGTGGCCGCACCCCTGGGCGATGACGTCTACCACGACGACCCGACAGTCAACCGCCTGGAGGAGGAGTCAGCCCTGGTGACCGGCAAGGCGGCGGCGATCTTCGTCCCGACCGGGACCATGGGCAACCAGCTCTCGATCATGGCCCACACCCACCCCGGCGAAGAAGTCCTTGCCCATGAGGGGAGCCACGTGCGCAGCATCGAGGCGGGGGCGCCCCAAGCCCTGTCCGGGGTCGGCTTTCGGACGGTGACAGGCGACGGTGGGCGGATCGAGCCCGAGGATGTCGAGCAGGCGATGGAACTGAGCGGGTTCTTTCCCCGAATCGGGCTTCTGGTGTGGGAGAACAGCCACAACTTGTCGGGGGGACGGGTGATCCCGATCGACCTTATGGAGAAGACATCGGAGGTGGCCCGGGCCCATTCCCTGAGGATCCACATCGATGGGGCGAGGATCTTCAATGCAGTGGCGGCGTCAGGAGTGGCTGCAGACCGGTACGCGTCAGTGGGCGACACGATGCAGTTCTGCTTCTCGAAGGGGTTGGGAGCCCCGGTGGGATCGATCGTTTGCGGACCCCAGGAGATCATCGACGAGATCCGTTACCTGCGGAAGCGACTCGGAGGGGGAATGCGGCAGGCAGGGGTCCTGGCCGCCGCGGCTCGGGTCGCCCTTGCCGGCCGAGACCGCCTCGTCGAGGATCACATGTTGGCCCGCGCTCTCGGAGCAGCCCTCGCTGAGCGCTTTCCGGGCTCGGTGGATCCATCTTTGGTCGAGACCAACATGGTGCGTGTCGATTTCTCAGCTCTGGGACTCGAGTGGGCCGAGGTCAGTGCCCGGCTCGACGTCTCAGGGATCAAGATCAATCCGCCGATGGCCGGCTGGTGGAGGATCGTGGCCCATCGCGACGTTGACTCCGGCGACGTGAGCCGCCTGCTCAGGGCTCTGGAGTAACCGAGCCGGGAAGGCAGGAGTCGGATAGCAAGTGAGTGTCGGAATCCTCTTTCCCGGTCAGGGGAGTCAGTACGTCGGGATGGGGGAGGACCTCTTCGAGGCCAGGCCTGACCTCCTCGGTGAGCGAGCTGACCGCGCACTGGGTTTTTCCCTCCGCTCGATGTGCCTCGAGGGCCCCGAGGAGGAGCTGACTCGCACCGAACACGCCCAGCCTGCACTCTTCGCCCTGTCATTTGCCCTGTGGGACGTTTTCGTGTCCGAGACAGGGATTGTCCCGGCAGGTGCAGCAGGGCACTCCCTTGGCGAATACACCGCCCTGACCGCGGCCGGCTTCTTCGACTATGACTCCGCCCTGGCAACGGTGGCCGCCCGGGGTCGGGCCATGGCCAAGGCCGCAGAGGCGTCGCCATCGGGGATGGTGGCGCTGCTGGGGGCGGACGAGACCGAAGCAGGCGAGATCTGTGCCCGGCGGACCGAGATGGGCGGCCGGCTCGAGGTGGCCAACATCAACGCTCCCGGGCAAGTCGTCGTGGCCGGAGGGTCTGCAGACATCGCATGGCTGGTGGAGAACGCCCGGGCTCTCGGAGTGCGCCGAGCCATCCCTCTCAAGGTATCCGGGGCCTTTCATTCGACGTTCATGGAGCCGGCGGCGGCTGTCGTCGCCGCCGCTCTCGAAGAGGTCGAGATCGCCGAGCCTGGGTTTCCGGTTTGGGCCAACCCGACAGCGCGGCCGCATACCCTCGAGATGTTGAAGGAGTCGCTGACCCGTCAAGTGGTGTCCGCGGTGCGCTTCTCGGACAGCCTGCTGGCCATGGCGGCTGCCGGCATCGACACCTTCGTCCACATCGGGCCCGGGGACGTGACGGCCGGACTGGCGACGCGGACGGTGGAGGCTGCTCGGGTGCTGGTGGTGTCGCGCATCGATGACATCGGGGCTGCGGGCGAGGCCATCGGTACGATGGGTCGACTTTGAGGAGGCGCTCATGCGCAACGCCGAGATAACCGGGTGGGGCAAATGCATGCCACCCAACGTGTTGTCCAACCACGACCTGGAGCAGCTGGTCGACACATCCGACGAATGGATCACGACCCGAACCGGGATCAAGGAGCGGCGGATAAGCCACGTCGAAGCGTCCGAGCTGGGCGCCATCGCCGGTTTGAGGGCCCTAGCCGCGGCAGGCAAGACGCCCGACGAGGTGGATCTGATCCTGGTGGCGACCTGCACCGGCGATTCCATCATCCCCTCCACCGCGTCGGTGGTGCAGAAGAGGATGGAGGCGTGGAACTCGGCTGCAATGGACATCAACGCGGCCTGTTCCGGCTTCGTCTATGGGTTGGTGGTGGGCACCAACATGATTCGGGGTGGCACCCACAAGACCGTGGTGGTCATCGGGACCGAGAAACTCCACTACCTGATGGACTTCACAGATCGGGCAACATGTGTCCTCTTCGGTGACGGAGCCGGGGCGGTGGTCCTCGAGCCAACCGATGAGCCGATCGGGGTGCTCTCGTCGGAACTGGGGATGGACGGCTCGGTAGGCCACATCCTGCAAACACCCAAAGACGGCACCGAGGGCGATCGTGGGCCTCTTGACCCGACTGTGTCGGCGATAACCATGGAAGGACAGGAAGTCTTCCGGAGGGCGGTCACCACGATGGGTGACTCGACCTCCCGGGCCATCGAGGAGGCCGGTCTCAAACTCGATGACATTGATCTGCTGATACCCCATCAGGCCAACGTGAGAATCATCGATGCCACCGTTCGGAGGCTTGGTTTCGACGAGGCCAAGGTCTACGTCAACATTCACTCCTATGGGAACACCTCGGCGGCGACCATCCCGGTGGCTCTGACCGAGGCCCTGGAAGAGGGCAGGATCAAGCCGGGCTCGACTATTGCTTTCACAGCATTCGGTGGCGGGCTCACTTGGGGGTCGGCCATCTACAAATGGGGATCCCGGGTCGAGCCATTGGGAGAGAGCGACGCCCAGCTTCCACCGGCAGACCGGACGACGTTGGAGCTCCTTCAACCCAACTTCGACTTCTTTGGCCTGCCGGAGAAGCTGACGTGACCGAGCCCGTCGGAGCCAGGGTGGCACTGGTGACCGGAGGGTCACGAGGCATCGGCAGAGCGATCGCGATCCGACTTGCCGAATCCGGCCATCAGGTCGCGGTGAATTACGCCAGCAATGCAATGGCGGCCGAGGAAACGGTTGGTGCCATCGAGTCTGGCGGAGGGCGCGCCATCGCACACGGGGCCGACGTCTCCCAAGAGGACCAGGTCGAGGAGATGTTCGCCAAGGTCCGGGCAGCCCTGGGCCCGGTTTCGATACTGGTCAACAATGCCGGGATCACCAAGGACAACCTGCTGCTTCGGATGAGCCCGAAAGACTTCGACGAGGTGATCGACACCAATCTGCGGTCGACGTATCTCTGCACCAGGGCTGCGCTGCGGGGGATGCTCAAGATGCGGTGGGGCCGGATCGTGTCGATCGCCTCAGTCGCTGGGATCGGGGGGAACGCAGGTCAAGCCAACTACTCGGCATCCAAGGCAGGGATGATCGGATTCTCGAAGTCGATCGCCAAGGAGATCGGCTCTCGGGGGATCACGGTGAACGTCGTCGCTCCTGGGTTCATCATGACTGACATGACCGAGGACCTCGGTGACGGCGTCAAGCAGGGCATGACCGATTCCATCTCACTGCGGCGCTTCGGGACACCTGAAGAGGTGGCGGCAGTTGTCGTCTTTCTTGCCTCTGAGGGGGCCTCGTACATCACGGGACAAGTGCTGCCGGTCGACGGGGGCCTCGTTCTGTAACTTTCCGTCACTCACAGACCAACGAAAGGGAGCAAATAGGAATGGAAAGAAGCGAAGTAGCCGAGCGTCTCGGCGGCGTGCTCGTATCGGAGCTTGGGCTCGATGCAGCCAAGATCTCCGAGGAGGCGCACTTCGAGGAGGACCTCGACGTGGACAGCCTTGGCGTCGTCGAGTTGCTCATGGCGCTCGAGGACGAGTTCGGGGTCAAGATCCCCGACGAGGAAGCCGAGTCGATCATGACCGTCGGCCAGGCGATCGACGTCGTCTACGGCAAGCTAGGGGGCTGATCTTCGATGTCCCCCGAGCGACGACGGGTCGTCGTCACCGGGCTCGGGGCGGTCACGCCGATCGGGCATGATGTCACCTCGACCTGGAAGGCGATGCTCTCAGGTACCTCGGGCATCGGGCCGATCACCCAGTTCGACACCACCGGCTATCGGACGACCTTCGCCGGTGAGGTCAAGGATTGGGATCCTGAGGAGCACTTCGAGCGGCGCGAGGTGCGCCGTCTCGACCGCTACACCCAGTTCTTCCTGGTCGCGGTTCGGCAGGCCCTGCAGGAAGCCGGTCTTTCGTTCGACCAGGATGACGAAGCTGCGACCCGAGCCGGGGTGATGGTGGGGGCGGGCTTCGGAGGGATGGGCTCGTTCATAGAGGAGATCGAGACGCTCAACGAGCGGGGACCGGGCCGGGTCAGCCCGACCGGGGTCCCCAGGATCATTCCCAACATGGCGGCCGGCCTGGCCTCGATCGAGCACCACCTCCTGGGCCCGGTCTCGTGTGTGGTCACCGCATGTTCTGCTTCGGCCAATGCCATCGGTGACGGAGCCGAATGGATACGGCGAGGGGCGGCCGATGTCGTCGTGGCCGGCGGGGCCGAGGCGGCAATCACCACCTTTGGCATAGCCACCTTTGCCCAGGCCAGGGCCCTGTCGAGTCGAAACGACGAGCCCACGCGAGCTTCACGCCCGTTCGACGCGGGGCGCGACGGCTTTGTGATGGGCGAGGGCGGCGCGGCGCTCATTCTCGAGGACGAGGCGCACGCCCGTAAGCGCGGCGCGACGATCCTCGCCGAGTTGAACGGTTACGGGATGTCGGCGGACGCATACCACATCACCCTGCCCCGACCCGGAGGCACCGGTGCGGCCCGGGCGATGACGGCTGCCCTCGCCGACGCCGATCTCGAGCCGGCCGATGTCGGGTACATCAACGCCCATGGGACGTCGACCGAGGCCAATGACTCAACGGAGACTGCGGCAATCCGCATTGCCCTGGGCGACGCCGCGGACCAGGTCCCGGTTTCGTCGACCAAGTCGATGACCGGTCACATCCTGGGGGGTGCGGGAGCGGTCGAGGCCGTCGCCTGCATCATGGCCCTCCGTGATCAGATGCTTCCCCCGACGATCAACTACGAAGTGCCCGACCCCGAATGCGACCTCGATTACATACCCAACGAGGCTCGGGCGGCGTCGTTGGAGCACGCGATGTCCAATTCGTTTGGCTTCGGGGGGCACAACGTCAGTCTGATCTTCTCAAGCGCTTGATTGTTGGCCGCAGGGCAAAGTCGGCCGGCAATAGATTGGCCAGAGCTACCACCCCGACCCGGTCTATGGCTCGCGCTTCTCGTTCCATTCCGCGATCGAGCGATACACCAGCGCCAGGATGAGGACCACCCCGATGGTGACCACCACGAACGATGCGATCGACACCAATGCCGCCCACCCCAGACAGGAGGGGACGTCGCCTGCGGCGTCGGGTGTCTGACAACTGACGTCGGTGACGACCCAGCCCAGGGCACCGGCCAGGGCCCCGGCGACGAGTGCCGGAATCGCGATCCACGGATTCGGCCGCCTTCTCATCGGGGACGGCCCCGCTCGTCGATGTCAGCGGCGTCGAGAACCTCCTTCGGAGCCAACTCAGGCGGGATCGGAAACACCTTTCCTTTTTCGCGAGGTGGGTGAAAGGCGACCTTGACGTCGTGATGCCACGCCAGAACCAGAACCACCAACGCGGTGGCAACGGAAACCACGGCAACGGGTGGCGGATTGAAGACTGCCAGTCCGAGAGCGAGCAATGGCCAGACGACTCGCACCGCAAGTAGCCCACCAAGGATCACCCTCGAGTACCACAGCGCGGCGACAGGGGCGCTGAGCCCGACCACGATGGTCGCGGTTGCCTGCCGGTCCCAGGCTGCCAGCCCGACCGCAAGGGGCGTGGACGCGAGCAGAAGCGTCACCAACACGGCGCGGCTCGGAGGGCCGGTCGCCGACGGGAGCTTTCGGATTCGCTCGGTGACGACGGGTTGGAAGACGAGCACGCCGGTGATGGTCGATCCGGCCAATGCCACGAACCAGATCGGATCGACCGGTCTGACAACCGCGATCAGGAGGCCGGCTCCGACCGTGGCCAAACCGATGTTCAGTGCCCAGCGCCCACCAACCACGATCATCCCGACCACTGCGATCGTCGCCATCGTCAGCAGCCCCAGCCCCATCATCAAAACCGGCCAGGGAGCCAACGGCCCGGGGTCGACCAACAGAGACGCGATCCAGAGGACGGCGGCCAGGAGGGGGGAGGCTGAGGCCAGTGGAACCCTCACGGCGGGAGTTTCGCACCGAGGAATCTCAAGCCGAAGTCGGGTCCGCCGATTCCTCGTGCTGGCTGAGCACCCTCAAACCTTGGTGATCGGCGACCCGGGTCGACTCACCAGGCTCCCACACCGTCTCCTCACGCCAGATGTCGCCCGGGCGCAAGGTGACGACCGCGCCGTGCCCTGGCTTCTCCTGATGCAGCCCGGAGAGTGACGAGCCGATGAGCCGGAGCCGCCCGGCCTGGATCGGATCCTGATGGGACACGATCACGACATCGCCATGGGGGTGTTCGGTGTCGAGCCGGCGGGCGGTGGTGGCCATCCGCTCCGCCAGGTCTTTCAACGACTCCTCGGCGAATTCGAGCTTCTCCGGGTGCTCGAGGTAGGCCTCGAGCTCACCCGGGAAGGTATCCGGCAGATCGCTCCATGTGTGCCCGCGCCAACGGCTGGTGACCCGCCATTCGGTGAGCCCGGGATCGACCTTGACCGGCACGCCGGTTCGGCTTGCGATCTCCTCCGCGGTGCGCAGCGACCGCTCTAGGGGCGAGGACCAGATGGCAACCACCGGCCGGGGACCGAGGTAACGCCCCACTCGACGGGCCTGTTCGAGCCCGCGTTGGGAGAGCCCGAACCCTGGTAGGTCGGAGTAGACGAGGTGACCGGGATTGTCGACCTCGGCGTGACGGACCAGATGCATGAGGGCAGCCATTGACCTTCAGTTTGGCCGTTCCTGTCACTTGTCACGGGTAACTTGGCCAGGTGTGGACCGAACCGATCCTCCACGTCGACATGGATGCCTTCTTCGTCGAGGTGGAGCGGCTTGAGAACCCACTGCTGCGGGGCAAGCCGGTGGCGGTCGGTGGCGGAGGCAAGAGGGGTGTGATCGCCAGCGCGTCCTACGAGGCAAGGAAGCTCGGAGTCCATTCCGCCCAACCCACGGCCATCGCCCTCCGGCTATGCCCGGAGTTGGTGGTGATAACCCCGGATCACAATCGATATGGGGCCGTCTCCGAGCAGGTCTTCGACATCTTCAGGTCGTTCACACCGTACGTCGAGGGCCTGAGCCTCGATGAGGCGTTCCTCGATGTGCTCGGTCTGAGGTTCCACTTCGAGTCCCCGGTGGCCGTCGGCCAGGAGATTCGGGCCCGCATCAAGACCGAACTGGGGCTACCGGCGTCTGTCGGTGTGGCCGCGACCAAGTTCATGGCGAAGCTTGCCTCCGAATCGGCCAAACCCGACGGCTGTCTTCACA
>Ga0214472_10003772_pt1 | contig 15996 bp, 14 predicted proteins | sample RVTome_6_FD_207662 | JGI IMG/M metagenome (GOLD analysis project Ga0214472, IMG submission 207662) | Soil microbial communities from uranium-contaminated site in the Upper Colorado River Basin, Wyoming, United States - RVT140D175 | ecosystem: Environmental > Terrestrial > Soil > Contaminated >... | reverse complement strand
TCGGATATAATGAACTCGGATGCCTCTATTTTATCTCTTGTTCCTACGAGTTTTTGAAATATTGTTGTCTTTAGATCATCAATTCCAATCCCTTCTTTAGCTGAAGTCCTGACAATTTCGTGATTGGGTAAATATCTGTGAATTTGCTGCTCTGATAGGTTCTGAGGCATGTCAATTTTATTAATAACCAACACCGACTTATCTCCGCATAAGCTAGATATGATCTCGAGGTCATCCTGATCAAGCTCCGTACTTCCATCAAAAACCGCTATGATGAATTCGGCCTCATTAGCCTTCTTCTTGGTAAGTTCGATACCGGCACTTTCTATTTCGTCTGCAGAGGCTCTCAAGCCAGCAGTGTCGACAAGCCTGAGTGGAATTCCCTTTACAACTATGCTCTCTTCAATAAAGTCTCTTGTAGTTCCAGGAAAAGGACTTACAATTGCCCTATCCTTCATTATTAACTGGTTTAAAAGGCTTGATTTTCCTACATTTGGCTTGCCAAGGATTGCGGTATATACTCCGTGCTTTATAATTTTGCCCTCCTCGTAGGTGGTTAATACCTTTTTAAGTTCATTAATAACAATTTCTGTGCGACTTGACATATGTTCTTTTTTGATCGGGTCTATTTCATCCTCCGGGAAATCAACGTGAGCCTCAATCTCGGCGAGGATGTCGAGAATGTTTTCCTTTGATTCATTAATCTTTTTAGATAGTAGTCCTTCGAGTTGAAATTCGGCCTGCCTCAGGCTCTCATCGGTCTGAGCGTTTACAACATCAACCACCGCTTCGGCTTGTGCGAGGTCCATTTTGCCGTTCATAAAGGCTCTTAGCGTGAATTCTCCCGGACCCGCCGGTCGAACTCCATTTTTAAATAGTATGTCGAGTATCCTTCTGGGTACTAAATATCCACCATGGGAATGAATCTCCACCACATCCTCCCCTGTGTAGGAATGTGGCGATTTCATCAAAACGCATAGCACATTATCGATAAATCTTTTAGCCGCTGGATCAAGAATCTGTCCCCGATAGAGCCTATGGGACTCCATGTCGAAGACACTCTTGCTTTCCTCGGTCCTTTTGAAGAACCTTTCCAAGACCTTTAATGCTTCTGCACCGCTTATCCTAATTATTGCGATCCCGCCTTTACCCTCAGGTGTCGATATTGCAGCTATTGTGTCTTCGTTTGGAAGTGCAAATTGCTTCATTTGTTGGTAATAATCTACCATAATCAGTGTGAGGGCGCTATTTAGGATGAAAAGCCAATTCTGTAAACCGTAATTCAGATTTTGGGTTTTCTGAACCTCTTTCGAAACCCAGGGGGTTTCCTTCACCTTAGGAAACTCTAGTAAAATCTAGTGATACGATACTGGCTAACTCAGTGGTGCGCGAATATCGACGTGCACTGATTGCATTAGTCGAATGGGGTTTTAGAGATTCTATCGTAGGATCAATTTATGAAATGGCAATTTTGGCTAATTGTCGTTTCATATAACTTATTGATTTGATTAGATTATTCATATTTGGTGGAAATAAGTGGCCGTGTCTGAATTTGCAATTTAAGTAAGTCTTTCATTATAATAACACCGAATGAAGAAGCGATATTTGAAAATATTCTTATTACTTTGTCTCTTGTGCTCGAGGGTAAACGCTCAAGAATCCAGGAGCCTAGGCCCATTTGTGAAGCACCCCGAGTGGTATATTAATGTTACTGACTGGTCATTTTATACGGCTTTTAAGGTGGCAATTATTCATCATATCACTATTGAAAACACGGGCGATGTAGCCTATAAAGATGTGCAAATTAGGATTCGTTATTATTCCACCGCACCTTCAACACATGGAACAATTGTTGGTCAGCAAGAAGGTGTATTACCAGTCACACTTCCACCTCATTCAAGAAACACGTACCTTAAAGACGGAACTGTTTTAGGATCAGGTTCAAGCCTTTTCTATGTTGGGGGTTTAGAGGTGTTGGGTGCAATTCCGATTCTTGATTGAGGAATATCTAGTCCGATCATTTTTTGTATTTAGGCAATTGGGGTCACTCCTTTACTTTCAAATAGCTAATTACGTGTAACTTGCTACAGAGTTTCCGTTGCGAGCGAAGTGAAGCAATTTCCTCGCTGATGATAGGAGTTTTGAGCCTCCAGTTTTTCCGGCTCGCCTGTGGCCATCATTTCAATATGCATGCCTGTTCCTGGCTCTTCTGTAATATCCAAGCATATTACAGTCTTTTTACAATTTTTTGCTAAACAATTTTACGGTGGATGATTCCTAAAATCACTACATCATGTCCCACAATCTTCCTTTGTTTTCTATCCAGGAGTTCAATGTCTTCTTCTACCTCTGGGTGCTAAACAATCGTATAGTGCATTCATTCTTCCTGCGTAGAGCCAGGGCGAACCTTCCAAATTTCATCATGAGATAGAGCACTCTTACGGTTAAATGTTTTTTCGCGCTGAGAAGAGCGATACTTTCAAGGATTCTATCTTCATAAATTTCCAGCGCTTCACGAAGGAGGTCTCCTGCTTTAAGTGATATGGTATACCTTCTTTTTTTGCGATTTTTCTTATTGCTTCATGGAGAGGTTTTTCTAAGACAACATTAATACCTGGGTTTTTAGCGGGCATATTTTCTCCTTAATTTAATGTATATTTAAAGGGTATCAGATGTGAGGCACTATATGAAAAGTTCGGGCACAGGCTTAATCGGGAATCCATACGCATATCATCTCGAACGGAGCTACAATTTTCGTGGGAGCGGCTTCTACCCGCGAATAGAAATGTAGCGGCGGACTTTAGTCCTCCGCTTATTATTTAATTGATATGGCGACCTGGTTTTCGCCGATACATTTTTCCGTTCGTGGCGAAATTCTTAATATTATAATATAATAGAAGGGACAATCCTTTGTGTGACCCAGTGCTAATAGCTGCTATTCTCGAAGACCTGGGGTAATTTTTGACGCAAAGAAAGAGACGGACAAGAAAGAGCAAAGTCTTGAGACCGAAAGTATGAGAGATAATTTAAGAAATAGCGGCGAAGAAAATCGAAAAGAAAAATAACTCATTTATTCACGCCTGACCCCATATCTTCCCATCCATCTGCAATCCCTTCACTGGAGTACTTTAATTTAGCCTTTTGATATTTTTGTTCCTGGACTATTTTTTTCAAATACTTTAGGGTCTCGAAAGGTGTAGCCACTATTAGTGAATTTACAATCCATGTTGGGACTCCACCGCCAGGCTCTGTATGATGCAGCCAGGTTACTTCCACAGAGCCATCGTGTAAGGGTTTGAAAAGATAATATCCTGCAGATGTTTTTATTCGAACATTGTTTGTCTCAGAAATATAGTCCGGAACTGAATTTAACTTGATAGTAATCTCTTTACTCTTTGGATCTTGGGTCATAAGAGTATGCAGAATCAGGTCTCTATCTTTCAGTGGAAATGGAAAATTTATAACTTGGTAAAGATATGCTTCGTAGAAGCCAATATCCCTCAGTCTTGTGCCCTGCTTGCAATTGTGTACCCATTCTGGGCAAGCATCTGCATCATATAGTACAGCCAGTATGCTATCCAGCGATGAATTGATGTTCGTAACCCCCTTAAATTCCTTTATTTTTGAGCCAGGGATGGTTTCTAAGAATACCTTAATTCCATCTTCATCCTTAACCAATTCCCATTGTGCTTTTGCTGATCCGATCGTCACGATTGAAAATAAAAACATAAGGAGAATTAAAATTAGATAGTTAAAGGATTCTGGATTCCTCATGAAAAATATTGAGATAAAAAGTTTTGGTCATGCCTATCTAAAAAGGATATATGATAATACAAAATTTGCACAAGCTTTTGAAAATAGTAAAGAGTTCCTAAAAGAGACCTAAGGAATTTGATTCAAGTCGGCTTCATAGAATGTTTATCCCTTTTTCATTAAGACATTGAAAAGGACATAGCCCAAATAGCTCTATAGTTACTTTTGTAAAATGGCTATGTTATCACGCGTGGATATGCCATCGCTGTAAATGCCAGATATTTCAGGGACAAGATCTTTAGAAGTATTTTCTTCATATATCTTACTCTTCTTTCTAACTTCTTTGTTTTGATACTGAATAGATCCTGACCTATCGTCAGGACTTGGTTCAGCACAGGTACAAAGAAGCAACCCTTCGACATCGCTCAGAACTAGGCTACCCAAAAATTTGCTAAAATCCACCTTAATCCTCCTTTAGAAAAGGAGGAAAATCCCTCTTTCTTAAAGAGCCTGTCCTGAGCTAGGTCGAAGGGGGATTTAGGGAGATTTTAACGTCTTCGTTTCTGATTTTCTTAATACTGAAACAAGTTCAGCACAGGCCGCAATCTTTGGAATGCCGTTCGAGTCCTTTTCATTCTGAAAAGGATTAATGAAAATAAACCTATTCGAGAAACTGTAAAAATTTGTCACGGAATTATCTAACGTCACAATCGCACGCAATTTGGGTTTTTGGAATTTTGAGAGGTACCCAAAGTTAGGATAATGATTTATGGTGTCTATTTTTTGTGTGCTGAATTTTTAATTACTTAGTATAGAATTAAGTACTAAAATGAATATTTCATTTTTAAAAATAAATCCCAAGACAAAGTCTCATCTTTTCAATATCTTCAGTACCACCATTTTCTGGTTTCTGGCCGTCCTTTTGTTTGTAGTTTTGAGGACTGTTGGTATACAAGAAGGTGCCGATTTTTTAAAATTAGGGCACGACCACATTAAATTGGATTTATTAACCGTACTAGTTGGAGGATTAATACTAGGGATCGCTTTTGGGATACTGGACATTCTTCTGGATACCGAAAAAATCAGGAAGAAGTCCTATGGTTTCATTATATTAGTCAAGGGCATTTTTCATGTAGCAATATTAATTCTGGTCACATACCTTATCGTCGTTATCTTAAGTCTATTTGAATCCGGAATTGCTTTAAGACAAGCATATTCGTTTTCTCTTTACAAGTGGACGATTAGTGAAGATTTCGTAGTTGCTTTGGTTTATCTTTGGGTAGTAAGCATGATAATAAGTTTGATAAGACAGGTTAACCTTAAATTCGGACCCGGAAATCTGGTGAGATTCATGCTTGGAACCTATCACCACCCGAGGGTGGAGGAAAGGATATTCATGTTTCTAGATATGAAATCATCTACTACGCACGCTGAGCGATTGGGTCATATTAAGTACAGTGAATTAATTCAGGATTGTTTTTATGATCTGACGGATGTTGTGATTGAGCGGAAGGTGGAAGTTTATCACTATGTGGGTGACGAGGCGATTCTAACATGGAAGATAAGCGAAGGGTTGGAAGATGCAAATTGCGTGAAAACATTTTTTGATTTTGAAGAGGTGTTATATGCGAAGTCAAAGTACTATACTAAAAAGTATGGATTTCCCCCGCAATTTAAGGCCGGAGTAAATATAGGTTTGGCAACAATAGCTGAGGTGGGGGAGATTAAGAGGGAGATACACTTTCATGGAGACGTGTTAAATACAGCGTCTCGCCTGCAAAGCGAATGCAACCATTATAATAAAAGAATGCTTATATCTGAGGATCTGAGAAGGCGCTTCTCAGATTACCCAGATCTTAATTTTGAATTAATTGGGGATATTTTTTTGAAGGGAAAAGAAAGGAAGCTAAATATCTATAGTGTTGAAGAGAAAAACGGGTCAGAGAAGAGGGTGTCCGTCTAGTGGATTATATTCACTTAAGGTAAAAAGCGAACCTATTTAGAGCCGCCTCGCTAATTCTGATTCTTGTTTCGAGGTTACGCAACATTTGATTACTGAGTTCCAGATTTTCGGGCCAACACTTCTCATATCTCCTTATTGGAGCTCGCAACTACTGAAACAATCCGAGTCATCACAGTCAACTGCGCCGTCTCCATCATTGTCAAACTCGTCAAAGCAGCTTGATTCTGGATTTTCACAAGTCAGGGCTGCCGCACAATCAGGATCCGCACAGTCTGTAAGGCCATCTCCATCGTCATCCAAAGTGTTGCTGCACTCTGCCCCTGTCTCGGTACAGGCTGGGTCTGTGGCGCAATTCGGATCTGCGCAGTCAGTAAGATCATCGCCGTCATTATCCTCAAAGTCGTCACAGGTCATCTCAGGCTGTTCACAAGTAAACGATACTTCACCAGGAATGATCTCCCCTTCACAATCGCTATCTGCACAGTCCGTAAGTCCGTCTCCGTCATTATCCATAAAGTCGCTGCACTCTGCTCCTGTCTCGGTACAGGCGGGGTCTGCGGCGCAATCTGAGTCTGCGCAGTCAGCAAGATCATCGCCGTCATTATCAGCTCCGTCATTACAGGTCGTCTCAGGCTGTTCGCAAGTCTGTTCCTGGGGCCCGAACTCACCTATGCAATCGGGATCTGCACAGTCCGTAAGTCCGTCTCCATCATTGTCAAAGAAGTTGTTGCAGGTTGTCTCCGGTTGCTGGCAAAGCTCCCCACAAGGGCCACCCGCCTGACCCTCACAATCCGGGTCTGCGCAGTCTATCGGACCGTCTCCGTCATTATCTAAGCCATCGTCGCAAACTTCTGGTGGTACCTGCGGTCCAGGTACACACATTCCATCGATACAAACTTGTGTTCCAGGACAGGGTTTTTCGACATTACAACCGGCTACACACATTCCGACCTCTACTTCACCAGGAAAGGAACAAACTTTTCCAGGTGGGCAGCGTTCGTCCGATGTACACCCGGGTACGCACATATTTGCTTCGTCACAAATCTCCCCAAGTGGGCACTGTGCATCCGTTTCGCAGGGAATCGGAGTAGGAATGGGAGTTGGGGTGGGTGTCGGTGTAGGTATCGGTGTAGGTGTTGGAGTTGGCATGGGACTTGGTGTCGGTGTAGGAATCGGGGTTCCAGTCGGCATGGGAGTTGGTGTCGGTATAGGTGTAGGTATTGGCGTAGGGGTAGGAGCAGGGGTGGCGGTAGGAGTCGGGGTGGGAGTTGGTGTAGGTACGGGTGTAGGTACGGGTATACAGGTAATTTCTATGGTGTTTTGTCCAGGGAACACGTCTGCTGTTACACCACCGCTACAACACGGCTCTCCGTTTTCATCACTTCCTTCTACATTAAAATTTCTAGCGCTTCCAACAGGCACAAGGACTGTAATCTGTTCTCCGATGCCAAATATCTTTTCTATCGGATCGAAGCCGTCTGTAATTGTGAGTGTAAAGAATGCTACACAGTCAAGGATGCTTTGTTGGGTAGCCGCATCCCGTTGGGACGATGCATCGAGGCATTGCTCTGTAGGGAATCCAATAACAATCCTTGTGCCGGCATGTTCGGAATTTTCATTGAAGCCAGCATCCAGGCAGGAGAGATTGATCAATAAAAGGATTACGTAAATAATGCTGCGTGTTTTTTCCATGATTTTAACGTCTACTTCCCTTATGGATTCACTATCACGTCAACAGGCGCTTTATTTTGCGGATTAACTCCTGGAAGCAGGTTGGCGGGCTGAACCAAAGGAGCGCTGATTAACTGTGAATACGCGGGAGTGGTTTCTTTTCCGGGAAGTTCCTTACCAGGGTATTCCGCTTTACGAGAATCCTCATCTTCTGGCGCTTCCTCCTCGACCTCTGTCCCCTCAATAAGTTCATTTTGAAGCTCAGGTGGAATTGGAGCCGGCACCGAAGGGCAGCCATCTTGTAGGATCTCTGAGAATTGCCCCGCATTAACCACTACCTCTCTCGGGCATTTTAGAATGCCCCTTACATAAGTCTCACCTTCATGGGTATAGAAAATACCTAACGCATCAATATAGAGCTCGGTGCCCTTGATACCTGCGACTGCATTGGGCGTAGCAAATTCAATATCGGTTTCTACTCCAGGAATTTTTTGAATTATGCCCTTAAGCTTTCCCTTGACTAGGTTAGATAAAGATTTTCTTTTAGTCGGGGTGTAGACAAACTCCGTTATCTCAAGCGTGGCATTTGCTCCCAGCGAAATCAGCGAGTCGTCATTAAACAGGATTTTGAGCCCTGAATCATCTCCGGTTTCAAATCTATCCCCCAGAAATACACGAGTTCCCTTTTCTACCGCTTCACTCCCTTCAGCGCTGATAACAGTAGCCTGTCCATTTACAGCAGTTACGATTCCTACAGATTCATCCTCCTGAGAAAACACAGACGTCGCCCAGGGAATCAGGACGAAAATATTTAACATTAATAAGATTCTTCTCAACATGTATCTATCCATAGAATATGACTAAAACCTCGCATTGAAGGTCACCGAGAATACATCCTGATTATACTGGAATGGCTCGGGTCCAGGAAAGGTGCTATCTGAAAAATTGGATATATGCTGATAGCCAAAATCAATCGAAAAGATCTTATAAAGCTGCTTAGAAACAACGACTAACACACCGATCTGATTGTCTACCCTGTCGAACGGGTCGTTATAATAGTCTTGCCTGAAGTAATTAGTTGTGATGAAAGTCGTTATATCGAATGGCATATAGGCAATAGCTTCAAGAAAGAACTGGGGAGCAGTATAATCAAAGTTGCGTGTCCCTTCAATATCTTTAGCGCTATTTAGGGCGAAGTTAAATCCAGGTCTGAAAAGGATCCTACCATCATATAGACTGAAGAGCTGAGCCACGGTCCAGTTATTATTATAAGCATCTCTTTCCGGGAAATTCTTAAAGTCATAGTATCTAAGGTTGTAGGACAACTCTGTGCTGGTATTTGTTGTCCACTCGAAAATTACCTTTGGACTTACTGAGTGGGACTGGGAGAAAAGATTATCTGCGGGAGAACCACCTAGAAAGGTGATGTCATAGAAATAGTCCAGAAAAAGACTAACGGGAATTTTTCCAACAGAAGTTTTTCTCCGTCCATAGAGATTTATTAGGTGGTCTTGTACGTTAAATTCCTCCAAACCATTGTTAAATGATAAATAGCCGGAATAGCTGCCGCCCAACACCGTATCCTTGGTGAGATAGGGGTTAAAGCCCAAATTTGCGAAAAACACCTCACGCCAAGCGCTCTTATCGGAGACAATCGGGATGCCGTTGGGTTGCAGTGCAACGTTGGTGTCATACTGTATTCCAGTGCTGGCTGCTCCGTAATATCGTTTGGTGAGATTAGCGATTATGTCCAAATATTCCAATGCAGCCCCTGCTGTGTCCGTCCCTGCCCCAAACTGTCCTACGAGTTGAAAGTCATTCTTTGCCTCCTCATAGTTTTTAAGCCTGTATCGACTGATCCCTGCAAAGAAATGAGCAGGAACCGCAAGATCGGGGTCAAGCTTGGAAGCCTTATCCAAAGAGGTTATTGCCTGTTCATAGTTTTCGAGCTTATACTGTGTATAGCCCAGGTCGTAGTTTGCGAGACCACTGTCGGGTTCTTGACGCACAGCTTCTTTAAATTCAGGAAGTGCCAGGCTATATTGCTCCAGCTTGAGATAGGCGGTTCCCAAGTCCAGATGTATACCCTTTAAATTGGGGTCTAACTCTTTTGCTTTTTCAAGGTAGGGTACAGACTGGTCGTATTTATCTAGCCTTAACAAAGAAAGCCCCAGAACATGGTTTGCCGTCGCGCTCTGAGGGTTTTCCTTCAAAGCCTCTTCCAAGAGTTTGGCCGCTCCAGTGTAATCCTTTCTGAGATAAGCGGCAATCCCCTTATTGAGATTAACCTCGAAATCAGCCCTAACAGGGTAGGAAATAGCCCAGATCAGGAACGTTATCAGGATAAACCGGCCGTAAGTCAGTTCTTTTAGTCTCCTTTAAGCCTCAACCAGAATTAACCCAGATCACATTCTGAGAATTTACAAGGTACAACCCTTAATTCGATTTGTCAACAAATATTTTTATTCATTGCTTAGTCGAACACTAAGCATTTTAAAATCGCTGCTTGTGAGCTTCCTATTAAGGATGGAATGAAACAATTACCCATCGACAATACACCGAAATTTAGGTAAATCCGGTCATTCTAACCTATGAAGGCAAAATCGTGAATCCTGAATGGTGCATCGTGAATCATTTTTCCTTTGCAGTGTAGACGCCGGTCCAATCCAGGGGCGGCGGATGGAGTATGTACTCTTGACATCGCTCTTTATACAGGGCTGAGGGTGTGTCGTTGGGGAAATTTAGTAGAATCTCGGCGAACTTTTCTTTTGCCGCGAGGAACTTACCCTCCCGATAAGTGTTGAGTGCTTCCGTAAACATCCTGACCAAATCGGTCTTGTTGCTATCACCAGAGAAAGTGTTGACAAGCTCAAAGATGGAGATTGGTTCTTCCTTACCTTTCACCTGCACAAGGTCAAGCTCCCGGAATAAAAAAGGCGCTTCTGATGAATTAAGATTTTCTAAGGTTGACTTACTTATAATAATCTCGGTCCCATAGAGTTTATTGAGACCCTCTAGACGTGAAGCTAAGTTGACACTATCACCGATTGCCGTATAATCAAACCTCATGTTAGCTCCCATGTTTCCGACAATAGCCGCGCCCGTATTGATTCCTATTCCAATGGAGATGGTGGGGAAATTTCTTTTCCTCCATTCGTTATTGATCTGTCCAAGCTTCTTCAACATCGAGAGAGATGCTTGACAGGCGCGCGTTGCATGATCGGGAACGTCCAGAGGGGCACCGAAAATTGCCATCACGGCGTCTCCGATATATTTATCAAGTGTGCCGCGCTCTTCCATAACAATTTGGGTCATTGGACTAAGATATTCATTGAGGACCGATACGAGCATCTCGGGAGGAATGCTCTCGGAAAGTGAAGTAAAACCCCGTATGTCTGAGAAAAGCAAAGTAACATTTTTGTTTTCTCCTCCTAGCTTGAGTTTATCAGGGTCCCTTAAGATTTCGTCTACGATATCCGATGACACGTAACTGCTAAAGGCCTTCCGAAGATAACGGCTTCTTCTCTCTATGACAAGATTGCGGTAAGCTTCAAAGAATACGTATGCAAAGCCAATAGATAAAGCGGGATAAATAGTACTAATGACAAAATTCAAACGTGTAAAGATTAGAAAGTTTCCCAACAAGTAAAGGAACACAAAAACTATAAAAATAGTGAATCCGATGACGGTGCCTCTGGCTCTTATTAGTAGAAAAACGAGTAGTATTGGAAGCATAAAGAGTAATCCGATGTCCAATGCATGAGTAAGGTTATTTTCGATAAGAAATCTGCCATCGAGAATATTTCCCGCAACACTGGCATGTATTTCAACGCCCGGAAAGACGGGATTAAAAGGGGTTGGTCTCAAATCAGCTATTCCTATCTCCGTGGCTCCTACCAAGACTATTTTGTTTTCTAAAGCTTCAACCGGGACTTTTCCCGATACGACATCCACGGCTGAATAGGTCTTAAAAGTGCCACCTGGGCCGTAAAAGTTAACGAGGAGCTGTCCAGATTCATCCGTAGGAATTTGCGTTTTGTTTATGTTAAGAGCCTCCACTCCGTAAGAGGCCATGGTAAGCCATAAATCTCCACCGAGAAAAAGTCGAATGCTTTCAAGGTTCAGCGACGGATAAATCTCACCATCATAACTCATGAGGAGTTGCGAGCGACGGAAGATGCCGTCTCCGTCGGGCAGCATATTGAAAAACCCAAATCCCAGGGCGCCCGCACCAATCTCAGGAAGGTTTAGATCTGCGGAACGGAATGTCTTTAGAACATTTGACGGGGGTTTATCAAGATATTTTATAAGCTTAATATTTGATCGTTTTACCTGCTTGAGCGACGCGGTAGTGGGTTCTTCAGTAGCGTCGTCACGGAAAAAATAACCTAAGATGATGTTTCGACTCTTTTCCACAGCTTTTCCAAGGGCAATATCCGCATCCTTGGACTCTTGTTCTGAGAAAAGGATATCGAACCCGACGACCTTTGGTTTATAGTCCGATAGCTTCTCTATAAACTCGGCAATAAGATAGCGAGACCATGGCCATCTTCCCAACTGGTTGATGCTTTTTTCGTCAATCGCAACTATCACTACTTTAGGATTGGGTTCTATATTTCCACGAGTCTTAAAACGGAAGTCGCTATACCGGAGGTCGACCTCATTGAGAAAAGATGGAGACCATGTATAGAGGGATAGACTGAGTAGCGCCGAGAAGAGGCCAATTGCAATGCCTACGAATAGAAAATTTTTATCACTTCTTTCCATCTTTATTTAAATGATCTAATCAAAGGTAACCCTTAGGAATCTGTAATTGTTAAATCTTCATCTTGACATTTATACCCAAGGCGGCTGAATAACTACTTGTAAATATCTTTTGTGAGAGACATGATCCTCAATCCCTTTTTTCACATGATGATATCTTCTTAAACTTGCCCTACACGAGTGGATCTGGAATACAGCTTCGCACCCTCAGTCACGAAAAAAACAGGAAATAAAAAGGGGTCTCTACGATAAGCAGTGTCTGTGAGACGACTAAAAAAATTTGTATTTTGTAATCCGAGCATTTAGTTAAATTATTATTTATTCTTTATTACCCGTAGAACTTAGATGCGCGTCGGTCCTTAATGTTTGTACTGATAAGGTCTGAGGATAATGTCTACGCTCATACATTTACGTATTCTAAAACATCCCGTCCTTATAAAATGTGAGGCCGGATGGTGGTCAATCATTTCAATTCGTTTTCACATTTAGTCAACCTGGCTACCAGGTTTTAGAACTCGAACGTTAAGTAATTGCTTTGCCCTCCATTCTTTCAATTGCTTATACGTTAAGAAATTCAACAGATAAGTATAACTTAATATTAATATTATGGGATTGATTATCTTTGAATTTAGTCAAAAATTTTGGAAATTGTAGCACTTATAGCAAATGTGATTATTGAGGTAGGTTATATTTTATTCCCAGCGCAAGCGATATAGCTGGAACTGAAGGTGATCAGACAGGATGATGATTTAACCCATTTGGATATGACTGGCCTCATGGATAAGATAGGCCTAGAGGTTAGAGCTACGATTTACAGCTTGCACTGTTTTAAGGCGAAAGCCAACCCTGGTTTACTTATCCGGCGCAGAGTTTATGGCCTCACTAGGATTAAGACCTTTATTATCCACTGCGAAGGGTTTGAAGAGGCACGGGGTGAAGATGGCCCTGCTGAACCCTCAATGACCGGGAGAAAACGATCTTACGACTTCTGGGTCTTGTGAAAATATTCCAGTTGTACATGACTACAACGGAGCGATTGAGTCTCTGAAGACAGGTGGAGCCTTGTTGGGTTTTTACGTTTTTTGGTATTGTATTCCCAGGAGTGTGATATCATCTGCAGGAGGGGCACCCGATGAAAAATTCTTCAAATCATTTAAGGTAGTTCTTAATCTATCCTCGATTGGAAGATGTTTTTGATTCCCTAATAATCTTATCAGGCGTTCGTCTGTGTAAAAGTTGCCATGGATATCCATTGCTTCTGTTACCCCGTCGGTATACAGAAATATGCTATCTCCAGGAGCTAGAGTTACCGCGCTGGTTGAATACTTTGCTGCTTGATTTACTCCCAATGCCATTCCTGACTTGTTGTTTAATGGTTTAGTTCCATGGTCTTGTGATAAGATGTAAGGATGGTTGTGGCCTCCATTGCTGTAAAACACCTCACCTGTACTAGTATTGAGGATTCCACAAAAAATAGTGACGAACATCGCAGTGTCATTATCGACACATAGTTCTTTGTTTACGTTAGTTAGAATCTCGTCGGGGAACATACCTTTTGTAGTTTTTGCTTTAATTAGTGTCTTGGTAACTGCCATAAAAAGTGATGCGGGGATACCCTTTCCCGAGACATCTCCAATACAGAAGTATAAGTTTTGTTGGTCTATGAAGAAAAAGTCGTAAAAATCTCCCCCCACTTCCTTTGCAGGCTCGATAGTGGCGAAAATTTCAAATTCATTCCTATCGGGAAATGGCGGAAATCTTTTGGGTAATATACTCATCTGTATATCCCGTGCTAGTTTTAAGGCTTCCTCGATGCGTTGTTTCTCGACGTATGCTTCAGTCAGTTTTGCTCTTTCTAGAGCCACAGCAGCATGGGACACTAATGCCTCCAAAAGAGACTCATCCCGTTTATCAAATACTCTTCCGCCTTTCTTATTGAGCACCTGAATAACACCAACCAAATTTCCATTGATACTGATGATCGGTATGCAAAGTATCGATCTTGTATGGTATCCGGTCTGTTTGTCGAATTCAGGATTGAATCTCGGGTCGTTATATGCATCTTTGATATTTATGCCATTTCGAGTCTTAGCTACTTCCCCGGCGATGCCGACCCCTACTGCAAAACGGATTTCCTTTATCTTTCCGAGCTTTTGAGCAATTTTGCTCCAGAGTTCACCTGTAGATTCATCATATAAGAAGAGACTACTCCGATCAGCATCAATTACCTCAGTAGTTTTGTCCATGATCACCTGTAAAAGGTCGTCTAAATGAGCTTCATTTGATATAGCCTTTGAAACATCGAGCAGTGCTTTTAGATCTCTTACTTGACGTTTGATTTCTTTTGATGATTTAGTATCAGGCATTTTTCTACAATTTCTTAAATTTATAGCTTAGGAGTTCCAGACCCAATATTTGAACTGTAGGATAGAATATGAGTATTATAAATGCCCTAATCTATTTAATCCAATTAAGACTTTTTTATAAGAGAAGTAGATTCTGATTGAGACGATTGGAACGATTTTAGCTGGTTTAGGCTTGTTTCGAGCTGGATTGGGGATGTTGAGTTCCAGTCTAGGCCAGATAACCAGCAGGAGCATTAGAAAACCATTTAAATGGGTCAATAATCGATTTCTTGCAATAACTTGGGGCATCCTCGCCGGGGTTAAATCTCAGAGTGCTACTGGAATAGCATTTATTGTTTCCGGTATGGTTTCAAGCAATATAATTGACGTTCGTAGTGGCCTGAGTATTGTTGGCTGGATGGGGTGAGTAGCTTATCGTCCTAATGAATCTCTTATGAGGAAGATAAAGGCATTTTTAACTGATCTATATAAGGTCAGCATGACACATGATGCTGCAAACATGCTTCTATTTATTCAAACTAGCATTGATATCCCAGAAGCCTTGAACTCGGACCTCTAATTCCTTTAATAAATTTATATTCTTTCAATTGCAATAGGCCCTTACTCCTCACCATTCAATTGTGTTAGAATACTCTTCGAATATTATTGCCTATAATTCCTAACTAAAAGAAAATGCTTCATGATGGAGATAAAGGACAAAATAGATACTGGGTTGACTTCTATTCCGGAAGAGAACACTGCGGCAACTTCGGACCAATCAAGTACAGGATACCGTTACTATACAAAAACCTCAACAAGACTGGAACCAATGACCGAGTGGAGGTTCGCTCAGATGTGGGAAGTGATTCGAACTATTTTGAATCAAAGGGTTGCGAGGGCTTTGGTTTGGGTGGTTATTGTTTTGTTACTTGGTGCAGCGGGTTTCTATATAATAGTTTTGATTTTCTCTCCCGACCCTTTTGCTCATGGGCTGTTGGATTCTTTATATTTGTCTGTTATAACCCTAACAACGGTGGGTTACGGAGACAACCTAAATTTGTTGTCTCTTCCACAACCGGGTCGAACTATTGGCCAGGCCTTTTCTATAACTTATCTCTTGGTTGCCTATGGAGTGGTTGTTTGGGCATCCTCAACAGTGGTTGCGTATCTTGTAGAGGGGTCACTCTCTGGAGTGTTATTAAGAAGGCGAATTCAAAAACGAATTAACATGTTAACTGACCATTATATATTATGTGGAATAGGAATTACAGGAATTGCCATTATTGAAGAATTCCAAAAGACCGCTCATCCGTTGGTTATCGTGGAATTGGATAAAGAGTTGATTTCGCAATTAAAGTCTGTTTTTCCTAAAGATGAATTACTGATTGTTGAAGGGGATGCAACTGAAGAAGGGGTTCTTCGTCAAGCGGGAATCTTACGTGCTAACGGAATAATATGTAATTTGTCAAACGATCGTGATAATCTTTTTTTGACCTTGAC
>Ga0214472_10003769_pt1 | contig 16003 bp, 5 predicted proteins | sample RVTome_6_FD_207662 | JGI IMG/M metagenome (GOLD analysis project Ga0214472, IMG submission 207662) | Soil microbial communities from uranium-contaminated site in the Upper Colorado River Basin, Wyoming, United States - RVT140D175 | ecosystem: Environmental > Terrestrial > Soil > Contaminated >... | reverse complement strand
GCGGCCGGCCTCGCCGTGTCCGGACGGGTCACAGGCGTCGTTCGCGTAGACGTAGATGACCGTCGCCAGGTCGGGGCTCGAGTCGAGGGTGCCCGCGATCGTCGTCATGTCGTCGCTCGTGACCGCCGCCGTGATCACTGGGAAGTTCTGGCCCCGGTTCGGACCGCCGTCCGCGTCGAGCCCGTCGTTGGCCGACACGCCGTCGCCCCCGAGGTCGATCCCCAGGCCGCTGTTGTCATGGATCTCGTTCATGGCGACGATGACGCCATCCGAGGTCGGGCCGACGACCACTCCCGGGCCCGCATTACCGGCAATGACGTTGAGCTCCGTCGCGTCGCCGGTGCCGATCCAGGCGCGATGGGTCGCGAACTGGGCTCGCACGCCGACACCGTTGGGGATGACGGTCTGGCCGTCGACGCCGAGGCCGATCGTGTTCCAGCGGAGGACCGTGGCCGGGCGGACCACGGCGTCGAAGGAGACGCCGGCCGCGCTGTTCCCGGCGATGACGTTGCCGACGGCGGCCTCGCCGATCTCGTTCGTGACGGACGCTTCGGCGAAGTTCCCGGTCGCGACCCGGACGCCGACGCCGTTCCCGAGGTCGAGGAGGCCGGTCACGTCGGTCCCGATCAGGTTGCCGGACACGAGGGCGCCCTGGACGTTCGCCCCGAGCTCGATGCCGGTGCCGTTGCCGGAGATGAGGTTCCCGGCGCCCGGTAGCACTCCGCCGACCGTGGCGCCGTTCAGGACGAAGAGTCGGACGCCGACACCGTTCGGGACCGCGGCCGTCCCGGCGGCATTCGTGCCGATCCGGTTGCCCTCGACGACGTTGTCGGAGCTCATGAAGACCATCACCCCGGTCTCGCCGTTGGCGCTGATGACGTTGCCCTCGCCGGCGCCACGCCCGCCGATCTGGTTGGCGCCGGACTGGTTGATCTCGATCCCGCGGATCGTGTTGCCGAGTGACGTCACGCCGTCGACAGCGAGGCCGATGTAGTTGCCCTGGACGACGTTGTTCCCGACGAACGCGCCCGAGCCGAGGATGTCCATGCCGTAGTAGTTGCCGCTGATGACGTTGCCCTGGTCCTTCGCCCCGACGCGGTTGCCGCTCGACTGGGAGATCCGAACACCGACGTTCCAATTGGGGACGGCGCCCGTGCCGAAGACGTTCGTCCCGATGAAGTTGCGGAGCACGACGTTGCCCGTCGAGCCGCCATTGATCTCGATGCCATTGGCGTTGCCGGAGATCGTGTTGCCGTCGCCGCCGGCGACGCCGCCGATCCGGTTGCCGTGGCTGGCATCGACGCGGATCCCGGCGTTGGCGACGAACCCCCCGCCGACTGCCGGGCGTGGCGCTCCGACGGTGCCATCGAATGTCGTCCCGATCCGGTTGCCGGTGATGAGGGAGCTGCCCCCACCGCTGATCCGGATCGAGGAGTTGCCGAAACCATGGACGACGAAGCCGCGGACAGCTGCGTACGTCGTCTGGATCTCGATCCCGTGCCCGAACGGCGCATCCTCGCCGCGGACCTCGACGACCGGGTAGCCGCGGTAGTCCGGCTGGGCCGTCGCGTCGAGGATGGCGCGCTCGGTGATTGGCGGCAGCGCGGCCGTCGGCGAGATGACGTGTGGCTCGGGGCCCGGGATCGCCATCGCGATGACATCCATGCCGGGGGTGCCATTCGCGGCAAGGATTGCCTCGCGGAGGCTGCAGTGGGTCGCGTCACAGGTGCCGTCGTCGCTGTCGTCGGCGGATGACACCCGGAAGGTGGAGCCCGGTTCTCGCAGCTCGTCCAGGACCGGATCGCCAGGTCCGATGTCGTAGTTCATGAGGGTCGATGGGGTGCCGATCCAGGCCCACGCGAGGTGGCCGTCGACCCCGAGCGCGCGCTGGGCCAGGATCTTCGAACGCAGGGCAGCGGCCCGGAGCTCGAAGGTCCCGCCGGCGTGGTCGGGCCACATTCCGACTTCCCCGACGAAGAGCGGCTTGTCAAGCTCGTTGCATTGCTGGATCCGAACGCTCATGCCGTTCCACTGGTCGCCGGGGATGGCCTGGTTGGGCGTGTAGTCGTGGACCTCGCAGAGATCGATGTTGGGGAGCGCGTGAACGTCCCTGTACTGGTAGACCTGCGTTCCGCACTGGCCGCCGCCGATCGTACCGAGGCTGATGAGGTGGTTGGCGTCGATCGAGCGGACGAGGTTGGACACGTCCTCGGCCCAGGCGCGGAGGATGGTGAACGGCCGGTCCCCCGGCTCGCAGCCGCCGAAGGCGCCGCCCGGGTTGACCTCGGCCTCGTTGATCAGCTGCCAGGCCAGGATCGTCGGATCGCCCTTGTAGCGGTCGACAATCTCGGCCACCCAGTCGCGGTACGACTTCCAGTCGGGGTAGCCTGCCCGGCCGATCTCCGGATCGCCCTCGATCATCCCGGGGTCCGGCAAGGTGTAGCCGCCCGTGTACCAGGCCTCGCTCTTGAAGGAATAGGTCGGCGTCACGTCCGTGCCGCACTCTCCCCACTGGTCGGTCAGCGTCGGGATGATCTTGTAGCCCTTGGCGCGGGCGATCTGGAGCGTCCGATCCATCCGGCTCCAGTCGCGGCCCTTCGTCACCTTGTCCGTGGCCAGGGTCTGGAAGAACCAGGCCCGAATGACGCCATGCTCCTCGCCGCCGAGCCCGATCTCGTCGAGCTCGACCGCGAGCTCGGCGTCGCTGAACGCGCCGGCACACCAGCCATCGGAGTTGGCGTTGTAGACGTTCACGCCGGTGAAGACGTACGGCTGGCCAGCCGCCAGGAGCTGCGAACCTGCCCGGGTCACGAAATCGTTCGAGACGTCGTGGGCCGCCGCTGTCGGCCCGAGCGGCGTGCCGACAAGGACCAGCGGGCCGAGCAGGGTGAGACCGGCGACTGCGATCGCGATGTGCCCGCGCCGCCGCAGCGACCGATGCCCGACCGTGCTCAACACCTCAACCCCTCCGTCCGATCGCAGCCTTCGACGCCCTGGCCGAGACCGGCAGCATCGTGGCCGGCCGCGTCGTGCGCATCCGGCGACATCCCTATGCCACGCAGCAAGGACTGTTCATTCCGTGTGCTGCCGTGGGCTGGCCCCTCGCCCGTCGAACCGGATGCTCCCCGGCGGCAGCTCGAGTCGGAGCCGGGCCACCGGGCCGGCGAGCGATGGGTTGGCCGTGGGCTCGTAGACGCGAAGGACGGCGAGGTCCTTGGCGGCGCGATCGTCCGGGTCGGCCGCGAACAGGTCGCACCGAATCGGTACGGCGGTGCCGTCCGTCTGCCGCGCCGTGGCGAGGAAGTGCGTCCAGCCGCGGTTCGTCGTCACGAGCCACTCGACCGCCTCACCGGTCAGATCCAGGCCGCGGCCGGTGAGCCGAAGCTCGAACGGCCCGCCCCGGCCGCGCGACCCCGTCGGGATCCGAAGGCCGATGCGAACCCGGTCTCGACCGGGCTCGGCCGTCGACGCATCGACGACGAGCGAACCGAGCGCCTGGATCGGGCGGGTCGTACGCGTCACGGTCAGATCGTCGCCCACGGGCGACGGCAGGAGATCGGCAAGGCTCCGTATGCGAGACCCGCTCGGCTCTTCATTTCGGCCGCGGCTGGGCCGCTCCCCGGCCGGAGTGCCGGTGGTCAGCCCAGGAGCCGGAGGCGGTGGGCGATCGAGGCGGCCTCGACCCGGTTGACCGCGCCGAGCTTGCCCAGGATGTTCGAGACGTGGACCCCGGCGGTCTTGGGGCTGATGAACAGGGTCTCGCCGATCTCGCGGTTCGTCCGGCCGGCGACGAGGAGGGCCAGGACCTCGCGCTCCCGCTCGGTCAGGCCGTGGGGATCGGCCGGCGTCGCCGGGGCGTGGACCGCCGGGTTCGCGTCGGCGCTGGTCGCGGAGACCCCGTCCGGCAGCTCGATCCGAGCACGCCGGGCCAGCGCCGTCACGTCCTCGACGAGCAGCCGGGCCCCGAGTTCCGTGGCGATCCGATGGGCGCCCCCGATCAGCTCGGCCGCAGCGGCTCGGTTCGGGTGTCCCGCGCCAAGGAGAGCCTCGGCCCGACGATAGCGGCAGTAGGCCACCCACTGCGGGGAGGGCAGCTCGGCCCACATGGCCTCGGCCTTCGTCCACGCCTCGGGATCACCGGGCGATTCGATTCGTGTGGCTTCGGCGCGCGCGGTGGCGAGGAACGGCCAAGTCAGCCTGGACTCATCGGGCGTCGCGGATTCAGCCTGCTCCAGGGAAGCGGACAGGTCGGCTACCCGCTGCCCCACCGTGGCCATGGCCGTCCGGCCTCGACGCCGTGCCGAGCTCGCCAGCTCGGCCTCGGCGGCGAGCCCCACCCGCAGAAGCTGCGCGCCGCCGATGTCCTCGAAGGAGGCCAGGGTTGGCGCGTCCCGCCAGGCGTCGACGATCGCCCGCGCTCGCACGAACTCACCGCTCGCGAGTGCGAGCTCCGCGTCGAACGTCGCGTGAGTGCGTCGTGCCTGGCTGTCGACCTGGTTGTGGGCCGCGTCGAGCGCCGTTTCGGCGAGCAGCCGTCGGCCCTCGTCGAGCGCACCTCGGGCGATCGAGGCCTGGGCAAGCATGATGTTCAACCACCGGTCGGCGACGGAGGACCCTCCGACGTACGTGGTCAGCAGCTGTCGCTCCTCGTCCCACCTCCCGAGCATGTGGAGGGCGTCGGCACCGTTCATGACGATCATCGAGCCGGCGACCCCAAGGAAGCCGAACCGGCGCCCGGCCTCGAGCGCCTCTTCCATCGTCGTCACGGCCTCGTTCAACCGACCCCGGGCCGACAGGAGAGGGATCAAGTCGATGTAGCAGTAGCCGAGCTCGCGAGGTCGTCGCGCCTCCGTGGCGATCCGGACGCTCTCGCGACCGAGGCGAATCGCCTCGTCGACGGATCCACTGCCAAGGCCCGTCGCGGCACGGAAGAGGCGAGCCGTCGCCTCGTCGACCGTGGCACCGACCTGATGGGCTACGTCGACCGCCTCGTCCATCGCTGCCGCGCCGCCGGCAGCATCGCCGGCCGCGAAGAGCTCACCGCCGAGGACCCACTCCGCGCGGGCAAGCTCGGCACTCGGCGGCACCTGGCGCAGCAGCCGCACGGCCTCCTGCGCAGCCTCGAGTCGGCCGTGCTGGTCGGTGAGCCACAGGTAGTCGGCCAGCCGCTCCCACAGGCGGCCGCGACGCTCGGAGTCGGCCTGGTCGCCCAGCTCGGCGATGGCCTCTCGCAGGAGTCCGCACGCCCGGGTCGCGTCGCCGGCCAGGGCAGTGGCTTCGGCGGCATGGGCCACGAGCTGGGCGTGATCCGCCAATGGCCGAGCGTCCGGAGCGACCGCGTCCCAGAGGACGAGCGCGCGATCGAGCCAACGCGCGGCATCGGCGAAGGCGTAGACGCGCTCGGCACCCTCCGCTGCAGTGATCGAGGCCACCAGCGCAAGGCCGGTGTCGCCGGCGGCATCGCGATGGTAGGCGACGACGGCCAGGTCCTCTGCCGATGAAGGCCCGGTCCGGCCAGCCTCGAGGGCGTCCGCGGCCGCGGCGTGCCATCTCCGCCGTTCCGACGGCAGCAGATCGAGGTACGCGACCTCGCGGGTGAGAGCGTGCCGAAACGTGTACCCGGTGCCGTCCTGGCCGACCACGAGGATGCGTTGATCGACCAGCTCCCGGAGAGCCACGAGCAGGTCTGGCGCTGGCAAGCCAACCACCTCGGCCAGGAGCCGGTCATCGACGGCCTGGCCGATCACCGAAGCCGCGGCGACGACGTCGCGCGCCGCCGGCTGGAGTGTCGAGAGCGTCGCGAGGATCGAGTCCCGAAGGCCCGGCGGAAGCGCGTCAGGACCGCCGTCGAGGACAGCGACCGTGAGCTCCTCGACCGCGAACGGGTTTCCATCCGTTCGGCGATGGACGGCATCGATGAGCAGCGAGTCGGGGCTTCGACCGAGGATCGCCGCCATGCACGCTTCTGTCTCAGCCCTGGTGAAGGCGCGAAGCTCGAGTCGGTCGACCATCGGCCGGCGGTCGAGCTCCGCGAGCCAGCCAGCCGTCGCGTCGCCGCGGGCAAGGCTGTCGGTCCGATAGGTACCAATCATCAGCACTCGGTGGGCTTCCAGGCGCGGCATCAGGAACGCGAGCAAGTCGCGGGTCGATCGATCCGCCCAGTGAACGTCCTCGATGATGAGCAGGACCGACGCCTGGTACGAGAGCTCAACCAGCGTCTCGACGATCGCTTCGAGCAGGCGCGCCCGGGCGAACTCGTCCGGTACCTCGCTTGCATCCCCGACACCAGGCGGCGCCGCGGCCGGGACCAGCGCAGCCAGCTCGAGCATGGCCCATTCGGCCAGGCCGGCACCGCTCAACTGCAGCCGGTGGAGCGCTTCGCGGAGGATCTCGACGAACGGCCCGTACGGCGGCCCGCCGTCACCCATATCGATGCAACTGCCGCCGAGCGTGATGACAGGACCGTTGCCGGCGCCTGCGGCCAGCTCGGCGACGAGGCGTGACTTGCCGATGCCGGCCTCGCCGGCGACGAGGACGAACCGTCCGTCGCCTCGCTCCGCGCCCTCGAGCCGAGCTTCGAGGAACGCGAGCTCCCGCTCACGACCGACGAGGGGCTGACGGGCTCGCACGGCCCACATGGTCTGCGATTATCGACTCGTCGGAGGGCTCGTGCACGCCCCGGCGCAGTCCGAGCTCGGTCGTCAGGCCTCGAAGCGGCGGAAGACAGCGACCGCGTTCTGGCCGCCGAAGCCGAAGCCGTTGACCATCACGGTGTCGACCCGGAGCTTCCGCTTCACGTTCGGCGTGTAGTCGAGGTCGCAGTCCGGGTCCGGCTCCCGGTAGTTGATCGTCGGCGGGATCCAGCCGTCCCGGATGGCGCCGACCGCGGCGATGCCCGCGACGGCCCCCGCGGCGCCGAGCATGTGCCCGACCATGGACTTCGGCGACGAGATCGCGAGGCTCGCGGCGCGTTCGCCGAAGGCCCGCTTGATGGCCTTCGTCTCGGTCACGTCGTTGAGCGGCGTCGAGGTCCCGTGGGCGACGAGGTAGTCGATGTCGGTCGGCCCGATGCCCGCGTGACGCATCGCCCCGAGCATGGCCATTGCCGCACCGCGGCCGGTCGGCTCGGGCGCGGAGATGTGGAAGGCGTCGGCCGTCAGGGCGGCCCCGATCAGCTCGGCCAGGATCGGCGCGCGGCGGGCCAGGGCATGCTCGGCGGATTCGATGACCATGATCCCGGCGCCCTCGCCGAAGACGAAGCCGTCGCGGGTCCGGTCGAACGGCCGCGAGGCACCCTCGGGGTCGTCGTTGCGCTTGGACAGGGCGCCCATGTTCGCGAGGGCGGCGAAGGCCATCGCCAGGAGGGGCGCCTCCGATCCGCCGGCGATGACCACGTCGCACTCGTCGTTGGCGATGAGCCGGAGGGCATCCTGGAAGGCGATGACGCCCGACGCACAGGCCGCGACCTGGGTCATGACAGGGCCCGTGAGGCCGTACCGCATCGAGACCTGGGCAGCCGCCATGCTCCCCGAGAGGGCCGGGATCGCGAACGGGCTGACCTGGCCGGGCCCCTTGTCGCGGATGGTGTTGGCGCCCTCGATGACCTGCTCCATACCCCCGCCGCCGGTGTTGAGGACGACCGCGGCCCGGTCACGCTGCTCGGGCGTCCAGGTCGAGAAGTCGAGGCCGGAGCGCTCGACCGCCTCGGTCGCCGCGGCCATCCCGAAGTGGATGAAGCGGCTCATCCGGCGGGCCATCTTGCGGTCCATGGCAACGGTCGGGTCGAAGTCCTTGACCTCGGCCGCGATCTTCACGTCGAAGCCGGTCGTGTCGAAGGTCGTGATCGGTCCGCCGCCCGGCTTCCCGGCGAGGAGGTTCGTCCAGAAGGTCTCGGCGTCGTTGCCGATCGGGGTCACGGCGCCCATCCCGGTCACGACGGCGCGACGGGCGGGATCCTGGCTGGGCAAGCGGCGTACCTCGATAGGGCTCCGGGCGAGTCCCGGTCCAAGGCAGACAGGCGGCGGACTGGATTGTAGCCCGGGGAATCGGCGAACCCGTGCCCGTCGTGCCGGGCACGCAAGCCCGGGACCTGAGCGATCAGGTCCCGGGCTCGTGCTGCGGTGCGTCGCTCCGGCCGGCCGGCCGCGGCTGTGGCGTGCTAGTGGATCTTGATGTTGCCGCCCCCCAGGGGACCTGAGGCGTTGAACACGATCGTGCCGCCGCCGTCGCGGATCACGATGGCGAACGTGTCGGGGGTCCGGCTCCTGCCGCCGCCGGAGCCGTTGTCGACGACGGTGACCTCGTAGCTGTAGCCGTCGCTGCCGTCGTAGCGGCCGACGCCCGACCACGACGCGCTTGGCCTGGACGCGGTGAGCCCGCTGACGGTCGTGCCGTGGAACCGGTGGGTGCCCCACCGGACCTGGATCTCGCCCTCGGCCGTGCCGCCGGCCGGGTCGGCCACGAGCCCGAAGCGGAGCTTGCCATCGGCCCGGGCGATCCAGCCGCCGCCCGTGACCTTGGTGCCGCCCTCTGCGACGACGAGGAGGATCTCGTCGAAGGCCGAGCCGCCGTCGTCGTCGGTGATCGTCACCCCGACAGCCGGGGCCCCGATCGAGGCGTAGGCATGGCCGCCGCTGCAGGTCGTGGCGGTCAGCGCGCCGGTCGTGATCGTCCCGTCACCCCAATCGATGCTGCAGGTGTGGGAGTCGTTGGAACCGGCATCGCCCCAGGCGGCCGTGACGTTGACGGTCGCCCCGACGTTCACCGTCGAGCCGTCGCTCGGGCTCGTGATCGAGACGGCCGGATCGGCGTTGGCGATGGTCAGGACTGCGGTGTCCTCGACCGGCGGGTTGATGCCGTCGGAGACGGTCAGCTTGACGCTCACCGCCCCGTCGTCGGTGCAGGTGATCGTCGTGTCGACGGCACTCGCGTTGGCGAACGCACACGTCATCCCGGCGTCGGTCCCGCCGCCCAGGGCGTACGACCAGGTCTGGCTGACCGTGTCGGTCCCGGGCTCGTTGGTGACCGTGCCGTCGAGGCTGATGGCGGAGCCCTCGGTGCCGCCCTTGTCGGCCCCGGCGTTCGAGGTCGGGGGCGGGTTGGCGTTGTCGGGCTCCACGGTGACGGTCACGGTGGCGGTATCGGTACCGCCGTGGCCATCGCTGATCTCGTAGGTGAACGTGTCCGATCCGCTGAAACCCGCGTCGGGCGTGTAATGGACGGTCCCGTCCGGGTTGATGCTGGTCGTCCCGTTGGTCGGATCCGAGGCGTTCGTGACCGTGAGTGCATCACCATCGGGATCTGAATCGTTCCCGAGAACGGCGACGTTGATCGGGGTTTCGAACGCCGTCGAGGTCGCGTCATCGACCGCCACGGGCGGGTCATTCGTGGGGATCTCGGCCCCTTCTGCACAGTCGACGGACGGATCCTGGACGGTCACGAATCGGACGTCATCGAGGAAGACAGCAGAGTCCAGGATCCCGTCGCCCTGGTCGAAGATCGAGAGGTACAGGCTGTGCGATCCGGGCGCCACCTGCGTCCCCGCGCGGAGCAGAACCGTCGCCCCGTCGTAGGTCGTCCCTGCGGCGTCGGCCGCCGACATGCTCGTCGCGCCGGAGCTGTTCACGCTGATCACGTCGCCGGTGGCGTCGAAGGCGAAGTTGTCGGGGGCGGTGATGTCCTGGCCACTGGTCGACCACGTCGAGCCGTCAAGCTCGGCGATGAAGGCATCGTTGTACGACCCGACGAACTCGGGGTACTCCTCGGAGTAGAACGCAAGATCGAGGCGCAGGCAGTTCGCGCCCGCCGGCGCCATCAGATCGAGGCGCAGGACGGTGACGTCGAAGTCCGAGTCGCCGCGCACATTGGGCCCGTTCAGGTCCACCCCGGATCCCGGGGACGTGTTTGCGTCGTCGGCGAGCGAGGCGTCACCCGAGGTCAGAACCGCAAACGTCGAGCCGTTCGTCGGGAAGTCGTCGAGGGCCACCGAGGTCCCATGGGGCGTGCCGCTGGCGGGCACGGTGACGAAAGCGGCCCCGGTCAGCTGGGCTGGCTCCCGGACCATCGCGGCGGCCAGTGCTGCGGCGCCCGCCGCGTCGTTGCCGACTGTCGTGAGCGTGACGGCACTGACGATGATCGTGAAGGTCGCGACATTGGAATCCGAAACACCGTCATTCGCCGTCCAGGTGAACGTGTCGGTGCCGACGAAGCCGGCGTCGGGCGTGTATATGCAGGAGCCAGTGCTGCAGACGTCGAGTGATCCGTGCGTCGGGCCGGCGACGATCGCGTAGGTAAGGGGGTCGCCGTCGTCGTCGAAGGCGTCGAGCGTGATGTCGACCGCTTCTCCGACATCTACAGACGTCACCTGGTCCTGCGCCTGCGGCGACACGTTGCTGTCCGGCCACGGCGGCAGGCCCTCCTGCTGCTCGACGGTCGGCTCGTCGTCAGCAGGAGTTGAGGTCGGCGGCACATTGGTACCGGCGAAGTCGCCGACCGCTCCGCCGTCGAACACGAGTGCGCTCCAATCGTCGTGACCTTGGATGAGGCTAAGGCCCGGATTGTCGCCGGCACCGGCGTTGAGGTCGACCGCGACCGCTGGCTCGATGATGCCGTCGTTGTCCCAGTCGACGGCACCGCCGTCAGCGTCGACGAGCGCGACGCCGCCAGGTCCCACCCAGCGGGCCCCGTATCCCGCTGCGACGAGGCCGGCCCCCTCGTCAAGGCTCGACTCCGCGAGGGCTGGTAGAGCGCTCCGAGAGTAGTCAACGACGTTGTGCCCCCCGACGAGGGCGCCCGTCGTCGTGTACAGGTAGTTCATCACGCTGGGGTAGTTGGGCTTCCCGTTCTGGTTCTCGAAGCCGCCATGCATCAGGCCCAGGTTGTGGCCCAGCTCGTGCATGAAGATCGCGGCGTCGGACCCGGGTGTCCGCGTCCACGCTCCCAGAGCGACGACGAACGCGCTCGATGGGATCGTGCGCGACCGCCCGAGTGGTGCTCCCTGCCCAGGGATGGGCGGAAGCCCGTGTGCCCAAAGGTTGTAGTGGAAGAGCTCGCGGCGCGCTGGCGCCAGGTTGGCAGTCTCGATGGTGTTGAAGTCGGTCCAGCTGTAATCGGCGCCGCCTTGGGATCCCAGGACGTCGACGTGGGCCACCGCGTTGGCGCCGCTGAGGGAACCCCACGTGCCGCCGCCGAGCAGCGGCGCCGTCGACCCGAAGTCGACGTGCAGGTTGATCCCGGTCGAGCCGTCGTAGTTCACCCACGGCGAGTTCGCGAACGACTGCTGGACGATGAGGATCGATTCCGGAAAAGGCCCGTCAGAGTGGTCGCCGACCATGGAATCGATCTCAACTAGGATGTCGGTGCGCCTCGGATCAGTGCCGATGGCGGGGAGGTCGACGTCGACAATCTCGTCGGCGTTGGCGTCATACCCCAGCACCTCGTGGCCATCCTGCAGCTCATCGCCGTCGGTGTCCTTGAGGAGCGGATCCGTCCCGTAGACGTTGATCTCCTCGTCGTCGGTGAGGCCGTCTTCGTCCGTATCGATGGAAACGTCCTCAGGTGAGGTCTGACAGGTGCCGACGTCGACGACGAGCTCCTCAACGCTGCTGAAATCGAACACACGTGCCACGAGCTGGTAGCCGTGGTCCGCGATGAGGGCCGCACCGCCGAGGTCGCCGTCGCCGAATACCGCGCCGCCCTCCGGCGTGAACGACCGAGCGCTACCGAGCGGGACATTGAATGCGCCGTTCGCTTCAACGCCGTCGTCCGTGACGCCCGTTGCTAGCTGCGCCAGCTGGACGGCGGGCTGATCCGTGTCGAACAGGCGAAGCGCCACAGATGCTCGGCTGTCCGTTGGGTCAGCCAGGCTGGAACGCTCGATCGCCACGATCGGTCGCAGCGTGTTGGTCGCCTCGTCGTAGCCGCAGTCGACGCCCGCGACCCCCAGGCCGACCGCGGCTCGTACGGGAGCCGCAGCCGGGGCCAGCATCACGAACGCCATGGCGGTGGCACTCACCGCCAATACCCACCGAGGACGCCCCCGCGCAATCGTCGAAGGCCGCGGATTACTGCTCATGCTGGTCCCTCCCGCGGGCGCCGCGGCTGAGTGCGCGCTCGGGTCGCCCATGTCCAAGGTGCCGCCGGATCAGCGACCTGCCATCGGGCAGCCTCCATACGCCCGGTCATCGAGGGTGCCTATTCGCAGACCTGCGTCTGTTCAGCGGCATGGATCGAGTGGCGGGTCAACGGCCACCTGCACGGTCTGCGCGAACCCGTACCCGTCGTGCCGGGCACGCAAGCCCGGGACCTGAGCGATCAGGTCCCGGGCTCGTGCTGCGGTGCGTCGCTCCGGCCGGCCGGCCGCGGCTGTGGCGTGCTAGTGGATCTTGATGTTGCCGCCCCCCAGGGGACCTGAGGCGTTGAACACGATCGTGCCGCCGCCGTCGCGGATCACGATGGCGAACGTGTCGGGGGTCCGGCTCCTGCCGCCGCCGGAGCCGTTGTCGACGACGGTGACCTCGTAGCTGTAGCCGTCGCTGCCGTCGTAGCGGCCGACGCCCGACCACGACGCGCTTGGCCTGGACGCGGTGAGCCCGCTGACGGTCGTGCCGTGGAACCGGTGGGTGCCCCACCGGACCTGGATCTCGCCCTCGGCCGTGCCGCCGGCCGGGTCGGCCACGAGCCCGAAGCGGAGCTTGCCATCGGCCCGGGCGATCCAGCCGCCGCCCGTGACCTTGGTGCCGCCCTCTGCGACGACGAGGAGGATCTCGTCGAAGGCCGAGCCGCCGTCGTCGTCGGTGATCGTCACCCCGACAGCCGGGGCCCCGATCGAGGCGTAGGCATGGCCGCCGCTGCAGGTCGTGGCGGTCAGCGCGCCGGTCGTGATCGTCCCGTCACCCCAATCGATGCTGCAGGTGTGGGAGTCGTTGGAACCGGCATCGCCCCAGGCGGCCGTGACGTTGACGGTCGCCCCGACGTTCACCGTCGAGCCGTCGCTCGGGCTCGTGATCGAGACGGCCGGATCGGCGTTGGCGATGGTCAGGACTGCGGTGTCCTCGACCGGCGGGTTGATGCCGTCGGAGACGGTCAGCTTGACGCTCACCGCCCCGTCGTCGGTGCAGGTGATCGTCGTGTCGACGGCACTCGCGTTGGCGAACGCACACGTCATCCCGGCGTCGGTCCCGCCGCCCAGGGCGTACGACCAGGTCTGGCTGACCGTGTCGGTCCCGGGCTCGTTGGTGACCGTGCCGTCGAGGCTGATGGCGGAGCCCTCGGTGCCGCCCTTGTCGGCCCCGGCGTTCGAGGTCGGGGGCGGGTTGACGTTGTCGGGCGTCCACGTCTTGGTGGCCGTGTCAGACAGCGTCCCGACCGAGGCGGTGATCGTGTCGCTGCCCGCCATCGTGCCGGTGTAGCAGAACGGGGCAACCCCGGACGCGTTGGTGTTGGCGAAGCCGGATCCCGGATTGCTGCCGGTCACGCTGAAGTCGACGCGGACACCCGCGACGGGGCCGTCGTTCTGGTCGGCGACGGTGGCGTCGACGCAGTGCTGGGTGTTGACCGGGTTGGTGGCCGTAGCCGGTGTCAGGGCGATGCTCGTCACGAGCACGATCGGGGCCAGCGACTGGCCGCCGGGGTAGCCGTACGAGTCGAAGTCGGCGAAGCCGTACATGAACGCTCCGAACGGCAGCGGTCCGGACAGCGTATGCGAGCCGAGCCCGACTGCCTGCTGCGTTCCGCGGAAGCCGCTCGACCCGATGACCACGTAGCTCGCGGCCGGAATCGGGACACCGTCCACGACGACGCTGCCGACAGCCGCGTCGGGCACGACGAGGTTGATGAAGTTGGTGTTGAAGCCCGAAGCAGGTGTCGTAACCGTGTAGGAGGCCAGGAACTGCTCGTATGGCGGGATGAGCATCATGAATGGATCGGACGTGACGTTGTCGAAGGTCGTTCCGTTCGAGTACTGGGCCACGAGGACGGGCTTGTCCGAGGTGATGGTCGCCGGCCCGTCGATGAGCTGCTGGTGGACCTGGCCGGCGCCGAGCGTCGCAACGACGCTGCCATTGACCCTGACCTCGGTTGCTGCGTCGGAGGCGACGATCCGGAACGTGTCCCCGCCGACTCGCGTCGCCAACGGCATCGTCACGAAGCTCTTCCCCCAGGTCGTCACCGGCGGGAGCTGCTCGACGACGTGGTCGCAGAAGAACGTGTTCCCGTCCGGGATGTTGGCGCAGATGTGGCCGCCGAACAGCGCGACGGGCTTGTCCGAGGTGACGATCGTCCCGGACAGGTCGGCCGGAGACGCATCCGTGTTTCGGAGCTGGTAGGTTTGGCCGGCGTCGAGGGCAACCGTATAGGCGACCCCGGCGACGTGCCCGTCGGTGGTGACGGTCGGCGTGATGGTCACCGTGGTGCCGTTTGTCGTTGCGACGACGGCGAGCTCGGTCCCATTCGCGATGTCCGTGTTCTGGAAGCCGAGGGCGACGTACGACGTGCCTAGGATGTCGACAGGCAAGCCCATGTAGGCGTCCGTCGTGAACTGAATGCGGTTGAGGCCATAGACGCTGACCTCAGCGGCGGCAGTCACGTGGATCCCAAGGTTCTCGACCGTGTCGGAGGTCGAGATCTGAGCGTCCGGCGGAAGGCTCACTGACGTCACCGTCCCGGGGGTGACGCTGAACGGCGCACTGAACGCCAGCCCGGGAATCTCGACGGTCCCCATGGTCGCGGTAGAGCCGGCAATGAACAGCGTCAGCTCAGGGAAGGATTCCAGATTGCCGGGAAACGTCAGCCAGAATTCGGTGCCCTGGCTGTCGCTCGCGGCGGCCGCGGAGCCCGGCACGAACGCCGTTGCGACAACCATGAGAGCCGCCATCCACGCGGCATGACGACGGCCACGACGCGGGCGCGGTGGGTCGGAGAACATCGATCGGTCCCTCCCGGGCCCATCGCAGCTGGACGACTTGTCCTGCGGCGCCCGGGCCACCATCTCCGATCAGCCTGCCGCTCTCCGGTGCACGCAGGCATCGGGCAGCCTCCCTAGCTTGGCTGCCGGGCGGTGTTTATTTCGCGCGAACTCGACGCGCCTTGAGCGCGAGGGCGGCCCTCGGCGGGGTAGCGCGGGCGACTCAATCGCCGTCGTAGCGCTTGAAGATCACCGCGCCGTTGTGGCCGCCGAGCCCGATGTTGTTCGAGAGCGCATAGCGGATCGGCTTCCGGACGGTCTCGTCGACGACCCACAGGTCGCAGTCCGGATCCGGATCGCGATAGTTGAGGGTGCCCGGGACCGTCTGCTCGGCCACCGCCATGACGGTCGCGAAGGCCTCGAAGGCCCCGGCGGCGCCCATCATGTGGCCGGTCATCGACTTCGTCGCGCTGATGGCCAGCGAGCGGCGGGCTCCCGCGGCCCGCTCGCCGAAGACGGCCCAGATCGCCTCGGCCTCGCGGGCGTCGCCGACCGGGGTGGACGTCCCGTGGGGATTGATGAGGTCGACCTCGTCGGCCGGTACGCCGCGACGGTCGAGGGCCATCTGCATCGCCCGCGACGAGCCGATGCCGTGCTCGATGGGCTGGATCATGTCCCAGCCGTCGGCGGCCGAGCCGTAGCCCACGACCTCGGCATAGATCCTCGCCCCGCGGGCCTTGGCCAGCTCGAGGTCCTCGAGGAAGAGACCGCCGGCGCCCTCGCCCAGGACGAAGCCGTTGCGGGTCGCGTCGAACGGTCGCGAGACGGTCTGGAGGGGCTCGCCCGGCCGGGGCGAGCCGAGTCCGCGCATATTGCCGAAGCCGGCGTGGGCGACCTCGATGAGTGGCATCTCGGTCGAGCCGCTGATCACGGCGACGCAGTCGCCCCGACGGATGACCTCGGCTGCCTCGGCGACATTGTGGGTGCCGGTGGCGCAGGCCGAGACGATGCACACGTTATGGCCGATCGCGCCGGTCTCGATCGCGATCATCCCCGATGTTGAGTCGGTCAGCGCGTTGGCGATGAACGTCGGCGGGACGC
>Ga0214472_10003768_pt1 | contig 16006 bp, 17 predicted proteins | sample RVTome_6_FD_207662 | JGI IMG/M metagenome (GOLD analysis project Ga0214472, IMG submission 207662) | Soil microbial communities from uranium-contaminated site in the Upper Colorado River Basin, Wyoming, United States - RVT140D175 | ecosystem: Environmental > Terrestrial > Soil > Contaminated >... | reverse complement strand
CCGCGCATCGTGTCGGCGCCGAGCAGCAGCGTCTCATGGTTGCCGCGCATGTGCAGGATCCGGTCGGTGAACACGTGCCCGCGGTCATCGTCCTCGGCGAGCTGGATCTCGTCGATGGCCACGAAATCGGCGCGCACATCCGCCGGCATCGATTCCACGGTGCAGACGAAATAGCGCGCGGTCGGCGGATTGATGCGTTCCTCGCCGGTCAGCAGCGCCGCATAGGCATAGCCCTTGGCGGCGACCACGCGGTCGTAGACCTCCCGCGCGAGCAGGCGCAGCGGCAGGCCGATCATGCCCGTGCCGTGCGCGAGCATCCGCTCGATGGCGTAGTGCGTCTTGCCGGTATTGGTGGGGCCGAGGATGGCCTTCAGCGTGGTCATGTGTTCGAGAGGGGTGGGGATGGGGCGGGCTTAAGTCAAGCTTTGCCCGGCGCGAGCCGCCGGATCATTCCGTGATGGCCCGTCCGGAGGCCTGGCGGAAGGACCGTGTCGCCGTCATAGATCGCGCCTTCGAGGTGCAGCTGGTCGCCCTCCGTCCAGAGGCAGGTGGCCCCGCAGAGGTTGGCCCCGGAGAGATCGGCGAGGCGCAGTGAGGCCCCGGTGAAGTCCGCCCCGATCAGGCAGGCGCCGGACAGGTCCGCGCCCTTGAGGCAGGCATGGCGTAGCGAGGCGCCGCGCAGGTGCGCGTTCCGGAAGGTGGCCGACATCAGCCGCGCATAGTCGAACCGCGCGCCTTCCAGGTTCGTCCAGTCGAGACAGGCGGCGCGCAGTTCGCAGTCCTTGAACACGGCGCCCGTCAGGTCGTGCCCGCTGAAATCTGCACGCAGGAAATCCTGCCGCTCGATACGTGCGCCGCGCAGCTCGGCAACGCCCAGCTGCATCACCCGCTCAGAATCCATGTACCGGATCGCGATCACGCCCATCTCCCATGCCCGCGGGGCAGGGTGGTGTGATTGGTGCCCTTGTTCAATCGCGGGAGGACGGGTTTCCGTTTGACCCGGAAATGCCGGTCCGATACCGGAAAGGCTGAGTTTCGGAAGGCCCGTTTGCCCCGTGTTCGTCTACCGCTCTTTGTTGTTCGTTCCTGGCTCCCGGCCGGACCGGTTCGGCAAGGCCGTCGCCGCCGGCGCGGACGGCGTGATCATTGATCTCGAGGACGCCGTGCTGCCGGACGACAAGGCCGGTGCACGCGCCGACACGCTCGCCTGGCTCGGCGCCTGGCGCGGCCACCACCTTGGCCTCAGGATCAATTCCCCGCGCACCGCCGCAGGCTGCGCCGATCTTGCCGCGCTCGCCGCCTCCGGCGCGACCGCGCGCGCCGATTTCCTCGTGGTGCCGAAAGCCGAGACACCAGTCGATCTCGAGATCGTCGCTGAAGCGCTGGGGCGCAGGGTGCCCCTGATCGCGCTCATCGAAAGCGGCCGCGCCCTGTCGAATGCTTATGCCATCGCCGCGAAGGCGGCGGGCGGCCTGATGTTCGGCGGCGTCGATTTTTCCGCCAGCCTCGGCGCCGACGTGTCGGACTGGGACGCGATGCTCACCGCCCGCGGCACGATCGCCGCTGCTTGCGCTGCCGCAGGCGCGCCTGCGTATGATGTGCCTTTCCTCGATACGTCGGACACGGACGGTCTCGCCGCCTCGACCCGCAAGGCGAAGGCGATGGGCTTTGCCGGCCGCACCTGCATCCATCCGGGCCAGGTCGCACCCGTCAACGCCGTCTTCACGCCCAGCGAGGCCGAGATCGCCGAGGCCCGCGCCATCATCGCCGCCATGGACGCGGCCGGCAGCGGCGCGGCCCTGTTCAAGGGGAGGATGATTGACCGGCCTGTCATCCTTGCCGCGGAACGCCTGCTCGCAAGATATCGTCCTAGCTGAACGGAAAGGAAGCCTGCCATGATCCCGATTGAGCCGGTTGCGTTTGTGAGCGGAGGGCGGGCTGAGCCGGAAGACGATTCCTGGGACCGCGAGCGCGCGCGCATCGTACTGGCCGATCACCTGCCGGAGGAAGCGCTGATGGGGCTGGACGCCTTCAGCCATGCCGAAATCATCTTCCACTTCCATCTCGTGCCGGACGGCAAGGTCGAGACCGGCGCCCGCCATCCGCGCGGCAACCCGGAGTGGCCCCGCGCCGGCATCTTTGCCCAGCGCGGCAAGAATCGGCCAAATCGCATCGGCGTCACCGTCTGCCGCATCCTGTCGGTCAAGGGTCGGGAGATCGAAGTGCAGGGCCTCGACGCGATTGACGCGACGCCCATCCTCGACATCAAGCCTGTGATGCGCGAATTCCTTCCGAGAGGCGACATCCACCAGCCGGACTGGGCGGTCGAGCTGATGAAGGATTACTGGTAAGGAGACCTCATGGCCGATACAGCGCTGCATTCCGAAGCCGACGAGCGCCAGATGCTGGACGCAATCGGCAAGTGGATCGAGAAAAAGGTCGCGCCCGTTGCCCTCAAGCTCGAGCACGACAATGAATGGCCCGCCGACCTCGTCGCGGACATGACGGAGCTCGGCCTGTTCGGCGCGCTGGTGCATCCAGACTATGGCGGCCTCGGGCTTTCGGCGACGACCTATACGCGTATCGTCTCGCTGATCTCCGAGGAGTGGATGAGCCTGACGGGCATTTTCAACACCCACATGATGATGGCGATCATCGTGCAGAAGTTTGGTACCGATGCGCAGAAGGCCTACTGGCTGCCGAAGTTTGCCAGTGGCGAGATGCGCGGCGGTCTCGGCCTCACCGAGCCGGATGCAGGAAGCGACCTGCAGGGCATCCGCACGGTGGCCAAACGCAAGGGCGACAAATACATCGTGAACGGAACAAAGACCTGGATCTCCAATGCCATCGAGGGCCACTGCGTGGCGCTGCTGGTGAAGACGGATCCGGACGCGGTGCCGCGCCACCGGGGCATGTCGATGCTGATCGTGCCGAAGATTGATCCGCAGACGCGGAAGCCTCTCAAGGGTGTGCGCAATGGGAAAAAGCTCGGCAAGCTCGGGTACAAGGGGATCGATTCCGGGGAGTTCATCTTCGAGGATTATGAGTGCGACGCGAGCCTCTGCCTCGTCGGCGGCAAGGAGGGCGAGGGCTTCTACATGGCGACCGGCGGGCTGGAGCTTGGCCGCATCAATATCGCGGCGCGGGGGGTTGGCATTGCGCGGCGGGCGCTGCGGGAGTCGGTTGCCTATTCGCAGGTCCGCAAGACGATGGGCAAGCCGATCTGCGAGCATCAGGCAATCCAGCTGAAGCTCGGCGAGATGGCGGCGAAGACCCGCGCGGCGGAACTGCTCGTCGAGGATGCTGCCCGCGCCTATGACAGCGGCGAGCGCGTCGACATGGAGGCGGGCATGGCGAAATGGTTCGCCTCCGAGACGGCGCTGGAAGTGGCCACCGAAGCGATGCGCATCCATGGCGGTTATGGCTACTCCACCGAGTACGTGCTCGAGCGTCTGTACCGCGACGCGCCGCTGCTCTGCATCGGCGAGGGCACCAACGAGTTGCAGCGGATCATCATCGCCAAGCAGCTGATCAAGAGGAATCCCGCATGAGCGACGCACGTCTCGAGGCGCTGGCCGCCTCGATGCCCTTTGCGACACTGGTCGGCCTGCAGTTCGTCGAGGCCGGCAAGGACCGCATCCGCGCCGCTGTCACCGTGGGCGCGGACCATTGCACTGCCGGCAATATCGCGCATGGCGGTTTCCTGATGACGCTGGCCGATTGCGTCGGCGCGGTCGGCGCCTTCCTGAACCTGCCGGATGGCGCGAAGGGCACGACCACAACTGAGAGCAAGACCAACCTGATCGCCGCCGCGCCGGTGGGAACCGTGCTGACCGCAACCGCCGAACCCGTCAGCACCGGCCGTCGGTTGCAGGTCTGGCAGACGCGCATCGAGACGGCGGAAGGCAAGCTGGTGGCACTGACGACGCAGACGCAGTTGAATCTTTGATCTACTTTGCTTCGGCAAACACTGACGTCCGAACCGGCAGAGCCGTCCGGATATGGATAGTCCGGGCCCCTGCCAATTGCCTTCCGGGCAATCGGCCTCCTCGGGGCGTTTGCAGTGCAAACGCTTGCCCCTCGAAGGGAGCCGTGCGCGGCGGACGCCCGCGAGCGTCCGGGGCGGTGTGGACGCCCTGCGCCCGCCGCGCGCTCGGACGGGCCATCGCAGTGCGATGTCTGGATCCGTCCTCACCCCGGAGTTCGGGCGGTTCTCGGGATGACTTCGCCGCCGCCAGGCCTTGGCTGCTTACCCCTAACGGACCTTGCAAGGCGCAAGGTGGTCAGCCGGGATTTCTCCACCGGCATTTCCTCCGGCCCACCTGGACCGGTGTCCCTAGGGTTCGGATGGGCCGTTACGTCCCACCCGCTCCCACATCCGGGGTGACCACACGAGACAACCGAACGGTACCGGCCCGGCTCCTGCCTGTGTGATGGGGGGGAGATTACACCGGGTTTGTAGGCAGGCGGATTGGGAAGCTTCAAAAAACCGATCCGGCGGCGTCATCCCGGTTTCGCGGCCGTAGGCTGCGAAGACCGGGCCACAGGAGTAACACGCTGAATCGTTTGAAGTTCCAGGTCCCGGGCATTTGCTGCACAAATCCCGGGATGACGACACATGAAGGGCAGTCTGTGCGCAGAAGCGGGCCGGAACCGTTGCACAAGGGGAAACTTGTGCAACGAGATTCCGGCAATCCGGGTTCCCGCAGAGAACAGGCTACATCCCGCGCCGCATTTCATCCCAGGCATTGGCGAGCCCATCCCGGTGCGCGGGGGCAGCGACGGCGATCAGGGCGGCGGCGCGGGCGTCGAGGTCGAGGCCCCGCAGTCGGGCGGCGCCGTGTTCGGTGATCACCACGTCCATGTCGGCGCGGGTGACGGTGGTTGCGTCCGGCGCGAGGCGGGGGACGATGCGGCTGACAGCGCCGCCTTTGGCGGTGGAGGCAAGCGCGGTGATGCCCCTGCCGCCTTCGGAGGCGCGGGCGCCGCGCAGGAAGTCTGTCAGGCCGCCGGTTCCGGAAACCTGCCGTCCACTGATGAATTCGGCATTGGCCTGTCCGAACAGGTCGACCTCCAGCACCGAATTGATCGCAGTGAAGCGGGAGAGGGCGCCGAGGCGGAGGACATTGTGGGTTTCAGAGACAGGAAGGAAGCGCACGCGGGGCTCAGCCGCAAGGCGCCGGTAGAGCGCGCCGGTGCCGACTGCCACGCCGGTGGTCACCTGCAGCGCCGGATCGGCGTCCAGCATGCCGATCAAGGGATCGGAGATAATGCCCGAATAGACCGCGAGACCCTTGCGCCCTCCAAGTTCGGTCAGCACTGCCTGCTGCACATTGCCGATGCCGAATTGCAGATGGGCGCCGTCCGGCACGATTGCCGCTACATGCCGGGCGATGGCGGCGAAAGCGGGTGCCAGCGGCGCCGGCGCGACCTGCACGAGGGGGCGGTCTTCTTCGGCCACGAGCGCAAAGCGCGCGAGGGGCACTTTCACGCTGTTGGGCACTGCGGGCATGTGCGGATTGATCAGGGCAAGGACCGGCAGCGCGGCGCGCCCAAGGATGACGGGGCCAAAATCCGGACTGACGCCGAGGCTGACCTGTCCGTCCGTATCCGGACGAGAGACCAGCATCAGCGCGCCGTCGAGCGGGGCCTCCCGCAGCCAGTCCCAGGTCTGCGAATAGGCCATCGGCAGGATCCTGGTTCGTCCGTCCTCGAATGAAGGGCGCAGGCTCGGTGGCAAGAAGGTCGTCTCGGCCTCGGCGTCGGGGTGCAGGCCCGCCCAGTCGGTCTGGTTGATGCCGGGCACCCAGGCGCCGATGAAGGTGAGGCCGGCGGCAAGCTCCGGCGCCTCGCGGAAAGCTTCGGCGAAGCCGAGCGGTTCGCCGCTGCATCCGCCGACATAAAGGCGGGCGCGGCGCGGGAGACTGTCCCGGAACCGGCGCAGTGCCTCGCCGGGCGCCAGAAGGCGGGTCATGTCACCTTCCAGTCCGGCCGGCGCTTGGCGAGGAAGGCGCTGACGCCTTCGGCGAAGTCCGGGTTCGCAAAGCCTTCGAGGAACAGCGCTTCGGCCTCCGGCGAGGCAGCGCCCTGTCCGTTGGAGAATCCCCGGATCATCTGCTTGGTGGCGCGGACGGACCATTGGGACTGGGCCGCGATTTCGGTCGCGAGGGCGCGTGCTGCGGGAAGTATGCCTGCCGCGCCGGTCACGTCATCAATCAGGCCCATTCGCAGCGCTTCTGCCGCATCAAAAATGCGCCCGGTGAACAGCAATCGCTTGGCCGCGCCGGGGCCGACAAGGCGTACGAGGCGTTCCATGTCGCCGGGCGGGTAGACGAGACCCAGTTTGGCCGGCGTGATGCCGAATGTTGCGCCCGGGGCCGCGATACGCAGGTCGGCCGCCACCGCAAGGCTGACGCCGCCGCCGACGCAGGCGCCTTCGATCGCTGCGATCACGGGCTTTGCGCTGTCCTCGATGGCGGTGAGGGCGCGGGCAATCGTCTGGCCGGAGGCGCGCGCGGCGTCTTCGGTAGCGTAGATCACCGGGAACTCGGAAATGTCGGCGCCGGCCGCGAATACGCCGGCGCCCCCGCCGTGCAGGAGGATGACTTTCACGCCCGGATCGGCGTTGGCCGCGCCGATCAGGCCTGGCAGCATCGCCCACATCTCCAGCGAGAGCGCGTTGCGCCGCTGCGGCTGGTCCAGGATCACTTCGGCAATCGGCGCCGCGACCTCGAGACGGATCGTTTGGTTCAATTCGCATTCCTCAGCGTCTTGGGGTTGGACAAGCGGTCCCTCCTCGTCATAATCTCAACACAGCGTTAACCTATGAGGCTGGGGCGTTCATTGGCAATCGCACGGGGACTACCAACATGTTGAAACGTCTGACGGACCGGTCTTTGCGCCGGGTCATCCTGTCTGCTCTCGCCGGAACTGCCCTTCTGGCTGGCTGCGACCAGATCACGGAACGCATTGAGCGCGCGACCGAGATCGCCGAGACCTCGGCGGGCCAGATCAGCGGCGAAACCGTTGTCGACCCCAGCGCCCGCAATCTCGAGATCGCGGCCACTGCCGACCGGGCGCTTGCGGGCACCGTGATGGCGGAATTCGTGGTGGATGACGAAGAACGCCCGATGTTCGCGGTCGGCTCGATCATCGCCAAGCCGAAGGACATCGCGCAAGAGGAGTCGGTTGTCTTCGAGGAGGCAGAGTTCACCGAGGAAGAGTTCGGGTATTTCGAAGAGGAGGCCGTCACCGAGGAGGAAGTGGCCGCCGTCGAGGAAGGGCTTGAAGCCCTGCCGGCAGCGCCCGCGCTGGAAGAGACGGCTATCCGCCAGCCCGCCGGGGATGTCGTCCAGGTGGAGCAGGTGCTGCCGAAGATCACGCTCGATCCGCGCGCCCTGTCGAAAACTGAAAGCGATATTGTGCAGGCCGGCAGGGATATCGACCAGAAGATCGCCGAAGTGCCGGTGGAGCGCCGCCTGAAGCGGATAAGCCGCGACGAGTTCAAGGCCCTGCCGGTCGAGGAAAAGGCCGAGATGCGAAAGCTGGCGCGGCGCGCGCCGGTGATGCGGGAAGCGGTCAAGGCACAGCTTGATGCCAACGGGGTGATGCTGGAGACGATGACCAAGTATGGCATCGGCGGCGAAGTGGCGCTGTCGCGGCAGGGCCAGATGGTGATCCAGATCGGCGCGGATGGCGCCAGCCCTACCCAGTTCCGCATCAAGGACCGCAAGCCGGGCGATTTCCTTGTGCGCGCTGACCAGGCCGAATGTCCGGAAAGTATGCTGCCGAGCGAGGTCGGCGACGACCTGGCGCTGGCAACGGCCTGCGTGGTGCGCGACCTGCGCGCCTCCGGCCAGTTCGAATATGTCGAGCCGGATTTCATCTTCCAGAACCAGTTCGTGCGCCGCACCAAGGATGCGCCGCCGCTTGGAACGGGCGGCACATCCGGCGGGTCGACCGGCGGCGCCACGACACCTGCGCCGGCCTTCAATCCGAACGATCCGCTCTGGGCGCTGCAATGGCATTTCCGGGACCGCGGCACGAGCGACGGCCGCACGGCCGGCGGGGCGGGGTTTAAATCCTTCTGGAACAGTCAGGGCACGACCGGTTCGCGCAGCGTCGTCGTTGCCGTGGTCGATACCGGCCTGCAGATGAGCCATCCGGACATTGCCGGGTCGCCGAATGTCATGCCCGGCTGGGACATGGTCTCCGATCCGCGGATGGGCAATGACGGGGATGGCCGCGACAGCGATGCCAACGATCCCGGCGACATGTGCGATCCGACGAAGCCGTATGCTGCTGACAGTTTCCATGGCACGCACGTGGCCGGCACCGTCGGCGCCGCGGCGACCAATAACGGTTCCGGCGTGGCCGGCGGCGCCTGGGATGTCCGTATCGTGCCGGTCCGCGCCCTCGGCAAATGCGGCGGGCGGCTGTCGGACATCAACGACGCGATCCGCTGGGCGGCCGGCATCATCCCGGCCGAAGGCCCGGAAGATACCGAGATATGGAACGAGAACCCGGCCGACATCATCAACCTGTCGATCGGCCTGCTCGGGGCCTGCCCGGCTTCGCTGCAGGACGCCATCGATGCGGCCACCGAGCGCGGCGCCATCGTCGTCTCGGCCGCCGGCAATGCCCGCATGTCGACCAGCTTCTACGCCCCGGCCGGATGCCAGGGCGTCGTCACCGTGGCGGCAGGCGATGCGCGCGGGCAGCTGACGCCCTACTCGAACTTCGGCCCGGAAGTGACGCTGCTGGCGCCCGGTGGGGACCTCACCCGCGACGACAATGGCGATGGCAAGCCGGACGGGGTCCTGTCCACCAAGGCCGCCTCGAACTGCTATGATCCGGTGACCGGCGAAAGCGTCGAGAGCTGTTTCTACGCCTATGAGCAAGGCACCAGCATGGCGGCGCCGCATGTTTCGGCCGCGCTTGCCCTGCTGAAGGCCCGCGCGCCGTCGGCGACGCGGGATGAGTTGATCGCGACGCTGACCGGCGCGCTCGACCCGAGACAGCCCTTGCAGTGTTCCGGTCTCTGCAGCCAATATCCGGGGACAACCCCGCTGCCCGGCAATCCCGACATGTGCGCGCGCCCATGCGGGACCGGACTGCTCAACCTGGCCAGCATACCCGCCAGACCGGCCGGCGGAGGAGAGCGCTGACATGGCCCATTCCCGCGCGCCCCTGCACCTTGGTGGACCGCTCGGCGCGATCGGGCTGGGCTGCGTGGGCGGCGCGGTCGCACTGGCGATTGCGGCGATCAACAACACACCTGCAGAATCAGCGGCGGTGCCCGGCTCTGCGCCGGTGATGTCGGTCGATATCCAGTCGCCTTCGGCCGGCGAACGGCCAGCCGTTGAGGCCGGGCCAGACCTTGCCAGTCCGCGGCCGCGGCCTGATCCGGGCATCCCGGTCGCGGAGATTGCCCAGGCCGGCGGACCGACTGGCGGCCCGTCGGAGCGGCCCGCCCGGGCTGAAGGCACCGAGGTGCATTTCATCGTCCGCCTGAAGGGCGCGCCGGAGATCGACACCATCACACGTAATTTCAAACGCGATCCCACGGCCGCGCAGGCCGCCTGGCAGGACCTGACACAGCGTATTCCCGCGCTGGCGGACTTCACGCTGGCGGGCGCCAGTTATTCCGGCGAGATCAAGCTTGCCTACCAGATGCCGCCCGGCGCGCCGGCGACGCCGGAAGAAATCCGGGCGGTCCAGGACCGTCTTCTCAATATCGAGGGCGTCTCTTACGCGGACCCCGACTATGTAGCCCATCCCGGCAAGGACTGACCTGATGAACCGTACGCTCCTGTTTTCCGGCCTCCTCGCGGGCGCTCTCGTGCTGACTGGCTGTGACCGGGCCTTCCAGCGCCCCGCCGATACCGGCGAGGCGGAAATCGCAGATGGCGCAGGGGGTGAGCCCGCCGAAAGCGGCAGTGAATTGCCGGTGCGGCCGGAAGCGTCGGCCTCCGGCGCGACCATCGACTGGGAGGCGGCCCGCCGCGACCTGGCGGCGCGTTCCCTGGAAGCGGGTGAAACCAGCTTCCAGATCCAGTCGGGCGGTGAGGCCCCGCCTGTTCCCGTGTTCATGCCGCCGGGCCCGGTGTCCGCCCAGGGCGGCGAATCCGACGCCCGGTTCCAGCAGACCAGTGACGGCTACTACGCCTTCTTTCCGGGCGATGCCTATGACACGATCGTGAACGGCACGAATGTGGTGATTGCCGCGCCGGGCCAGGTCGCGCAGCCGCGCACGGATGAGTTCCGCTTCCAGCCGACCACGACCGGCGCGCAGGTCGCCTTCTCGCGCTATGGCGCGGACTATCTCGTCGAATTCGAATGCAAGGCCCTGGTGCACGACCAGCCCGCCTGCATCACGGAAGAAGAGGCTGTCGCCTTCGCGCGCGACCTCGCGATCTCAGGAACCCGCTGATGCGATACTTGTATGCCGCAGCCGCTGCGCTGCTTCTGACGTCATTGGCTGCTTGCGACTTTGTGCGTTTCCCCGGCGATGGCGGACCGCCGCCGGCGATACCGGATGCCGGACCCGTCACGCCGCCCGGTGCGCCCGGGCCGCCGCCGCCGGATCTTGAGGATACCGACCCGGAAGCGCCGGTCGAGACACCGGATGAGACCGCGCCCGATGAAGGCACAACGCCGGAGCCCGATCCCGTCGATGCGCCCGGCGATACGGGCGAGGTGCCCGGCGCGCCGCCGGTCGATGTACCCGTGGACGAGCCGGCCGATGAACCCGTCGATGAACCTGAGGCCCCGCCTGTGATTGAGGCGCCCGAGACGCCGGTCGAGGAGGTCCCTCCGCCTGAGCCGGTATTCAGCTATTTTGCGCCCGGCGCCCTGCTCGCAGGATCGGGCGGCGGGTTTGCCGACCAGGTGGTCCATTCGCCGGACATGGTCTTCCCGGTCAAGGCGGCGCCGGCCTTCCTGCAGTCGCAGGTGTTCAGCCTTGGCGGCGGCGTCGCCGGCGGCGACCAGTGCGATGCGCGCAACTATGCCTATCCTTGGCGCGACAATTTCTGCGAATCGCGTTCGGCCAACCGGACGACGCCGTTCTGCCCGGTCGCCAAGATCCACCAGGGACAGGACATCCGCGTCGGTTCAGCGGCCGACTGCAGCGCGCTGCGCCGGCAGGCGGTCGCCGAGCGCGGCCTGCACGAAGTCGTTGCGACCGAGGATGGCATCATCTCCTCGATTGGGACGTACACGGTCAAACTCCGCACCGACGGCCGCATCTACAATTACATGCATCTGAACATGAACCGTCTCGCGGTGACGGCAGGCCAGAGCGTTAAGGCCGGCGACCTCATCGGCTTCGTCTCGAATGATTTCGGCGGTACGGCGACGACCATCCACCTGCATTTCGAGATCCTGCAGAACACAGCCGATCATGGCTGGGTCCATGTGCCGCCCTACCTGTCGCTGGTGGCCGCCTATGAGCGGCGCGAGAACGGGCCGGGTCAGCAGCTCGAGCCGGAAATTGGCGTTGCCTCGGCAGATACCTTCGTGATTCCTGAAGGGTTCGAGATCATCGAATAGTCAGCCGGTGATCGCCTGTTCGTCGCGCTCTCCGGTGCGGATGCGCAGGATGCTTTCGAGGTCGTGCACGAAGATCTTGCCGTCGCCGATGGTGCCGGTATTGGCCGCCTGCGTGATCGCCTCGATCAGGCGCTCGACATCGTCATCGGCGCAGGCGAGCTCCACCTTCACCTTCGGCAGCAGGCGCACTTCGTATTCGGCGCCCCGATAGACTTCGGTCTTGCCCTGCTGGCGGCCATAGCCGCGCACTTCGGTAACGGTCAGGCCCGTGGCGCCCGCTTCCGAGATCGCTTCGATCACTGCATCGAGGCGGCTCGGTTTGAACACGGCAGTGATGAGTTTCATGTACGAGGTCCTTGGCTAGATATTTGCTGCAAGTGCGAAGTTAAACAGACAGTGCGCCCCGTCAATGCTCTTCGCGCCGGGCGGCCTGGGCGGGGCGGGCCAGACGGATGCGTTCGGTGACCGGTGCGACGGCCCCGCCATTCGGCGGCGCATACAGTCTTTTGACCGCTTCGATCAGCACCACGCCGCCAAAACCGGGTGTGAACATGCGCCCGATCACCTCCCATCCTTCGGCGGCAGACGTGACGATCCCGTGGCTGAGCGGTGGCATATAGAGCGCGCTGGAGGAGGCGGTGACCTGGAACAGGCCGCCCGAGAGGAGGTTTGACAGCTGGCTGCGCGTCCAGGGCCGGCCCTGGCCAAACGGGGTTTGGGTCGCCCGGGCCCAGAGGCCGGCCCGGTTCGCGGCGGCCAGCACGACCCGGCCTTCCGGCGCGGTCACCCGCCAGATCTCGCGCAGATAGGCGCGTGGATCGCCGGTTTCCTCAAGCCCGTGCAGCACGATCACCCGGTCGAACAATCCGTCCGGGAAGGGCAGGCGCGGATCGCCGACCGCCACCGAGGCATTGCCGCGCCCAGCCGCCGACCAGCGGACCGGCCCGTGCTCATAGGGAACTGCGGCGATGATCCGGCTTGGCGACGCAGCGAAAGCCTCCAGCGCCGGGATCGCATAGCCGAGCCCCAGCATCGACAGGCCGGCTGCATCGCCCCATAGGTCGGTCAGCTTGGCCGAGAGCACACGGGCGGCCGCGCGCCCGAGCGCCGAGGCATAGAAGCGTTCGAGGGTGACGGCATCCTGACGCATGGGTTAAACTCGCCTTTCAGACCGCAACATGGGAACGCAGGCACATGGGCATCCTCTTCAATATACACCAGTTTCCCTGCCTGAACGACAATTACGGATATCTGGTTCACGAGCCCGTGTCGGGCGAAACCGCGGCGATCGATACCCCGGACGCCGGGCGCTACCTTGAGGAAGCGGAGGCGAAGGGCTGGACCATCACCCAGATCTGGAACACCCACTGGCATCCCGACCATGCCGGCGGAAACCTCCGACTCTTGGAAGCCACCGGTTGCCGCATCATTGGCCCGGCCGGCGAGGCGGAGAAGATTCCGGGCCTCGACCAGGCCGTGAAGGGCGGAGACGTCGTCACGCTCGGCGCGGCGACGGCGGCGGTGATCGACGTGCCGGGCCATACACTCGGCCATATCGCCTATCATTTTGCGGACCAGTCGGCCGCCTTTGTGGGCGACTCGGTCTTCGCGCTTGGCTGCGGGCGGGTGTTCGAGGGCACGATGGAGATGATGTGGGAGAGCCTGAAACGCATCAAGGCGCTGCCGCCCGGGACGCTGCTCTACTGCGCCCACGAATACACCGCCTCGAATGCCCGCTTCGCGGTCACCATCGAGCCGGAGAACAGGGCGCTGAAGGACTATGTCGCCTGGATCGAGAAACAGCGCTCGGAGGGCCTGCCCACCGTGCCGGCGTTGCTCGAGCGGGAGCTGGCGACCAACCCTTTCCTGCGCGCCGACAAGCCCGCCATGCAACTCGCGATGGGCCATCCGGGCAATGCCGCGGCAACCTTCGGGGAAATCCGTGGGCGGAAGGATCGGTTCTGACGGGCCGCCTTGTCAATCCCGGACAAGGCGCGCCGCGGCCGCCGATCCGGGACCTGCTATCGGCCCCTGTCCTCAACAAGGTCCCGGCTCACGCTGCCTCCGGCAGCTGGCCGGAATGACAGGGTTGGAATGCAACGCGCCGCTCTCGAACCCCGCGCCTAGCCCGCGATATACTGCGCGCCGTTCACCGTCATGGTTGCGCCGTTGATGAAGGCGGCTTCGTCCGAGGCGAGGTAGGCGCACATCGAGGCGATCTCCTCGGCCTTGCCGAGGCGGCCGACCGGGATGGTCGCGATGATGCCGTCAAGCACTTCGGGTTTCACGGCCTGCAGCATTTCGGTGTCGATATAGCCGGGCGCCACCACGTTCGAGGTGATGCCTTTCTTGGCGCCTTCATAGGCGAGCGCCTTGGTGAAGCCGATCAGGCCGGCCTTGGCGGCGGAATAGTTCGCCTGCGTGAACTGGCCCTTCTGGCCGTTGATCGAGGAGATGTTGATGACGCGGCCGAAATTGCGGTCGCGCATACCGTCCCAGACCTGGCGGGTGACGTTGAAGGCCGAGGAGAGGTCGACATTGATGACTTCCTGCCACTGGGCGAGGCTCATCTTGTGGAAGGGCGCATCGCGCGTGATGCCGGCATTGTTAACCAGGATGTCGACCGGGCCGACTTCGGCTTCGATCGCCTTCAGGCCGGCGCCGACTGCACCATAATCGGCCACATCGAACTTGAAGACCTTGATGCCGGTGGCTTTCGAGAACTCGGCCGCCGCCGCATCATTGCCGCCATAATTGGCCGCCACGTTGTATCCCTTGGCCTTCAGTGTCTCGCTGATCGCCTTGCCGATGCCCCGGGTCCCACCCGTGACCAGTGCTGTACGCGCCATTTCCCAATTCCTCCCACGTGTTTGTTAAACTTGTCCTTGGGTGCAACTCCAATACCGCATTGGTCAAGCCGATCTTTTGTGCGACTATTTCGCACTAGCACAATAATTGCTTGCCCGGCATCGAACCGGAGAGCGGTGAGGCGAGGACATGGCCAAGGCAAATGCATCGGGCGGACCGATCATCATCAAGAAGTATGCAAACCGGCGTCTGTACGATACGTCGACGTCTTCCTACGTAACTCTCGACCATCTGTCGGACCTGGTCCGCGAGGGGCGCGACTTTGAAGTCCGCGACGCCAAGACCGGCGACGACCTGACGCGTCAGGTGTTGACCCAGATCATTTTCGAACAGGAAACCAAGGGCCAGGGCGCCCTGCCGCTGAACTTCCTGCGCCAGCTGATCGGCTTCTATGGCGGCGGCGCGCAGACCTTCCTGCCGGCCTTCCTCGAGATGTCGATGAATTCGTTCTCGGACACCCAGAAGGAATGGCGCAAGGCCGCCAATCCGATGAACCTGTTCGAGGCGCAGGCGAAGCGCAACATGGCGATGTTCGAGCAGGCCATGAAGATGTTCATGCCGACCGTGTTCCAGGCCAATCGTGCCGAACGCCAGCCGCAGATGCCGGCCAACATGTTCCTCGAATACCAGGCCGAAGCGATGGCCGCGATGCAGGAACAGATGGAGCTGATCCAGAAACAGCTGAGCGAGCTGTCTCGCAAGGAATAGGCCCTGGCGCCTGAGCCGAAAAAAGCCGGAAACGCCTTGCGCTTCCGGCTTATTCTTTGGGCCTTGAGGGCCTTGATCAGACGTCGCCGCCGACCCCGAAGTCGCGCCGCGCCGAGACGATGGTCACGATCACGCCGGCCAGCACGTCCAGCAGCGTCATCGACATCAGGATGAAGAAGGTCGAGGTCGCGAAGTTCGGCATCAGCAGGAATTGCACGAGGCAGATGATGAAGAGCAGCAGCGAAATGCCGTGATTGATGATCGTGGCGGTGCCTGTGCTGGTGGATTTCAGGATCTCGAGGAAGAGGAAGGTGACTGCCAGCAGGACGATCGCGTCGCCCTTGGTCAGCACCCATTCGACGCCCGAAATCATCGGCAGGCCGAGGAAGCGTTCGTTCAGCAGTGCGTTGATCGGCGCTTGCGTCGCCTGGATCAACCGGCCGGCGGCATCGGTGGTTTCAACCGAACCGCCGCCGACAAGGGCGATCAGGTTGTAGAGCACTACCGGAATGACCAGCAGCGGAAAAATTCCGAAAATCATACGCATTGGCGACCCCTGTTGCTGCGTGTCGTTCCCACCCTCCCGCCGGGCGCGGTTGCGCTCCATCTTGGCGACGGCCGCGGCGGTCAGGGCAATTTTTGTGTCCCGAGATTCCACGTCCACCCTCTGGAGTGATCGACTTCACCGGTTCGTGTTTAACGTATCGATGCGCGGGTGGCGAGCGGATTTGCAGCGGCGCGTGAGGCCGGCCGTTCAGTCGTCCTTGCGCTCGAATTCGGCCTGTCCGGCCTTGTGATGCAGCTGCAGGTTGAGGAGAATTCCCTTGGCCACCGGCAGGAGCCAGAGGGCAAGCCCCGTGATCACCAGGCCAAGCAA
>Ga0214472_10003767_pt1 | contig 16011 bp, 13 predicted proteins | sample RVTome_6_FD_207662 | JGI IMG/M metagenome (GOLD analysis project Ga0214472, IMG submission 207662) | Soil microbial communities from uranium-contaminated site in the Upper Colorado River Basin, Wyoming, United States - RVT140D175 | ecosystem: Environmental > Terrestrial > Soil > Contaminated >... | reverse complement strand
CTACATCAGCACCGCTTGGTGGATGCCGCTATTCCCCGGTCTATGTATTTTTATCACCGTCCTCGGCATCAACTTGCTCGGCGATGCCCTGCGCGATCTGCTTGATCCGCGATTGAAAAGAACCGGGAGCGGCCTTTAGTTTCTAGTACCAAGTTTCTGGTTTCTAGTCTGATTCCCGCGCTTTAACCACCGGGGCTTCGCTTCGTCTCCGTCAACCAGAAACTAGGAACCAGAAACTTGGAACCTGCCTTCGTTGATTCTGCCAACGTCTCGTGTAGATTGTTTCAAATGCGGCGAACTAAAATCGTTTGCACTATCGGCCCCGCAAGCTCTTCCGAGAAAGTTCTCAAAGCTCTAATCCAGGCGGGAATGAACGTCGCCCGCCTGAATTTCAGCCACGGCGACTATACCTTTCACGGCCGCGTCATTCGCAGGATACGCCGCCTCGAACGGCTGCTTGACACGCCGGTGGCCATCCTCCAGGACCTTCCTGGGCCAAAGATCCGCATAGGCCCCGTCGGCGGCGACCGGGTGCGGCTGGAAACGCGGCGGCAGTTCGTCCTAACCGCGAGAAAAATTCTTGGCTCCGAGCTGGCCGTGTCGGTTAACTTCCCCGGGCTCACGCGAGCGGTCAAAAAGGGCGATCGTGTTCTCGTGGGCGATGGCGAGATCGAACTTGAAGTGACCCAGGTCGGCAAACACGAGGTCAAGTGTAAAATCATCGTCGGCGGCATACTCGGCTCGCACAAAGGGATTCACTTCCCGCATGGCAGCTTGAACATCCGCGCGCTGACGAAACGCGACAAGAAAGATCTGGCTTTCGGGATCGAGCAGAAAGTCGACATGATCGCGCTATCCTTCGTGCGCACCAGCCGCGATATTCTTTATGCGCGCCACGAGCTGCAAACCCGCGGTTCGACCATTCCGCTCATCGCAAAAATGGAAAAACACGAGGCGGTGGATAATATCGACGCAATTTTGGAAATCGTCGACGGCATCATGGTGGCGCGCGGCGATCTAGGCTTGGAGATCGCCCAGGAACGCATTCCCGCCGTGCAAAAGATGATGATCCGCAAGGCCAACCACCTCGGCAAACCGGTCATCACGGCGACGCAGATGCTTCGCTCCATGGTGTGGAACCCGCGCCCCACGCGCGCGGAAGTGACGGACATCGCCAACGCGGTCCTCGACGGCACCGACGCGTTGATGCTGTCGGAGGAGACCGCCGCCGGCGAATACCCCGTTGAAGCGGTCAAGATCATGGCACAGGTAGCCGTGGAAACCGAAAAAATACTGGAGCCGCGCCAGCGTTTCACCGGACTGCAAAGAACCGTCCCGGAGGCCATCAGCGTAGGCGCCATCTCCTTGGCGCACGACCTGAACGTCAAAGCTTTTTTGATCCCGACGTCCTCCGGCAGCACGGCGCGCCTGATCGCCCGTTACCGCCCGCAGCAGCCCATCATTGCCATCACTCCCAATATGCAGACCGTAAAAACGTTGTGCTTAGTTTGGGGCGTTTACCCGCTGCCGGTAAGAGGCTTCAAAAGCACCGACGAGATGATGCGCGTGGTGCAAAAGAAAGCGGTGGATTCCGGTATCGTGAAACGTCACGAATTGGTGGCGATTACGGCAGGCTTGCCCCTCCATCAAGCCGGGTCAACCAACATGATCACCGTAAAATCAATCGAATAACATGGGGGAGGTTGGAGTGATGGAGTGGTGGAATAATGGAGTGATGCATTTTAAGCCCATTCTCCGAGACTCCAGTACTCCACCACTCCAATACTCCATCACTCCAGTGATTTCTTTCGCCATACCGACGCGAGCCAGGGTTGTTGCTCGCGCGGCAAGCCTGGCGGCCGGTAGTAGTGGCGGATTTGTTTGAAGCCCGCGCCAGTGACCAATTCCCGCCAGCTCTCCCAATCGTGGTAACAACCGTAGCGCTCGCCGCTCCAGCCTTCTTGGTTTTCGCCACGCGGATTGGAGCAGAACAACACGCCATCGACTTTCAACGCCGCCCAAAGTTCGCGCAGCACCCGTGGTAATTCTTGGCTCGGCACGTGAAACAGCGAAGCGTTGGCGAAGATACCGTCAAAGTAGTCCGCCGGCAGATCGAGCTGCAAAAAATCCTGGTGCCAAACTTCACAGCCGCTGTTTTGGCGCGCCATCTCGACAAAGCGCTCGGAGCCTTCAAGGCCGATCGCTTCATGCCCCAAGTCGCGAAACACTTTCAGGTCGCGGCCGGGCCCGCAGCCAAAGTCGAGGATGCGAAAAGGACTCTTACCCGTCAGGCTCTGCAATAAGGCGTCGATGTTTTGGCTTACGTCATGGTCGCGTGTATCGCGCCAAAAATTGTCAGCATGCTGATTGTAGTGGTCGAGCGTGGCCGAGGAGGTTTGTCCGACTTCTTGGATGGAAAGCTTGATAGCCATGGCTGCTAGAATCTGAGGGGAATCATGGCAACTAACCCAAGCGGATTCAATGTGTCGCGATGTAACTCTCCATCGGCGGGTTTGAGTCGATGCGCTTCGGCACGCTAGCTTCTACGGCGCTAACCGCAGGACAGCGACCCCGGAGGCCCTAAGGTTTGTGATAGTTTGTCATGCCGGTTAAAAATCATACCCTTCCCACAGCTCGGCGGGCGCATTCTGTCGGCGTGGGTCAGCGGGTTGTTGATTACGATAGAAAATTACCGTGGTGAGTTTGGCGGATTGCAGTTGACCTTGGGTGTCCCAATACTCGATGGACAAGCGGTCGGCTTCCTTATGCAATCGTTTGAGGGAGCCATTTCGCTTGTCGACGATCGCCCCCATGGCGCGAAACCTCTCGGAGAGGCTGTAGGCGTCTGCCCGGCGGGAACCTTCCCCTCGATTGGCGCGGTGAAGACCATCCAGCCGCTCTATCTCACTGGCGTCGTAAGTCCTAGCAAAACACGCCGGCGGTTGGTTTTCTTGCGCGGCTGTCGCTGACGCTTTGTGCGCGACCCTGCACCAGATACGATTGAGAAACGTTTCTTTAACTGCCTCGAAGGGATTGGGATGGCATTGGCCTTGGGCCGCGAAACTTACTCCGTCGGTGGTGATTTCAAGGATTCTAGGAAAGAAACCGGCCAAGTCTTGGCCGATGACCCGCAAGACTTTGCCATAACTTTCGGTACTGGGGCTCGAGTCGTGCTGCGCAACCTGCTGGGTAACGGCGGGATTCGATGACATTTCACCATTTTAAATGTCTATGGCGGCGCGGTAAAGAAAATTTTTGCCGAGCGGCAAAAAAGCTGGTTCTTCAGGCTTCCCTCTGAACCAGGGCTCGGAGATTTCACCGCGGAGGCGCGGAGGACGCAGAGTAAAGAGTTCTTGATAAAAAAGTACTCCGAACTCTGTGAACTCTGTGCCTCTGTGCCTCTGTGGTGAATACTTCTTCAGTTCTCCTGGCGCGGTTGCACGTTGGGATTCAAGAGTGTCAGCGGTTTGCCGTCAAGAAAATCGAGAATATTGGTCAGCGCCTGCTGGTAACGCTCGCTGAGGATCTCCACCGTGGCATAGCCGCGGTGCGACATGAGAATCGCGTTATCGAATCGGCGCAGCGGATGTTCCATCGGCAACGGCTCAATGTCATAGACGTCGAGTCCGACGCCGCCGAGCTGGCCGCTTTCGAGGGCACCGATCATCGCCTTTTCATTGATGATTGGCCCGCGCCCGGTGTTGACAAGAAAGGCGCCGCGCTTCATCAGGGCGATTTCCTTGGTGCCGATCAGGCCGACGGTTTGCTGGTTGAAGTGAACGTGCACCGTGACGAAGTCTGCTTCTTTTAACAGCATATCCATCGATACCGACTCGGCGCCGACTTGGGCGGCTCGATCCGGGGTGAGGCTGCGCGACCAACCGAGCACTCTGGTGTTGAAGGCCTTCATGATGCGCGCGACTTCGTTGCCGATCCGTCCCATGCCGAGCACCCCGACGGTCTTACCTTCAAGCATCATGCCGGTCAACGCCGGCCAGCTCTCTTGGCGCATTCGTTGATTGACCTGGGGAATCTTTCGCGCCAGGGCGAGGATCAGGCCGATGGTGAGTTCTCTGGTGGTTGTGCCGGTGTCGCTTGGCGTGCCCGACACGGCGATGCCCCGTTGGGTCGCATGGGCGAGATCCAGGTGGAGGGTGGTGCGGCCGGTTTGTGCAATGAATTTCAGCTTTGGCAATTGGCTGTACTCCCGGTCGCTGAAGCGGGTCCGCTCGCGCATGAGCACGAGGGCGTCGAAATCGCGCAGCTGCTCGACGATCATGTCGCTTGAGTCGAGCCGCTGGCTGAGGACGCTAATCTCGGCGCGCGCATCGAGTTGCTGATAAGCCGGCACGGTTGCAGCGATCTTCTCGAAGTCGTCGAGGACCGCGACTTTAAAAGTCGGGTTTGCCATCATCTACTCCCGTGCGGTCACTTCTATTTCACACAACTTGCCTGCCGACGAATAACCGTCGACGAAACAATATTCCATCGAGGGAAGGTTTGCGGAAACCTGGCCCGCGAAAAGCATTTTGACGTTGTCGATTGTTTGGCTACGGTGAAGATAGAAGGAAACCCGCGCGACCTTGTCCCATGAGCTGCCAGCTTCACCCAACGAGCCGCTAATTCGCGGCAGGATATTAGCAAATTGTTCCGCGAGTGTCGGCAGCACCGTGGTAACTCCGGACAAAACCACTACGGAGTCATAAACCAAGAATCGAATCGGCGCGATCGGCGGATCGTATTCGACGACGCGCTTGGTCACGCTCGGGTCAGACGGGTGCAGCGCCAGCAGATCGACGGCGACCTTGGCGGCGGAGTCGAAATGGCCGGGCGCGATGTAACTCGAACTCGCCGAGCGGGCTTTGCCGGAAAGTATTCGTACTCGCTCAGCACTGCCGAGGTCGCGGCTCTCGCGATCGCGTCCCCAAAGGCGGCTGCGCACGGTGTGATCGAGCGACAAGCCGTGGGACTTCAGTTCCGCGTTGAAGCGGCTGAAAATCTCCTGGGCTTCGATGCTTGCGCTTGCCGCCGGATTGGCTGCCCCGGAGAGTTCGATGAACTCCTTGCCTAACCATGAAAAGATTCGTTTGCGCATCGCAATTCGCTCCAACAAACAGCGCCGATCCTATCCCGGCGCCGGTCCGGGAGCAAACCAAAACAAATTGAATTTCAACATTTCCCGCAGCTCATCCGCCAACGCAGATTGCCGGGGCCGTCGAGTCAACTGGCAGTAAAGAAAGCGCGTCGTCCGGGCCTTCGACTATGTCTCTGAACCGGTCAAAATAGCGAAGTAAGGAAGCTGCGATGACTTCGACTGCTAAAGATTGTTGTGATCAAGGATCATTCGGTGTTCTGATCATCAGGTTATTTACGGCTTATCTGCGCGGACTCGCAGCAAATGGTCTGTGCGGATCGCTTCTCGGCTGGCGTGGTGGCTTCCCACACGGCGCGGAGATCGGCGGAAATAGGATAACGAATGCCATTTTCTTCGAGAATTTTTCCGGTGGCTTCGGTGAGCTCGGAACGGTTGAACACCATAGTCTCGTGAGCCAATCTGCCGGCCGCGGCAAACTTAAAACTGATCTGTTCGTCGCGGTTGTCGCGCAGGACCTCGACCAGGTGCAGTAAATTTTTTATCGGCACATCGTTGATTTCGCTCAACACCGCGCGATTGGGATCATCATAGCCCTGGGTGATGTGGTGTGGAAACAGGGGCGATGCGACGACGACCAATTCCTCGTTGTTGAAAGCCGGCTTATCAAATCGGCGAGTGAAGAGCGGACTTGGCTGACTGCCAAAAGCCGGCGAACGCGGGTTACCCAGCCGGTCTATGTAGTCTTGGGTGGTCTGTGAAAAAACCAACGGGCCGAAGATTAAATATCGGGGCTGAGCGTCGAGGAGATAGGGAATCACCAGGTCTCTTCTGCTACTGGTCGGCAAATTGATCGAAAGAAATTTGCCGTCGCGAAAAACCGTCATCGGCAACAGGCCGTCTTTAGCGAATTTTTGCACCAGATAGGATGCCGAGAGACGCAGGTCATAGCGGATTACGACTTTGCCGTCGGTATCCACGGGGGTGCCGCCGATTTGCGTGATCACGTCCCATTCCTTGAGCGGATAGCTGGGTTCATTGCGATAGGGCTCGGCGACCATGATTCCGTTAATTCCTTTGGGGAGTTTAAGCTTTCTTCGCAACGCTTCGTTTTCGATCGTTTGAATCAAATCATAGGTTTGTGGTTTGCCGTCGTAGACGCCGTCCGCGATGTCATTCAAAAACAACTGAATCTCTTCGACCGGAATCAAATAGCCGATATTCTGGGCATTCTGGATCAAGCTGAAGACCAGCCCGACGAGCTTTCCTGCCGTTACTGCCGGGCCACCGCTGTTGCCGAAGTTCAGCGCGGCGTCCACTTGGATGCGCAAGCCGGTGGATTGATAATAATAATCGGTGTACTCGATGCGTGACACGATCCCCTGAGTGACGGAGAGCTCCGTGCCGCCGGTAGGATAGCCATATACATTCACATTGTCCTTCACCCGCGGCAGCTCGTATGCAAACGGCAGGGTGCCGCGGTTATCGAAAAAGGATTCGTCGTCGAGTTTCAACACCGCTAAATCCATCCCCGGCGAGAGCGCCACGACTTGGGCCGGAATGTGGCTGGCCGACTGATTCGGTTGGACATAAATCTGCTTGGCGTAGCGCACGACATGGGCGTTGGTGAGGATGCGCTTGCCGTCGATGACGACGCCGGAACCTTTGACTTGCTGGGGGCTCCTTTTGGTCCAAGGACGGAGCAGATCGGGCACTTGTTGCGTGGCATGGATCTTAACCACCAAGTCGCGGATCTGATCCTGGGCCTCGGCGCGCTGGGCCAGGAGGCAACCTAAGAAGACGACAAGAATTAATGCCAAGCTTCGGCGCATGGGGGCTCCTTCTGACATATCGGGCGATCAGCTGTACTATATACAAAAAATTGGCCCGTAGGTAAGTATTACATTTTTTTCTCCTACAGGGCAAAGATGAAAAAGTGACCGGTTTGATGAGGGTCGGGACCATTGCAGCGGCCACCCAGGAAACCATCAGTGCCACCGGGGCGCGCCGGTAAATGAAAAATAGCGGTGCTGGAGTCGTAAATTTTCGAACGATGGTGTGATGGCTTAACAGCAGGAATCAGCGTCGAGGTTGGAAAAGTCTTGCGCCGGCGCGCCAAGATTTATCCTTGACATAAGCAAGTCACAGCGCTAATCATTTAATCGAACCCAATTAGGGATCGGAAGAGGCAGCGCAAATTTAACCTGCGTATCTCTTCCCGAAATGGAGGTAGTCCATGACCGGACAAGACACTCCGCCGGGCCAGTCGAGCCCGCTAGCGGCGGGCCATGGCAATTCGATTGACTTACGGGTCGGGCATCGGGCTGTGTGAATCAAGCCCTCAACTTTGGCACTAGAAAGTGCGAACCCTTAGCGGGGTCATTCAGAAGGTTGGGCTTCCTCAAAGCAGTCGCGTAATTGCTGCCTAGCTCAAAGTTGATCGAAACTAGCTGCGGCGCGCATAGCCGGCTAGCGGGTCGGGCGATCAAAATTCTAAATAGGAGCGTTTTGACGCGATGGCGTCAGCAAACGGGCAGGTTTCTAAGCGAAGCCTGCCCGTTTTGTTTGGGCAGTTTGCGACGTTCGGACAATCCAAAGTCGACTCGCTTTGATTTTAATTCGGATTCGGCAGTTGACAGAGACACAGGAATCAAAGCTCGATCAATTAGCTGGGCGTCAGTGGTTTGTTTACGCTTGGTTAGCTCAATAGCCGACCATACCCGTTGATCGGGATTCTCATGCCAAGGGTTTTCAACACCCACCAAAGGGCCGCGGCCGTGGAAGATACCACAGGTCGCGCGGTGTCCTCTTCGAGTTCCTGTACATAGGCTACTGTGCGCCAACGTCCTTGGAGCAACAGGCTTTCGGCATCGGCATGTTGACGAAACAACTCCCGGGCGGCTTTGTAAGCTGCGTAGTCCGGCAGCTTGACTTGGTCGACCGGCTTGGAGACTTCCAAGCCTTTGATGGCAAGCACCTCAACGCCGCCGTCTTCATAATATTTTTTAACGGCCTGATTGATGGTTTGCTGGTAAGCGGTTGCGATGACCGTACTCGTCACCTTGAGATGCTTGAGCGCCTCCACCGTTGCGCTCATGGCGGTGCTGACCGGAAGGCCCACTTGCTGCGATAACTTGGCGACGACTTCTTGTTCGGCCCAGTAGCCGCGCTGGGTTGCCAAGGTGATCCCGCCCATCAGAATCGCGTCGCACTCCTCGGCCTTAAATATGCCCAAGCCCGCACCGAGCGCGTCGATGGCTTTCTTGAACTCGGTTTCCGTGTGAGATTGAACATTGAGTCCGGAAGAGACGATAGTAAATCCGGCGGGGAGAATGAGATTCCAATCCGATGGGGTTTCAAATACCGAAGGCGAAAGATAGCCGATGCGCGCTTTCCAACCAGACATTGTTGACTCCCTTCGTGCGATCTTTTCTTATCCTAACGGCGTGCCGATAGGAAGTCCGCCGATGGTTGTCGCGGTCAGCGGTACGTGGAATATTGAGACTTCGCTCAGGAAAGATGTTATTCTTGCGTCTAACCTGAGTATGGCTATTCAAAGGCCTTTAATATTACCTAAGGAGTCTTTTAACTTAGTGAGTCAAATTATTAAATTTAAAGTTTTTTTTAATTTAGAAAAGTTTCGCAAGTGGGTCGTTTTGGCCGTCGCTTTGACAGCCCTCTTAACCGGGCGCGAGGGCCGAGCCGGCGCCAACGACGTGGTGGAGTTTAACCGTCGGGCAACGGCGACGGCGCAGCTGTTGGCGGGGATTACCCCGAATCCGCCTGAGCCTGCCTTTGATCGCCTTACTGAACTGGATGCTTGGAAAGAGCACCAAAAGTGGATGACCAGCCAGTGGGCCCAGGTACGGAGCCGTCTCGACACCATGGAAAGCTGGCGTGATCACGAACTCAAGATTGCCGGAGCACATAAAAAGACCTTGATTTACCCATTCAGTGGACCTGATTTTCTTAACCCTTATACGCTTTTCCCGAATCACGCCCGTTATGTTTTTTTTAGCCTGGAGCGCCCCTCTGCCATGCCGGATATGGAGTCCGTATCCACCGTGCAGTTTGCCAAGCTGCTGACCGATGTGCGGAGTGCATTCCGGGATATTTTCGAGCGCAATTATTTCATTACATCCTACATGACCAAGCAGCTCACTACGCCCTGGATTCGTGGTACCGTGCCGGTGATGGCGACCATGATGGCGCTGATGAACCGGCGCATTGTGCGGGTTGAGCCGATCGATTTGTTTCCTGAATTAACCCGCGCCTTCGATACTCCCCACAGCCAACGGCCACGGTTGCTATTGCGCGGCGTGCGTATCGACTTCGCCAATCCGCAAGTACCAGGAACCCAGCAGCTCTACTATTACTCCCTGGATGCCACCGATAAGGCGCTGGAGCATTACCCCGAGTTTCTCAGTTGGGTGGGGCAATTCAAAAACTCAACGGCGTTAATTAAATCCGCGTCGTATCTGCTGCACGATGAGCAATTCTACCAAACCCGCTCCATGCTTCTGGAAAACTCCGATTTCATAGTGCAAGACGACACCGGAATACCTTACCGCTTTCTCAGTCAGTCGCCTTGGAGTGTAAAGCTTTACGGCAAGTATCATAAGCCGATCCGGCCGATGGAGTATGCCTATCAGAAAGATCTCGAAGCGGCCTTCATCGCCAAGCAGGGAACAGCGGATCTGCCGTTTCCGTTTGGCTATCACTGGCGCGGCAGGAAGTCCGGACTGATCCTCGCCAGTAAGGAACGTAGTTCAAATTAGACCGCGAAATTTGCTCATCGGAGCCTGTTTTGTCCTGATGGCACAAGGCTGCGCCGCGACGCTGACGCGCCGCGCATTTCAGACCAGTGACGGCGTAACGCTTTCTCTCTTAGAGGCGGGCCACGAATACTCCCAATCACCCAATGTGAAAATTGCCTTAGTCACCGGCTGGTCGATGCCGGCGTCGATCTGGCAGAACCAACTGGAACAATTAGGCCGGCAGTTTCATGCGCTCGCGCTCGATCCGCGGGGCCAGGGTGAATCGCAGGTTCCCGCTCGCGGCTTTAATGCCGAACGGCGCGCCACCGATCTTAAAGAGTTTCTCGATCCATTATCCAATGTGCTGCTCATTGGTTGGTCACTGGGCGCCATCGAGTCGCTTCAATACGTTCACATGTTCGGTGCTAGCCGCCTTGCTGGCGTGGTTTTGGTCGATAGTTCCGTGGGTGAGGAGCCGGCGCCGCCCCCCGGTGGCACTTTCTTGCAGGCGCTGCGCGACGACCGCGACAAGACGCTCGACGGTTTCGTGCGCGCCATTTTCAAAAACTCGCTAGGTGACGCCGAGGTTGCCGCGCTGGTTAATGTTGCCAAGCGCATGCCGAATGAAAACAGCATCGCCCTGTTGTCCTATCCGTTTCCGCGCAGCCATTGGAAAGAGATTGTTCACGCCATTAAAAAGCCGTTGCTTTATGTCGTTACGCCGCAGTTCGAGGAGCAGGCGTGGAATTTACAAAGGAACCGACCGGGAACTCAGATCGAAATTTTCAAAGGCGCCGGACACGCGCTTTTCATCGATGAGGCCGAGCGCTTCAATGAGTTAATCATGGGCTTTGCCCAAAGCCTCAGCCACGCTAATTGACCTTTCCGATAGGACGTTCCTGATTACTGGCATGGCTCAACTGGGCATTTCGGCCAGCAAGCGGCCGTAGCCCTTGATCGGATGGCTCAACCCGAGCCTGAGTTGGGTTCCCCAGGCGCGGGCCGGGCCGGCGTGGACCACTGTGAGGCCGGTGTCCATTTCCAAACGCTCGATGATTTCGACGCTCTTCCACGCCGAGCCGAGCATGTAGATACCCTGTGCATTCTTATGTTTGGCGGCGATGGTTTTCATGAATTCCAAGATTTTCGCCGGTGGCACTTTGGGGACATCGGCGAAGGGCGAGTCGATCCCTTCCATCGCCAGCACTTGAAATCCTGCGTCGGTGAAATAGCGGGCAAAAACATTGTTCATCTTTTCCGGAAAATAACTAGCGCCGACAAACTTTCTGATGCCCAGGGTGCGCAGCGCTTGCACGTGATTCTGTCCGGAGGTGAACATCGGTACGTTATATTTTTTCTCCCAGCTACTTATCAATTCCTGCTCTTGCTGATAGCCGAGCAGCATGAACGGTGGCGCGCCGCTGGGGCGAATCAGGTTGGCACCCATGCGCGCGAACTCCGCAGCCTTCGCTTCGTAGCCCGGCATCGATGTGCTGAACTCTTCCTCGGTGCCGCGCGTGAAATTCATCGTCGAGTAAAGAAACTTGATCTTGGCCGGGATCAAGCTATCGAGATCGAGTTCCTGGCCGGCTTCGGGCCGATTCGTTGGACGAACCGTGCCGACGAGATATTCTTTTACACTTGCAGCCATGGTTGGCATCCTCCTTGGGAACAGCGCCCCGAATCTAAGCACTTCCCGAGAGTCACGGTCAAGGGCAAAGGCTGGATGACGGGTCCCTTTTCGATCGGTTTATGATTCTGCCGGCGCGCCGCCTGACTTGGCCAAATCTTCGACTTTAATCTTGTCGATATTCAATTTCTCGGCGGCTCTGGACATGCGCTCTATCACGTCATCAAAGTTGAGGGGTGCCGCGTCTTTGGGGCGGAAGCGGATGGGGTTAATGCGCGCGACGACAAAGCTTTTCAAGTAAGGGCTGGTGAGGCCTTTAGCTTTCAGCGCTTCGACTCTTGCGACGACGGCTTTGTCTAGGTCCATCAGCGCTTTGGCGCGCTCGCGGCGTACTTCGATCGCCGCTTCAAGCGGCCTTTTCAGAAACTGATCGGCGCGTCGCAGAATCGGATGATAGGCGCCGCCGCTAAACCGGCCATTTTCTAAATAACACAAGCCCAGCGTAATCAGCGCGGCTTCTTCGAACTCCAGCGCGTAGGCTTCCTCGCTGGCGCCATCAAGCGTGGCCAGCTCTTGATACATTTTGATAACTTCGAGGGCGCGCTCGCGCAGGTTGTGCGCTTTCTCAGTATTCAAAGCGAGGATTCGATACGCCATTGACGCTTCCGGGACGACGATGCCGACGATAGATTTTGCGCCTAGCGTCTTCATCGCCTGCAAGCGATGATTGCCATTGGGCGTCCAGTAGTGGGTCGCGCTGTCTTTTACTTCTTTGCGCACGACGATGATCGGGTCGAGGAAGCGGCCGAGTTTGGCGATCACGCCTTCGAGCTTGCGCGCGTGGGCGTCCGACAAATTACGCTGATAAGGTGTCGGTTCAATCTGCTCGATGGGCAGCGCGGCGATGACGAGCCAATGACCGCCGAACGGTTCGCGATAGCTGGTCAGAACTTTGCCACCGTCTTTGCCGATGGTATCCTGCAGCTCTTCGACGGCTCTTGGCACGCTGCCCTCCAGCAACTCTCTTGCTGCGAGTTCGGTGGATTTGCCGGCGAGCTTGCGCCTCTTGCGCGGGGCTGTGGATCTTTTTCTAGGCTTCTTTTCTGCCATGAGCGCTGCTTAACACATTATGCTCTACTGTTCCAAGCGGCGGATGCGCGGCATGACGATGGCGATCACAAACGCCATGCCACCAACCATGATGCCGCCCAAGGCGACGGCGACCGGAGCGCCGGCGAATTCGGCGATCGCTCCAGAGATTAGCCCGCCGACCGGCATGAGCTCCCAGGCGAGGCCGTGGATACCCATCACGCGGCCGCGCAACTCATTGGGCAAGTTCATTTGGAGGATGGCGTGGATGGTTGTCATGTAAAATTGTCCCGCCATGCCGAGCGCGAAGGCGGCCACCAGGGACAGCGTAAACCAACCGGACAGCGCGAAAAGAATCAGCGTGACGCCGAAAACTACGGCGCCGCTGATCGCTTGTAGGCCCTTGCCGCGAAAGTGACTCAAATAGGCGGCGAGTAAAACTCCGGCGAGCGCGCCGCCGCCGCCAGCGCTCTGGAGAAAGCCGAAACCCTGGGAGCCGACGTGTAAGACATCGCGCGCGAACACCGGCATCATGATGACGTAGGACATGCCGAACACGCTGTTGAAAAAGGTCATGCCGATGAACACCCAGTAGATCTCATTTTCGCGGATGAACTCTACTCCATCGACCATATCGCGCATGAGACCGCGCGACGTCGACTCGGCGGCCTGGCCTTCCAGGCGAATCGCCAGCCAAAGAATCATTGCCGCACCCGAGGCGAGAAAGCAGACGAAATAGGTCGGGCCGATGCCGACCAGATAGATTAAGATACCCGCGATGGCGGGACCGACGAGCTTGTTTAGTTGCCAGATCGTGCCGCCGATGGCGACCGCGTTGGGAATATCTTCTTTGGGCACCATTTGGGGCAAGAGCGCCATGCGGCTCGGCCGGTCGAAGGCGCGCACGCAGCCGGTGAAAAAGGCGAGCACCATGATATGCCAAAGCGCGACCCACTTCATGATGACCAATCCGGTCATAAGCAGAAAAATAATCGCTGAGCCCAACTGGGCGAAAAGCATAATGCGGCGGCGGTCGGCGCGGTCGGCGATGGCGCCGCCGAGAAGGGTGAGAGCGACGGTTGGGATCGTAAACGTCAAGCCGGTCAGTCCGAGCATCAGCGGCGAATTGGTCAGCTCTAACACCAGCCAACTCTGCGCCACCGCCTCCATGTTCTGGGCTAGAACGGACGCCAACTGGCCGAACCAGTACAAACGGTAGTTGCGATGTTTGAGTGCGCTGATCGACTGGATCACGCGTTGGCGACCGGTTAATGAATGAGCCGCGGCCGGCGAGATTGTCTGTGTTGAAGTTTTACCCATGGAGAAAGTCCAGCTATTGTTTCCTAAAACCGCCGAGCTGTCAAAAAGAATGAGCAAATTTAACCACAAGGGTCATATAGAAAAAAGATTCGGATTCGGAGTGTTAACCGCAAAGAACGCAAAGTGGGCAAAGGAAATCAAACGATTCCGAACTTGGCGCCGGCGCATCTGTGCGGCAGATATTCCGACTCGGCTACGACTTCGCCGCCCGGGGATCTTCGCGGTGAGACTCCTATGCCATTTTTCGCTGTCGGCTGTTGAGGAATCGGCCCCTACCTTTTATGATCGCGCGACATCTAAGAGAGGGACGGTTTGCTTATGGCTGACTACGATTACGATTTATTTACCATCGGCGCGGGCTCCGGCGGCGTGCGGGCGAGCCGGGTTTCCGCTTCTCTCGGCGCGAAAGTCGCGGTTGCCGAGGAACGTTATCTTGGCGGCACCTGCGTCAACGTCGGCTGCATACCGAAGAAGCTGCTCGTCTACGCGTCCCACTACGGCGAAGATTTCGACGATATGCCCGGCTATGGCTGGACGGTCGGCGAAAGGCGCTTCGACTGGACTAAGCTGATCGCCAACAAGAACAAAGAGATTCAACGGCTCAACGGCGTCTACCGAAAGCTTCTCGGCGACGCCGGCGTCGAACTATTCGAGGGCCACGCCGAAGTCGTCGATCCGCATACCGTCTCCATCGACGGTAAGCGATTTACCGCGAAGTACATTCTCGTTGCCGTCGGCAGCTGGCCGACGGTGCCGCAGTTTCCCGGATCGGAACACGCGATAACATCCAACGAAGCTTTCTTCCTACCGTCGTTGCCGGAAAAAGTGATCATCGTTGGCGGCGGCTATATCGGGGTAGAGTTCGCCGGAATTTTTCACGGGTTGGGCGCGCACACCAGCCAACTTTATCGCGGCGATTTGTTTCTTCGCGGATTCGATGACGATATCCGCAAGACCCTCGCCGATGAAATGCGCAAACGCGGCGTCGACGTTAAATTCAAGTCGGACATCATTCAGATCGAAAAGTCCGGTGACCTTCTCAAAGCATCGCTTAGCGATGGCAGCGTGCTCGAGGCCGGTCAGATCCTCTATGCTACGGGGCGCGGATCGAAAACGCCCGATCTCGGCTTGGAGAAGGCTGGAGTCAAACTCAAAGACAACGGCGCGGTGGTCGTCGATGAATATTCTAAATCCACCGTCGATAGCATTTATGCCATCGGCGACTGCACGGACCGAATGATGCTCACGCCGGTGGCGATCGCCGAGGGGATGGCGTTGGCGAACACGCTGTTCAACAATAAGCCGACGAAGCCACGCTATCTGAACGTCCCGACTGCGGTGTTCAGCACGCCCAACTGTGGCACGGTCGGGCTGACCGAGCAGGAGGCGCGCAAGCGCGGTTTTCAAGTCGATGTCTATCGCACTTCATTCCGGCCGCTGAAGCACACGCTAACGGGTCGTGATGAGCACACGATGATGAAACTGGTCGTCGATCAAGCGTCGGACAAAGTTCTTGGCTGTCACCTGGTCGGCTCCGACGCTGGCGAGATTATCCAGGGCCTGGCCGTCGCGCTCAACTGTGGCGCGACAAAAGCGCAGTTCGATATGACCATCGGCATTCATCCCACTGCGGCGGAAGAGTTCGTCACCATGCGATCTAAAGTGGTCGGATGAATTAGTCTAACCTGGAAAAAATCCCGCCACTTGCGGCGTGCACAAAATAATCGGGTTTCCAATGGCGGCGATGATTCCCTTTGGACAAGGGCTGGGTTCAATCCGCGCCCGAGAAGTGGCGTTTCTTAGTTGACCCAAATCTGACAATTCAGCCTGAATCATGCGTGCGTTATGTGAATTCTGTCACATTTTCCTCTTGGCTTCGGGACGATTAGGGGCCAAAGCTCCAAAGAGTTAGAAACATCCTTCTGGCATGACGGTTGCTGTTTTTTCGGTTTGGTCATTAAGCCGGAAAAGGAGCCACGTATGGACCGGTTAACTTTCCGTCATCATCTGCTGAGTGTAATGGAACGCAAGGTCCACTGGGCGTGGCCGGCTTTCACGTCCGGGCAGGTCGCAAGGGGACGGCTCCATTTTCATTTTGAACAGGAATACGGCACCTACGTCCG
>Ga0214472_10003766_pt1 | contig 16011 bp, 14 predicted proteins | sample RVTome_6_FD_207662 | JGI IMG/M metagenome (GOLD analysis project Ga0214472, IMG submission 207662) | Soil microbial communities from uranium-contaminated site in the Upper Colorado River Basin, Wyoming, United States - RVT140D175 | ecosystem: Environmental > Terrestrial > Soil > Contaminated >... | reverse complement strand
CCAGGGAGACGTCGTGAAGGTCGACACCCGCAGCGGGGGCTACATCACGAGGGTGTCCTGAGGGACGACCAACCTCGCAGGCCGGAAGCGCGTGTCCAGGCGCTCGAGGCACTGTACGCCGCCGACTCACTCGGAGCGGTCCCCGTCGTCGAAGGCCTGTCGGCGCGAGCGAGGCGCCTCACGGAGGGGGTGTGGCAGCATCTGGCGGCGCTCGACGCCGAGATCGGGGCGGTCTCGTCCGGGTGGCGCATCGAGCGGATGCCTGCCGTCGACCGCGCCATCCTGCGCCTCGCCCTCTACGAGTTGAGACACACGGACACACCGCTCGGGGTCGTGATCGACGAGGCGGTCGAGCTGGCGAAGCGTTACTCGACCGAGCGATCCGGCGCATTCGTGAACGGTGTGCTCGCCAAGCTGGCGTGACGCCCGCACGGATCAACCCGTTATCGGCCGAGGAGCCGGGTGGCGAGCGCGGCGTGCTACCGTCCTCTGGGACGCCCGCGCTGGGCTTCTGACACCTTTAAGACCGGTCCCGAGAGGCCGGAAAGGAAGAGGCGGAGACATGTCGCCACGACTCGGGGCTGCCGTGCGCAGCGGCCACCACCTTGCCGGACCCACCTGTTTGCGGCGCGCCCGGACGGCCGTGCGATGACGCGGGTCATGGACGACGCCGACGTCGCCAGGGCGCTGCGGCGTATCGCCCACGAGATCCTCGAGAGGAACAAGGGCGGCTCTGACCTCGTGATCGTCGGTATCCACACCAGGGGCGTCCCGCTCGCCGAACGTTTGGCCGGCGAGATCGCCGACATCGAGGGCGCTCCCATTCCGTCGGGGAAGCTCGACATCGGCCTGTACCGCGACGATCTGGACAGCCGGCCGACCGTCTCGCTCGGCCCGACCGAGATCCCGGTCGACATCGACAAGCGCACCGTCGTGCTCGTCGACGACGTGCTCTACACCGGCAGGACGATACGGGCGGCACTCGATGCCCTCGCCGACCTCGGGCGGCCGGCCGTCGTTCAGCTCGCGGTGCTCGTCGACAGGGGCCATCGCCAGCTTCCTATCAGGGCCGACTACGTCGGCAAGAACATTCCGACGTCCCTCGGAGAGCACGTCTCCGTCCGCCTTCGGTCGGTCGATGCCGACGAAGGCGTGTTCATCGACGCCGCCCACATCGGAGGTGATGCGTGAGGCACCTGCTGACGACGGAGACGCTCGACCGGGCGGCGATCGAGTCGTTGCTCGACAGCGCAGACGAGTTCCTGGACGTGCTCCACCGACCGATCCCGAAGGTCCCGGCGCTGCGAGGGAAGACCGTGGCGACGCTGTTCTTCGAGCCGTCGACCCGCACCAGGATGTCCTTCGAGAAGGCGGCCAAGGCGCTCTCGGCCGACACGATGTCCTTCTCGCCGAGCACGTCCTCGCTCAAGAAGGGCGAGAGCCTCAAGGACACGGTGCTGACCATCCACGCCATGGGTGTCGACTGCATGGTGGTGCGCCACGAGGCGACCGGGGCGGCGTGGCGGGTCGCAGAGTGGGTCGACGTGCCCGTGATCAACGGGGGGGACGGCGCCCACCAGCACCCGACCCAAGCGCTGCTCGACTGCCTCACCATCAGGCAGCGCTTCGGAGGCCTCGACGGGCTCCGCATCGCCATCGTCGGGGACGTCAGGCACTCCCGCGTCGCCCGCAGCGACGTCTTCGCCATGGCGACGCTCGGCGCCGAGATCACGCTGATCGCGCCGCCGACCCTGCTGCCGCTCGACACGACCGGCTGGCCGGTGGGCACGTCGTGCAACCTCGACGACGTACTGACCGAGTTCGACGTCGTCTACCTGCTGCGAGTCCAGGCCGAGCGAGGAGGAGCATCCGTATTCCCGTCGAACGCCGAGTACCGGGAGCGTTTCGGGATGACCAGAGAGCGGATGAGCAGGCTCAAGCCCGACACGGTGGTCCTCCACCCCGGGCCGATGATCCGCGGGATCGAGATCGACGCCGCCGTGGCAGACGACCCCCGTTGTCTGGTGCTCGGGCAGGTGACCAATGGTGTTGCCGTCCGCATGTCGGCCCTCTACCACCTGATGGGAGGCGTGCCCGTTGAGTGACGTGCTGATCGCGGGCGGCCTGGTGGTGACGCCGGACGGGCCGATGGGCGTCGACGTGCTCGTCAGGGAGGGGATCGTCGCCGAGGTCGGTGAGAGTGTTCGGCGCGACGGGGCCACGGTGCTCGATGCGTCGGGGGCGTGGGTCGGGCCCGGGTTCGTGGATCTCCACGCCCACCTCAGGGAGCCGGGTCAGGAGCACAAGGAGGACATCGTCTCCGGGTCGGCGGCGGCTGCGGCAGGCGGCTACACGGCGCTCGTGGCGATGCCGAACACCGATCCGCCGATCGACCGAGGTCACCTCGCCCGGTTCGTCGCAGACCGGGGGCGTGCGGTCGGCCTGGTCGATGTCATCCCGGCGGGGTGCATCTCGGGTGGCCGGGAAGGCACGGCATTGGCGCATCTGGACGAACTCTGGTCCGCCGGCGTCACGCTGTTCACCGACGACGGCGACACGGTGGCAGACGCCGGCCTGCTCCGCAGGGCCATGGAGTACGTCGGGCAGCTCGGCGGGGTCATCGCGCAGCACGCCATCGACGGAGGGCTGGCGTCCGGGGGGCAGATGCACGAAGGTCCGCTCTCGTCACGGCTCGGGATGCAGGGGATACCGGCCCTCGCCGAGGAGATGACCGTGGCGCGAGACCTCTCGCTCGTGCGGCTCACGGGCTGTCGCTACCACCTGCAGCACGTCTCGACCGCCGGCTCGGCTGCGCTGATCGCCGCCGCCAAGCGAGAGGGGCTCCCGGTGACGTCCGAGGTCACGCCCCACCACCTGGCGTACGACGATTCGGCCGTTGCCGGCACGGATCCGGCCTTCAAGATGATGCCGCCGCTGCGCTCCGTCGCCGACATGAGGGCCTTGCGAGATGCTCTGCGCGCCGGTGACATCGACGCGGTTGCGACAGACCACGCTCCCCACGCCGACCACGAGAAGGACGTCCCGTTCGAAGAGGCGCCGTTCGGGGTGACGGGGCTCGAGTGGGCGGCGGCCGTCACCAACACCACGTGCGGCCTCGACCCGGCGGCGTTCTTCGAGCGGCTCTCCGTCGCCCCGGCCAGGATCATCGGCGCCGCCGACCATGGCCGCCTCGTCGAGCCGGGCACACCGGCCAACCTCGTCGTGTTCGATCCGGGGCGCCGCACGCTCGCCGGCTCGACCGTGTCGAAGTCGGCGAACTCGCCGCACCTCGGCAGCCATTGGGATGGCGGCGTCCGGTTCACCATGCTGCGCGGCCGGCTGACGCACACCCTCGCCGGAGCGGCGGCACCGTGAGGAGCGGCGCCCTGGCGCTCGCAGACGGGACGATCTTCCTCGGTGTCTCGGTGGCGGCCGACGGGCTCTCGACGGGCGAGGTGGTCTTCAACACCACGATGACGGGGTATCAGGAGGTGGCGACCGATCCTTCGTATGCCGGCCAGGTCATCGTGATGACGGCCCCGCACATCGGAAACTACGGTGTCACGTCGTTCGACGCCCAGTCGGAGGCGCCGGTGTGCTCGGGCTTCGTCGTGCGGTCGATGAGCCGCCTCGACTCGAGCTGGCGGTCGCAGGGATCCTTCCGCGGGTATCTGGCCGACCACGGTGTGGTCGCACTCTCCGAGGTCGACACCAGGCGCCTCACCCGTCACGTTCGGGAGCGGGGCGCCATGCCGTGCGCGATCGGCTCAGACGCGTCGGAGGCCGACCTCCTGGCGGCGGCCGCCGCGGCACCGAGCATGGTCGGCCTCGACCTCACGGGCGGGGTCACGACGCCCCGTCCCTACGTCGTCGCTCCGGAGGGGAAGGCCCTGGGCCGGGTCGTCGCCTACGACTTCGGCATGAAACGGGACATCGTCTCCCGACTCGCCGGCAGGGGCTTCGAGGTCCACGTGGTGCCGTCCGGCTACTCGGCGGACGACGTGCTCTCGCTCGACCCGACGGGAGTGTTCCTGTCGAACGGTCCCGGCGACCCCGAGCCGGTCTCGGGTGCGGTCACGGCCGTCCGAGACCTGCTGGGGAGAGTTCCCGTCTTCGGGATCTGCCTCGGCCACCAGATCCTCGGCCTGGCCATCGGCGCCTCCACGTTCAAACTCCCCTTCGGCCATCACGGGGGCAACCATCCCGTGATCCGCCTGTCCGACGGGAAGGTCGACATCACCTCGCACAACCACGGTTTCTCCGTCGACCTGTGGTCGCTGGCGGGAGGGGCCTCGGCGCCACTGCGCCCCGAGGGTCGCCTGCCCGGGCAGGATCTCCTGCCTCGAGTCGTCGAGTCGACGGTCGGGGCGGTCGCCAGCACCCACCAGAACCTGAACGACGGGACGCTCGAGGGGATGGAATGCCTCGACGTGCCCGCCTTCTCGGTGCAGTACCACCCCGAAGCGGCGCCCGGTCCCGGCGATGCGGCCGAGCTGTTCGACCGGTTCGCCATCCTCATGGGGACGGGCTGATGCCGCGGCGTGACGACATCGCGACGATCCTGCTCATCGGGTCGGGACCGATCGTCATCGGGCAGGCGTGCGAGTTCGACTACTCGGGGACCCAGGCGATCAAGGTCCTGCGCGACGACGGCTACCGAATCGTGCTGGTCAACTCGAACCCGGCGACCATCATGACCGATCCGGACATCGCAGACGCCACGTACATCGAGCCCATCACGCCGGCGGTGGTGGCCGCCGTCATCGAGGAAGAGCGCCCGGACGCCCTTTTGCCTACGCTGGGGGGGCAGACCGCCCTCAATGTCACCATGGCGCTCGCCGGGGCGGGAACGCTCGACAAGTTCGGCGTCGAGCTCATCGGTGCCAGCCTCGACGCCATCGAGGCCGCCGAGGATCGGGGACGCTTCAAGCAGGCGATGGACCGCATCGGGATCGCAACCGCCCGAGCCCACTACGTCCGGTCGGTCGACGAGGCGGTCGCAGCGGCCCGAGACATCGGCTACCCGGCGATGATCCGCCCGTCGTTCATCCTGGGCGGTGGAGGCACCGGGGTGGCGAGCGACGAGGTGGAGCTCCGGTCGATCGTCTCGGCAGGGATCGCAGCCTCCCCGGTGGGCGAGGTGCTCGTCGAGGAGTCGATCCTCGGATGGAAGGAGTTCGAGCTCGAGGTGATGCGCGACGCCAAGGACAACGCCGTCATCGTCTGCTCGATCGAGAACCTCGACCCGATGGGGGTCCACACCGGGGACTCGATCACCGTCGCCCCCGCCATGACGCTGTCCGACCGGGAGTATCAGGCGATGCGCGACGACGCCATCGCATGCTTGCGCGCCATCGGGGTGGAGACGGGCGGGTCGAACGTGCAGTTCGCCGTCGAGCCCGGGTCGGGGCGCAGGCTCATCGTCGAGATGAACCCGCGGGTGTCGCGATCGTCGGCCCTCGCTTCGAAGGCGACCGGATTCCCGATCGCCAAGATCGCCGCCAAGCTGGCGGTCGGCTACACGCTCGACGAGATCGCCAACGACATCACGGGGGCGACGCCGGCATCGTTCGAGCCTGCTCTCGACTACGTCGTGGTCAAGGCGCCCCGCTTCGACTTCGCCAAGTTCCCGGACGTGCCGCCCGTGCTCGGCACGTCGATGCAGAGCGTCGGCGAAGCGATGGCGATCGGACGGACCTTCCAGGAGGCGCTGCAGAAGGCATTGCGATCGACCGAGACCGGCCACGAGGGCCTCGTTGCCCACGGCACGGCGACCATGGGGCACGTCACGACGGAGGAGCTGCGCCGGTCGGCGGCCACGGCGTCGCCTGAGCGGATCTTCGTGGTCGCCGAGCTGCTGTCGCGGGGTGTCGCCGTCGCCGAGGTGGCCGGCCTCAGCGGCATCGACCCGTGGTTCGTCGACCAGATGGCTCAGATCGTCGAGCTCGCCGCCGCCGTCGAGTCGGCGCCGGACAAGGGCCTGGTGCGGACGGCCAAGCGCGCCGGCTTCACGAATCGGCAATTGGCGGCGCTGTGGGGGAGCGAGGTGACCGACGTCGAGGAGACGCTTCGAGAGTGGGGCATCGCCCGCACCTACAAGACCGTCGACACGTGTGCGGCGGAGTTCGCCGCCCTGACCCCTTACTTCTACTCGACGTTCGAGGAGGAGGACGAGGCGCCGGCTCCGGGGGAGAGGACGGTCGTCGTCATCGGGTCCGGCCCCAACCGGATCGGTCAGGGAATCGAGTTCGACTACTGCTGCGTGCATGCCTCCTTCGCACTGCGCGAAGCCGGCTTCGAGTCGGTGATGGTCAACTGCAACCCGGAGACCGTGTCGACCGACTACGACACGTCGGACCGGTTGTACTTCGAGCCGCTGACACCCGAGGACGTGCTCGCGGTGATCGAGCGCGAGAGGCCCGTCGCCGTGATCGTTCAGCTCGGAGGGCAGACACCGCTAAAGCTGGTGACCGCCCTCGAAGAGGCAGGCGTGCCGATTGCCGGGACGTCGCCGGCGTCGATCGATGCAGCCGAGGATCGCGAGCTCTTCTCCCGGTTGTGTCGAGAGGCAGGCGTTCGGCAGCCGCTCCACGGTATTGCCCGCTCGGCCCGGGAGGCGGAGGAGATCGTCGACACCATCGGTTTCCCGGTCCTGGTGCGCCCCTCGTTCGTGCTCGGCGGGCGGGCGATGCGAATCCTCTACTCGGTGGAGGAGCTCGCCGAGCACATGGACGGCTTAGCAGGTGGCGGAATGCCGGAGACCGACCCGGCAGCAGGCCCGCTGCTCATCGACCGGTTCCTCGAGGGAGCGGTCGAGGTGGACGTCGATGCGATCTTCGACGGCGAGGAGATGTACCTCGGCGGGATCATGGAGCACGTCGAGGAAGCCGGGATCCACTCGGGCGACTCGGCGTGCGTCGTCCCGGCACCGACGCTGTCCGCCGCGGCCGTCGCAACGATCACCTCGAACACGGAGCGGCTCGCCGCCGGGCTCGAGGTCAGGGGCCTCGTCAACATCCAGTTCGCGGTCCAGGGAGACGAGGTGTTCGTGCTCGAGGCGAACCCGAGGGCGTCGCGGACGATCCCATTCCTGTCGAAGGCGACCGGTGTCCCGCTGGCCAAGGTGGCCACCAGGGTCATGATGGGCGAGCGGATCTCGGAGCTGCGCGCCGCCGGGGTGCTCCCCGAGGTCGCCCGGATCCCGTTCGTCGCCGTGAAGGAGGCGGTGCTGCCGTGGCGCCGTTTCCCGACCCAGGACACGCTCCTGGGGCCGGAGATGAGGTCGACGGGGGAGGTGATGGGCATCGGCGAGGACGTCGGCACCGCCTACGCCAAGGCGCTGCTCGCTGCGGGCCACGTCATCCCGGTGTCCGGGGCCGTCTTCCTGTCGCTCGCAGACCGCGACAAGGAGCTCGGTGTCAAGGTGGCCGAGACGTTCGTCGAGCTCGGGTTCAAGATCTACGCCACCCATGGCACCGCCGGCCACCTCGCCAGGCACGGGGTAGCGACGACGCACGTCGACAAGGTGGGAGAGGGACGGTTCGATCCGGTCACGCTCATCGAGGACGGGGCGATCGATCTGGTCGTCAACACACCGCGAGGGCGCAGGGCGCGCGGCGACGGAGCGCATATCAGGCGGGCGGCCACCAGGCGATCCGTCCCGTGCGTGACGACGATCCAGGGAGGCCTCGCCGTCGCCGCCAGCATGCGAAGCGGGCTCGACGGCGTCCAGCGAGTAGCGAGCCTGCAGCGACTGCACGGTACGCCTCGTGGTTGACGTCGCAGTGCAACTCGGTCCGCTGGCGCTGCGCTCGCCGCTCGTCGCCGCATCCGGGACGGTCGGGTCCGTGGTCGACTTCGCCGCGGTCGGCGCCCTGGAGGCGTACGGGGCGGCCACCGCCAAGTCGGTGAGTGAGCGGGAGTGGCCCGGGCGGCCCCAGCCGCGCCTGGCACCGATCGGGCCGGGCATGCTCAACGCCATCGGGATCCAGAATCCGGGGATCACGGAGTGGGCTCGGCGCTACGGGCCGCAGATCGCCGGCGTGGGCGTTCCGGTGTGGGGCTCGGTCGTCGGCCACACTCCCCGGGAGTTCGGCGGCGTTGCCGCCGCGATGAGCCTGTGCCCCGTCGCGGCCGTGGAGATCAACCTGTCGTGCCCGAACCTCGACGACGGGCGGATGTTCGCCCTCGACGCCGCCGCCACAGGCTCGGTGGTCTCGGCGGTGCGGGCGGCGACGGCGCTCCCCATCGGCGCCAAGCTCTCACCCAACGCCCCGGACATCGTCGACATCGCCGTCGCCGCCGTCGATGCGGGCGCCGACTGGCTGGTCTTGACGAACACAGTGCTCGGGCTCGGCATCGACGTAGAGCACCGTCGTCCGCTGCTGGCGGCCGGTCCGGGCGGGTACTCGGGGACGCCCATCAAGCCGCTGGCGCTGCGCTGCGTCTGGGAGGTGCACCGGGCGATGCCGGAAGTGCCCATCGTCGGCTGCGGCGGAGTGCGCAGCGGCACCGACGTCGTGGAGTACCTCCTGGCAGGCGCCTCGGCTGTCGCTCTCGGCACCGTCCACTTCGCCGAGCCCCGGGCCGGGCGGAGGATCCGCCGGGAGCTCGAGCGCTGGTGCTCGCGGCACGGTGTCGGCAAGGTGGCCGAGCTGACGGGAGGTGCCAAACCGTGGTGACCGGCGACGACCGGCGTGGCCCTGTGCCGGACAACCCGGTGATCGTCGCCCTCGACTTGGCGACGGCCGAAGACGCCGTTCGGATGGCCAAGCGGGTTCTCGGTCACGTCGGAGGCTTCAAGGTGGGGCTCGGCCTCCTCCATGGACCCGGCCCGCTGACGGTCCCAGCCATCGTGGACTTGGGGCTTCCCGTCTTCGTCGACGCCAAGCTGCACGACATCCCGACGCAGGTGGGTGCGGCGGCCCGCCGGCTCGGAAGGTTCGGAACCCGGTGGATGACCGCCCACGTCTCGGGCGGTGAGGCGATGCTCTCGGCGGCCGTCGAAGGCCTCGGCGAGACGAGTGACGGATGGGCGGGAGTCCTCGGCGTATCGGTCCTGACGAGCCTCGACGGCGCGGCGCTCACGGCGGTGGGTGTCACGACATCCCCCGGGAGGCTGGTGTCGAGGATGGCCAGGGTGGCGGCGGCTTCCGGCTGTGAGGGCCTGGTGTGCTCGCCGCACGAGCTCAACGTGGTCGGCACGGTCGCACCAGGGCTCCTGCGGGTGACCCCGGGAGTTCGACCGGTCGGCGTGGCGGACGGCGATCAGCTCAGAACCGCCACTCCCGAAGAGGCCGTCAGGCGGGGAGCAGGCCTGATCGTCGTCGGCAGGGCCATCACCGCCGCCGATGATCCTGCCGCTGCGGCTGCCACCATCGCCGAATCCTTGCTAGAACTAGCCATGGACGCAGAGGAGGCGGGTCGATGATCCGGCGAGACGCCGCCCAGACAGGACTTTTGTCGACCCGCCTCCGGGGCGGTTGATACGATCGCCCAATATCCCTAGGAGGAAGCATGCCCCCGATGTTGACGCCTGAGCAGCGCCAGGCGGCGCTCGCCAAGGCCGCGGAAGCGCGGCGCGCTCGCGCCGAGATGAAGGAGCTCCTCAAGACGGGGAGCCTGACGCTGGCGGAGGTCTTCGAGAAGGCCGACGCCGACGACATCATTGCCGGAACCAAGATCGCGGCGGTGCTCACGTCGATGCCCGGCCTGGGAAAGATCAAGGCGAAGCGAATCATGGAGGAGCACGGGATCTCAGAGAATCGCAGGATCAGGGGCCTGGGATCACGCCAGCGCAAGGTGCTCTTAGAGCTTTTCTCCACCTGAGCCCCGGCGCGACGGCGACGGCGACGGGGCAACAACCCCGCTCGTCGTCACGATCTCCGGTAGGCCGGGCTCGGGCAAGAGCACGGTCGCCAAAGCCCTCGCCGAGACGCTCGGCGTCCAGCACGCCTCGGCGGGCGACTTCATGCGGGAGATGGCGGCCGAGAGGGGGATTTCGGTGCTCGAGCTGTCGCGCATCGCCGAGCACGACCCTTCGATCGACGACGAGATCGATGCCCGGTCGGCCCGTCTCGGCGCGGGAGACGAGAGTCTCGTCATCGACTCGAGGCTTGCCTGGCATTTCATCCCGGCCTCGATCAAGGTGTTCCTCGATGTGGCGCTCGAGGTCGCCGCCGAGCGGATCTACGGAGCCAGGCGCGGCTCCGAACAGGAGAACGTCGACCTCGATGCCACCAGGCGTTCCACGGAGGAGAGGGCCCACTCCGAGGCGCTCCGTTACCAGTCGTATTACGGCATCGACTACCTGGACTCCTCCAACTACGACCTCGTGATCGACACGTCACGGCGAGAGGTCGACGACGTCGTCGGTGAGATCGTTCGCTACATCACGGCCGGCCGGCGGCCGGGTGCGCCGGGAGAGCGAGGTGCTTGACCTATACTCCTCGGGCCAGGGCCCGTTTCCGGTCGGCGTCCCACCTGACGAGCCGGGGCACCCGCCGAGACACACCACAGAGGAGCACCGTCAGCAGATGATCGAGCCACCGATAGGCCGAATTCTGGCGAAGACCGACTCACGCTTCGGTCTCGTCGTGCTGGCTGCACGGCGCGCCAGGCAGATCAACGCCTACTTCAACCAGCTCGGCGAGGGCCTGGGAAGCTACGTCCCGCCCCAGGTGCACTCACTGTCGCGTAAGCCGCTTTCCATCGCTCTCGAGGAGATCGACAGCGACAAGGTCGTCATCGACAGGGAAGACTGACGGCGTGGCCCCCGGCGGCGCAGACTCCGTGCGGGGACGAAACGTCCTGTTGTGCGTGTCGGGCGGCGTCGCCGCCTACAAGGCCGCATATCTGGCTCGCCGGCTCGTCGAGAACGGCGCTGCCGTGCGGGTGATCATGACTGCGAGCGCCCGCAGGTTCCTCGGAGAGCAGACGATGGCGGCCATCACAGGCAGCCGACCGCACACCGATCTGTTCGACACGGCCACCGTGAGCCCGCACACCGACCTCGCCAAGTGGACCGACGTCGTCGTCATCGCCCCTGCGACGGCGGCCACGATGTCCCGCATCGCGTCGGGCCTCAGCGAGGATCTCCTCACGGCGACGGTTCTCGCCTCCGTCGCACCGATCGTCGTGGCGCCCGCCATGCACACCGAGATGTGGGAGCACCCGGCGACGCAGCGGAACGTCGCCACCCTGGCCGGGGACCGGGTTCGCATCGTCGGGCCGGCCACCGGGGCGCTGGCCGGGGGAGACAGCGGTGACGGTCGCATGGTGGAACCGGACGAGATCCTCGCCGAGATCTCGAGAGTCCTCGGGCCCGGCGACATGGAGGGCCTGCGGGTCGTCGTCTCGGCAGGAGGCACCCGCGAGGCGATCGATCCCGTGCGCTACATCGGCAACCGCTCCTCGGGACGCATGGGGGCTGCCATCGCCGCCGCCGCCTCCGCCAGGGGTGCGGACGTCGTTCTCGTCACGAGCGCCGGCGGGGCCGGGCTTCCCGGGATTCGCACCGTCGAGGTGGAGAGCGCCGAGGACATGGCCGAGGCGGTGTGGGCGAACGCCGAGAAGGCGGACGTGGTCGTGATGGCCGCCGCGGTGGCCGACTTCCGGCCCACCGGCGCGGCACCCGAGAAGCTCCGCAGGTCGGAGGGGCCCCCGGACATTCGGCTCGAGCCGACACCGGACATCCTCGCCGGGGTGGCGGCCATGGAACCGAGGCCGTTCCTCGTCGGATTCGCAGCCGAGACGGGCTCGATCGATGCAGCCGTCGCCAAGGCGACGAGCAAGGGCGTGGACCTGCTCGTAGCCAACGACGTGTCACATGAGGGATCCGGATTCGGCTCGCCGACGAATGAGGTGACGATCGTCACGCCGGACGGGGCGACCGAGCCCTGGACCTTGATGGGCAAACGCGAGGTGGCGGAACGGCTCTGGGACAAGGTCCTCGCCATGAGAGAGCCGGGTCGGGGCGGAGAGGGCCGCTGACTCTCGTCGCTCAGGTCGTGCCGGACGTACCGACTTTCAGTGTCGACGACGGCTTCGCGTACTCGGTACCCGACTCGATGAGCGTCTCCGTCGGGTCGATCGTTCGGGTTCCGCTGGGGGGCAGGAGGGTCAGGGGTTGGGTCGTCGACGTACGATCCTCCGACAAGCGGGCCGGCCTCAAAAGCATCATCTCCGTCTCGTCAGCCCTGCCGATCTTCGGACCTCGTCACCTCGAGACACTCCGGTGGGCTGCGCTCCATCACGTCGCCCCGGTCGCGGCCCTCTTGCCACGTGCCGGTCCCCCCAACCTCCCGCGCGCCGGTGGGCGGCCGGCGGGTGACGGCGGCGCCGCCGCCGCCAGGGCGCCGCTGAGCCACATCGCCGACGCCGGGCCGTGGGATGGAGTGATCGGAGAGCTGGCGGCGGTGCACCTCCCGTCGGGTCGCAACGTGGTCGTCCTCGTGCCGACCGTGGTCGACGTCGCCGAGCACGTCAAGGCAGCCGCCCAGGATCTCGGAGACCTGGTCGTCGGGGCGAGCTCGGATCTCAGTGCCGCCGAGGTGACTGCCACGTGGGTCACCGTGAACCGGGAGGGCGGGCGCCTCCTGTTCGGCACGCGAGAGGTGGCGTTGTGGTCCCTCGGCGACGTAGCCGCGGTCGCCATCGTCGAGCCGGGCCGCCGGGTGTACAAGGCACCGCAGACGCCGACCGTCCATGCCCGCGACGTGATGCGTCGCCGAGCCAACGTCGAGCGCTTCGGCCTCGTCACGATCGGGGCGGTGCCGCCTCTCGAGATCATCGCCGCAGGGGCGACCGTGCGGTACCCGAAGACGAGGGTGTGGCCGCTCGTCGAGGTGCTCGACCGCTCGCAGGAGGCGCCGGGGGCCGGCATAGCGATGGAGGCGACGAGGAGGGCGATCGCGGCTGCGATCGGGCGCGGCGAGCGAGTGTTCGTGTTCGTGCCGCGTCGCGGGTACGCCCCGGCGTTCCGCTGTGTGCGCTGCCGTACGCTGCGCCGCTGCCCGGCGTGTGGCGCCGGCCCGGACCGCGGCGACGCCTGCAGACGGTGCGGCGCCCGGCTGGGCGCCTGCGACGAGTGCGGCGGCCGCCGCTTCGAGCCATTGGGCGCCGGAGTCGAGAGGGTCGTCGAAGACCTGAGGAGGAGCTTCGGCGACGCCGTCGGAGGCGTCGAATCCGGGAAGCCGGTCCGCGTCGGCACCGAGCGGGACGTGCCGGCACCACAGAGCGTCGACCTCGCGGTTGCCCTCGATGTCGACGCCTTGCTGCTCGCCCCGCACTACCGCGCCGAGGAGGAGGCCCTCCGCATCCTCGCCAGGGTGGCAGCTGCGGTGCGCCGAGGCCGCGGCCACCGGGCCGTCGTCCAGACGAGCCAACCGCACCACCGGGTGGTGCGTGCAATTCGAGCGGGCAGTCCCGCCGAGGTGATCTCGGAGATCCTCGTCGAGCGGGAGGCGGCGGGACTGCCGCCGATAGGGCAGCTCATGGCGGTCGAGGTGCTCGGAGACGACGCCCCGGTGGACAAGGACCTTCGGGAGGCGGTCGACGGGGACGGCCAGGTGTTCGGGCCTGCCGAGGTCGGCGACCGCGCCAGATGGCTCGTGCAAGGGGCGGCGCTGTACAAGGCCAAGGTGCGGATGCGGCCGGCAGTGCAGCGGTGGCGCGATCAAGGCATCCGCGTGCGGGTCGACGCCGACCCGATAGACCTGTGAGCCGGCCGGCCGATCGATGACCAGCCCCTTGCCGATCTAAGCTGCGGCTCCGACATGGCGATCTTCCCCATCCGGACGTTCGGTGACCCGGTGCTGCGCGCCGCGGCGGCCACGGTCGACGAGGTCACCAGCGAGCTCGAGCGACTCGTCGACGACATGTTCGAGACGATGTACGACGCCCCCGGTGTCGGCCTGGCGGCGCCACAGATCGGCGTACCGAAGGCGGTGTTCGTTGCCGACATCGGCGACGAGCCGTTCGTCATGATCAACCCACAGATCGTGGAGACGTCGGGAGAGTGGACCTACGACGAGGGCTGCCTGTCCGTGCCGGGCAGGTGGTGGCCGATTTCTCGGCCGGCGTTCGCCAGGGCTGTCGGGCTCGACATCGACGGCAGGCCCGTCGAGTACTCGGGCGAAGACCTCATGGGTCGGGTGCTCCAACACGAGATCGACCATCTCGGTGGAACCCTCCTGCTCGAGCGGCTCTCGAAGCGGACGAAGAAGCAGGCGCTCAAGGAGCTTCGCGAAGAGGCACTCGGGATTCGCGGAGCCGGCTGATGCGGGCCGCCTTCCTGGGCACGCCTGTCGCGGCCGTGCCTGCGCTTGCGGCGCTGGTGGACGTCGCCGACGTGGTGACCGTCGTGACCCGCCCCGATCAGCCGAGAGGTCGTAGTGGCCGAGCAGTGCCACCCCCGGTGAAGGTCGGCGCTGCCGAATGGGGCCTGCGAGTTGCTCAGCCTTCCTCGCACGACGAGCTGTTGGCGGTGCTCGGCCCGCTGCGCCTCGACATCGCGGTCGTCGTCGCCTACGGCAGGATCCTCCGCCCCGCCGTGCTGGCGACGACGAGGGTGGGCTTCGTCAACGTGCACCTGTCGCTCTTGCCGCGCTGGCGGGGCCCGGCCCCGGTCGAGCGTGCGATCCTCAACGGTGACCCGACGACTGGGGTCAGTCTGATGCTCCTCGACGAGGGCGTCGACACGGGTCCTGTGATATCGGCGATCGAGACCCCGATCGCCGACGACGAGACGGGCGGGAGCCTCACGGCGCGCCTCTCCTTCCTCGGGGCGCAGATCCTCGACGATTCCCTGCCCGACTACGCGGCGGGCCGCCTGCAGCCGGCGCCACAGATGGCGGCTGGAGCGAGCCAGGCGCCCCTCCTCACCAAGGACGAGGCGCGCATCACGCTGGCGGTCAGCCCGGACCACGCCGTTCGCATGGTCAGGGCCTTCCATCCCAGGCCGGGTGCATGGATCGCCACGGAAGACGGCCGTGTGGAGATCGAGTCTGCCGCCATCTCGAGCGAGAACGTGGCGTCCGGTGTCATCGAGGCATCGCAGGGAAGGCCCGTGCTCGGCCTGACGGGCGGGTCCATCGAGCTGAGCGCGGTCCGACCGGAGGGCAGGACGGTGCAATCCGGAGTCGACTGGATGAACGGGAGGAGGGGACGAGCGGCCAGGCTCGTCGCCTCGTGAAGCCCGGCGTCGCCTCGAGGGCTGCTGCAGCCGAAGTCGTGCGGCGGGTGACCGACGACGGCGCCTTCTCGAACGTCGTCCTCGACGACCTCGACTCGTCGCTCAGCCCGGCGGACTCCACCCACGCCAGGCGGCTGACCATGGACGCGCTGCGCCGCCTCCGGATCGCCGACGAGGCCATCGCGGCAGCATCGAACACGCCACCGGACGAGCTCGAGGCATCCGTGCGAGCCATCCTCCGTGTTGCCGTCGCAGAGATGGCGGGCGGCGCGGCCGCCCACGCGGCCGTCGACAATGCGGTGGAAGCCGTCCGCGCGGCCGGTTCTCCGCGCGCCGCCGGGTTCGTCAACGCCGTGCTGCGCTCGGTCCTGCGGGCGGGAGTTCCGGAGGCGACGCCTCGTGCCGAAACACCTCCTTGGATGTTCGAGCAGTTGGAGCGGTCGTGGGGAACGGCAAGAGCAGAGGCGTTCTTCGCGGCGGGATCCCTGCCGCCGAAGCCGAGCGTGCGGATCCGGAGCGAAGCCCTGGCTCATGAGCCGACGGGCGTTCCCGGCAGCGGCTACGTCGAAGCGGCCGCATTGGGAGAGATCGCCCGCAGCGGTACCGGGGTGATCGTCGACCCTGCGTCGGTCGCCGTGTCTTCAGCAGTCGCCGCCGAGCCCGGCATGCGAGTGCTCGACATGGCTGCGGCGCCCGGGGGCAAGACATCCCACCTCTGGGACCAGATGAGTGGGAGCGGCCTGCTGGTGGCACTGGACATCCACGTCGGCCGGTTGGCGTCCGCCAAGAAGCGGCTCGCCCGTCTCGGCATGCGCCCG